>JGI24131J36419_10000638_pt1 | contig 12528 bp, 10 predicted proteins | sample BarGraNGADG00211_2_FD_36419 | JGI IMG/M metagenome (IMG submission 36419) | reverse complement strand
CCGAGGCGGCGCCGAGCGCCGAGCCCGTGCCCGAAGCGGCAGCCGNGCCGGNGGCGGAAGCCGCGGCGCNGGTCACGGAAGANCCTGTTGCCGGAACCGGTCTCTACATCCCAAGCGACGTCGAGCTGCTCGAGGGCGACATGCCCGTCTACGGCGAGAAGGAGAACGTTCCGCCGCGCTTCGCCGGCTCCGGCCTCGGCGAACCTTTCTTCATCGAATTCGGCGACCTGGCNCGCACGCTGACCGGCCTGCGCCGCCTGCTTCCCAAGGGAACCCGGCTCACCTACAACTACGACTACGAGCGAGCCTGGGTCAGAACCTCCGCCGACATCGATCTGCCCTCCTTTGCCGAGCGCATCGAGNCGCCCGCGGCAGAGGGAAGCTCCGAGTAGNTACGACGTCGGGCGCGTCCAATACGGAAGGCCAGTCGCGCCTGGCCGTACGGAATCGCCGGNTGATCGGGCGCGTTCAATACGAATGCATCTCGCGCACTCAGGGCGCCNCTGGCGGTGCGGCGCCGGAAGGNATAGTGCTTCAGCACAGACCTGGAGAGCGCCGTGCCGCCGGCGGTGTCAGGCGGTTCCGGGAGGCCAGTCGCGCCTGGCCGTACGGAATCGCCGGCTGAGTGTGCGAGATGCGATTTGACGGCGGGGGCTCTCTGGCCGTACTCTCAAGGAGATGACGAACTCGACCCCGCGGATGACTTGGGTGTGGCTCTGGCGCAGCGAGCGGGGCGGGAGCGTCGCCTGGACCTGATCTAGGCGCTAACCCGTTTCGCTCGAGACCTTCCGCTGGGGGGTCTTTTTTCTTGCCCTTTTCTCGCCCCGAAGAAAGCCATGAGACAGACAGAGAACATTCCAAGATCGATCGCCTCAGACCTCCTGACGCCACTCGGCGCCTACCTGCGCCTGCGCGAAGAGGGCAGCGCGTCGTTCCTACTCGAATCGGTCGAGCACGGCCGGCTGGGACGCTATTCGCTGGTCGGATACGGCTCGCGCATCGTTGACTTCGACGAGGCCGAACGCCTCGGCGAGCCGGTCGTCGGCTATCTCTCCTACGACTACGTCGCCCGCTTGGAGCCGACGGTGTCTTTGCCCGACAGCGGCCCCGGTAATCCCGAGAGCCAGTTCGTCGTCCCCGATACGCTCGTCCGCTTTGATCATGCCCGCGGCGTCGCCGAGATCGTCTACGGAGACGCCGACGAGACCATCGCCCGCTTGCTGGGAGCGAGACCGGAGATGCCAAACGGCCGCGGCAAGCGGGGCCCGCTCGAGCGCTACCCCGACCAGGCGACCTACGAGAAATGGGTGCGGCGCTCGAAGGAGTACATCAAGGCCGGCGACGCCTTCCAGATCGTCGTCTCGCAGCGGGCCGAGCGACCCACCTCCGCCAGCGCGCTCGATCTCTACCGGGCGCTGCGCCGCATCAATCCGTCCGAGTACCTCTTCTTGCTCGAGCTCCCNGACGACCTGGCGCTGGTCGGCTCTTCGCCCGAGACGGTCGTGAAGTGCGAGGGCATCCGCGCCAGCCTCAATCCGATCGCCGGCTCGATCAAGCCGGGCGAGGGGGACGAGCAGGCGCTGCTCTCGTCCGAGAAGGACAGAGCCGAGCACGTCATGCTCGTCGATCTCGGGCGCAACGACCTCTCGCGCGTCTGCCAGCCGGGAAGCGTCCGAGTCGAGCGCTTCATGCGGCCGGAGCGCTTCTCGCACATCACCCACCTGATCTCCGAGGTGGTCGGCGAGCTCCAGCCCGGTACGACGCCCTTCGACCTGCTTCGCGCCTGCTTCCCCGCCGGNACGGTGTCGGGCGCGCCCAAGGTTCGAGCGATGCAGATCATCTCCGAACTGGAGCGCTACCGGCGCGGAATCTACGCCGGCGCGGTCGGCTACTTCGACCCCGCGACATCCTCCTTCGACACCTGCATCGCCATTCGCTCGCTCGTGCTCGAAAACGGCGTCGCCTACCTGCAAGCCGGCGCCGGGCTGGTGGCCGACTCCGACCCCACGTCCGAGCACGAGGAGTGCCTGAACAAGCTGGCGGCCGTCGAGGCCGCGATCGAGCTGGCGGAGGCGGAGCAATGAAGGGCTCCGGTCTCTTGCGGGCGCCGCAGGATCGCTTCTCGGTCTTCTGGGGCGTCNCTGGCAAAGGAGGCTGCGGCCGCGGGCCGCAGGACAGTACACACCGTACGGACTCGGACCGCGGGCGCAGGATCCTGCATCCAGCGGCGTCAGGGGAACGCGGAGCCGGGCTCTGCCCGGCGGGAGCGCTCCCCGGCCAGGAGGGCGAGAAGTGATCCTGCTGATCGACAACTACGACTCGTTTACGTACAACCTCGCCCATCTCTTCGGCGAGCTCGGGGCCGAGGTAATCGTGCGCCGCAACGACGCGATCACCCCCGAGGAGGCCGAGCAGCTCACGCCCTCTCATCTCGTCGTCTCCCCCGGTCCCGGTGTGCCGGCGAGTGCCGGCGTCTCGATCGAGCTGATCAAGCGGCTGGGCACACGGGTACCGACGCTCGGTGTCTGCCTTGGTCACCAGGCGATCGTGGAGGCCTTCGGCGGCACGGTCGGCGCGGCAAAGACGCTCGTCCACGGCAAGTCGAGCCCCGTCCATCACGACCAGCGCGGCATCTTCGCCGGCTTGCCACAGGACTTCGAGGCCGGCCGCTATCACTCGCTCGCGGTTCACGAGCTGCCGGATTGCTTCGAGATCTCGGCCTCGGGCGGCGACGAGGTAATGGCCGTGCGGCACAGACAGTTCCCCATCGACGGCGTTCAGTTTCACCCCGAGTCGGTCCTCACACCCGCCGGTCCCGAGCTGGCGAAGAACTTTCTGGAGGGAAGACGATGACCATCCAAGAAGCGATCGCGAAAGCGCTCGACAGAAGCGACTTCACTCGCCCGGAGGCGCGCGAGGTCATGAACGAGATCATGTCCGGCCGGGCCACCGAGGCGCAGATCGCCGGCTTTCTCGTCGCGCTCAGGGCCAAGGGAGAGACTTCCGAGGAGATCGCCGGCTGTGCCGAGGCCATGCGCTCGCACGTGGTCACGGTCGAGCCCAAGCGAACCGACCTCGTCGACGTGGTNGGGACGGGCGGCGACGGCCAGTGCACGATCAACATCTCGACCGCGGCCGCGCTGGTCGCCGCGGCGGCCGGCGCCGGCGTGGCCAAGCACGGCAATCGCGCCGCCTCGTCGGCTTGCGGCGCGGCCGACGTGCTCGAGGCGCTCGGCTTCAACCTCGATCTCACGCCCGAGCGAATCGCCCGTTCGATCGACGAGCTCGGTTTCGGCTTCATGTTCGCGCAGGCGCACCACCCGGCGATGAAATACGCCGGAGGAGTGCGCAGGGAGCTGGCCACGCGCACGATCTTCAACATCCTCGGCCCGCTCACCAATCCGGCCGGAGCCCGCTGCCAGATGATCGGCGTCTACTCGAAGGAACTGGTACGACCGATCGCCGAGGCGCTGGTGCAGCTGGGAAGCGAGCGCGCTTTCGTCGTCCACGGCGCCGGTGGCCTGGACGAGCTTTCGCCGGTCGGCCCAAACGACGTCTGCGAGGTCAGAGACGGCAAGGTGATCGAGCGCACGATCGACCCGCTCGACCTGGGCGTGCCGCGCTGCGAGCTGGAGGAGCTGCGTGGAGGCGGCCCGGCCGCCAACGCCGCCGCCATCCGCGAGGTCTTCCAGGGCTCGAACGGAGGCCGCCGTAACGCCATCCTCCTGAACGCGGCCGGCGCAATCGCCGCAGCCGGGATGGCCGAAGACCTCGCCGAAGGGCTCGATATCGCCACCCGGACGGTCGCTTCGCGCAAGGCCGAAGAACGGCTCGACCAGCTGATCGCCTTCTCGAACGAAGCGCTCGGAGTCGCAAGCTGATGGGACGTTTCCGCGACGCTCTCGCCCGACCCGGTCTGCAGGCGATCGCCGAGGTCAAGCGCCGTTCGCCCTCGGCCGGTGACCTGCGCCGGGACGCCGATCCCGCGGCTTTGGCAAGGGGTTTCGGCCTGGCTGGCGCGGCCGCGATCTCGGTGCTGGTGGACGAGCGCTTCGCCGGTTCTGTCGACGATCTGCGCGCCGCCCGAGCGTCAACCGACGCGCCTTTGATCGGCAAGGGCTTCTTTTCCGAAGAGACCCAGATCCGAGAGCTGGCCGAGGCCGGCGCCGACGCCTTCCTGCTCATCTTGCGCGATCTCTCCGACGAGCAGGTAGTTCGCCTGCGCGCCTTCGGTGCCGGGCTCGGCCTGGACGCGCTCATCGAGGCTCACGACGCCGAGGAGCTAGAGCGTGGTCTGGCCCTCGGCGCCGATCCAATCGGAGTCAACTGCCGCGACCTATCCAGCTTTGCGATCGACCGCCGCAGGCAGCTCGAGCTCCTAGCCCGCATCCCGCGCGATCGTGTGATCGTGGCCGAGAGCGGAATCTGGTCGCGAGCCCAGGGGGCGGCGGCCGAGCTGAGCGGCGCAAACGCCGTCCTGGTCGGCTCGGCACTCATGCGTGCCACCGATCCGGCGGCCAAGCTTCAGGAGTTGATCTCGCGGCCTCTGGTCAAGGTTTGCGGTCTCACCCGCCAGGAAGACGTGGACGCCGCGGCGGAGGCGGGTGCCGACCTGGCCGGCTTCGTGCTGGCCGAGGAGAGCCCAAGGCAGGCGCCGGGCTTGCTCGCCGTGCCGGGGACGATGCTCTCGGTGGCGGTACTCGTCGGCGAGCTGCGCGAGACGGGTGCCGATCTCACCCAGCTCTATACCCGCGAGGGCGGGCACCGCGGCCGCGACGCCGTTCTCTACCTGGGCGCCGAGCCGGTCGCCGAGGTGCTCGACCTGCCCTGGGAAGGTCAGGACGCCGGTCACCTGAACAGGGTCGCAGCAGCCGCGCGAGCGAAGAGAGTGATGCTTGCCGGCGGGCTCGGCCCGGAGAACGTCGCCGCGGCGATCGAGCGAGTCCAACCCTGGGCCGTCGATGCCTCCTCGGCGCTCGAGCTCGCGCCCGGCGTCAAGGATCACGAGCGCATACGGGAGTTCGTGCGGGCGGCTCGACTCGTCAGTCACACGCACGTGTAGATCGAAGAACCAAGAGAGGAGCTTTCACTTGCCATCGTCATCAGCTAAGAAGATCTCTCCGGCCGAAGGCCGCGGCCTCTATGGCGGTTATGGCGGACGCTACGTTCCCGAGACGTTGATCCCCGCGCTCGAGGAGCTGGAGGCGGGCTGGCGCGAGGCGCTCGCCGACCTGGACTTCGCAAGTGAGCTGAACGAGCTTCTTGTTAACTACGGCGGCCGGCCGACGCCGCTGACGCTGACAGAGCGCTTCTGCCCCGCTAAGCGCATCTACCTCAAGCGCGAGGATCTGATGCACACGGGCGCGCACAAGCTCAACAACGCGCTCGGTCAGATCGTGCTGGCGCGCAGGCTGGGCAAGAAGCGAATCGTCGCCGAGACGGGCGCCGGTCAGCACGGCGTCGCCACCGCCACCGTCTGCGCCCGCTTCGGGCTCGACTGCGTCGTCTACATGGGCGTCGAGGACATGCGCCGTCAGCGGCCCAACGTCGAGCGCATGCAGCTGCTCGGCGCCGAGGTTCGCCCGGTCGATATCGGTACGCAAACGCTGAAGGAGGCCACCAGCGAGGCGATCCGCGACTGGATCACCAACGTCGAGACGACCCACTACCTGATCGGCTCCTGTGTCGGGCCCCACCCCTATCCCGAGATCGTGCGCGTGCTGCAATCGGTTATCGGGCGCGAGTCGCGAGAACAGATCCTGGAACGCGAGGGGCGCCTGCCCGAGGCCGTCATAGCCTGCGTCGGCGGCGGCTCGAACTCGATCGGGATGTTCGCCGGCTTCCTCGGCGACGCGGAGGTGAAGCTGTACGGCGTCGAGGCCGCAGGCGCGGCCAGCCTCGGCTCGGGACGCGTCGCCGTTCTGCACGGTGCCCGCTCGCTCGTGCTCGCCGACGAGGACGGCCAGATCGCCGACGCCCACTCCATCTCGGCCGGGCTCGACTATCCGGGCGTCGGCCCCGAGCACGCCGCCCTGCGCGACTCGGGCAGGGTCACGTACCTGCCCTGCACGGACGACGAGGCGCTGGCGGCCTTCGAGCGCCTGACCAAGACCGAGGGCATCATCCCGGCGCTCGAGTCATCTCATGCTCTGGCCCGGGCGCTAGACGCCGACGAGTCGCTCATCGTCGTCTGCCTCTCGGGCCGCGGCGACAAGGATCTCGACGAAGCGCTCGCGCAGCTGGGGCGCTCGTGAACGCGCGCCGTCGTTTTCGGACCTGTCCCGGTGCCAGGCACCAAGACATGTCCCGAACGTCTGAACTAGCCTCGGAGCAGCGGGTTTCGGTACCACCGTCTCGCCCGGACAGGTCCCCGTGCCTGGCACCGGGACATGGCTCGCGCGTGCAAGTAGGAGGCAGGCATGAGTAAGAAGCTCGTCGTTTTCTTGATGTCTGGGCGCCGTACGCCCGAGCTGGCCGCGGCGGCGGTCGCAGGCGGCGCCGACCTGATCGAGCTCGGCTTTCCATTCTCCGATCCGCTCGCCGACGGACCGGTCATCCGGCATGCCGCCGAGAAGGCTCTCGCCGAGGGCATGCGAACGAAAGCCTGCCTGGAATGCTTGGCGGAGATTCGCCGGCGCGTACAGGTACCGCTCGTTCCCTTCGTCTATTCGGCGCTGCTCGAGGCCTACGGCTACGAACGCCTCGTCGCCGACGCCTCGAGCGCCGGCGCCGGCGCCATCCTCGTCCCCGATCTTCCGGTCGATTCACATCCCGAGCTCAAGCGCATCCAGCTGGTAGCGCCGACCTCTACCGACGAGCGGATTCGACTGGCGGCCGAGACGACCGACGGCTGGCTTTATCTGGTCACTCTCACCGGCACCACGGGAGCGCGCGCAGAGCTTTCCTCGGCGCTCGCCGGACTGGGCGAGCGCGCCCGCCGCCTTGCTCCGCCGGGCCTACCGCTCTACGCCGGCTTCGGGATCTCGACGCCCGAGCACGCCCGAGCCGCCGCCGAGATCGCCGACGGCGTGATCGTCGGCTCGCGCGCGATCGAGGTGGCTGAAAACGGCGCCGCGGAGCTACGCCGGTACGTCTCGTCGCTTCGTGCCGCAATCGACACGGCCTGAAAGCGGGTCGGCTACTCTCGCTGTTACTCCACGGACGCCGTTTGGGAGTATCGAGAAAGCGCAGTAGTGCCGCTCAAATCGAAGTTGATACAGCCGACCTCCAGGGATATGCGAGGGGAATCGAGCCAGCGGCTGCCAGCGCGAGCGCTCTACGAGTTGCTTAGCGAAGCCAACCTCGCCAGCGCGACGACCCTGGCTCGAGCCTGCGCACTGGCGAGAGAGCACCGGGCGGGCCGGCGGCGCCTGATCGGCGTGGCGATGGACATCGGCCCTTTGATGCTGAGGCTCGGACGCGGGCAGACACGCCGCCACCCATTCTTCGACGATGTCCTGTTCGGAATCCGCACACGAGCCGACGCTGGCAACGTCGATGTCCTGATCCTCACCGGGGTGTCCAGTCAGGTCACCGGCGAAGCGACCCATTACGCTGACCTCTGCCGCCGGCACGGAGCCGAGGGCATCATCCTCGCGGCCTTCTCCCCAGACGAGCCTGAGCTGGCTGAGCTCGTCGCGTCCGCGTTCCCCACGGTTGCGATCGACACCCAGCTCTTCGGAGCGCGTGCCAGCTTCATCAGCTCCGACAACGTCGGCGGAACCGCGGCCGCGGTTCGGCATCTGGCCGAACTCGGTTGTAAGCGAATCGCCTACGTCGGCGGCTGGGTTCCCGACCCGGCGAACATCGACCGCCGCCTCGGCTACGAAAGTGCCCTGGGAGAGTTCGGGCTCGAGCTGCGTGAAGAGTACGTGATGCTGGGCGGCTGGTCGCACGTGCGCGCCTACGAGCTGACAAAGAGAGCGCTCGAGCTGCCGGAACCCCCCGACGCCTTCTTCTGCGCCAGCGACGAAATGGCTATCGGTGCGATCAAGGCGATCGAGGAAGCGGGACTGAGAGTCCCAGAGGACATCGCGGTAGCGGGTTTCGACGACAGCGACTACGCGGCGATCTCGGTGCCTTCGCTCACAAGCGTGCGCCAGGATCGCGTCGGGCTCGGAACCGCAGCCGTCGAGGCGCTCTTGCGCATGCTCGACGCGCCGGACAGCTCCCCTCCTTCGATCGTTCTCCCGGTCGAGCTGGTCGTGCGAGAGTCGAGCGCGGCCCAGCCCGAGCAGGAACGCGGCACGCGCACGCCGACCGCGGTCGGGCCGATGATCGGAGCGCCATCGTCACGGCTTTCGGCCTCAGCGCTCTACCAGCTGCTCGGGGAGATCAGCGACCCGCCCCCCAAGACCCCAGAGGGAGCCGCTCCGGAGGCCCGGCAACAGGAGTGGCGCCCGGAGAAGCGCCGCCTCGTGGCGCTCGCCATTGAAACGTCGCCCGACCAGAGCTTTCGCCACGCCTTCTTCGACGAGCTCTTCTACGGGATTCGCGCGCACGCCTACGCTCGCGGGATCGACCTGCTCGTCATCACCAACGTCGGGACGACTACCGAAGCACCGTTTCCTCCCTTTCTCGAGCTTTGCAAGAGGTACCGGGTCGATGGGCTCGTCGTCGTCTCTCTACCGCTCGAGGAGCCGCCGGTAGCGGCGCTTGCCGCCTCTGACTTTCCCTGCGTCACTTTCGACGTCGACCTGCTCAGCGACCAGATCGCCTTCGTCATGCCCGACAACGTCGGCGGTGCCGTCGAGGTGACCCGCCATTTGATCGAGACTGGCCGGCAGAGGATCGCCTTTATCGGCGGTCGCGGCGACGAGCGCCCGACCATCGACCGGCGTTTCGGCTACCGAAGCGAGCTTGCCCGCTGGAACCTGCCCTGCCCTGAGGCGTATGTCGCCATGGCCCGCTGGCTCCCCGACTGGGCCTACGAGGCGACGCAGGCATTCCTGGCTCTACCCGAGCCGCCCGACGCCGTCTTCTGTGCCAGCGACGTGATGGCGATCGGGGCGATGGCCGCGGTCGAGGCGGCCGGGCTGAAGATCCCCGACGACATCGCGGTCGTCGGCTTCGATGACATCGACTACGCCCGCCTGGTCGAGCCCTCACTCACGACTGTGCNNCAGAGCCAGGACGCTCTTGCAGAGGGATTGATCGCCGCCATGCTCAGGCTTCTCGATCACCCGGAAGANCCGCCGACGGTGTCGGTGATTCCCGTCGAGCTGGTCGTTCGCGAATCGAGCGGATCCGGACAGGCGATACGCGACGGCTCGCGGTAGAAGGCTCAGGTCGGCACCACGACGCTCTCCGAAGTGGGCTTGACGAGAGCCACCAGACGCGATATTCGCTCTGCTCGAGCACCCGGATGATTCGCCGGCGGCGACCGTCTTGCCGGTCGGTCTCGNGGAGCTTCGATCGGCGCCCGAGCTGAGTCGCGGTGACCGCCCGGGCATTCACTCGTATAGGGGAAGATCCTCAACTCCAATCGCTCCAGGCCGAATCTGGAGGCGATGAGTTTCTCTACAGACTCACGTCTGTCGCCCCATGCCGTCTGGCGGATGCTCGAGAGTGCGAGCGCGCTGGAGACGGCAACGCTCGCGAACACCGCNGCGTTGGCGGCCTCGCACGAGCGTGGCGCCGAGGGTCACGTGATCGGTGTCGCGATGAACCTCGATCCCGGTCAGATGGTGCTCGACCGGANTAAAGGGCCGCGTCACCCGTTCTTCGACGAGCTGCTCTTCGGCATGCGGGCGCGCGCAAGCGCCGGCGACTTGCACATCCTCCTCCTCACCGCGCTCGCCGGCGCCGCGACGGGTCTCGACGTGCCTTATCTGGAGATCTGCCGTGAGCGGCACATCGATGGGATCATCGTCGCCTCCTACCCGCCCGACGAGCCCGGCCTGNTCGAGCTCGTTCAGTCCGAGATAGCTTGCGTGGCGATAGACACACCCGTCTTCGGGCCACGCTCGACCTTCGTTATCTCCGACAACGTCGGCGGCGGCCGAGCCGTGACCCACCACCTCACCGAACTGGACCGTCGGCGCATCGCCTACATCGGTGGGACAGGACCGGAGCAGGCCTCAATCGACCGACGCCTCGGCTACGAGAGCGCGCTCGCCGATCTCGGTATCGAGATACGCCCCGAGTACGTCGTCCATGCCGGCTGGGACTACGCGCAGGCTCGCGTGCAGATGCGCCGACTGCTCGAGTTACCGGAGCCTCCGGATGCCGTCTTCTGCGCCAGCGACCGGATGGCGATCGGCGCTCTCTGTGCACTCGAGGAAGCCGGACTGCGCGTACCCGAAGACGTCGCGCTCGCGGGCTTCGACGACAGCGAGCTTGCCCGTCTGATCTCACCTTCCCTCACGACCGTGCGCCAGGACATCATCGGGCTGGGAACGACCGCGATCGAGGTGATGCTTCAGATCCTCGAAAATCCCGAAGCCACGCTGCCGGTATCGGTGCTTCCCGTACAGCTGATAACTCGAGAGTCGAGCGCCGGAACGGAACCGCTGGCGGAGGATGAGCGAAGCGGCGCGCACGTCGCGAACCGAGCCTCGGACGACAGCGGCAGGAAGGGACGAATGTCGGCCCCGGCGGCCTATCGCCATCTCAGCGAGACTCAGCCGCTCAGCTCCGACCTGCTCGATACCAGTCGTGCGTACGTTCGCGCCAGCTCGCAATCGAAGAACGCGCGGCGCCTGGTCGGGCTGGCGATGGTCAGAACCCCGGACCAAATTTTCCGCCACTCATTCCTCGACGACATCTGCTGCGCAATCCGCGCAAGTGCCTTCGCCCGCGGCATCGACCTGCTCAACTTCTCGAGCCACCCGAACAACAGCGGCCAAGAGAACATCTCTTACCCGGAGCTCTGCCGCCGGCATGGAGCCGATGGCGTCATCGTCGTCTCCCTTCCCTACGACGATCCCGCCACGGTTGCCCTGGCCGAATCCGAGCTGCCCTGCGTCGCCATCGACATCGACTTACTCGGCAACCGAGCCGGTTTCGTCATGTCCGACAACGTCGGCGGCGGCATGCAGGCCGTTCGCCACCTGGCGGAGTGCGGCCGCGAACGAATCGCCTTCCTGAGCGGCTTCGGGGTGGAGCGAGTCGTCATCGACCGCCACTTCGGCTACCAGAGCGAGCTGGCGAGGCTCGGCCTCGAGCAACACGAGGAGTACGTCCGCCTGGCGAAGTGGAGCCACGTCGTCGCCTACGAGGAGACGCGGCGATTGCTCGAGCTGCCGAACCCTCCCAATGGCATCTTCGCCGCCAGCGACGTGATGGCGATCGGGGCTCTAAAGGCGATCGCCGATGCGGGGACGCGCGTGCCGGAGGACATCGCTGTCGTCGGCTTCGACGACATCGAGTACGCGCGACTGCTCGCGCCATCGCTCACGACCATCCGCCAGAACCGGAGCAAACTCGCCGAAGCGGCTGTCGACGCTCTGTCGCGAATGCTCGAGCGGCCGGGAGACGCGCCGCCGGTGGCGTTGATACCCGTCGATCTGGTCGTACGCGAGTCGACCGGCGGCGCGCCGGCGGCGGCACGCGATAGAAATCGCTTTCGCCCTCACGAGCCTCTGGTCGACGAGTCCGTGTAGCTGCTGCACCTTTCGGGTACAGACAGCTCCAGAACCGTCGTACCGCCCATTCGCCCCAAGAAGGAGTAACCGATGCCCTTCGAGCTACCACCGCTTCCCTATGGCTACGCCGCGCTCGAGCCTCACATCGACGAGCAAACGCTGCGCTTCCATCACGACAAGCACCACCAGACCTACGTCGACAAGGCGAATGCCGCGCTCGCCGGCACTGAATGGGCCGACGTGACGCCCGACGAGATCCTGCAAAGCCTGGGCAAGCTTCCCGACGACCGCCGTACGGCCGCAACCAACCACGTCGGCGGCCACGCCAACCACACCTTCTATTGGGAGAGCATGGGCCCGGGCAAGGGCGGCGAGCCTACCGGCGCGCTGGCGGCCGCGATCGAGCAGGCCTTCGGCGACTTCGCCAGTCTCAAGCAACAGCTGACCGATGCCTCGGTCAACCACTTCGGCTCGGGCTGGGGTTGGCTGGTGCACGACGACTCGGCCCTGAAGGTGATCTCGACCCACGATCAGGAATCGCCCCTCTCCTCCGGGCTGACGCCACTTCTGACCTGCGACGTTTGGGAGCACGCCTACTACTTGAAGTACCAGAATCGCCGTCCCGACTACGTCACCGCTTGGTGGAATGTCGTCGACTGGGACAAGGTCGCCGCGCGACTAGCCGCCTAAAGTCCGCGTTCGTAGCGGGCGTCGACTTTCGGCGGTATGAACCCAACGCGAATCACAGCGCCTGAGGCGCATGTGATTCGCGTCGTCCTACGAGCCAGGGTTCCAAACCTCGGGCCCGTCCATGATCCTCGCTGACACGCCTCCTGGCCACACCTCGGCGCGAGCGTTACTTCGACACGAAATCGGCACGCTGCCGCGCGTTTCTCGGCGACGCCGGACAGTACCGTGGAACGACCCCGCGGGCGGGTGGCTC
>JGI24131J36419_10000626_pt1 | contig 12581 bp, 11 predicted proteins | sample BarGraNGADG00211_2_FD_36419 | JGI IMG/M metagenome (IMG submission 36419) | reverse complement strand
CAGCGCCAACATCGGGATCGCGGTGACCAAGTTCGTCGCGTTCCTGCTCACCGGGTCCAGCTCGATGCTGGCCGAGTCCGTGCACTCCGTCGCAGACTCCGCCAACCAGGCCCTGCTGCTGATCGGCGGCCGCCGGGCGCGCCGTGCGGCGAACCCGGCGCACCCGTTCGGCTTCGGACGCGAGCGGTACATCTACTCGTTCATCGTCGCCATCGTGCTGTTCAGCATCGGCGGCCTGTTCGCCCTCTTCGAGGCCTGGCAGAAGTGGCAGGAGGCGCACGGGATCGAGTCATGGCACTGGGTGCCGGTCGTCGTGCTGCTCGCCGCCATCGTGATGGAGGGCCTGTCGCTGCGCACTGCGATCCGGGAGTCCAACCGCGTGCGCGGCAAGCAGTCGTGGGTCTCGTTCGTGCGCAACGCCAAGGCACCGGAGCTGCCGGTCATCCTGCTGGAGGACCTCGGGGCGCTGCTCGGCCTGGTGCTGGCCCTGTTCGGCGTCGGCCTCACCCTGATCACCGGCAACGGCCGCTGGGACGCCGTCGGCACCGCCTGCATCGGTGTGCTGCTCGTGGTGATCGCCTTCATCCTGGCGATCGAGACCAGGTCCCTGCTGCTGGGGGAGTCGGCCCGCGCGGAGGACGTGGCAGCGATCGAGAGAGCGCTGCTGGGCGAGGGTGTCACGTCGGTCATCCACCTGCGGACCCTGCACCTTGGGCCGGAGGAACTGCTGGTCGCCGCGAAGATCGAGATCCCCCCGGCGGAGACGGCCGCGGAGGTGGCCCACGCGATCGACGCCGCGGAGCAGCGCATCCGGGCGGCCGTGCCGATCGCCTCGCTGATCTACCTTGAGCCCGACCTGCGGCGGGCGTCGGGCGTCGGTGTGCAGCCTNGCNCGCCGNGGTGACGCGCCTGNGCGCCCTCCGTCGCGTAGCATGGGANCTGCTTGGCGCAGGTGATGCCGCCGGCCCGGAGGGGCCGCGCCGGGCAGATGAACGGACCGCTGCAGCGCGNTNGCGCTGCCCGGACGACGTCCCCTACCTGCCCGTGGCGCCTGGCGCGCACCGCAAACCCGAGGTGAATCATGTCCNACACGTTCGATGAGCTTCCCGGCCGCTTCAAGGTCCGTGACCTGACTCTCGCTGAGGCCGGCCGGCACCAGATCCGCCTGGCCGAGCACGAGATGCCCGGCCTGATGGCGTTGCGCGCCGAGTACGCGACGAGCCGGCCGCTGGCCGGCGCCCGGATCGCCGGCTCCCTGCACATGACCGTTCAGACGGCCGTGCTGATCGAGACCCTCACCGACCTCGGTGCGCAGGTCCGGTGGGCGTCCTGCAACATCTTCTCCACCCAGGACGAGGCCGCGGCCGCCGTGGCTGTCGGCCCGCACGGGACGCCGTCAGAACCGCAGGGTGTCCCCGTCTTCGCCTGGAAGGGCGAGTCGCTGGAGGAGTACTGGGAGTGCACCGAGCAGATCCTCGCGTGGGACGGCGTCGACGGCCCGACCCTGATCCTGGACGACGGCGGCGACGCCACCCTCCTGGTGCACAGCGGCGTCGAGTACGAGGCGGCCGGTTCCGTGCCCCCGGACAGCCGGCCGGGTGACCCCGGCTACTCGGTGGAGCACAACGTCGTCCTCGGCGTGCTGCGCCGGTCGCTTGCCGCCGACCCCCAGCGCTGGACCCGGATGGCTGCGGGCATCCAGGGGGTCAGCGAGGAGACGACCACCGGCGTGCACCGGCTCTACCAGCTGGCCGAGGCCGGTCAGCTGCTGTTCCCGGCCATCAACGTCAACGACTCCGTCACCAAGTCCAAGTTCGACAACCGGTACGGCATCCGGCACTCCCTGCCCGACGGGATCAACCGCGCGACGGACGTCCTGATCGGTGGCAAGGTCGCGTTCATCGCCGGCTACGGCGACGTTGGCAAGGGCGCTGCGGAGGCGCTGCGCGGCCAGGGGGCGCGGGTCGTGGTCTCCGAGATCGACCCGATCTGCGCGCTGCAGGCCGTGATGGACGGCTACCAGGTGGCCAAGCTCGACGACGTCGTCGAGGTCGCCGACTTCTTCATCACGACCACCGGCAACCGGGACGTCATCACCAGCGAGCAGATGGCCGCGATGAAGGACAAGGCAGTGGTCGGCAACATCGGTCACTTCGACAACGAGATCGACATGGCCGGGCTGGCGACGATCCCGGGGATCGTTCGCACGCAGATCAAGCCGCAGGTGCACGAGTGGACGTTCCCGGCGACCGCCGACCGCGGCGCGCACTCGGTGATCGTGCTCTCCGAGGGGCGCCTGCTGAACCTGGGGAACGCGACGGGCCACCCGTCCTTCGTGATGAGCAACTCGTTCTCCAACCAGGTGATCGCCCAGATCGAGCTGTTCGGCAACGGCGAGGCCTACCCGGTGGGTGTGCACCGCCTGCCGAAGGTCCTCGACGAGAAGGTCGCCCGGCTGCACCTNGACGCCCTNGGCGTCCGGCTCACCGAGCTGTCGAAGGACCAGGCCGAGTACATCGGCGTCGACGTGGCGGGGCCGTACAAGCCCGAGCACTACAGGTACTGATCCGCCCCGCGGGCCGGGCCCGGCGAGCCGCCATACTCGGGTGATGGACCGTCCGCGGCGGATGACGTCGTGCCTGATGGTGGGCTTGCTGGTGGCCGCGTCCGCGGCGTGCGGCGGCTCGCCGGAGGGCATCCGCGCCGGGACGGCCGCCAGCAGGGTGCCGGGGGAGATCGCCTCGCCGGCCGACACCACCAGGGGCTTGCCGCCGTTGCCGGTCGCGCCGTCGGCGTCCGCCCTGCCGATGTACTCGGCCACCATCGCGCCCATCGACGCGGCTCTGGCGGAGCGGATGAGCGCGTCATGGCGGCCGGGCTGTCCGGTGCCGCTGGAGGACCTGCGCTACGTGACCTTCACGTACCTGGACTTCGAGGACCAGGTCCGCACCGGGGAGGTCGTGGTGCACGCCGACGTGGCCGAGGCCATCGTCGACGTCTTCGCCGCCCTGTTCGCCGCGAGGTACCCGCTGCGCCAGGTGCGCCTGGTCGACGACTTCGGGGCCGACGACACGACCTCCATGGAGGCCGACAACACCTCGGCGTTCAACTGCCGGGCGATCACCGGCGGCACAGCCTGGTCCGAGCACGCCTACGGGCGGGCGATCGACGTCAACCCGGTGGAGAACCCCTACGTCCTCGGTACGCACGTGTCACCGAGCGCCGGGCGGGACTTCGCCGCCCGGCCGGAGGCGCCCGGTGTGATCCAGGCGGACGACGTCGTGGTCCGGGCCTTCGCGGCGGCGGGCTGGAAGTGGGGCGGGTACTGGGCGAGCCCGATCGACTACCAGCACTTCTCGGTGAACGGCCGCTGAGCCGACCGGGCGTGCCGTCGTCCCGCCGGCGGGCGGCCTCAGTCGACGGGGTCCGGCACCGCGTGCGGCAGACGACGCAGCAGCGCTCCCTCGCTCATCGCGGCCTGGGCTCCCCTGAGCGCGTGCACGTACTCACGGTCCCGTCGCTCGGCCAGCACCGCTGCCATGAAGCGCTCGGGGTGGGTGCCCAGTGGCGGCCCGGGTGCGACGTACGGCTCCATCTCCGAGGCGAGCGTGACCGCCAGGTGGGCGCGGGAGCCGGGGTGCAGGCTGCCGGCACGTCCAAGCAGCTGACGGGCCCGCAGGGCCAGGCCGTCCGGCAGGCGCCTGATGTCGGCCGAGTGCGCCCACACCGCCAGCTCCAGGGGCATCTCGACCGGCGGCAGAGCCCGCTGGCCGCCGCGCACCCGCACCGCGTACGTGCCGGCCAGCATGTCGCCCAGCCGCTTGCCCTTGGGGTGCACCAGCGCGGTGATCAGCGCAACGGAGCCCATCGTCAGCCAGAGCTCGAGGACGCCGGTGAGGGCCCGGATGATCGCGTGGCGGGCTCGGATCGGTCCGCCGTCGTCCCGGACGATCCGGATACCCGCCGCCAGCTTGCCGACCGAGCGACCCCGGGTGAGCGTCTCGACGGTCGCCGGGATGATCACGAAGACGGTGACGGTGGCGGCGATCACGAGCGCAGCGCCCGCGGCCGGGTCGGCCGAGCCGCCGACCACCGCGACGATGATGACCAGGCCGTAGAACACGGTGCCGAGCACCAGGGCGTCGAGCAGGGCCCCGAGCATCCGGGTGGCGAACGAGGCCGGCCGGGCGTCGATCACGACGCCTTCACCAAGGAGGATCTCGTCCTGCACGGGGGGATCTTCCCACAGCGCTCTGTCGGTCACCGGATCGCCGGACGGCCGGACCTCGCTCGGGCACTTGAGGTCCGCCCTCCGGCTGTCGATGAGGACTGGGGCCGGGAGGGAGCCGACGATGAGCACAGGGTGGACGCCCGAACCCGCGCATGACGACACACCGCCGCTGCCGTACACCGAGCCGTACACCGAGCCGTACACCGAGCCGTACGGCGGCCCGTCCGGGGCTCCGGCCGGTTCCCCCGCGCCCGCCCCGTACGGGGCGGGGCTGCCCCGGGCGGTCGGTGCGCCACCGCCGTACGCGGCGCTCCCGCCGTACACGGCGCCGTCCTTCGGCCTGGGCGATCGTCGCCATCGTGCTCGGGTCGTTCCTTGCGGTCTCGATCCTGGCAGCCATCGCGATCCCGGTCTTCCTCAGCCAACGGGAGGCGGCCGCCGGCCGGCCGGGTGTGGCACCCGCCGCCGGCTTCGACCGGGCCCAGTGCACCGACCTGGCCGCAGATGCCGTGCGGTTCTCGAGCGATGTGGAGTACCCCGGGGACCCGTTGCTCACCTCGGTCGAGGATCTCGCTCTTTTCGAGGACGAACGCGCGGACCTTCAGGTCCCGGCCGAGGGGGAGTACGAGCTCATCATGTCGTGCACCGGGACCGGCACCTGGGAGGACGGGTTCGTCGCCCCGGTGGTCCTTGAGCTGGTGATGGACGTGGACGGGACGGGCCTGATCAGCTACGGCGTCCAGTGACCCCGGAGCCGACGACGGGTGTGGCAGGCTAAGCGGCCGTGGACCTCGATGCGTTCTCCGCCGTGCACGGGTCGACCTGGCAGCGCCTGGACACGCTCGCGTCGCAACGGCACCTGAGCGGTGCGGAGAGCGACGAGCTGGTCCGGCTGTACCAGGAGGTCGCCACCCACCTGTCGACGGTGCGCTCGGTCGCCCCGGACCCCTCGGTGGTCTCGCGGCTCTCGGACGTCCTGGGGCGGGCCCGGGCGGCCATCGCCGGTGCGCACGACCCCGCGCTGTCCGACGTCGCGCGGTTCCTCGTGCTCTCGTTGCCTGCGGCCCTGTACCGGATCCGCTGGTGGACGGTCGGCGTGATGGCCGTCTTCGTGGCCATCGCCGTCGTCGCCGGGGTACAGGTCTTCACCGACCCGGGTGCACAGGCCGCGATGGGCAGCCCGGGTGAGCTGCGCACGTTGGCAGAGGAGTCGTTCGCCGCCTACTACTCCGAGAACCCGGCGGGTAGCTTCGCCGCCCTGGTGTGGACCAACAACGCCGTCATCGCGGCCCTGTGCGTCGCTTTCGGCATCACCGGGTTCCTGCCGGTCTACATCCTGGTCAGCAACGCCGTGAGCGTCGGGGCGATCGGCGGGGTGCTGGCCCTGTACGACGGAATGGACATCTTCTTCCAGCTGATCCTGCCGCACGGCCTGCTCGAGCTGACCGCCGTCTTCGTCGCCGGTGGTGCCGGCCTGAAGATCTTCTGGAGCATGATCGACCCCGGTGGCCGGCCCCGTGGGCAGGCCCTCTCGGAAGAGGGTCGGTCGCTCTTCACGGTGGCGATCGGTCTGGTGGGGGTGCTGGCCGTGTCCGGGCTGATCGAGGCCTTCGTGACGCCGTCGTCGCTGCCATGGTGGCTGAAGATCGTGATCGGGGCGCTGGCGCTCGCGGCCTTCTGGACGTACGTGCTGGTGGTGGGCCGACGGGCCGTCCGAGCGGGCGAGACCGGCGACCTCCGGGCGGACGACAACGTCGACACGCTTCCGGTCGCCGGCTGAGCGGTCGGGGCCCGCGCTCTACAGCCGGCCCGCGGCCTTCAGAGCCAGATAGCAGTCGGCCAGCCGCGGGGCCAGGTCGTCCGGCAAGGCGTCGACCACCTCGACCCCGCGCTGGCGCAACCGGAGCGAGACGGCCGCGCGCTCGAGCTCGGTGCGCTCGGCTGCTGCGGCGTCGAACACCTCGGCGGCGGTGTCGCGGCCGGTCAGTAGCCGCGCCACCTCGGGGTCGGCGACCGACGCCAGCACCACAACGTGGTCGTGCGCCAGCGGCCCCACAACGGGCAGCAGACCGTTCTCCACGGCGGCGGGCTCAAGGGCGGTGAGCAGGACGACGAGCGACCGCCGGGACAGCCGCTGCTGGACGGCCCCCACGATGCCGGGCCAGTCCGTCTCGACCAGCGCGGGCTCCACCGGGGCCAGTGCGTCGGCGAGGGCGGGCAGCAGGCGTGGGCCGTTCGCCCCGGCAACCTGGGAGCGGATCCGGCGGTCGAACGCGATCAGATCCACCCGGTCGCCCGCGCGGGCCGCGAGCGCGGAGAGCAGCAGGGCGGCCTCGATCGACGCGTCGATCCTTGGCAGGTCGCCGATCCGGGCGGCCGAGGTCCGGGCGGTGTCCAGCACGATCATCACCCGGCGGTCCCGCTCCGGGCGCCAGGTGCGGACCACCACCTCGGAGCGCCGCGCGGTGGCCCGCCAGTCGATCGACCGGACGTCGTCTCCGATCACGTACTCGCGCAGGGAGTCGAACTCGGTCCCGGCACCACGGACCTGGACGGCCGTGCGCCCGTCCAGCTCGCGCAGCCGCGCCAGCCGGCTGGGCAGGTGGCGGCGCGACGCGAACTCGGGCAGCACGCGCAACCGGCCGGGGACGCTCAGGCTGACCTGGCGGGCGGCGAGCCGCATCGGGCCGAAGGAGCGCACGGTCACCCGGTCCGCGTACCGGTCACCCCGGCGCGTCGGGCGCAGCGGCGTCACCAGGCGTCGTGACTCCCCGTCCGGCAGGTCCACCGGGTGCCGGTTCGACGTCGCGCCCGCCGACGGCTGCCACGCGTCCCGGACCAGGGCTCGCAGCCGCCGCCCTGACCGGTTGGTGACCGTCAGCGTCGAGCGGGTCTGCTCGGTCAGGCGCACCGACGGCGGAACGTTGCGCTGGACCGCGAGCAGGCGCGGGGACGCCGCGAGCGCGACGTCCACCGAGCACGCCAGCACGACCAGCAGCGCCCAGGCGAGGATCACCAGGGTCACCGGCACCAGCAGCACCGGAACGACGCCCAGTGCGGTCAGGACGACCGCCCGCCAGGTGATCGCCATGGCTCAGCGGGGGACCGGCACGGACGCCAGCACGGTGTCCAGCACGCTCTCGGCCGTCACGCCCTCGAGCTCCGCCTCGGCGCGCAGCTGGACCCGGTGGCGCAGGGTCGGGTGGGCGAGCGCCTTGACGTCGTCCGGCGTCACGTAGGTCCGGCCGGAGAGCCAGGCCCAGGCCCGGGAGGTGGCCAGCAGCGCCGTCGCGCCGCGTGGGGACACCCCGAGCGACAACGACGGCGACTGGCGCGTCGCGCGGCAGATGTCGACGACGTAGCCGAGCACCTCGGGCGCCACCTGCACATGCGCGATCTCCGCGCGTGACCGCGCCAGCTGGTCCGCGTCGGTGACCGGGTGCACACCCGCCGCTGCCAGGTTGCGTGGGTCGAAGCCGTTCGCGTGCCGGCGCAGCACCTCGATCTCGTGGACGCGGTCCGGCAGGGGCATGGTGAGCTTCAGCAGGAACCGGTCGAGCTGCGCCTCGGGCAGGGGGTAGGTGCCCTCGTACTCGATCGGGTTCTGGGTGGCGATCACCATGAACGGGTCCGGCAGCGGGCGCGGGGTGCCGTCCACCGAGACCTGCCGCTCCTCCATCGCCTCCAGCAAGGACGCCTGCGTCTTGGGCGGCGTCCGGTTGATCTCGTCGGCGAGCATGAGGTTGGTGAAGACCGGGCCCTCACGGAACGAGAACTGCGCGGTGCGGGCGTCGTAGACCAGCGATCCGGTGACGTCACCGGGCATCAGGTCAGGGGTGAACTGCACCCGCTTGGTCTCCAGGTCCAGCGCGCCGCTCAGCGCCCGGACGAGCAGCGTCTTGGCGACACCGGGCACGCCCTCGAGGAGTACGTGGCCGCGGCACAGGAGGGCGATGACCAGCCCCGTCACTGCTGGGTCCTGCCCGACGACGGCCTTGCCCACCTCCGCGCGAAGCGCGGCGAAGCCGGCCCGGAGCTCCTCGGACGGCGCGGCCGGGGGAGCCGACGTCGGGTGAGCCGGCGGCGGTGCGCTCGGCGGTGCGCTCGGCTCGGGTGGCGGCGGCGCCCAAGGGGCAGCCGCCTGCGGACCGGTGGGCACCTGGCCGGTGGGGAAGGGGTGTTCGCTCACGTGCGGTGAACCTCGCTCTCGAGCTCGTCCAGCTGTCGGGCCAGCTGCAGCAGCCCGGCGTCGTCGGTGGGTGGGGGTCCGTACAGCAGGCCGGCGACCTGCTCGATGGGGCGGCCGGTTGCCCGGGCCAGCGCGTCGATCACGTCCGTTGCCCCGGCGGAGCGCGGCAGGCCGACGCGAGCGGCGGCCCGACGCGCGGTGCCGGCTCGCAGCGCCGCACCGGCGTGCCCGCGGGAACGCGCCCGGCGGTAGAGGCGGCCGCGGCCGAGGGTGGTCTCCGCTGCGCGCACGGTGACCGGCAGCGGCTCGGTCACCACGCGCCCGAGCCGGCGGCCACGCCAGAGCGCGAGGGCCAGCACCACCAGCAGCACCTGGAGGGACAGGGCGCCGAACCAGGGTGGGAGCAGGTCGCCGAGGGCCGGGCCCGCTCCGCTGGTGCTCGTGTCGGTGTACGACGGCACGTACCAGACCAGCACCTCGTGATGGCCCAGGGTGCGCAGCAGGAGCGCGGCGTTGCCGTTCTCGGCCAGGTGGGCGTTGGTCATCAGCTCGGCATCGCCGATCACGACCACCCGGCGATTCGGCTGATCCACGACCGCGTACGAGCCGCCCGCGTCCCCGTTGCCGCCAGGGAAGCAGGTGATGGCATCCGAACCGGCGGCCACCAGGGTCCCGCCGGTTGCGGCGATCTCCTCGGCCGCCTTGGCGTCCGGGTCGTCGCACTGGGCGGTCTGCGGCCCGCCGTCGGCACTCGTTCCGATGCCGATCGAACCGCCGGTGAGCTGTTCCAGGTGGTAGCCCACCGGGTCGATCAGCACCAGGTCCGCCTTGACCTGGGCGAGCTCGTCGAGCTGGGCGCCGAAGAGGGTGTCCGTCGAGGTCACCAGGAGGGTGGTCCCGTCGCGTGCCTCCGCGACGGCCGCGCCGAGGCTACGGACGGACTCGATCCGGACGCCCTGGTCGCGCAGGATCTGGGCGAGTGCCCGGGCCCCCGCGTCTCCGGGGTTGTCCGGCGCGAGCGGCACCGCCGAGGTGCGAGCGGTCAGCAGCGAGCTGATCAGGGCCAGCGCCAGGAAGACCACCACGGCCGTGATCGGCCAGCGGGCCCGTTGCCAGCGGGTGCGAACCCGGGACGTCACCGTCGTGCCGTCGCCGATCACGGTGGTCGGGCTCACGGGTCCTGGCTGGACCGGTGGCGGATCGGTGGGCGGCGCGATGGTCATCGGGGGGCCACCAGGACCTGCGACTCGGTTGCGGCGGCAACCGGTCGGGTGTTCCGCACCGCGTCGTCCACCTGCCGCAGCCATGCGTCGTCGTCGCGCCCCGTCTCGACGTCGCCGTAGCAGACGTCATCGAACAGGCGACTTGCGCGATGCAGGTCCGCCGCGCGGGGCGGCAGCACCGCCGCGGCCTGGACGGCGGCCTCGTGCGCGGTCCGGCCCGGGCGCTCGTCGACGACGGCGCGCTCCTCGAGCGACCTCAGGATCGCGCGGAACCGGTCGAGGACGGCCTCGCTCCACCGGCCGGCGGCCGCGAGCGCGTCGGCGCTCCTACGGAGCTCGGCCGCCGTGCGGTTGTCGTCGACGAACACCTCGACGGAGGACCTCTGGGACCTCCGGGACCGCCGGACCGGCCCGACCACCAGGAGCGTCACCACGACGCCGACGATCACGACCGAGCCGAGGACGAGCGCAGCCGACCCGCCGTCCATGGTGCTCAGGGCGTTCTGCGCCTCGGCGAGCCTCTCCTGGATCCACCGGAGCACCACCTCGAGGAGGCTCTCGCCGTGGTGGTAGATCGGGTCGGCGAGCTCCTGCTCGGCCCAGCGCCGGGCCGTCTCGGCGTCGGGGTCGACCGGGACCTCCGTCAGCACACCGGCGAGCACTGCGAGGAGCCCAGGTACCACGTCAGATGGCCTGTCCGGCTGCCTGGGCGGCTGCTGCCTCGGCCGCACGGGCGAGCTCGACGTCCAGGCCCTCCCGGCGGATCCGGACGTCGACGTACAGCAGCGCCACCACGGCGGCCAGGAAGATCGTCGGCAGCGCATACGCCAGAGCGGTCCCGACGCTGAGCAGGGCGACGTACCCGCCCGAGGTCAGGTCGCCCTGGAAGGCGACGGCGCCGATCATCGAGAAGGGCACCGTCAGGATCTGGCTGGCGAAGCTGGTGACCAGCTGCGCAAGGAGATAGATGCCAAGGATCCGCCAGAAGCTGCCGCGAGTCAGACGCCACCCGCGGGCGATCGACGCCATCACCGGCGCCCCCTCGAGGATCAGCACGGGAGGTACGAAGAGCAGGCGGATCTGGATCCAGAAGGTGCCGACGACCATCGCGAGCACACCGAGCAACCCCACCAGGACACCGAGGCCGGCGGCGACGCTCGAGAGTGCGACGACCAGGACGACCAGCAGCACCAATGTCAGGATCGACGCCAGCCCGACGGCGGCGGAGAAGAGCACCACCGCGATCACCCGGCGCCAGTGCCGACGCCACAGGTCGGCGACGGTGATGGTCTGGCCGATCACCGACCTGCTCACGGACACGGTCAGGACGCCGCTGAGCACTGCCGTGGCGAGCAGCAGCCAGGGGATCATCCCGTAGACGCCGAGGACGGAGGCCATGGTGTCGTTGAAGCCCGGGCTGTACTGCTCGACGTCCGCGGTGCTGGTGGACAGCCACCCGGAGATGGTCGGCACGATCAGGTACCAGGAGAGGCCACCGAGCAGCGTGGCAGCCGCAACGATGACGGCGCTGAAGCCGAACATCACCCGCGGGTTCGCCCTGATCGAGCGGAAGGCGCCGTCGAAGATCTCGCCGAGGCTCAGCGGTCGCAGCGGGACGATCCCGCGCTGCACGGGCGGGGGCAGGTAGCCGCCAGGCTGGCCGTACTGCGGTTGTCCGTACTGGGGCTGGCCGTACTGCGGTTGTCCGTACTGGGGCTGCCCGTACTGGGGCTGGCCCGCCTGCGGCGGACCGTACTGACCTTGTCCGTATCCGAGCGGCTGCCCGTAGCCCGGCCCCCAGCCCTTGGGCGCTGCGGGCGGCGGGTCGACAGGCCCGGCCAGGTTCGGGTCGCGCGTGTCGCTCACCGCAGGTCTCCGGTCTCCTCGTTGACTCCTCGACGGCCGGCCGCACGTCCGCGCCGAGGGCACGATGCTGCCGGACCGCGCCCATCGTGCCACGGAGCAGCCTCCGAGGGGGCGGTGCCGCACGACGTGTGCGCCCAGGGTCGCGGCAGTGACACCATGGGCTCCATGAAGGGTCGAATCCTGGTGGTCGACGACGACGTCGCGCTGGCCGAGATGATCGGCATCGTCCTGCGCTCGGAGGGTTTCGAACCCCTCTTCTGCGCACACGGCGACGACGCGCTCGAGGCGTTCCAAAGTGGTCAGCCCGATCTCGTCCTGCTGGACCTCATGCTCCCGGGCAAGGACGGCACCGAGATCTGCCGGCTGATCAGGGGCGAGTCGGGGGTGCCGATCGTCATGCTGACCGCCAAGAGCGACAGCGTCGACGTCGTCCTCGGCCTGGAGTCGGGTGCCGACGACTACATCTCCAAGCCGTTCAAGCCGAAGGAGCTCATCGCCCGCGTGCGTGCCCGGCTGCGTCGCACCGACGAGCCGACGCCGGAGCACCTGATCATCGGCGACCTGGAGATCGACGTCACCGGCCACCGGGTGACCCGCGACGGCACGATGATCCCGCTCACGCCGCTCGAGTTCGACCTGCTGGTGGCNCTGGCGCGCAAGCCGTGGCAGGTGTTCACCCGCGAGGTNCTCCTTGAGCGGGTCTGGGGCTACCGGCACGCGGCGGACACCCGCCTGGTGAATGTCCATGTCCAGCGGCTGCGGTCCAAGATCGAGCACGACCCCGAGCACCCCGAGATCGTCCAGACCGTCCGCGGCGTCGGGTACAAGGCGGGCACCGAGGCGCCGTGAGCATGCTGTCGGGTCGATCCTCGGCCCCGTGGGCACGCGCCGGCCGAGCCGTCCGGCGCGCCTGGCGAAGGGTGGTATCGGCTCTCGCCCTGGTGGTGCACCGGTGGCGCGGCTCGCTGCAGCTCCGGGTCGTCACGACCGCGATGCTGATCGGCCTGGTGGCTCTGACGGTGCTCGGCGCCTACCTCTCGAACTGGATCAGGGACGGCCTGTACAACCAGCG
>JGI24131J36419_10000620_pt1 | contig 12616 bp, 12 predicted proteins | sample BarGraNGADG00211_2_FD_36419 | JGI IMG/M metagenome (IMG submission 36419) | reverse complement strand
CACACCGTCCGTTCGGACGCCCCTTGCACGTCGACGAGCACGACGCCGACCTGGGCGTGGCTCCTGCGCTGCGCCTCGATCCGGCAGGTCACGCCGACTGACGGGTCCGGTCGCGACACGTCGTGGGCCCCGTCGCGCGACCGCCGCTGCCAGCAGCTCGGTCGGCGGCCCGTGGTTCACTCTGTTCCGATGGGAGACCATGGTCACCCGGCAGGGGCCGAGGGCGACGAGGAGGAGTGCGGGTGAGCAAGGACCTTCAGACACGCAAGGGGCTCCGCATGATGGCGGTGCACGCCCATCCGGACGACGAGTCCAGCAAGGGCGCCGCGACCATGGCGCGCTATGCGGCGGAGGGCGCTGAGGTGCTCGTGGTGACCTGCACCGGCGGGGAGCGGGGCAGCATCNTCAACCCGGCCTACCCGCAGCCGCACCCGACGCCGGAGGNGATGGCNATCGTCCGGCGCNAGGAGATGGCCGCAGCTGCCGACGCGCTCGGGGTGCGCCAGCACTGGCTGGGCTTCGNCGACTCCGGCCTGCCCGAGGGCGACCCGCTGCCGNCGCTGCCGGAGGGCTGCTTCGCCACCATCCCGCTGGAGGAGGCAACGGCGCCGCTCGTNCAGCTGGTCCGCGACTTCCGTCCACATGTGATGACCACCTACGACCCCAGCGGGGGCTACCCGCACCCCGACCATGTGATGAGCCACAAGGTCGGGTTCGAGGCGTACCACGCCGCGGGGGACCGGGAGCGGTACCGCGGCCATGGCGAGCACTGGCAGCCGCTGAAGCTCTACTACAACCACGACTTCTCGCTGCGGAAGCTCACTGCGATGCACCACGCGATGATCGAGGCGGGGCTGGCGTCGCCGTACGGAGACTGGCTCGCCTCCCGTCAGATGCGTGAGATCCCCGAACGTGACGTGACCACCCGGGTGCATGCCGCGCCTTGGTTCGCTGCCCGCGACGCGGCGCTGCTGGCGCACGCCACCCAGGTGGATCCCGACGGGTTCTTCTTCGCCGTCCCGCGTGACCTCGAGGCGCGGGTGTGGCCGGTGGAGGAGTATGAGCTGGCGCACTCCCATGTTCCCGTCGCTCTGCCCGAGGACGACCTGTTCGCGGGCATCCACCCGGAGGACGACAGATGACGACCGGCCCCGCGCTCCTCCTCGTGTTCGCTGCGACGTCCGGGGACGGGACCGGGAGCGCGACCGGGCGGTCCGGCAGCTCACCGGCCGCTGACGCCGGATGAGGGTCCACGCCGTCGGGCTCCGGTCCGGGCTCGACGCCGCGGCCAACATCGCGCTCGCCGTGAACGCGGTCGCCGCGGCCGCCGACGACGCGGCCGACCTGGTGCTGCTGCCCGAGTACGCCGCGCGGTTCGATCCCCGTGGCGTCGGCCCGGAGCACGCGGAACCGCTGGACCGAGGCTTCGTCCCCGCCCTGCAGGACGTGGCGCGGACCCGTGGGGTGGCGGTGATCGCGGGCACGACCCTGCCGGGCACCTCCCGGGCGGTCAATGCGGTCGTCGCGATCGATGCCGCCGGGACCCTGGTCGGGGCGTACCGCAAGGTCCACCTGTACGACGCGTTCGGCCACCGCGAGTCCGATCGCCTCGAGCCCGGTCCGGTGGATGCGGCGCCGCTGCTGCTCCCGGTCGGCGGGTTCGTCGTCGGGGTGCTGACCTGTTACGACCTGCGCTTCCCGGAGTCGGCCCGGCGGCTGGTGGATGCCGGCGCCGATGTGCTCGCGGTGCCTGCCGCCTGGGCCGCGGGTGAGCACAAGGCGGACCACTGGCGGACCTTGCTCCGGGCCCGCGCGATCGAGAACACCGCCTACGTGCTGGGTGCCGCTCAGCAGGGGCCCGGGGTCACCGGTGGGTCGATGGTGGTCGACCCGGACGGGGTGGTGCTGGCCAGTGCTCCAGGGCCGGCCGACTCCTGGACCCCGGGTGCCGAGCAGGGTGCGGGCCTCGTCGCCGCTGCGGACCTGCGGCCGGAGGTCCTCGCAGCCGTACGCGAGCGGAACCCCTGCCTGGCCAACCGCCGCTACGCCGTCGTGCCCCGCGACGGGGGTTGACCGCCGCAGCGCCGCGGGCGGGGGTCAGCGGGCGGAGTACGTCGCGATGCTCACCGCGATGTAGTGGCAGGTGAACCCCACAACGGTCAGCGAGTGGAAGATCTCGTGGAAGCCGAACCAGCGCGGGCTCGGGTTGGGCCGCTTGGTGCCGTAGACCACCGCGCCGACCGTGTAGGCCAGGCCACCGGCGGCGACCAGCCAGACGATCGCGTGGTGTCCGGCCCGCCAGAACTCCGGCAGGAACCACACGGCCACCCAGCCCAGCGCGAGGTAGATCGGCACGTAGAACCAGCGCGGGGCGCCGAGCCAGAACACCCGCGCCAGCACCCCGGCCAGTGCCCCCACCCACACGATGACCAGCAGGTTGCGCTTGTTCGGCCAGTCGAGCAGCAGCACGGCCAGCGGGGTGTACGACCCCGCGATGATCAGGAAGATGTTGGTGTGGTCCAGCCGGCGGAGCGCCGCCGTGACCCTCGGCGACCAGCGCCCCCGGTGGTAGACGGCGCTCNNCCCGAAGAGCAGGACGGCGCTCACCCCGAAGACGATCGCCGACGCGCGGCCCGACGTCGTCGGCGCGAGCGCGATCAGCACGATCGATGCGGCGACCACCAGGGGAGCCATNCCTGCGTGGATCCATCCGCGCAGCTTCGGCTTGAGCTCGTTGATCGGGGACTCGATGGTCCNCCGCTGCTGGGTCATCAGCCCACCGTTCGTCGTCATCGCGCTCCTTCGACTCGGGTGGGTCCTCGTCTGTGGGAGCCCGCACTGTACCTACGGCACCGTAGGTTACCCCTTGCCGGGACTTCGCGACGCCCCGAACCGTTGTCGTCGCTCTCCGTCCGCGCGGGCTCGGCTGCGCGTCGGTGAGCCGGTCCCGGCGGCGCCGACGTGGCGGTACCGTGACCCCGACACGACCCGACACGCGAGGACTCTGCATGCGCTTGCCGCACCTGCTGTACGGCGTGTACGAGCGCCGCCTCGCCGCCTCCCTGCCGAGGGAGGCCATTCCCCGGCACATCGGCGTGATCCTCGACGGCAACCGGCGCTGGGCGCGCACCGTCGGTGCCGATGCGTCCACCGGCCANCGGGCGGGCGCCGACAAGATCACCGAGCTGCTGCGGTGGTCGGAGGAGGTCGGCGTCGAGGTCGTCACNCTCTGGATGCTCTCGACGGACAACCTGNCGCGCTCGCCCGAGGAGGTCGCCGAGCTGCTCGGCATCATCACGGACGCCGTCGGAGACCTCGCAGCCAGCGGACAGTGGCACCTGCAGATGGTCGGCGCCCTCGACCTGCTGCCGGAGGCGGCCGCCGACGCCCTGCGCGCCGCGGAGGCCCGTACGTCCGGCGTCGAGGGCATGCACGTGAACGTTGCCGTCGGGTACGGCGGCCGGCGGGAGATCGCCGACGCGGTCCGGTCGATCCTGCGCGAGCACGCGGGCAACGGCACGTCCCTCGAGGAGCTNGCGGACACGTTCAGCGTCGAGCACATCGCCGAGCACCTGTACACCAAGGGGCAGCCGGACCCGGAGCTGGTGATCCGCACCTCGGGGGAGCAGCGNCTTGGTGGCTTCATGCTCTGGCAGAGCGTGCACAGCGAGTTCTACTTCTGCGAGGCCTACTGGCCNGACTTCCGGCGGGTGGACTTCCTGCGGGCGCTGCGCTCGTACGCCGCGCGGGAACGGCGCCTCGGGCGCTGAGGCCCGCGTCGCCGCCCCGAGGCCCGCGCCGACCGTGTCCGTCGGCCCGCCTGCGGCCACCCGTGTGAACTTCCGCTGGCGGTGCGTGTCGCGTGCCGGAGGGGCCCGCNGCCCGGCGTAGCGTCCGAAGACATCGGACGACGTCCCGTCGCCCCACGGGAGGCCAGCCCATGGAGCATCCGCTCCGGGAGGAGGGCCGGATCCCGGCCCTTCGGCCGGTCGACCGGGCCCACCCCGTACCGCGTCGAGACGGCGTGGAGCGGCCAGAGCGGCGCTGAGGCGCCGGAGGGAGCCCCCGTGACCCGCACGTACGTGCTCGACACCTCCGTCCTGCTGTCCGACCCGCGCGCGATGGTGCGCTTCGCCGAGCACGAGGTCGTCCTTCCGGTCGTGGTGATCACGGAGCTGGAGGCCAAGCGCCACCACCCAGAGCTCGGGTTCTTCGCCCGCAGCGCCCTGCGGATGCTCGACGACATGCGGGTGCAGCACGGGCGGCTGGACCACCCGGTGCCGGTCGGTGACGCGGGTGGCTCCCTGCGGGTCGAGCTCAACCACGTGGACACCGCAGCGCTGCCGGCCGGCTTCCGGCTCGGCGACAACGACACGCGCATCCTGGCGGTCGCCAAGAACCTGGCCGACGAGGGCAACGACGTCACGCTCGTCTCCAAGGACCTCCCGCTGCGGATCAAGGCGTCGGCCTGCGGCCTCGCGGCCGAGGAGTACCGCGCCGAGCTCGCCATCGACTCGGGCTGGACCGGGATGACCGAGATCCACCTCAACGAGGCGCAGATGGCGGCGCTCTGGCAGAACGAGCGGGTGGACCTCGCCGAGGTGGACCTGACCGGCCAGGACGTCGGCCCGCTGCTCTGCCACACCGGCGTGGTGCTGCACTCCTCGCGGGGCTCCGCGCTGGCCCGGGTGACCATCGACAAGCACCTGCGCCTGGTGCGCGGGGACCAGGACGTCTTCGGGGTGCACGGCCGCAGCGCCGAGCAGCGGATCGCGATCGACCTGCTGCTCGACGAGGAGGTCGGGATCCTCTCCCTCGGCGGGCGGGCCGGGACCGGCAAGTCGGCGCTGGCCCTGTGCGCCGGGATCGAGGCGGTCATGGAGCGCCGGCAGCACCGCAAGGTGATGGTGTTCCGGCCGCTGTACGCCGTCGGCGGTCAGGAGCTCGGGTACCTGCCCGGCTCGGAGGCCGAGAAGATGAACCCGTGGGCCGAGGCGGTCTTCGACACCCTCGGTGCGCTGGTGTCCCGCGAGGTGGTCGAGGAGATCGTCGACCGCGACATGCTCGAGGTGCTCCCGCTCACGCACATCCGCGGCCGCTCGCTGCACGACGCGTTCGTGATCGTCGACGAGGCCCAGTCGTTGGAGCGCAACGTGCTCCTGACGGTGCTGTCCCGGGTCGGCCTGAACTCCCGGGTGATCCTGACCCACGACATCGCGCAGCGGGACAACCTGCGGGTGGGTCGGCACGACGGCGTCGCCGCGGTGATCGAGACCCTCAAGGGCCACCCGCTCTTCGCGCACGTGACGCTCACGCGGTCCGAACGGTCCCCGATCGCCGCGCTGGTCACCGAGATGCTGGAGGGCATCGAGCTCTAGCCCCCGCGGTCAGTTGAGCAACAGCCCCATCGCGACGAAGGCCACCACGAGAAGAACAACGGCGATCAGCCACCCGCGGCGCACCTTGCGGGCCAGGTCCGGCTGTTGGCCGGCCTTCATCGTGGTCGTGATCTCGAACATCTCGGCCGGGTTGCTGCTCACGGCAGTGCCCTTCTGTAGCTGAGTCCCACCGTACGGGTCCGGGGACACCGGCGGTAGGCGATTCTCGACGCCGGCTCAGGCCTGCGGCGGCCGGGTCATCGAGAGCACGTCGAGCGCTGAGTCGAGCTCGGCCTCGCTGATCTCACCGCGTTCGACGAAGCCGAGGTCGAGCACCGCCTGGCGCACGGTCACCCCGTGCGCAACGGCGTGCTTGGCGACCTTCGCAGCGGCCTCGTAGCCGATCACCCGGTTCAGCGGTGTGACGATCGACGGCGAGGACTCTGCGTACCCGCGGGCCCGGTCGACGTTCGCCACGATGCCGTCGACGGTTCGGTCCGCGAGCAGTCGGCAGGCGTTGGCCAGCAGCCGGATGGACTCCAGCACGGCCTGCGCCATCACCGGGATCTGCACGTTCAGCTCGAACGCCCCGCTGGCCCCCGACCACGCGATCGTCGCGTCGTTGCCGACCACCCGGGACGCCACCATCAGGACCGCCTCCGGGATCACCGGGTTCACCTTTCCCGGCATGATCGACGAGCCCGGCTGCAGGTCCGGCAGGGCGATCTCGGCCAGCCCGGTGTTAGGCCCGGACCCCATCCAGCGCAGGTCGTTGCAGATCTTGGTCAGGCTCACCGCGATGGTGCGCAGCGCGCCGGAGAGCTCCACCAGGCCGTCCCGGGCGCCCTGGGCCTCGAAGTGGTTCCGAGCCTCGGTGAGCGGCAGCCCGGTGTCCTCGCGCAGCAGGTCGATCACGCGGGCGGCGAACCCGGCCGGGGTGTTGATCCCGGTACCGACGGCGGTCCCGCCCAGCGGCACCTCAGCCACCCTGGGCAAGGCGGCCTCGAGCCGCTCGGCGCCGTACCGGACCGCGGCAGCGTAGCCACCGAACTCCTGGCCGAGGGTGACCGGGGTGGCGTCCATCAGGTGCGTTCGGCCCGACTTCACGACCTCGGCGAACTCGGTCTCCTTCGTGCGCAGCGCCGCCTCCAGGTGGGCGAGCGCCGGCAGCAGATCGCCGACCACACCACCGGTGGCTGCGACGTGCACCGACGTCGGGAACACGTCGTTGGAGGACTGCGACGCGTTCACGTGGTCGTTGGGGTGCACGTCCCGGCCGAGGCGGCGGGTTGCGAGCGTGGCGAGCACCTCGTTGGCGTTCATGTTTGACGACGTCCCGGAACCGGTCTGGTACACGTCGACCGGGAACTGGGCGTCGTGCGCCCCGCCGGCCACTTCGTCGGCGGCCGCGACGATCGCCTGCGCGACGTCGTCGGGAAGCACGCCGAGCTCGGCGTTGGCGCGCGCAGCAGCTTTCTTGATCCGGGCGAGCGCCTCGATGTGCCGACGCTCGAGGTGGGTGCCGGAGATCGGGAAGTTCTGCACCGCCCGCTGGGTCTGGGCGCGGTAGAGCGCGTCCGCCGGGACGAGCACCTCGCCCATCGTGTCGCGCTCGACGCGGAAGCCGTCGGGTGGCTGGATGCTCGCGCGGTCGTCGTCCATGGTGGCCATCCTCCCATCGGGTCAGCAGGCGCGCGGCCCCGCTTCGTCAGGGCTCGACGGGGCCGGTGCTCTCCACGAGCCGCACCCGGCCCTCGGCGAGCGCGTAGGTGGCGCCGACGATGGCGCACCGGCCGTCGTCGACGGCCGTCCGCACGGCCGCCGAGTAGCTCATCAGCATCCGCACCGTGTGCCGCACGTGCTCCCGGCCCAGCACCTCCGGCGCGGGCGCCAGCGCGTGCCGGCCCACAACGGCCTGGCCCCGCGCGCCGTCGCCCACCGAGGACCCCGCGGCGGCGTCCTCGCCGGTCCCGCCGGTCTCGGCGCCCAGGTCAACGGCGGGCAGCGCGACGATGCTCGATATCACCCGGTCGACGATGGCCCGCACGAAGCCGCCCGGCATCCGGCCGGTCGCCAGCGCTTCGGCGGCCGCGGCCACCGCGCCACACGAGTCGTGGCCCAGCACGATGACCAGCGGCGCGCCCAGCACCTGCACCCCGTACTCGATGGACCCCACGACTGTGGTGTCGACGACGTGCCCCGCGGTGCGCACGACGAACAGGTCGCCCAGCCCCCGGTCGAAGACGATCTCCGCGGCGACCCGGGAGTCGGAGCACCCGAACACCACGGCGAACGGGTTCTGCGCCTCGCTCAACGCCGCCCGGTGGTCGGCGTCCTGGGAGGGGTGCGCCATCTCGCCGCGGACGAACCGCTCGTTGCCGGCCAGCAGCTCGGCCCAGGCCTCGGCGGGGGTGTGGGTGTGTGGCATGGGGCCCATCTTGGCAGCGGCGGCGGCGGCGGCGTGCCCGCCGTCTGCACTGCCCGGTGCGCCCGGTCAGGGGCTCGTCCGCACTACAGTCGCCCGCGTGGTCCGGCTTCGCCGTCGAACGGGCACCGTGGCCGGCGCGCTCGTCGTGCTCGCCGGGGCTGGGGCCTGTCTGCCCGGGCAACCGGTCGGCCATCCGGCGGTCGACCTGAGCTTCGCCGCCGTCGTCGTCGACCCGCCGGTGTACGCCGAGATCGACCTGTACTCGGACGGCGTGGTCATCGACGGCTCCGGGCTGCCGCAGACGGTGCCGGTGGGCACCGCCGCCGCCGACCACCCGGGCCGCCGGGTGGAGCAGGACGCCTGGCTGGCGGGCGGGACCGTCCCCGGCCCGGCCCGGTACGCCGACCTCGCCGAGCATGCGCTGCGCGACCTCGACGCGTTGGTTCTCCCCGGCGGGGTCGCGATCGCCGGCGCCACCGATCGGTGGCGGTACGTCTGGCCTCGGGACGCATCCTTCGTTGCCGCCGCGCTTGCCCGGACGGGTCATCCCACCGACGCCCACGAGGTGCTGGCCCACCTGCAGACCCTCCAACAGCTGCGCTCCACCGGAGGGGTCTTCGAGGCCCGGTACACCCCCGACGGAACGGGTGCGGTGCCGGACGATCGTGGACCGCAGCTCGACGGCAACGGATGGGTGCTCTGGGCCGTCGCCCAGTGGTACGCCGAGGCCCGACCGGGACCGGAGCGCCGCGCCCAGCTCGAGGGGCTCCGGCCGCTGGTGACGACGTCGGTCGCGGCCATCCGAGCCAACCTCGACCTTCTCACCGGCCTGCCGGTCGCCTATCCCGACTACTGGGAGGTCCCGGAGTCCGAACCGACCCTCGGCACGCTGGCCGCGCTGCTGCTCGGAGCGCGCGCCATCGGGCCGGTGCTGCAGACCCTCGGCGAACCGGGCGTCGCCGATCTCGTCGCGTGGCTGGACCAGGGCGCCAAGGAGGGCTTCTCGCCGCGCTACCCGCGCTACCCGGGGGAGCGGGAACGGGATACGGCGGTCGCCTTCCTGATGCCGCCGTTCGCGCCGCCCGACGACGCGGTCGAGCGGGCCTGGGCGGAGGCGGCGGCCTCGATGGCCCGCCCCGCGGGTGGGCTCGCGCCCGGCGGGGGCTGGGCCGCGGATGGGGTGTCGTGGACGCCGACGACGGCGGTCTTCGCCCTGACCGCGGCCGCCTCGGGCCAGGTGGACCAGGCCGAGAGCTGGCTCGACTGGCTGGACGCGCACCGGACGCCGCGTGGAGCGTTGCCGGAGAAGGTGCTGGCCGACGGCAGCCCGTCGGCGGTCGCCCCGCTCGCCTGGACCTGCGCGCTCGTCCTGCTCACGCTCGACGAGCTCGGCGGGGGGTCGAGCGGCGCATGGACCTCGGCGGCCGCGCCGGCAGCCCGGTGAGCTGACGGTCAGGCTTGGGCGTCGAGCTCCGCCAGCCGCGGGGGATCGGCACCGGGCCGCGAGACGGTGATCGCGGCGATCTGCGCGCAGCGTTCCAACAGCTGCCGCAGCGTGGTGTCGTCAACTGTCCGCAGTGCAACCCGGCGGTCCGCGCCGAGCAGGCCCGCCGACCACAGGCCGTCGATCAGCCCGCCCATGAAGGAGTCGCCGGCGCCCACCGTGTCCGCCACCACGACCCGCGGGGCCGGGACGTCGAGCCGCCCGCCGCCGTGGGTGAGGGCGGTCGCACCCTCGCCGCCGCGGGTGACGACGACCAGGCCCGGACCAGCGGTGGCCCAGCGCCGGGCGGTGTCCAGCGGCGCGGTCCCGGGGTCGAGCCACGCGAGGTCCTCGTCGCTGACCTTCACCACGTCAGCGAGGGCCACCAGTGCCTCGACCACGGGGCGGGTCAGCTCGGCCCTCGGCATCAGCGACGGGCGCAGGTTCGGGTCGTAGGTGATCGTGGCAGAACCCCGGTGGGCGGCCACGATGTTCGCGACGTCGGGGCCACCCGGCTCGAGCACCGCGGCGATCGAGCCCGTGTGCACGACGAGCGGCGGCGCCGGAGGTGAGGTCCACCGCTCCGGGATCTGCCAGGCGAGGTCGAAGGCGTAGGTCGCGACGCCGTCGGCGTCGAGGGTGGCCGCTGCGACCGAGGTCCGGGACGCGCCGTCGCTGCCGGGCACGATCATCACCCCGGAGGCGGCGAGGTGCTCGGTGAGCAGCCGACCGTGCGCGTCGCGCCCGAACCAGGTGAGCAGGTCGACCCCCCTCCCGAGCCGGCCGAGGCCGAGGGCGACGTTCGCCGGGCTGCCCCCCGGGTGCTCGCTCACCGAGCCGTCCGCCCGGCGGACGATGTCGATCAGGGCCTCCCCGATCACCAGGGCGCGCCGCTCCTCCCGGTCGACCGCTGCGTCCGGGGCGTCCTCGACGAGCGGGTGGTAGGCGTGCTCGACCACGTCGACCACGTCGACCTCGGTCGGCGCCGCGGTGGCTTCCTTGGTCTCGGTGCGGTCGGTCATGCGTCGGTCCCGTCGCCGTCGCCGTCGCCGTCGCCAGGTGCGTCGGTCGCCTCGTCACTGCCCCGGGCCGTCTCGAGCCGCGCGCGCGCGCCGTCGAGCCACTCCAGGCACCGGGCCGCGAGGGCCTCCCCGCGCTCCCACAGCGCCAGGGAGCCCTCAAGGGTCTCGCCGCCCGCCTCGAGCCGGGCGACCACCGCCACCAGCTCGTCGCGGGCCTGCTCATAGCTCAGCTCGCCCACCGGGCGGGCGCTGGCCGATGCGTCGTCGTGGGGCACGGGGACAAGTAAACCGCGCGGGTGCGTCACGCCGCGCGGGGCGTCTGCCGTGAGCGGGGCTTGCGTCACGCCGCGTCGGTCGACGTGCGCCGGGTTCTTGTGCCGGTCGTCCCGCCCGCCGGTCCGACGGTCGCCGGGAACTCCCCCCGGGCGACCCGCACCCTCAGGCGGTCCCCTGGCGCGACGTCGTCGGGCGAGCGGACCACCGTGTCGTCGCCCCGCTGCACGACGGCGTAGCCGCGCTCGAGCGTCGCCGCCGGCGAGAGGGCGCGCACCTGCGCCGACAGGTGGGTGACCTCCGCGTGCCCGGCCCGCACCATCGCGTCCAGCCCCCGCCAGGCCGCGCGGCGCAGCTCGAGCCGCTGCCGGTCCCGGGGTTCCAGGAGCGCCTCGGGACGCGCGAGCACGGGACGGGAGCGGATCGCACGCAGACCCTCAGCCTCCCGACGGATCCGTTGGGTGACGGCGGAGCGGATGCGGTTCCGGGCCTGCTGGACGCGGGCGCGCTCCTCCGCGACGTCCGGCACGATCCGCTTGGCGGCGTCGGTCGGGGTGGAGGCGCGGTAGTCGGCCACCAGGTCCAGCAGCGGGGTGTCGGTCTCGTGGCCGATCGCACTGACCACCGGAGTCCGGCAGGCAGCGACCGCACGGACGAGGGCCTCGTTGCTGAACGGCAGCAGGTCCTCGACGGATCCGCCGCCCCGGGCCACCACGATGACCTCGACGCGCGGGTCGGCGTCCAGTGCGGTGATCGCCGCACAGACCTCCCCGACGGCGTAGGGCCCCTGGACGGCGACCTCGCGGATCTCGAACTCGATGCGTGGCCAGCGCGCCCGNGCGTTGACGACCACGTCGTGCTCGGCCTTGGACTCCCGGCCGCACACCAGGCCGACCACACGGGGCAGGAACGGCAACCGGACCTTGCGCGCGGCGTCGAACACGCCCTCCGCGGTGAGCACCCGCTTCAGGTGCTCGATCCTGGCCAGCAGCTCACCGAGCCCGACGGCGCGGATCTCGTCCGCCTGCAGCTGGAGCGTGCCGCGCTTGGTCCAGTAGGTCGGCGTCGCATGCACGACGACGTGCGACCCCTCGGTCACCGGCGCCGTCGCCGCCTCGAGCACCTGTACGTGCGCGGTCACCGGCACCGAGATGTCGGCGTCGGTGTCCCGCAGGGTGATGAAGGCGATGCTGGTGCCGGGGCGCTGCGAGAGCTGGACGACCTGGCCCTCCACCCACAACCCGGGCATCCGCTTGATGTACTCGGCGATCTTGGCGGCCAGGTGCCGGACCGGCCAGGGGGCGGTCGGCGTGGTGTCGATCGCGCGGGCAGCGAGGGGGCCCGCGCCCGCACCCGGCGTCGGGCTCACCCTGCGGTCGCCCGCCCGGGGCGCCGGCGTCTGCGGGGTGTCGCTCACCGGACCAGCGTGCCACCTGCCGCCGACCCGTGGCCGCGCGCCGGCGTCCGCCCGGGCCGAGGCGCCCGCCCCCGGGCCGAGGCGCTGCTGCGCCGGTTCCGTAGACTGAGGCGGTGAAGCCCCCGTCCGACGTGACCGAGCAGCGTCCGCGCCGCGTGCTCCTTGCTGCGCCCCGGGGCTACTGTGCCGGCGTCGACCGCGCCGTGCTCGCCGTCGAGAAGGCCCTTGACCACTACGGCCCGCCGGTCTACGTGCGCAAGGAGATCGTGCACAACAAGTACGTCGTGGAGACCTTGTCGCGGCGGGGCGCCGTGTTCGTCAACGACACCGACGAGGTCCCGGAGGGCGCGCGGGTGGTGTTCTCCGCGCACGGCGTCTCCCCGGCGGTGCACGCGGCCGCGGTCGTCCGCTCGCTGCAGACGATCGACGCGACGTGTCCGCTGGTGACCAAGGTGCACAAGGAGGCCGTCCGGTTCGCCGGCGACGACTTCGACATCCTGCTGATCGGTCACCAGGGTCACGAGGAGGTCGAGGGCACCGCGGGCGAGGCGCCCGCGCACATCCAGGTCGTCAACTCGCCCGACGCCGTCGACGACGTCGTGGTGCGCGACCCCG
>JGI24131J36419_10000606_pt1 | contig 12686 bp, 9 predicted proteins | sample BarGraNGADG00211_2_FD_36419 | JGI IMG/M metagenome (IMG submission 36419) | reverse complement strand
CGCCCTTGACGGTGCCGACCACGACCTTACCCGCCGAGACCGAGCCGCCGGCGGCGAGGTGTGGCTTGAGCAGCGCCAGGCCGGACTGCATGGCGCGGGCAGCCACCAGCATCTCGGGCACGTAGTACTCGTTCTTTGCGAACAGATCGATCTGAGCCATGATCTGGTTTTTCCTCTGCTATAAATTGATTAGCTGCTGTAGGTGCACTTCCTCGCCTCGTCGGCGAAGGCCATGACCAGTTCCGGATCCGCGTCGAAGAAATGGTCCGACGGGCACAGGATGTAGCTGCCGCCGGCGCCGGCAGCTTCGAAGCAGCGGCGCACCGCTGCACGGGTTTCCTCGGGCGTGCAGCCGGCCAGGTAATGGCCCTGGTCAAAGCCGCCGATCATGCACACGCGGTCACCGATGCGGCGCTTGGCCGCGGCCAGGTCCACATCGCCGCCCATGCCAGGCGGGGTGAACGTTTCCATCGCGTCCGGCCCCATGCCGGCCACCATCTCGAGGATGGGCATCATGCCACCGCAGGTATGGTACGAGATGCGCTGGCCGGCCTCGTGCGCCAGGGCGATGAGCTCGCGATCGTAAGGCGCCACGAACTTCTCGAACAGCTTGGGCGAGATGACGGTGGTGGACGCCGAGCCTCCGCCCAGCTCCAGCACGTCGTAGCAAGCGCCCTTCAGCGACTGGACAAAGACCTTCTTGCGGGCCTGCAGGATGCGCAGGAACGCGTGCACCCACTCCGGGTCGTCGTAGGTGGCGATGATCAGCTCTTGCGTGCCGGCCAGGCAGCAGGCATCCTGCCAGGTGCCGGGCTGGCCGAAGACGTCGAAGCAGCAGATGTGCCCGCGCACGATGCCCGTCGCGCCGTAGGCGTCCGATACCTGGTTGACCGCCACTACGTCGCACTTGGGTGCAGTGACATACTCGCCGATCAGGTCGATGTCGCGCCTGTTCTTGATCAGGTNTTCGGTGACCCAGCTTGTGTAGTCATTGGACTGGATCACCATGCTCAGCTCGCCGCGCGGGGTGATAAAGTGGTAGCGCACGGTGGTGAACTGCTGCGCCGCGATCGGTTCGGCTTCCACACGCCAGCTATCGCTCCAGATGCGCCGGCTTTCCAGAAAGCCGGGCGCGTCCTGGTTCGGATCGTAATACTCGCCCTTGCTCGTGTCGGGCCGGTGCGGCACCACCCAGGTGATGGGGTCCATATCGAAATGCTCAAAGCATTCCTGGTACGACATGCCGCCCATGTAGCGATCCAGGAAGTAGGGCATCAAGTGGTGGGTGGTAACCGGCAGGCGGTCCGGCACGCCGCGACTCAAGGCGGTGACCAGGCGCCGGCGGGATGACATTGACATAGGTTNCTCCTTGCCGCTCCCGAGGTCGGGCTCAGCCCTTCTGGTAGAAGTTCCCGCCATACTCAGCGCCCACCCGAAACATCTCCAGGATGTTTTCAATGGAGATGCCGTCGTGCAGCGAGTGGTCGGAGGCCAGCACGTAGCCGCCGCCGGGCGCCGCAATGTCGATGGCTTCGCGCACCTCTGCGGCCACTTCGGCCGGGGTGCCGTAGGGCAGGGTGCGGGAGGAGTCGATGTTGCCGATTATGCAGAAGCGCTTCCCGTACTGCTCCTTGACCGTCTGTAGGCTCATGCCCGCAGTGCGCTGCAGCGGGTGAATGGCCGAGATCTTGGTCTGCGCCAGGTCGGGCAGGTAGTCGGTAAAGCGGCCGCAGCAGTGCAACAGCACCGGCACGCCCAGGTTGTCGACGTATTCCACCAGTTCGGCCAGGTACGGCAGGTAATACTTGCGGAAATGGGGCAGCTTCATAAAGCCGCGGGAGCTGTCGCCCAGGTCGTCGCCCAGCCAGATGGCCTCGCCACCGGCCTCCACGGCCCGCCGCGCCGCTTCCTTGTTGTACTCGTTCGACATGTGGAAGATTTCGGTCAGGAGCGACGGATCGTCATACAGGGCGAAGCAGATTCTNTCGTAGCCCATCAGCAGCCAGCAGGTGGTAAAGGGGCCGGTGATGCCGGGCGCCAGNAGCAGGTTGTCGCGCTCCATGGCCACGGCCACCTTGATCTCGTCGGCCCGGCCGGGCAGCGTGGGGTCGGGCGACTCGTAGCAGCGCCAGTCCTCGCGCGACTTGATGGGATAATCGATAGGCGCATCGATGGGCCAGGCGTACTCGGTGGTGCGGTAGGTGGTGCCCCACTCGTCCACGTAGGTATCCGCGGCCAGGTAGCGCGGCTGGAAACCGTTATAGCCGCCAAATGGCAGCCAGACTGCGTCGTGGTTCAGGGCCAGTGCGCAGGCTACAGCATCCCGGGCGTTGTAGCCGCCAGGTTTGTGNCCGATCATGGCCTCATAAATGGGCTGCTGAAACAGAAAGTCGAACATAGGCACCCGGTCGGGTTGCTGTACCTTGACCGCGGCCATAAAGCGTTCTTTGCGTGTCATCGCCATAGATCTACCTCTTCAGTGGTTAGAGCGTTCCTACTGGCGCACGAGCAGACGCTTGCGCAGCCCGTGCAGGTACACGGCGATCATCAGCATGATGCCGGTCAGCACGAGTTGCCAGGTGGTGTAGACGTTGGCCAGGCGCAGNCCCTTGCCTGTAAGGCCCAGGATCAGCACGCCCAACGCGGCGCCCAACAGCCGGCCTTCACCGCCCTGCATGCTGACACCGCCCAGCACCACGGCCGTAATGACGGTGAGTTCAAAGCCCGAGGCGCCGGCGTCGAAGTAGCCGGTGCCCGTCTGGGCTGCGATCAGCAGTCCGGCCAGGGCCGCCATGGTGCCCGACAGCACAAAGAGCCCGAACTTGACGCGCTCGACCTTGATGCCCGATACGCGTGCGGCCTGCTGGTTGCCGCCGATGGCGTAGATGCGGCGGCCCATTTCTGTCTGCGTGGTGATCCAGTAGGCGACCGCGATCAGGACGATGCCCAGCACTATCGGAATCGGGACGGGGCCGATCGAGCCCTGGTAAAGTTGGATGAAGGCTGAGAAGCCGTGTTCGTCGACCACCGGAGCCTTGTTGGTCCACACATAGACGATGCCGCGCAGTGCGAACATCATGCCCAGGGTGGTCATCAGCGAGCTCATGCGCTGCACGGTGACCAGGTAGCCGTTGATGGCTCCGATGATTGGCCCGGTGAGCAGCCCCGCCACGATGCCGGCCCACATGCTGCCGGTAATGTTGAAGACCGTCACAGTGACCACGCCGGTCAAAGCGAGCATCGAGCCGATGGACAGGTCAAATTCGCCGGCCAGCATCAGCAGGGCGATGCCCACGGCCGCGATGAGGTTCGGCGAGACCTCACGCAGGAGGTCGAAATAAGTGCGCGCTTGGCGAGCCGTGGGCACCGTGACCATCAGGAAGGCCATCAGCGCCAGCAGCAGCACTGCCAGCACCGCTTCTTCGTTATTCAGGAACCACTGGGCCCAGCGCGGCCGCTCCCGCCGCGGGGTCATGGCATCGGTCATGGTCGTCATGCTGCTACTGCCTCCTCGGGCCGCCCATTGCCTGTCATCCCGGCAGCCGCCGCGATGATGCGCTCTTGCGTGGCCTCGGCTCGGGTAAACTCGCCCGTAATGCGGCCCTCGTACATGACCACGATGCGGTCGGCGATACCCATAATCTCCGGCAATTCGGTCGACATCACCAGCACGCCCATGCCTTCGTGGGCCATGCTGTCGATCAGCCGGTAGATTTCAACTTTGGAGCCGACGTCGATACCGCGAGTCGGCTCAGACAGGATCAACACCCGCGGCTTTTGCAGCAGCCAACGCGCCATCAGCGCCTTCTGCTGGTTGCCGCCGCTCAACAGGCGGATCTTCTGCCGCAGCGAGGGGGTCTTGATGGACAGGCGATGCACGTGTTCGGCTGCTGCCTGNGTCTCCGCCCGCCGGTGAATCCAGCCGCCGCTGGCGAACTTCTGCAGTGCCACCAGGGTGATGTTGGTTTGCACCGACTGGAAGGGCACCAGGCCATCCTCGCGGCGGTTCTCGGTCAGCAGTCCCAGGCCCTTGCTGATGGCGTCGGTGGGCGAGCCGGGCTTGAGGGGCTTGCCGTCCAGCAGCACCTCGCCGGTGTAAGAAACGTCGCCGAAGAGCGCCCGGGCGATGGTATGGATACCGGCGCCCAGCAGGCCAAACAGCCCCACCACTTCGCCTGCCCGCACGGTCAGGTTAAAATCGTGCAGCCGGCCGGCGCTGAGGTGGCGGGCTTCCAGCAGCGTCTTGCCGGGCCGGGCTTCGGTCTTGGGGAAGAACTCCTTCAACTCGCGGCCCACCATCCAGTTCACCAGGTCATGCGTCTGTGTCTCGGCCACAGGCTTGGTGATGATGCACTGACCATCGCGGAAGACCGTCACGCGGTCGGCCACCTGGTAGATCTCTTCCAGCTTGTGCGAGACATAGATGATGCCGCAGAGTGATTGTTTGAAGCGGCGGATGGAGCTGAACAGCTTGTCGACCTCCGCCGGGCTCAGTGCCGATGTGGGCTCGTCCATGACGATGATCTGTGCTTGCAGCGAGAGCGCCCTTGCGATCTCCACAAGCTGCTGCTCGGCCACGCGCAGTTGCCCCACCGGGGTCTGCGGGTCGATATCCAGGCCGAAGTTGCCCACCAGCTCGGTTGCGCGGCGGTTCAGCTCGCGCCAGTCGACGTTGCCGAAACGGCCGCGGGGGTAATGCCCCAAGAACACGTTCTCGGCTATGCTCAGGGTCGGCACCAGGTCCAGTTCCTGGTACACCACCTTGATGCGTTCGGCGATGGCATCGGCCGGGCTGCGGAAGTCAACGGGCTTGCCGTTGAGCGTCATGGTGCCGCCGTCGCGCTGGTACAGCCCGGAGATGATCTTGATCAGCGTTGATTTGCCCGCGCCGTTCTCGCCGACGAGGGCGTGGACTTCGCCGCCGTATAGGTCGAAGTCAACATTGTTGAGCGCCACGACACCCGGGAAAACCTTGCGGATGCCGCGCATCTCGAGGATTGCGTTCTGGCTTTGATCCATTGCGTCGCCTCCTTTGCTCCCCAGGCTCACCCTTCACCCATGGCGCGACGGCGCCGGGCATCGATCAACACCGCCAGTAGGATCAGCAGGCCGTTGACCGCGATCTGCCAGTTCGAGTTGATGCCCAGCAAGACGATGCCATTGTTGAGGGTCCCAAGCAGGAGCACGGCGAGCAGCGTGCCAATAAGAGAGCCTTGCCCACCCTGGAGGCTGGTGCCACCCAGCAGCACGGCCCCCACCACCTGCATCTCGAAACCGAAACCGGCGTTATTTTGCCCCGAGTTCATGCGGGAGATCAGCAGCACTGCGCTAAGGGCCGCAAGTGCGCTGGTCAGCACGAAACACAGCGTCTTGACGAGCTTGACCCGTACACCCGCCAGGATGGCAGCCCGCGGGTTGCCGCCTGTGACGTAGATGTGCCGCCCCAGCGTGGTACGATTCAGGACCAGGTAGAAAAGGATGAAGACGATGGCCATGATCAGTACTGGCCACGGAATGATGCTGACGAAGCCGTTGCCCAGGTCCCGAAATTCGGGCAACCCGTGCGCGTTCTGCACCGCGGCATTGGTGGAAATGTAGGCCGACCCGCGCAGGATCGAGAGCATGGCCAGCGTAACCACAAAGGAGTTGATGCGCAGGCCCAGCGTCAGCCCGGCATTGAGCAGGCCGACCAGGGCGCCCACACCCAACGCAGTGGCCAGACCCAGCGGCAGGCTCTTGCTCTGGTTCAGCATCTGCATAGCCAGCACGCCGATGAAGGCTTGCATGGAGCCTACCGACAGGTCAACCTCGCCGGCAATGATCAGCGCGGTCATGCCAAACGCAGCGATAGCNGTCATGGAGATCTGGCTGAGCAGCACCCCAATATTGCGCTGCGTCAGGAAGACNGGAGATGTCAGGCTGAGGAACAGCGAAAGGGCCACCACAAAAATCAGGAGGATGCCTTCCTGGGTCTGCACCAACCAGCGCGCCGCTTCGAGGAGGGGATTCTGGCGCTCCACAGGGCCTTCGTGTACCTGCCCCGTCTCGGCTTTGATCTCACTTTGCATGGTTCCGACATCCTTATTTAATTACGGGCACCGGGCCCGTAATCACCACATAGCGGGTTGAAGGGGGGCGGGCGCGCGGCCCGCCCCCCACTGCCTCACTTATTGGATGGGCAGCTTGGCCATGGCATCGAAGTTCGGCGCGTAGGTATCGCCGCTCTTGGTGTAGAACTGCGCCAGGTTGTCCTTGGTGATTGGCGTCGACGGCGCGACGATGTGCGCCGGGAGCTTCGCGCCGTTGAAGGCGGCGATAGCAGCGTCGATCAGCAGGCGTCCCTGGTACTCAGGGAACATGGCAGCCGAGACCTTGTAGGGGCCGCCCTGTTCGAGGGCCGACTTGCAGGCCTTGCCTTCGCAGCCGAAGCCGACGACGAGGACCTTGCTCTGGTCCATGCCGGCGGCGGTGTAAGCCTGGAGGCCGCCGAGGGCCGAGTCATCGTTGATGCCGAAGATGACGTTGACATCAGGATGGGCGGTGAGGGCATCGGCGGAGACCTTGACGGCCACGTCCTTCAGGCCCGTGCCGTCTACCGACTGGGCGACCTTGGCATCGGGCAGCACCGACTGGATGCCGGCGATGAAGCCCTTGGAGCGGGCAACGGTGGTCGAGAGGGCGGGCAGGCCGACGTCGAGGATGGAGGCCTTGCCGCCGAGGTTCTGCTTGACGTAGTTGCCGGCCCACACGCCGACCTGCTGGCCGGCCTTGAAGTCGTCAATCGAGACGAGGGTGATGCAGCCATCGGTGGGCGAGCCTTCGCAGATCACGGGCAGCGACTTGGCAGCCTTCTGGATGGTGGGGCCGGATGCCTTCTCGTTCACCGGGGTGAAGACAAGGGCATCGACGTTCTTGGCCAGGTAGTCGTCAACGGCAGCCAGCGACTTCTGTAAGTCCAGGTTGGCATCGTTGATGGTGAAGTCGATCTTGAAGTCGTCGGCGCGAGCCTTTTCGCCCTTGGTCTCATTCTGGTACCACTCATGCACCAGGTAGTTGGTTACGTGGCCGATGGTCTTGGGCAGTTTCCAGCCCGCGGGCAGCGCTGTCGGGTCCAGCGTGCGGACCAGCTTCTCACCCGCAGCCGGGTCGCCGGTGGGCGCCGTAGCGCTGCCGGCGGCCGGAGCCTGGGTCGGTTGGGCAGCCAGGGCCGTTGTAGGTTCAACAGCGGCCGGAGCCTGGGTCGGTTGGGCAGCCAGGGCCGTTGTAGGTTCAACAGCGGCCGGGGCCTGGGTTGATTGAGCGGCCGGCTGCGCGGGCTGGGCCGGGGCCTGGGTGGCAGGGGCGCCACCGCAGGCGGCCAACAACATGGCCACCAGCAGCAGGCCGGTCATAAGGATCAGGGACTGTTGGTTTCTCTTCATCATGTTCTTCCTTTTTCTCCTCGAAGATTCGAGAGTTGAGCGCCAGGTCTGGCACTCGCTTTGGATCGATGGATGAGCTGTGGTTGGCTTACCTCCTTTCGCCCGGATGTGCTGCTGCCCGCAGCCAGGAACCTGGGCAGCCCNGCCGGCAGCGAACGCGCTCAGGCGGCGCTCGTATCGTCGGCGATGATCACCTCAATCCCCTGCTGTGTGAGCGCCAGCCGGTGTTGCGGGCTCACGCCCGAGTCGGTGATCAATCGATGCAGGCAATCGACCGGCGCAACCTTAACCAGCGATTCGACCCCGATCTTGGTATGGTCGGCCAGCAGGATGACTTCGCGAGCCGCGGCGATCATCGCACGCTTGACGGCGGTTTCCTGCATGTTGGTGTTCGATAGCCCAAACTTCAGGCTCAGCCCGGTGCAGGCAATGAACGCCTGGTCGGCTCGCAGGTCTTTGAAGGTCGTCTCGGCGGCCGCGCCGATCAGAGAGCGCGATTCGTGCCGCACTATGCCTCCGGTCGATACCAGCGTGATTCCCGGCTCGCCGGCCAGCTCGCTCAGCACGGAAATCGAATTGGTGATGATAGTGATGCCCGAACGCCCATGCAGCGCTTGGGCCAGGTAAGCTGTGGTGATGCCGGCGTCGAGGATGACCGTGTTGCCGGTGTTGATGAGCCGGGCCGCAGCCCGTGCGATGGCGCGCTTCAACGCCTCAATCTCTTGCGCCAGATCATGGCTGGCGTCGACGATCTCGAGCCGGATATCTAACGCCCGGCTGCGCTCCTGCATNGCCTGGCGCATATTGCGATACCATTCGTGCGACGAGAAGACCTGCACCCAGCCGATGCGCCCGGGCAAGGGGCGGTTGCGGCAATCGTGCAGCAGCGCGCAGCCGGTACTGGCCGCGGCCAGCGTTTCGAGCACGGGCCAGTTGGAGCTCCAGGCGCCAGTGTGGGGGTCCCGCAGGTAATAGCGTTCCAGGCTCTCGCGGGTCACGAGGACGTGCGGGGTCTCGACCCAGTTGGGCAGCGCGCAGCCGTGGTAGGCGCAGACGGCCGCGTCCACGCAGGCCCGACCCACCAGCTCGGGAAACATGGCAATGGCAGCACGGTACGGCCCGCCGTTCTGGAGCATGTCTTTGGTGGCGTTGCCTTCCAGGCCAAACGATACCAGTAGCAGGCGCGATTCGTCCAGGCCGGCAGCCCGGTAGGCATCCAGCGCGCCCACCGCAGAGTCGTCGTTGATGGCAAAGATGACGTTGACGTCGGGGTACACCGTGAGCGCATCCGCGACAATGCTGCGGGCCGCATCACGGAGGCCCTGGCCGTCCAGGCGCAGCAGGATCTCACTGGCGGGCAGGGTATCGGCCAGGCCGTCGGTAAACCCGCGGCTGCGCGCAGCTGTATTAGGCAGCGAGCAGGAGACGTCGAGCGCCCGCACCTGGCCGCCCAGGTGCTCACGCGCGTAGCGCGCGACCCAGCCGGCCAACTCCACCCCGGCGCGGTAATCGTTGATCGCCACATAGGTGCGGGCACCGGTCAGGTTGATCGATTCGGCGATAATCGGCACTCCGCAGCGCAGGGCACGCTGGAGCAACAGGCGGGTCGTAGCGGACCGTTCGGGCGTGACAATCAGCACATCAGAGCGTTCGCTCAGGGTGGTGCGAGTTTCCAGGGATAGGTGGCTGTGGCTGCCGTTGGCCGAGATGCCCGAGTTCAACCGGATCGCCCCGCCGTGCGTTCGGCGCAGAAGTCCTGTCTCTTCGAGGCGGCTCAGGTCCCGGCGCGCGGTGATGGGCGAGCAATGGCATTGGGTTGAGATCTGCCCAACAGTTACCGAGCCATATTGCTGTAGCAAGCCCAGGATAGTAGCATCACGTTGGCTTTGCAGCACGACAATCCCCTTCGATGATCGGTAATGATCGATTGCGCCGCCGGCAGGCAACAACTCTGATTATAAGAGCATTGCAACTCGCCTGTCAATTGATCGTCATGATCGATTCTGATCGATCGACCGGCCGGGGGCCGTCGAGGTATGAATGGTAGGGCGTCGCCGATTTGCTCGGCGTCGTGCAGCAAGTGGGTGGGCAGATCGTGCCGGGAGAACACGCTTGATCGCGTCGCGCGAATCGCTCAGGAGCAGGCGGAGCGCGCCGCGCGGCCCAACCCGGCGTTGCAGCGGACGCCGCAGACAGGCCGTTTCCCGGCCCAGGTGTGAGCCGTCAAGACTTTTGATTGTTGCGCGCCCAGGTTTCGTCATCGATCAACGTCACCACCCGGAATGCCTCGGCGTAAGACATTTCTTTGCCTTTGGCCCGCTCCTGCGCCCATTTCTTGATGCGCTCCTCGGGGTCCCAGTCTTTCATCTGGCTTCGGTGAGCGCGCAGCGCCGCGACCTTGATATCAATCGTCTCATCGATATTGACAAAAAGCTCGACCTGTTCACGCCCCGTCACATACACCTTGCGCACCTTGTGTGGCCTGAGGCCATCGGCAGCCAGTTCCTCGAACAGGTTGGGCTGTCCAGCCGCCGGAAAGACGGCATCCAGGGCGGCAGCGGCCGCTGCCCGGTGATCGGGATGGTTAATATAGTCATCGCCCGCCCAGAGGATGGTGGGATCGCCCGTGATCACCACTTCGGGGCGGAAGCGGCGGATCTCTCGCACCAGCTTCTTGCGCAGTTCGAGCGTCGCTTGCAGCAGGCCATCTGGCTCGCGCAGAAAGATCACTTCCCTGACGCCCGCGACCTCGGCGGCAGCGCGCGATTCGGACTCTCGGATCTCCGTCGCTCGTGACTTTGTCATGCCGGGTTCATCTATCCCCACGTCGCCGCTAGTACATAGGACATAAGCAATTCGTGCGCCGGCCTTGACCCAACGGGCCACAGTACCTACGCAGCTGAATTCGATATCATCTGGATGCGCCACGATGGCCATGGCACTCTCTGGGACGTAGAATGTGCTCATCGATGNTAGCTCTCCCTGTCAGTGCTTCGTCTGTTCAACATTCTACATCAGATCGAGAAATTCGTGCGGGCGTTCGACATACCACGCCACAACTAAAAACCGGCGGCAGTAGCAGTGGGCACCAGGGTGTGCCCACTGCTACTGCCGCCGCAAGCAAGCGTCCTCACTAGCACCGTAGCACCGTAGTCCAAGCGCAAGTGTCACTCACCTTGGGGGGGCGAGGAGTGGACACCTGCGCTGACGCGGACACGCCGGGGGGCCGGCCGCGCGGGTTACTCGCGCGCCGGCGCGCCGGCCCAGGAAGCAGGGGTAACGAGGTAACCGTCGAACCTCACATTGCAAGCATTCAATCTGGAGAGCCCGAAAATGAGCCCACCGGCGACCATCTAAGCCTGGTTTTCCCGCCGCGTGCGCTGGCGAAAGCGGTATGACTCGGCAAGAAACTCAAGGATGTGGGACCGATGAAGCGTGATGACGCGCTCCCGCAGCGCCATCTATCGGCATGCTCGTCGGCCTTGTAGTCGGGAGCAGGTCCGGAACCAATCCGGATCTGCTCCCGATCAACGTTCGCCCCGCTAAATGTCGGCGCCCGACTTCTCCACTGCTGCGGAAACGACATCAAAACCCAGGTCTTCGGCCATATTGAGGGCCACGACGACCAGAAGTATTGCCGTCCGAGCACGCTCAGGAACGCCTGCCGAGTGTCAGTCCTTTGCTCCTTTTGTCCATTGGTCACTTATGCCGTCGAGCGGATCGCTTCAATGGGCCGATCACCAACCGCGCGCTCAGCACCAGCCCTTCATCGTTTTTCCAATTATGACCACATTCAGGACTGCACCTACTCCATGACTCTCATCAGCCGCCTGGGTAACCGGCCCATTCCGTGTTGCTTCCCCTCCCGCTCTGTGCTAACATGCGTATGGTAGGGAGGGTGAAATGCTGCATTACAAGTACTTGCTGGTCGGCGGCGGCATGACGGCGGACTCGGCGGCGCGCGGCATCCGCTCGCTGGACCGTGACGGCACCATCGGCCTGATCGGCGCCGAACGCGACGCGCCCTATAACCGCCCACCGTTGTCCAAGGGGCTCTGGCAGGGACGGCCCATCGACAAGATCTGGCGCAACACTGCCGCGCTGGGCGTCGAGTTGCACTTGGGGCGCACCGTCACCGCCGTCGACGTCCAGGGCAAGACGGTGGCGGACGACCAGGGCGAGACCTACGCCTACGAGAAGCTGCTGCTGGCCACCGGCGGCACGCCCCGGCGGCTGCCCTTCGGCGGCGACGCCATCATCTACCTGCGCACAGTCGCAAGCTACCGCCGGCTGCGCGCGCTGGCGGACCAGAAGGGGCACCTGGCCGTTATCGGCTCGGGCTTCGTCGGGTCCGAGATTGCCGCCTCGCTGACGACGAACGGCTGCCGGGTGACGATGATCTATCCCGAGCAACGCATCGGCGAGCGGGCCTTTCCGGCGGAGCTGTCCGCCTACGTGACCGACTACTACCGCCAGAAGGGCGTCGATCTGCGGCCCGGCCAGACCCTCTCGGGCGCCGAGCCGCGCGGCCAGGGAGTGGCGCTGCGCGTCAAAGCGGCGGATGGGAGCGAGAGCGAGCTGCTGGTGGACGGCGCGGTGGCCGGGCTCGGCATCATCCCCAACCTGGATCTGCCCCGGGCGGCCGGCCTGGCGGTGGAAAACGGGATCGTGGTCGATTCGTCCTTGCAGACCAGCGTGCCCGGCATCTATGCGGCGGGCGACGTGGCCTCGTTCCACAATTTTGTGCTGGACAAGCGTATGCGCATCGAGCATGAAGATGCGGCCAACAGCATGGGCATGGCCGCCGGGCAGGCGATGGCCGGCCAGGCCGTCAACTACACGCAGCTGCCCTTCTTCTACTCGGACCTGTTCGACCTGGGCTACGAGGCCGTGGGTGAGTTGGATGCGCGCCTGGAGACGTTCGCCGATTGGCAGGAACCCTTGCGCAACGGCGTGATCTACACCCTGCACGATGGCTCACTGCGCGGCATCTTGTTATGGAACACCTGGGGGCAGGTCGACACGGCCCGCCAACTGATGGCCGAGCGCGGCCCATTCACGCCCGCCGCTTTGAAGGGGAAGATCACCAACCCCTGAGCCCGGGCCGGGAGCGATAAGGATGCCTAACCCTGGCGCCATAGGCGCGCTGGGGCAAAGGGCAAGGGCCGGGACTTCTGACGGTTTATACCGTCGGGGGTCCCGGCCCTTTTTTTGTGCGCCTGCTTGACGCCGGCCTGTCCTGGCGGGGGGTCGTGGCCCGGCGCG
>JGI24131J36419_10000603_pt1 | contig 12716 bp, 11 predicted proteins | sample BarGraNGADG00211_2_FD_36419 | JGI IMG/M metagenome (IMG submission 36419) | reverse complement strand
CTACGGCAGCGTGCGCAGGAAAGAGCGGCGGGCGGTTTCGACCAAGAAGAGGAGCAACAGCCCCAGGGCCAGAAAATAGGGGAACAGTTCCGTGGTTTCATAATAGTTTTTGGTCTTGATCTTGGTTTTTTCCCAGCGATCGATCTCGCTGAAAATGTTCTGCAGCGAATCGCGATCGGTGGCCCGGAAATACATGCCGCCGGTGGTTTTGGCAATTTGTTGCAACAACGCTTCATCGATTTCCACGTTGACCATAACATACTGCTGGCGGCCTAAAGAATCGATCACCGGATAGGGAGCTTCGCCGCGGGTGCCGACACCGATAGTGTAGACCTTGATGTTGAAGTCCCGGGCCATCTTGGCCGCGTCGCGGGGATCGATTTCACCGCGGTTGTTCACGCCGTCGGTGAGCAGGATGATGATTTTGGTCTTGGCCCCGGAATGCTGGATGCGATTTACCGAAGTGGCCAAAGCCATGCCCAGCGCCGTTCCATCCTCCAGTTCGCCGAGGTCTGTTTCCTGCAGATAAAATTTCAAAATGTCATAATCGATGGTCAGCGGGCACTTGGTGTAGGAGGTGGCGGCGAAAATAACCAGCCCCAGGCGGTCGGTCTTGCGCTTCTCAATAAACGAGGCGATCACCTCTTTGGCCACTTCCAGCCGGTTTTTAGGCTTGAAATCTATGGAAGCCATGGAGCCGGAAATATCCAGGGTCAGGAGAATATCCATGCCTTTCTGTTCTTCCACCTGGTAGGTGTTGAGCAGTTGCGGCCGGGCCAGGGCCAGGATGAAGAGTAGCAAAGAAACCATTTTGAAGCGGTTCAGGTTTTTAAGCAGCGCCACTTTCCATGTCGGCTTCGCTGCGGGCAGTAATTTTTTCGCGGCAAACCAGATGTGACGCCGCCCTTGGCGAGTCAGAAAATTGTTCCACCACAGGAGCAAAGGCCACAGCAGCAGAAGCAGTAGATAAATTTTAGCGGCCAGTCTGAACATTGCTTGCCTCGGTTTCCAGGCTGCGTCTTTTTTTGTACTTGCCGGTCAGGGTCGTGATTTTTTCGGCCAGAGTGCTGATGATCATTGTTTCCGGAATCTGCTTGGCAAATTTTACCAGGTCGGCTTGCCGGAAAATATCTTCCATGCCGACAATAATGGCACTGTCTTTTTCGCTGCCTTTAAGATGGGCAATGATCTCCGTGGTAGTGAAATCGTCGGCGTTAAAACTGTAAGCACGCGCCAGAAAGTGCTTGATGATTTCTCCCAACAGAATGAAAAACAGCTTATATTCTCCTTTTTGCGGCAGTTTTTTCTGCCATAATTCCCTGACGCGCAATTCTAGTTCGATTTCGGGCGCTGGCAGGCAAGTGTCCGCGTGAAAAGATTTTTTTCTCATTTTGCGTTTCAGGATAAGCAGGATTACACCAAGAAGCAGAATCAATCCGGCGCCGGCCAAATATTTCAACAGGTGCAGCGGGTTGCCATTGATGGCCAGCAGTTTTTTCAAAGGCTTGATATCCTTGTCGTTTTCACCAAGCAGTGAACGGATCCTGATGGTTACCGTGCCGCTTTGTTCTTTTTCCTTGACCGCTTTAGCGGACAGCAGTTCAATAGCCAAGGGACCGACGGTAAAATCCCCGGTTTTGAAAAAGGCGATGGTGATCACCTGTTCAAATGTGTGCCATTCGGCGGTTTTGATCAGCGGTTGGCTTTGATGACGGATGATATCATAATCGCCCGTCGGAACGGAAACTTTCATTTCATCAATGTTTTCGAGGCTGCGCACGATTAGGCGCAATTCCACGTGTTCGGCGATGGTTGCCGTCAAAGTGGAGGCGGACAATGTTACCTGAGCGGCGTCGATCAGTCGCGGCAGGAGCAGCAGCTGTAAAATCAAGAGCAGGCGGCAAGTCTTCATCGGGAAAATTTGTGTTTGCGTTTTAAAAACAGATCAAACAGCGGTTTCTCATAATCAGTTTCCGAGTTGATGGTAATGGCATCGATGCTGTACTTGCGGAAAAGATCGGCCAGTTGAGCGGAGCGGGTATTGTTGATATTTTTATAGTCCAAGCGGACAGAGGACCGGCTGAAATCGGCGCTGAATTCTTCCCCGCTTTCCAAATCCTTAAGCTGAAATATCCCCCGCTGCGGCGCTGCAAGCTCCCGGCGGTCATTAATCGTGACGGCAATCAGGTCGTGCTTACGGCTGGCGATTTTCAGCGCTGTGGCAAAATTATCGTCCAAAAAATCAGAGATTAAAAAAACCACGGCTTTCTTCTTCAGCAGTGAAGTCAAATAAGCCATAGCGCTGCCGATGGAGGTGCCCCGGCCCTGGGGTTTGAATTCGATAATGTCGCGGATTAGGCGCAGCAAATGGGTGCGGCCTTTCTTGGGCGGAACAAAAATTTCGATGCGATCGGTAAATATCAACAGCCCGACCTTGTCGTTGTTAAACATGGCTGTGAAGGCTATCAAGGCGGACAACTCGACGGCGATATCCTTTTTGCTCTTGTTACCGGAGACAAATTGCAGGGATGCCGAAAGATCGATAGCCAAAATGATGGTCAGTTCCCTTTCTTCAACAAATTGCTTGATAAACAACCGGCCCAGGCGCGATGAGACATTCCAGTCGATGAAGCGGATGTCATCACCAAACTGGTATTCCCGGACTTCGGAAAACTCCATGCCCCGGCCTTTGAAGGCTGAATGGTATTGTCCGGCGAAGATATCCCGCGCCGCTTTCCGGGAAATAATTTCTATCTTTCTGATTTTCTTGAGGGTTTCTTCGCTGATCATGGGCTTACGGCTGGCGGTCGATTTGGAATCACATTGATTCGATGATGATTCTACCGCTGTAGCTGATTTTAAAATTCATCGGATAGACCAGCTTCATGTTCCAGACCTTGGGCATATTTTCAGTCAACTGTATGAACGAATTTTTGAGTTCCATGGGGATTTTGGCAATTATTTCAATACCTTCGACAGCGCTGAAATTCAGCTTTATGTTTTTGTCGCGGCAGTAAAATTCCAGGGTGTAGTTGCTGGCCGATGTGTTCTGGATATAAATCATGGAAACATCGAAAACTTTTTCATCCATCGTTGCTCACTCCTTGCTCCGGGGCAGTCGTTTTTGACTAAACCATATTTTAACAGAAATCAAACTTATTCCCAAATAGTGGCAGCCGGATTGGCCTCCATTTTATTAAATATACCATAAGTTGTGGGTTTTTTGCCAATCGGCAGCCCAAGTTTTCAGTTTGCCAATCAGGAAATCCCTGATGGCGAAACTATTGATTTTTATTATTTGTTTTGCTATAAATTGGCCGGAGAAAAATAGTGGTGAGGTAGGAAAGGGAGAGTATGGCCAATCAATATCTCATTTTTTGCTGGCATTGCCAGGCCGAATTTGACGCTTCGTCAGCTTCAGATTGCAGCCATGCCAACCCGACCAAAACCTGCCCTTTTTGCCTGAAATGCTTCTGCGATGCGTCGAAAGACTACAAAAAAAAATATGTGAGGAATTGCCCCAAGGAACTGCTGGCCGAATACACTGGTGCCAAGGATTCCTCGTATTTGAAGATCGGTGAAATTTTGGTCAAGGCCGGCAAAATTTCAATCGAGCAGTTGGACACGGTGCTGGACAAGCAAAGAATCGTCAACAAGAAACTGGGGGAAGTGCTGATCATGATGTCGTTGCTCACTCCGGATGAACTTCAGCTTTATTTGTTGAACCAGAAAAATGTGGAAACAATCGATTTGAAAAATATCAAGAATGCCAGTCCAGCGGTTATAACCGCGATGAGATTTTTTATGAAATTTTCATCATGGACAATCAGGAAAGGTCTTTTTTCAAGGAAGAATATCTGTTCATCCTGGACAAAAAAATNTCTGCAGCCGGTTATTTGACCATCTCCCAAAAAATTCTCAACCGCGTATTAAAAGGAGAAATTTCTTACCAGGAGAGTTGCCGTTTTTTTTAAATCAGGCTTTGAAATTGCGGCTGCAATCGAGACAGACGAATTTGTGCGGCCGCATCAGGGCACGCCGCTGTTCTTTTTTTTTCTGCCAAAGCAAAAACATCGCCAGGATGATCAATATGCCAACCGGCAAACTGGCATGGCTGAGCAGAAAAAGGAGAAAAACGATGAATAGAACCAAGAACAATAAAAAGATAGTCAGGATGATTTCACTGAAAGTCTGCTCGGTCCGGGCGTTTTCTTCATTTTCAAAAGGCAGGGTGGCGCTGGAACCGCAGGCCGGGCAAGTGGGATTGACTTTATTCCTTGGCAAGTAATATCCGCGTCCCCAGAGCCTGGTTGAATTCGGAAAAAAGTTTCTGGCCGTCGCCGCTTTTAAGCTGCTCGCTGAAAATATTCATGCGTGAATCCAGTAAATCGAGTAGGTGCAGGAGGTAAGCTTCCGGGGTTTTGGGAACTTCGGGCGCACCGTATTCCTTTTCACCATGGTGCGAGAGGATCAAATGCTGGATGCGGGTGCTGAGGGCAGCCGGGAAATCGGCAATTCGATTTTTTAAATTTAAAAAAATGGTCAGGCTGATGACGACATGCCCAAGCAAACCTCCCTCCAGTGTTGTTTCCAGGGCGGGCTGGGTTTTAAATTCGGCGGTTTTACCGATATCGTGAAACAGGGCGCCAATGAGCAGTAATTCCTTATCCAGGCCGTAATGGGGGGCGAGGGCCAACGCCATTTCCAGCACCGAATAGGTATGCTGCAGCAGACCGCCGGCAAAGGCATGATGGATTTTTTGGGCGCCATNTGGNCGAATNTTNCAAGGACGGTCCGTATTCCTCCTTGAAAAATTCGACCAGTTGGAGCAAGTGGGGATTGGTCAGGTTAGCGGCGAGCAGAGAAAACATTTCTGCCAGCAGCGCCGCACTGTCGAAGGGCGGAGTTTCATTGTAATCGGCACGGTTAAAGTCCGTATCGTTGGCGGCGATGACGCGCAGATGGTTGATGGTGATTTGTTTTTTGCCTTTGTAGTCTTTGATTTCACCGCTGATTTTGTAAATTTCTCCTGCCTGTATCAATTTGTAATATTCGTCGACGTTGTTCCAGATTTTTGCCGGCATGCGCCCGCTTTTATCCATCACGGTCAGATCTAAAAAATCGTCCCCGTTCTTCGTCTTTTTTTTGACTATTTCCTGGACGCGGTAATACCAGGTGACTTTGTCACCGCTTTGCAGACTGTCAATGAAACATATTTTGGCCAGCGGTTTTTCGAAAAGATTCATTGGCGGCTCCTTAACTTGATCTCAATATTATAATTGGAACGGAGATTATTCAGCCATGTGGAAAGCTGTTCTTCTGTACGCAGCTGGCGCAGATATTTTTCAATCACCGGGGCCATTTCGACCAGGTTTTTAGGTATCAGGCCGAGTCGTTGCTGAGAGGGGATATAGTCGTTATTGTAGAAGTTTTCAATTTCATTAAAGGGGACGGTTATTTCCATTTGGAATTTTTCCTTGAGTACTTTTTCATACAGTACTTTTTCCCTGATGAAATTCTGTAAATCGCTCCAACTCATAGTGAAATTGTTCAGCACGGCCAGCAATTTTTCCAGTGAACCGGCTTTTTTCAGAATTGATGTCTGGACCTGCTCAAAATCTTCTTCGCTCAGGTTGAACTCGTCATTGAATTCCAGGTAAATCACCTTGTAATTGATCAGGTCGGAAAGTACCCTGAAATAGAAATTTTCCTCGGTTTCGTTTTTTTGCCTGAGCACGGGATAAAAAGCAATGGCCCGCTCGATGTCGTGGATGGTGATGATTTCCTCATTGACCACGGCGGCGATTTTATCCACCAGGATCGGGCCTGGTTGCAGCAGAATGAACAGCGAGAGCAGGGCTTTAACGATCATGGGTCATCACCGTCAGTAGTCCGGAATTGCTGAGCAAGCGTTTCATCTGTACATGGTAGCAAAATAAAGATTTGGATGCAATGTTTCGCTTGGATTTTTCCGGACTGTATCCGGCCTTGTAAGTCTGGTCAACTTGATCTAAAATCAAGGCATCATTCTAATCCAGCAAAGCTGGAGGTCAATGTGTCGAAAAAATATCTGTTCGGCGTCTGGTTCCAGCAGATCCGTGGACCATTTTTGATCCTGTCTATCGTCCTTACCCTTATCGGCATTGCCACCGCTCACTGGCATGGTTTTGGCAACATCTGGCACTCTCTGCTGCTGACGGTTGGTGTGGTTCTGGCGCATGTTTCTGTAAATCTTTTCAACGAAATATCCGATTATAAAAATAAAATCGACGAAAATACCGCGCGCACCCCTTTCAGCGGCGGCAGCGGCATGCTGCAATCGGGTCGGACAACGGTCAGCCGAGTAACTTGCGTAGCTTACCTCGCTCTGCTGGCGGCCGGAATCATCGGCCTTTATTTCTGCCTGGTCAGTGGCTGGATGATTTTGTTTTTCATGGTCTGCGGAGCTCTGGCTGTCCGTTTTTACACTTCCCACCTGGCCAAATGGCTGATTGGCGAACTCGTCAGCGGACTGACCCTGGGCAGTTTCGTGGTCATTGGTGCTCATTACGCTCTGACCAGTTTTATGAGCCCGGATATCATCTACATTGCCTTGGTGCCGGGAATTCTTACGGTTCTGCTGCTGTTCTTGAATGAGTTCCCTGACGCTGAAGCTGACAGGAAGGGTGGGCGTCGCCACCTGGTGATCTTTTTCGGCAGGGAAAAAAGTGCCGTGATTTATGCGTTTGCAGTGGTCCTGGTTTTTGCCCTGCTGGCGGCCGGACCCTTTGTCCTGAACATCCCTTATACCGTGCTCATTACCCTGGCCACCCTGCCCCTGGGCGTTGCCGCAATTTTTCTGACCCTAAAATATTACGGCGAGCCGGCCCGCCTGGTCCCGGCCCAAGGGTTGAACGTTGCCTTGGTGATCATGACCGATCTGCTGCTGGCCGTCGCCTATTTTTTATAGGCCGAATTTTCGGNATTCTGTCCGTTTCGGCCCGGCCCGGTCTCGAGCGCAAAGGATAAAGAGTGGCTGGGTTTCCACGCGGGAAACCTTTTCACCCATTTTTCCGTCTAAGTATTTGTAAGAAAAGCAATCCAATATGCCAAGGAAGTGTTTTTTGTCATGAAAGAAATCTATCTTTCGATTATTTTAATTATTTGGGGTGCGCTGCTCGCTGCGGCAGAGACCGTGCCGGTCTCCAACCGTGAAGTCCAGGCTAGACGAACCGAAGAAGCAATACACGTCGACGGCCAGCTCATGGAAGCAGTGTGGCAGGGGGCAGGGATCGGCGATTTTATCCAGCGCAATCCCCTAGACGGCAAACCGGCCAGTGAACGCACCGAGGTCTGGGTCGCCTATGACGATAAGGCATTATACGTGGCCGCCCGGCTGTACGATTCAGAGCCTTCGAAGATCGTCAGACTGCTCGGGCGCCGCGATGATGACCTCGATTCCGACTGGTTCAGTTTCGCGGTCGACCCCTATTTTGACCGGCGCAGCGGCTATCAGTTTAGTGTCAATCCCGCCGGCTCGATCATCGACATGACCCTGTACAATGACGAATGGAATGACTATACCTGGGACGGGATCTGGGAGAGCGCGGCCCGGATCGACGACCAGGGCTGGACGGTGGAGATGCGCATCCCCTACGACCAGCTGCGCTTTCCCGGTCGCGGCGAATACATCTGGGGGGTCAATTTCAAGCGCACCATCCAACGCAAGAACGAGCAGGATTTTTTCTCCTGGGTGCCCAAGGAAGAGAACGGTTTTGTTTCGCGCTTCGCCCGTTTGACCGGCATCCGCGGCATCCGTCCCGGCCGCCATTTAGAAGTCATGCCCTACACGGTGGGCAAGCTGACCTTCAGCCCGCAGGAGGAGGGAAATCCCTTTCGCACCGGCAGCGAACTGTTTGCCAGTGTCGGCCTCGATCTGAAGTACGGCCTAAAAAGCAATCTGACCCTTGATCTCTCCCTCAATCCCGATTTCGGCCAGGTCGAGGTCGATCCGGCCGAAGTCAACCTGTCGGTGTTTGAAACGTACTATTCGGAGAAGCGGCCGTTTTTTATCGAAGGGTCGAATATTTTCGCTTTCGGCAACGGCGGCGCCAACAGCAATTTTGGATTCAACTGGGGCAATCCTGAATTTTTTTACAGCCGTCGCGTCGGCCAGCCGCCGCAGGGCAGTGTCGACAGCGGAGGTTATGTTAGTTATCCGGAAATGACCACCATCCTGGGCGCGGCCAAGTTGAGCGGCAAAGTGGCGGGCAACTGGAACATCGGGTTCTTGAACGCCGTGACCGCGCGTGAGTACGCGACCGTGGATAGTTCGGGCAGCCGCCAAAGCCAGGAGGTCGAGCCGTTCAGCGACTACAGTGTCCTGCGCGCCCAGAAGGAGTTCAACCAGGGGCGGCAGGGATTGGGATTCATCGCCACCGGCGTTTTTCGCGACTTGAACGATCCGGGCTTGCGGGATATCCTGGGCAAGCAGGCCTTGGCTCTGGGGGCAGACGGCTGGATGCAGCTTGGAAAAACTCAAGAATGGGCTTTGACCGGCTGGCTGGGCGCGACCCGCGTTGCCGGCAGCAGCGACTACATTCTCGGTCTGCAGCAATCGCCTTTGCATTACTTCCAGCGTCCTGACGCCGATCACCTGTCCCTCGATCCCGAGGCCATGTCGTTGAGCGGCTGGGCCGGGCGTCTGGCCCTGAACAAACAGAAAGGCAACGTGATCTTTAACGCCGCCTTGGGCGCCGTGTCCCCGGGTTTCGAGACCAACGACCTCGGCTTCCAATGGCGCGGCGATTACGTTAACGCCCATTTGGTTTCCGGCTACAACTGGCTCCATCCCGGCAAGGTTTTTCGCAGCGCTTCGCTGCTGGGTGTCGTGGCCCGGGGCTGGGATTTCGGCGGCAATGCCATCATGAAAGACTATTACCTTTTCTTTAACGGCGAGTTCTTGAACTATTGGGGCGGTGCTATCGATCTGGGCTATATTGACGCGAGTTATGACAAGGAGGCGAGCCGCGGCGGACCGCTGCTGCTTCTGCCTCCGGCCTATTGGATCGAATTCGAGGCCTACAGTGACAGCCGCAAGCCGCTGGTGTTCTCTATATACAGTGAGGGGTCACGGCGCGAGGACGGCAGCCGTGATCTCAGTATCGGCCCGGCGCTGCGTTGGAAGCCGCGCAGCAATGTTTCTTTGTCCGTTCACCCCCAGGTGGAATTCGTCAACACCTACCGCCAGTGGGTGGCCAACGTGGACGATCCGCTCCACACCGCCACCTATGGCAAGCATTATGTTTTCGCCTATCTGAACGAAAAAGTGCTCTCGGCCGAGATCCGACTCAATTGGATATTTTCTCCGAAAATCAGCTTGCAGGTGTTCCTGCAGCCGCTGATCGCCGTGGGCAAGTACGCCGAATTCAAGGAGCTGGCGCGGCCGGCAACGTATTCGTTCAACTATTACGGCCGTAACGGTTCGACCATTGACAAAAGCGAAGACGGTTACAATGTCGATCCCGACGGTGCTGGTCCGGCCGCCGCCTTCACTTTCGCCGATCCCGATTTCAACTTCAAGTCGCTGCGCGGCACGGTGGTCTTCCGCTGGGAGTACCGCCCCGGCTCGACCTTTTATTTCGTATGGACGCAGAACCGCCAGGATTTCACCAATCCCGGCGACCTCAATTTCGGCCGCGATCTCGGCGACTTGATCTCGGCCCAGGGCGATAACATCTTCATGCTCAAGGTCACCTACCGCTTCAATATTTAGTTGCGGTTGATTTGATTCATCAAGTATTGAAGTGGTTTGCTAGGTCCTCATAATCTTAATATACACTATATTCAAATCTCATCCCAAGAAGTCAGTAAGTCTTCTTTGTTAAAGCTGGCGTTTCCACCTTGAACATCAGGATAATACCATATGTCTCCATAATAAGAATTTGCAACTATTTTTGGAGGTTTACCGAGAATTCGCTCAACTTCGTATTTACTCATTCCTTTCCTAAGTAATCTCCAGTTAGCTTTATCTTTCCACTTATTTGGGGAACTAATAATTGGTTTTGTTTGACTCTTCTGTGATTCAAGAATTATTCCTTCAAGTCTTTCAATTCTTTGTTCTAATCGAGTTATCATTTGCTCAAGTTCTTTTATTTTTTGATTAAGGTCTTGAGGTAAAACAGACCTTGGAAATACTACAGACAAAATAATTAGAAAGCTGAGCCATGCGAAAAAGTGGTTTCTTTTTTCATTCATGCTTCACCCCTTTAGTTTAATTCTATTTATCATTATTTATTATTTCAATTTTGAATTTACTACTATTTCTGATTTTCCTTAAAGGGTTTATTTAATTGATTTATTGCCATTATGTTTTCCGATGATTTCCTAGTACACGTTGCCGAAACCGATTTGAATCAGAAAATTTTTCTCGGCGAAGCGGCGCAGGTTAAAGGCAAAATCGAGACGGATAGGGCCAAGTCCAGTGCGGTATTTTAAGCCGAAACCCAGGGCCCGCTCCATCTTATTAAAATTGAGGTCGCTGGACTTGGCAAAAACATTGCCGACATCGGCGAAAAAAGTATAATACAGGCCTTCCATGGGAATCAGCAGGCTGGGCACGGTGACTTCCATGTTGACCAGGAAAAGCACGTTGCCACCTTCGGGCTCGTTGGTGGTTAGGTCAATGGGGCCCAGGCGATCATTCCGGGTGCCGCGAAAGGAATGGGAGCCGCCGGCGAAGAAGCGTTCAGTGATTGACATGTCGCCAAAACCTATTCCATTTTTGATGGAAAAGGAAAAAACGCAGTCATGCAGAAAAGGATAGTGCTTTTGATAATTCCAGAAAAATTTGAGGAATGTATAATCCTTTTCAAATAACGGCAGTCCCAGCTTCATGTCGGCACTGAGAAAAGAACCGCTGCTGGGATTGAACGGGTTGTTGCGATTTTCCTTGACAAAGGAAAGCGAAAAGGCCGTGGTATCGAAGGACTTGCCTACTTGATCTACCCCGAAGGGGGGGATTTTCAGCTCGGTCAATGTGGTGCGGTACCACTTGATGGAGCCCAGAAAATACAAATTTTCTGAAAACTTTTTAACGCCTGACATACCCAGTCCCCAGCGATTAAATTGGTAACTGGAATAGGCTTCGTTTTCATACCAGATTTTAAACGAAGATGTGATCTTATTGTTGAACAAATAGGGTGTATCGATGGACAGGATTCCCCGGCGTTCGCTCAAGCCTAACTGCAGGGTGGCATTAACCGAGGAAATGGAATTGAATAGGTTTTTTTCCTGATATTCCAGAGTTCCCCGCAGTTCTTCCCCTATCCCCCGCAGTACTTCCAGTATCCCCTGAGATTTGCGTGGCCCGCTTCTTTCTTGCCAACCGAAACCGAAACCGTAAAAACGACTGCGGTCCGGGATGACCTTAACCAGCACGTCAATAAGGTCTTCACCTTTGGCTATTTTGTCCAATTTGATTTGGGAAAAAATCGAGCTGTTTTCGATTTCAGCGCGAAAGACGTCGATTTTTTCCTTGCTGAACGGCTCGCCCTTTTTCAAGAGAAACCGTTTTTCTAGCAGATTTTTCTGAGCGGTGGAAGCGCCGATAATGATCAGCTCGCCCATTTTTTTCAGCTGCTTTTCGTTGATTTTGATCAACAGCGATTTCTGTTCACCTGGGGATAATTCGTAACTGACGGTCGCTTCGTCGAAACCGTTGTTCCAATAAAAATTTTGCAGCAGGTCAATATCTTCGCTGAGTTGTCTTGGCACGAATGGGGTGCCGGTTTTGCTTTTGATCATCCGGTACAGGTCCATGTTGGAAAAGGCGTGGTTGCCGCTGAATTCGACATTCTCCACGCGGTATTTCCGGCCTTCAGTAATATAAAAATCGATGTCGGCGAGTTTGCCGCGGAATCGTGGTTCCAGCCGGATAGCCAAGGGCGAAATTCCTTGGTAATAGTAAAACAGCTTGAGTACTTCCATGTCGACTAGCAGCGAATTAAGCCGCAGCCAGAAAAGTTTGTTAAAAATCAAATTGTCAGTGGTGATTATTTCCTTGATTTTTACGCTGCTCAGCATCTTATTGCCATGGATGGCGATTTTCCCCAGCCGGTAGCGGCGGTTTTTGTTGGCTGTGAAGACGATGGTCTTTTTTATGCCCTGAGTGGATATGGTCGAAGTGATTTCGGCATTCAGGAAACCTTCATTTTTAAGATAGTTCAGCAGTCGGGACCGGCTTTCCTCTTCGGCCCATTTTTCAAAAACTTCTTGCTCCCAAATACTGGCGATCAAAGACATCTTGGCTGGCATGCCCCGGAAAACGAAAATGTATTTGTAGCCGCAAGCGATGGTGATTTTGATGTCTAGCAGCGAATGTTGGGGATTGAGAAATTCTTCCTGAATTTTTATTTCCGGGAAATAATAGAGCCGCTGCTTCAGCAGCTTTTTTGTTTTTTCAATTTTCCGGGCGAATTCGGCAGAGGTATAGAAAACGCTGTCCTTGAAGTAGGAATTGATGGTTTTGGTCAACAGGTCGTCGTTGACGTCGATTGTCAATTTGCGGATATGGGTGATTTGGCCATAGGCAATGATAAAGTTTATATCGCAACTGTCTTGTTTGTCGTTCAGGCTGACTTGCGGGGATATCTGGGCGTTGAAATAGCCTTTTGCTTTGAACAGAGTTTGCAGCTCGTTTATGGCTTTGGCCATTTTGCTTACTTCGTATAAATCAT
>JGI24131J36419_10000600_pt1 | contig 12723 bp, 8 predicted proteins | sample BarGraNGADG00211_2_FD_36419 | JGI IMG/M metagenome (IMG submission 36419) | reverse complement strand
ATTACAATATTGACGCTATTTATAAGGAAGAGGAACAACGTGTGGCCGAAATAAAAGAGAGCATCCATAAACAGATAAGTACATTCACAGAAAAACCGGTCGTTTTCCTTGAACTGGAAAGCCCTTATTTTGACTTCGAGCCCGAAAATATTCATTCGCTTGATACACTTGGAACGCTTTACAGTTCGATACGGGTATCTGATAACTGGGGGAAACTTACTGTTGATAAGGGAGGTTGCCTGGTTTCAAATAATTTTAAATATCTGAGGATTACTGCTAAAGGAATTAAGGAGGATGGAAACCGTATCTCGGGAGAAGGGTGGCTTCTTTTACTGAACAGCAACTGGGTGCTTGTTGAAGTTAATGAGAACTATTTCGTCAGAAACTTAATGCCATGACCCTTTCCTTTGATGTCGTGCGGTCTTGCAGTCTTGCAGTCTTATGATCTCTTATCATTACAGACTTTACAGACTTAAAGGACTTTATAGACTTTACAGCCTTCCCAGCTCCTTTATCCTCTCCTCCAGCGATCTGATCTTTGATTCCGTATCGCTTTTCTTTTTCCTTTCCAGTTCAAGAACACTGGCCGGTGCATTTTTTACAAATCGCTCATTATCAAGCTTTTTCATAACTGAAACCAAAAATCCTTTATTATAATCAAGGTCAGCTTTAATCTTTGCCAATTCCTCTTCAACGTTTAAACTGCCAGTAAGCGGAATAAAGAATTCCATTGTTCCAACCAGGAATGATGCAGCTCCATCTGATTTACTTTCGACAAATTTAATTTCATCCAGATTACAGAGTCTCTCTATAACCGGTAAAAATTCCGTATCAAAACTGCTCTTCTCCGACATGATCAACAATGTCAGTTTTTCTTTGTTAGGAATATCCTTTTCTTTCCTNACNGTTCTTACAGAACTTATAGTTTCTTTTACAAGATCAAACCTGGANATAATATCTTTATCAAATTTCTTTGCTTCAGGTAACTGTTTAACCATCAGGCTTTCTCCAGCCTTTCTTTCAATAAGTAATTGCCATATCTCTTCTGTAATAAAAGGCATGAAAGGATGCATTAACCTTAAAAGCTTATCAAAAAACTCCAGAGTGGTATCATAAGTTTTCCTGTCAATTGGTTTCTGGTAATCGGGTTTTATCATTTCAAGATACCACCCTGAAAACTCGTCCCAGAATAATTTATAAGTGATCATCAATGCCTCTGATATCCTGAAGCGTTTAAAATTTGAATCAACTTCAACAATTGCCCTTTTGATAATTTCGTTCATCCATTTTACAGCAATCTCCGATGATTCCGGTTGTCTTATATTATCATCAACTTCCCAGTTTTTGACAAGTCTGAATGCGTTCCATATCTTGTTTGCAAAATTACGTCCCTGCTCGGGCAGAGAGTCGTCGTAAAGGAGATCATTCCCGGCAGGTGAACATAAAAGCATCCCTACTCTTACACCGTCAGCTCCATACTTGTCAATCAGATTAACAGGATCAGGAGAATTTCCAAGCGATTTCGACATTTTTCTGTGCTGCTGGTCGCGGACCAATCCGGTCAGATACACATTTTCAAATGGTTTTTTACCGGTATATTCATAACCTGCAATGATCATACGGGCAACCCAGAAGAATAGTATTTCAGGTGCTGTGATAAGATCATTTGTAGGATAGTAATATTTAATATCGGGGTTATCCGGTTCATTGATTCCGTCAAACGAGGTAATCGGCCATAACCATGAAGAGAACCATGTATCAAGTACATCTTCATCCTGCCGCAGGTCGGTTTCCTTAAGTGATTTATTACCGCTCTTTTTTATCGCAAGGGAGAGAGCTTCGTTTACGTTTTCAGCTACAACAAACTCATTATTATCATAATACCATGCAGGTATTCTGTGTCCCCACCATAGCTGACGGCTGATGCACCAGTCATGTACATTTTCCATCCAGTGGCGGTAAAGGTTTTTGAATTTTGAAGGATGAAGATGTATCTCTCCGTCCATTACGGCCTTCAGGGCCGGAACAGAAATATCCTTCATTTTCAGGAACCACTGCATCGAAAGCTTAGGCTCAATTACTGCATTTGTTCTTTCGGAACGGCCTATCTTGTTATTGTAGTTTTCTACTTTCACAAGGTTACCTGTCCTGCGCAGTTCTTTTTCAGCCAGGTCTTTTGCTGCAAACCTGTCAATGCCAACGAACATTCCGGCTCTTTTGCTCATTGTACCATCATCATTGAATACATCAACCGATGGCAGATTATGCCTTAAGCCTATTTCGTAGTCATTAATATCATGAGCCGGAGTTATCTTGAGGCAGCCTGTACCGAACTCTATGTCAACATAATCATCAAAAATAAAAGGAACTTCCCGGTTGGCCATCGGAACGATAACTTTTTTACCTTTAAGATGCCTGTACCTTTCATCAGATGGGTTTGCACATACAGCTGTGTCTCCAAGTATTGTCTCGGGACGTGTGGTAGCAACCATCACATAATCATCCTCATCAACTATTTTATACCTTACATAATAGAGCTTTGACTTCTCATCGGTGTAGTTAACCTCTTCATCAGAAACAGCTGTCATGGCCTGCGGATCCCAGTTTACCATCCTTACACCGCGATATATCAGTCCTTTATTATAAAGATCGACAAAAACCTTAATTACCGAGTCGTATCTTTTTTCATCCATTGTGAAGAGGGTTCGTTCCCAGTCGCATGAAGCTCCAAGACGTTTAAGCTGCTCCAGAATTATCCCTCCATGCTTATTGGTCCATTCCCATGAGTGTTTCAGAAACTCATCCCTTGAAATATCTCTCTTTTCTATTCCTTCACTTTTAAGCTTAGCTACAACTTTTGCTTCTGTTGCTATTGACGCATGGTCGGTTCCCGGCACCCAGCAGGCATTCTTTCCCTGCATCCTCGCCCGTCGCACCAGCACATCCTGGATAGTATTGTTAAGCATATGCCCCATATGAAGTACTCCAGTCACATTGGGTGGAGGGATCACAACAGTATAAGGTTCTCTGTCATCAGGGCTGCTCCTGAATAATCCATGATCCATCCAGTATTTATACCATTTGCTCTCTGCTTTTCCCGGTTCGTATTTTGAAGGAATATCCATTAGTGTTGAGTACGTTTAATTTTTAAATAGAATTGCAAAAATATGAAATTTAACAATACCAATTAAAGAAGAAGGGTTGAAGAGAGTTGAAAGAGGTTGAAGAGGAGAAAGGGTGAATGGGTGAATGTTATAAAATAATGTAAATCATCCATACAATGTCTTAATTTATATATTTTTGCATGACCTATTAATAAGAGGTTTAAACCAGAATATTATGCCATCAATATCCGAAAAGGGCAAAGCGATGCCCGCTTCACCAATAAGGAAACTTGTTCCATTCTCAGATGAAGCAAAACGAAAAGGAAGAAAAGTTTACCATCTTAATATCGGACAGCCCGATATTCAAACTCCGGAAGTGGCTCTCAATGCTATCCGTAACATTAACCAGAAAGTGATAGAATACAGTCATTCAGCAGGAAATGAATCATACCGACGAAAGCTGGCAGCTTTCTATCAGAAGCTCGGAATCAATGTCGATTATACGGAAATGCTGATTACAACGGGGGGATCCGAAGCTATCCTGTTTACCCTCATGACTTGTCTCAATCCGGGCGATGAAGTGATAACGCCGGAACCTTTTTACGCAAATTATAATGGTTTTGCGACAACAGCCGGTGTAAAAATAGTACCTGTAACTTCCAGTATAAAAGATGATTTTGCTCTTCCACCAATAATAGAAATTGAAAAAAAGATAACTCCTAAAACCAAAGGTATCCTTATTTGTAATCCGAATAATCCTACCGGATATCTCTATTCAAAAAAAGAGTTACTGCATTTGCGTGAGATAGTAAATGAACATGACATCTTCTTCTTCTCGGATGAAGCTTACAGGGAGTTTTGCTACGATGGCGCCAGCCATTTCTCCGCAATGAATCTTGAAGGCATTGAGAATAATGTCATTATGCTTGATTCTGTTTCAAAACGCTACAGTGAATGTGGCCTCAGAATTGGCGCTTTGGTTACAAAAAACAAAGAAGTGATTTCCACTGCATTGAAATTCGCCCAGGCACGTCTCTCTCCTCCCGGACTGGGCCAGATAGCGGGTGAAGCTTCAATTAACACCCCTTCCGGTTATTTTCAGGAGGTTAATAAGGAGTACACTGCCCGTCGTAATTTTATGGTTGAAGCTCTTAATAAAATCCCGGGAGTCTATTGCCCCAAACCAAAAGGAGCATTTTACTCAGTAGCCCGACTTCCTGTAGATGATGCCGACAAGTTTGCACAATGGCTCCTTGAAGAGTTTGAATACAAAAACCAGACAGTGATGGTCGCGCCTGCTTCAGGATTCTATTCAACACCAGGTTTAGGCAAAAACGAGGTTCGCATAGCTTATGTCCTTAAAATAGAAGATCTGAAAAATGCAATTGAAACTCTTGAAGAGGCCCTCAAAGTCTACCCCGGAAAAGAATAATATTTTTGGAAACATTCCTGATTATTAATAATTTATTCTAAAAATAAAGGAGGTTAAAATGATTAATCCGATAAAAGAATCTTCCAGCATCGGCCACTCAGAAGGTTGTTCATGTTGCGGCGGACACTATGATAAAGTGTCAAATGAAATTTCCAGAAGGAAGTTTGTGCAGGTTACAGGTACTTCAGCTCTGGGTGCAGTAACCATGTCAGGTTTATCCTGGGCAGCACTTTCTTCTATTCAAACAGATGAAAAGAATAAAATGAGTCGTAACAGACTTGTTGTAAAACCAATTTTTACTTTTGAGATACCAACCAGACGTGAGCAGACCAGTTGGAGATCGTGGGGAGGCATTCAATCCCAAAATGATGCCGACCAGGAGATACTGCGCATTCAGAATGAGTTAAATATCCTTCAGTCGAAAGCAGATTTTCCGGTTGAGTTTCTGCCAGTAACAAGTGTCCGTAAAACACCCGACCTGAAAAGTATTACGGATCTTCAATCTGCTGATCTCTTCCTGGTTTATGCTGCCGGGGGTGGAATGGATATTTTTGACGCACTTAATAAAATGGGAAAAAATGTAATATTTTTCTGTCGCCATACTTCAGGCCCGGTATATTTGTGGTACGAGATAATAAGTCCGCGATTTTTAAGGCAACATACTGATAAACTGGCTGTTTCAGGAATCGATGAGAATGATGTGGTAATTGATAATCAGGATGAGATCCTTTGGAGATTAAGAGCACTTTGCGGCTTAAAGAATACACTTAATTCAAAGATAATCGCTATCGGAGGACCGGGAGCATGGGCTCAGCCAGAAGGTGTCGTCCAGAATCTGGTCCGAGATAAGTTTAAACTCAATATCCAGACTGTTTCTTATGATGAGCTGGGCAGATTGCTATCTGAAGCACGGGCAGACAAGTCAGTCATTTCGCGGGCAAAAAGTCGTGCTGATGACTACCTTAAGGATCCTGCAATAAAACTGGAAACAAAACGTCAATTTGTTGAAAACTGTTTTGTCCTGGAAGATGTCCTGATACGAATCATGGAAAAATTTGATTGCAGGGCGATCACAATCAACAGTTGTATGGGAACAATAATGCCTTTATCAGAAACAACTGCTTGTCTCACACTTAGTTTGCTTAACGATGCCGGTTATCTTGCATTTTGCGAATCAGATTTTGTGGTGGTTCCTTCCGGTATTTTACTTGGGCACATATCAGGTAAACCGGTATTCCTCAATGATCCTACCTATCCTCATGATGGTATGATAACACTTGCCCATTGTACGGCCCCACGCCGAATGGACGGAAAAAAGCTTGAACCGGCAAGGTTAGTAACCCATTTTGAATCAGATTATGGAGCAGCACCTAAAGTAGAAATGCTTATTGGTCAAACTGTTACAAACATAATGCCTGATTTCGCTTTTGAGAGAAACGTCGGACTTGTCGGCAAAATAATTAATAATCCATTCCTTGATATCTGCCGTTCACAGATCGATGTAAGTTTCAACTGCAACAGCAAAACAGTAGCAGAACAGATGCCGGGGTTCCATTGGATTACCGTTTATGGTGATTATTTGAAGGAAACAGGTTATGCACTTAAAAAAATTGGAATTAACTTCGAAATCCTGGTATAATATGGTGTAGCCTCCGCGTAAATGCACCTATTTATAAAGCAAATATTTTTCTCTGATCTGACCGAACTTCTCAAGACCCTCCTTCCATGTTGATCGTATCTGGCTGGAAGTCATTCCTTTCTGGATCTGTTCTCTTAAAAGTGGTCCTCCTGCCAGAACATCAAAATAGGTTGTAAAGAAGCTCTCTTTTTCGGGATAGTCATTATATGCCCCGATGACCCAGTCGAGGTTAATTGCAGGTGAAGGTACCANCTTATCTTTAATTGCATTACGCAGGTCAGCGCCATAACACTTTGTCCCCTGAAGCGGTGGATTNATTGCGCCGGGAACGCTTCCCGGGGTAAAACTAAATCCTCTGTCAGGCAGCTTTGGAGATCCGTAAACCTGGAAGGGGTAAGTGGTTCCTCTTCCCAAAGAAATATTTGTACCTTCAAAGAAACACAGGGATGGATATAGGTATACCGATGTCTGATTTGGCAGATTTGGTGAAGGTTTTACCGGCAGCTCATAAAAAGTTTTATGAGTGTAGTTTTTACACTTAATAACCGTAATTTCACATTTAATACTTCCTTTCAGCCACCCCTCACTACTGGCCATTTGTGCATATTCTCCGACTGTCATACCATGAACTACAGGGATTGGATCCATACCGACAAACGAACGGTACGCCGTATCGAGAATATTCCCGTCAGTATAAAATCCATTTGGATTGGGTCTGTCAAGAATAATGCATTTAATATTGTTTTCAGCGCAAGCTTCAAGAAGGTAATGAAGGGTTGAGATATAAGTATAAAAACGCGTACCAACGTCCTGAATATCAAATAATACCAGTTCAATTCCTGATAAATCTTCCGGTGTTGGTTTCTGATGTTTACCATAAAGGCTGATAATTCTTATTCCTGTTTCAGGGTCTTTACCATCTTCGATAATCTCTCCGGCATCAGCCAGGTTCCTGAAACCATGCTCGGGTGCGAAAATGACTTTTATATTCATCCCGATTCCCAGGAGGTTATCAATGAGGTGTGTCTGACCAGTCATTGAAGTCTGATTCGCAACAATGGCAAGTGCTTTTCCTTCAATAAGGTTCCTGTACAATTCAATCTGGTTTGCCCCTGGTACCGGGTCCTTTATTGTACCATAACAGGTTGTAAAAAAGAGAAACAGCATCCAATATGTAGCCGTAGTCAGAAACCTTTTCATGTATGCGATTTTTTCTTATTGTAAATCTACTTAAATTTGATGATTCATAAAATATAATGAATCTACCATATTTTATTGCGCAAAGGCTTATTAAAGGCAGACGTGAAGAAACATCATTTTCACGTCCGATTAATGTTATTGCGATTATCGGGATAGCTCTGGGACTTGGTGTAATGATCATTGCAGTTTCAATTCTTACAGGTTTCAAGCTGCAGATCAGGGAGAAAGTTGTTGGTTTCGGTTCGCATATCCAGATCATGAATTTTGATTCAAACATCTCCTTTGAGACAGCGCCAATAAAAGACGGACAGGATTTTATTCCTAAAATCAAAAAATTACCAGGCATAAGTCATATTCAGGTATTTGCCACAAAAGCCGGTATTATTAAAACTGATGAAGAAATCCAGGGGGTTGTACTGAAAGGTGTCGGAAGTGATTTTGACTGGAGTTATTTCAGCAGTAACATTATAGATGGATCAATATTCACGGTAAACGATACCACCCGCACCGATAAGGTTATCATTTCGAAAAAAATATCGGATATGCTCAGGCTTAAAACCGGCGATTCATTTGCAATGCATTTCATCCAGGATCCTCCACGCATGAGAAAATTCACCATAAGCGGTATCTATGAAACAAGTCTGGAGGAATTTGACAAGATGTATGTCTTTTGCGACATAGGTCATATCAAACGGCTAAACGGGTGGGATGACGATCAGATCAGTGGTTTTGAAATATTCATTAAAGATTTTGACAAACTTGATATCATGACACGGGACGTGAGGGATGCAATCGGTTATAAAATTACGGAGAATGATTCAAAATTCAGGGTTACTAACATAAGGATGAGATATCCTCAGATATTTGACTGGCTTAATTTCCAGGACATTAATGTCATTATAATCATTTTCCTGATGCTTGTCGTGGCCGGATTCAACATGATTTCCGGTTTGCTGATCCTGATACTTGAAAAAACAAATATGATTGGGATCCTTAAAGCACTTGGTTCGGAAGACACAACAATACGGGGGGTGTTTCTTTACCAGGCAGCGTATCTTATAGGGAAGGGTCTGTTATGGGGCAATCTTATAGGTATCGGACTTGCTTTTTTACAGTTAAAAACCGGGCTGGTAACCCTTGACCCGTCGCTATATTACATTAAAACTGTGCCGGTAAATCTGAATCTGGTACATATTATTCTTTTGAATGCAGGCACCATGGCAGCAATCATAACGATGCTTCTGATCCCTTCACAGCTTATCACCAGAATTACACCGGTAAAAGCTATAAGGTATGACTAAAAAATATTTCCTTTTTTCTGGATGAATTGACTGTAAGACCTATTGCCAGAATATCAGCTTTCCCGCTCTTTAGTAAGCTGAAAGCCTGATGATTAGAGCAGGAAGTTAAAACTGCTCCGGTAATTATAAATACGAGTATTAACTTTATTATCAAACTGTTTCTATTAGTTTAACAATTACTTGAAAAAGCGGGTGCAAATGTAATGTAATTTTTTAATTATAGAATGTCCAGGCTAATCCGTAACGCAACATCCTGACATTCATTGGATAAGATGGCACCATGAAATAGTTATAACCCGCCATCCCCTGGTTTAAATGATCGTACATTATAAAAGCCCTTGTCCTTTGAACTTTGAAATTAATAAAGGCGTTCAGGTAGGGATAATTACCTGTAAGAAATTTATCCTGCCTGTAGAATCTGCCGGTTGCAGGCATATAAGAATATGGGTGATACGGAGTGTTATAGGTCATCTCTGCGCCGATCTGCATATTCAGCTTTCCATTAGTGGCTTTAAACCGGAGGAGATGCTCAAAGAAACCTGCTGTGCGGACCGTAACCAATGGAAGATCCAATACCTCAGAATTACTGCTCTTTTGAATAAGTACATCATTGGCAAGGTGGAACTTCCAGGCACGAAATTCTTTACTGACGGTCAGAGAAGCAACTGAAAGGGCACCCGTATGTTGCGACGGCATGGCCGTTGTATCAAAATCAGTGTAATTGTCAATTATAGCATAATTAAATTTCAGTTCTGCTTTACGGGCAGGATATGAAAAATCCGTACCCAGGTCAATCCTGAACTCCTTATTCATATTATTATGCCATTCAAAATGGTTCCCTCCCCACTGTTCATACCAGAATGAAGGTTGCCTGTTAATAATAGAGCCAAATATTAACCAGGATGCACGTCCTTTTTTCCAGTCAAATGACTTTAAAATTTCTCCGTCTAGTTTAAAGTCGCCTGCCCTGTAGCCTGTAAGAAACAATTCACCCGATACAAGCCATCGGAATTTATCGCCGATATCATTAAACAGGCGTCCCACTATTGCATTGTTGCTCCTTTTCCAGACAACAGTATCTGCAAAAGTAGCTGTATCGTGGGTTGGCACAATCTGGCTGTATCTGAATAATTCATTACGGAAACCGAATCCTCCGCCGAGTCTGAATTTTCTTGAAGCATCTGTTAAAAAATCGAATCTGAACGTGTTTTTAACACTCCTGGAATAAAGCGAGTCGAAGGTTATTGATTTATTGATATATATTGAATCATAAAATCCTGATCCGGGGAAATTATCCGAATAGGTTCTGCGGTTGTTTTCCCAGGTAAAAATATGTGAAAGAGTACCGCTTAAGCCAAGAAATCCTTGCTTTTTTCCAGAGGTACTATCTGCAAGAGCTGATCCTCCACCAATTGTATATCGCTGTACCAGAAGCAGGTTCCGGTTTTTCAGGGTACTGTTTGCCTTGTTAAGATCATTCAGATTTACTTTCACCTCTCGCGGAATAAACTGACTTAGCTGGCTATTATCAGAAATACCTCCGTTTTCATATGAAATAAGGTTATTTATACCTGCCGAAAAATACATTTTATATTTTTCACCGGTATATGAAGAAAACAAAGTGAAATTTTTATCCTCTGCTCTCTGGTAACTGTACTGTCCCAGGCTATAGATTATATCATATATCAGTCCGAAGTTAAAGAACCTGTTTACATTTTGTGAATGTCGAACCCTGAATGTCTGTTCAGAAGTTGGCCGGGGAGCTCCGAATGTCCAATCCAATTCCGTAAAAGGTAACTGGGTATTCATAAAAACAGCCCTTTCGGGAAGGTACATCAGCGGATAATAATTACTATACAGAAACTTATCAGGATCGGTGACCCTGTCGAAAAAATTGATCTGATAGAAGGGAAGTCCGTAATTTCCAAGAGTGGCATTTGCAAAAGAATACCTGTCAGCTATCCTGAAGCGGTTAAATAAGGAGAAAATGGTATCAAAAGGAACATTTACTTCTTCCGAAAAATCGGAAGAGAGATGCCACTGCTTTATTATTTTCTGCTTTGTGCTATCCTGTTTCTGGGCAAATAAGCCGATAGAAAATGAAAGCAGAATTATGAATGAGATATTCCTGATCATTAAGGCAAAGATAGAAAATTATGAATAATCTTTGCTTACTTTATACAATCTTCGCGTTTATCAAACTTTTAGTTTAATCAACGTTATCATTCAGGTAGGCATTGTTTTCCCTCAGGATCGGTTCATTATTTTCATCTGAGGTCAGGGTGAATTTTGACAGTTTGCTTTCTTTATCTTTTTCTGGTGTTCCAAGGGACATATTTCTTCTTATATAGGCGGGAACGTCTTCAAAAGTGTCTATATTCTCTTTCATTGTTTTGTTTGACAATCCTTCCCTCTTAAGCAGGTTCTGCATGTGTTTTACCCTGCGCAAGGTAGCCTGAGGCTTTTCAGATGCATCCTCATAATCATCTGACTTTCTGTTTCCCGTTTCAATTTTTGGATCACTTTTTTCATGACTGAAATCAATGATACCCTGGGATTCTTCCTCAAAATCGGTTATTATAGACCGTTTCCCTTTCTCACTGACAGAGAAAACATCGGCTCCTGTTTCAGGAATAATACGTATTGGGATATTATTCTTATTTGTTAATAATTCAACCTTACTGGGCTTTTTAGGTTTATATGGCTGAAAAATACTGTTCGATTCAAAACCTGTTGCAATAACAGTGACACAAATATCCTCACTCAGGTTGTCGTCTTTTGACAATCCCCTTATAATAAGGGCATCATCTGATGCTGCATCATACATATAATCAGTTATTTCTCCAAGCTCATCCATTGTGATCTCATGCTCGCCCGTGCCGGAAGAAATATTTATCAGGATGCTTTTTGCGCCGGTAATATCGTTTGAGTTCAGAAGTGGTGAAGACAATGCATTTTCTATCGCACGTATTGCCCTGTTCTCGCCCGAGGCCATACCCATACCCATAATGGAGACACCTGAATTTTTCATGACAGTCTCCACATCGGCAAAATCTACATTTATATACCCGGTGACGGTAATAATTTCCGCTATACCTTTAACAGCTGTTGTCAGAATGTCATCAGCTTTGGCAAAAGCTGTCGATACAGGTTGATTGCCATAGATCTCCCTCAGCTTTTCGTTGTTGATCACCAGCAATGAGTCGACATTATCTTTAAGTTCTGTAACGCCGTCAATAGCCTGCCTGATACGAACTTTCCCTTCCGATTTAAAGGGGATTGTAACAACTGCTATTGTCAGCAGACCGGCATCTTTGCAGGCTTTGGCAATAACCGGCGTAGCGCCGGTACCGGTACCTCCTCCCATTCCGGTTGTGATAAAAACCATTTTTGTGTTACCCGACACAGCGTCCATAACATTATCGATGTTCTCAAGGGCGGCCTGCCGGCCTATCTCCGGTTTGCTACCTGCTCCGCGCCCCTCGGTGAGTGATTCACCAATCTGTACCTTGATAGGGACAGGGCTCTTTGTGAGAGCCTGATGATCGGTGTTGCAAACCACGAAGTTAACATCCCTTATTCCTTTTTCGAACATGTGATTTACGGCGTTATTGCCGCCGCCGCCTATTCCAAGAACTTTAATTATTGACGACCTCTCAACCGGCAGATCAAAGTTCATAATATCGTCTGACATAGTGTAGTATTTAAGTTGTTGTTAGACACTGTATATTAAGGAACAAAATAATTTTTGATTATCAGTTAATAGCCTGATCTTCAATCTCAAACATTTTAGAAAGCATTATTTTGATCTTTTCAGTGAGAGGAGTTCTTTCTTCCTCCCTGTCCATTTCCGGACCATCAACTGTGACTTCTTCTTCTTTTTCGATTATGACAGTTTTTGGTCTTACAAATTCTTCCTTTTTACCTGCATTGAATGATTTCTTATAGGTCTCAAGATATTCAAAACCACGCATGATAAGACCCACACTTGTTGCATACATTGGCTGGTTTATTTCATTTTTCCCTGACCCTGCAAGGTGTTCATTT
>JGI24131J36419_10000599_pt1 | contig 12728 bp, 11 predicted proteins | sample BarGraNGADG00211_2_FD_36419 | JGI IMG/M metagenome (IMG submission 36419) | reverse complement strand
TCCTGGTGTACGCCACCGGCCACATCCCGGGCGCAGTGCACATCGACTGGCAGACCGAGTTGAACGACCCGGTGGTCCGCGACTATGTCGACGGCGCCGGTTTCGCCGCACTGTGTGGCGCGAAGGGCATCGCCCGTGAGACGACCGTCGTCATCTACGGCGACAAGTCGAACTGGTGGGCCGCCTACGCGCTGTGGGTCTTCACGCTGTTCGGTCACCCGGACGTTCGCCTGCTCGACGGCGGCCACATCCCGACCGCGGCGTCCGTGCCGTGGGCGCGCGCCGCGGCGGCGGACGGGACGTTCAAGCCGCGGGCCGAGCTCGAGGAGATCTACCTGGCCGGCGCGGGCCTCAGCGCGGACCGCGAGGCGATCGCCTACTGCCGGATCGGCGAGCGCTCCAGCCACACCTGGTTCGTGCTGCGCTTCCTGCTGGGACTCCCGAAGGTCCGCAACTACGACGGTTCGTGGACCGAGTGGGGCAGCTCGGTCGGTGTCCCGATCGTCCAGGGCGAGGCGCCGGGCTCGATCGAGGCGGCATGACGGACCTGACCCCGACGCTTTCCGCGATCGTCGAGGACTTCGCGGCGCTGACCGAACGCGAACGCCTCGAGCTGCTGCTGGAGTTCTCGGAGAACCTGCCAGATCTGCCGGCACGCTTCACCGACCACCCGGAGCTGCTCGAACTGGTGCCGGAGTGCCAGTCCCCGCTGTTCCTCGCGGTGGAGCTGGCCGACGACGCGCCCACCGCCGACTCGCTCGTGCGGGTGTTCTTCTCCGCACCTCGGGAAGCGCCGACCACTCGTGGCTTCGCCGGGATCCTGCACGAGGCTCTCGACGGCCTGACCGCTGCGGAGGTCCTCGCCGTGCCCGATGACGTCCCGAACCGGCTCGGTCTCGCGCGCGCGGTGAGCCCGCTCCGGCTCCGCGGCATGTCCGCGATGCTGACCCGCGTGAAGCGGCGGGTTGAGCGAGCCTTGACGGCATGACACGCGCGCCCGTGCCGACGCTGACCGTGCTGGCTCCCTCGGAGCTGGCCGGAACGGTCTGCCCGCCCGACGAGACGGAACCCCTCCTCGGCGCGCTGTACGAGCATCCGGTCCGACCGGGCCGTGCGTACCTGCGCGCCGGCATGGTCAGCAGCCTGGACGGTGCCGCAGTCGGCCCGGACGGGAGCTCGCGCTCGATCAACAACCCGGCGGACCTGCGCGTCTTCCGGGTGCTCCGCGCCGCCGCCGACGCCGTGCTGGTCGGGGCCCGCACGGCGCGCGCCGAGACCTACCGGTCGATCCGGGTAGCGCCCGCGCTGCGGGCAGCCCGCGCTGCGCGAGGGCAAGCCGAAGCACCGGTTGTCGTCGTGGTGACCCGCTCCGGAACGATCCCTGACACCCTGCTCGACACCGAGCACGAAACGCTGGCGATGGTGCCGCGCGGCTCCGCCGCCGAGACGTTGCTGACCGCGCGGTGGGGTGCGGGCCGGGTCATCGCCGTCGGCGACAGCGACCTGGACCTGGCCGCCGGGCTCGACGCGCTCGCCGACCGGGGTCTCCCCCGGGTGCTCAGCGAAGGCGGTCCCAAACTGCTCGGCCAGCTCTTCGCGGCGGGTCTGGTGGACGAGTGGTGCCTGACCTGGAGCCCGCTGGTAATCGGCGGCGGCGCCCCGCGCACAGTCGTGGCGCCGAGCTTCCTTGACCCCGCGGTGCCCGCTCGCCTAGCCCACCTGCTGCACGCCGACGGCGTGCTGCTCGGGCGCTGGCTGCTGCGGGACTGAGGCCCTTCGGCCCGGGTCGGTCCGGACCCACCCGGCAGCCGCGGGCCTAGGTCCCGCTCGCCGTCGGCCGCGGGTAGTAGCGCCGGTACTTGCGGACGTAGTTCGCCGTCACGGCCCACACCGAGGCGCGCCGCCGCCACGACCGTTCGGCGCGGTACCGCAGCGGATGCACGAGGCCGCCCCGCCGCACGACCCGCCGCAACCGGGCGCGCAGGGCCGGATCCAGGATGTACCGCTGCAGCCAACGGAACGGTACGACGCTGTAGAGGATCTCGGCGCGCACCCGCACCGGCTCCACCGCGTTCCCGTGCACGAGGTCCTCGACCACGAACCGCGCCGGGTTCGCGCCCGCCGCGGTGACGTAGTAGTTGTTCCGGCCGATCCGCGGGTTCATCTCGAAGAACGCGTGCCGCTCGCGGCGCACGTCCCACTTGTAGTCGAAATTGGCGAAGCCGACGTAGCCCACGGCGTCCAGGAATGCCGACGCCGCGTCCATCGCGTCCTCGTACGGCTCGGTCAGGATCGCCGCGGGGATTCCGAGCGTGCCCGGCGTGTGCTCCTCGAGCAGGACCCGCCCGGTCGCGAGCAGGGTGACGACGCCGCGGGTATCCCGGTACGCGGTCAGCGAGCGCATCTGCGTCTCGTCGCCGGGGATGAACTCCTGGACCAGGAACGTGCCGCGGTAGCCCGCTTGGACAAGTGCACCGAGCAACTCGTCGAGCGCAGCGCGGCTCTCCAGGTGGTAGATCTTCTTCTTCCCCGGGAAGTCCAGGTAGTGGTAGTCGGCACTGGACGAGGGCTTGGCCACGAGCGGGTACGCAAGATCGACCTCGAGGCGCGGGATGTCCGCCGCCGCCAGCTCCGGGATGTGCACCGCGACCGTCTGCGGGGTCGGGATCGACAGCTCCGCGCAGACGCGCGCGAACTCATCCTTGTTCGAGACCAGCTCGAGCACCTCGGGGCTGCACAGCGGCATCAGGTAGTGCTGCTCGAGCCGCACGCGGTGAGCGACGAGCGTCGCCACGTACCAGTCGGCGTTAGTCAGGAGCACTCGGGTCACGCCCGGGTGCGCCGCGGCGATCTGCTCGAGGCCGCGGACGAGAGTCTCGGCGTCGTCGATGCCTGGCTCGACCACGTTCTCGATGAACGAGGAGTCGCGCACCGCCCGCGTCGCCACCGCAGACAGCACGACCGCCCGGCAGCCGTACTCCTCGTGGAACGCGCGGAGCAGCGCGTATATCCCGATGTCGCCGCCGACGGCGACCGGCAACAGCTCCGTCACTCAGGCCTCCGACTCGGTCCGGCCGCCGGACCACTCGGTGTGGAACGAGCCCGGGCGGTCGATCCGCCGGTACGTGTGCGCGCCGAAGAAGTCGCGCTGGGCCTGGATGAGCGCCGCCGGGAGCCGCTCGGCGCGCAGTGCGTCGTAGTACGACAGCGAGGAACCGAAGGCCGGCGCCGCGATGCCGGAGCGAGCCGCACCCGCGACCACCCGCCGCCACGCGCCGACACCCTGGCCGACGACGTCGGCGAAGTACGGGTCGACCAGCAAGGTCGGCAGCGCGGCATCGCGGTCGAAGGCCTCGCGGATCCGGTCCAGGAAGCGCGCCCGGATGATGCACCCGCCGCGCCAGATGGTGGCCATGGCGCCACGGTCGATGTTCCAGCCGTAGGTCTCGCTCGCGGCCGCGATCTGGTCGAAGCCCTGCGCGTACGCGACCACCTTGGACGCGTACAGGGCTCGTCGCACGTCCTCGACGAACACGGAACGGTCGGTGATCTCGAGAGCGGTGGCCTCGGCGGTGAGGACGCCGCGAGCCGCGGCCCGTTGAGCTGCGCTGCCGGAGATCGCCCGAGCGAAGGTGGCCTCGGCGATCCCGGTCACCGGCACACCCAGGTCGAGCGCGGACTGCACCGTCCAGCGGCCGGTGCCCTTCTGCTCCGCCTGGTCGAGCACTATGTCGACGAAGGCCTGGCCGGTCGCCGCGTCCGTGTGGTGCAGCACCTCCGCGGTGATCTCGATCAGGAACGACTCGAGGTCGCCCGCGTTCCACTCGGCGAAGATGTCGCCGATCTCCGCGGCCGAGGCACCCAGACCCGATCGCAGCAGGTCGTAGGCCTCGGCGATCAACTGCATGTCGGCGTACTCGATGCCGTTGTGCACCATCTTCACGAAGTGGCCCGCGCCGTCGGGACCGACGTGCACGCAGCACGGGACGCCATCGACCTTCGCCGCGATGTTCTCGAGGATCGGTCCGAGCGTGACGTACGACTCGGCCGGGCCGCCGGGCATGATGCTCGGCCCGAGCAGCGCCCCTTCCTCGCCACCGGAGACGCCGCTACCGACGAAGTGCAGGCCCTTNTCGCGCAGCGCGGCCTCGCGACGGCGGGTGTCCGCGAAGTGCGAGTTCCCGGCGTCAACGACGATGTCCCCCGGCTCGAGCAGGCTGGTGAGCTCGTCGATGACCGCATCCGTCGGAGCGCCCGCCTTGACCATGATCACGACGGTCCTCGGTCGCGACAGGGCCGCGACGAAGTCCGGCATCGTNTCGGTCGGGACNAAATCGCCCTCGCCGCCGTGCTCCGCGATCAGCGAACGGGTCCGCTCCGGGCTCCGGTTGTGCACCGCCACGGTGTAGCCGTGGCGCGCGAAGTTGCGCGCCAGGTTGCGTCCCATGACGGCAAGACCAGTGACGCCGATCTGCGCTCGAGCGCTCATCCTCGGTGGGTTCCCTTCTCGACACAGTGCTCCGGTCAGCGTAGTCGGGCCCGCGAGTTGGCCGCGCTCCGCGCGCCGCCGCCGCAGCCGTCGGTGGCCGGACCTAGGCTTCGGACGTGAGCCAAGAAGGCAACGCCGACGTCCCGGCGGAGTTCCGCGCAGCGCTGGATTCGCTCCGCGCCCATCGGGTGCGGCCCGAGGTACGTCTCGCCGAGGTGCCGGCGCCGTCCCGCATCGCCCCCTACGCGGTCGCGCTCAGTGGAGAGCTTCCGGCCGGGCCGGGCGGTTCCCGCGGCGACGCCGATGGCCCCGAGGATCTCGCCACTGGCCGGTTCGTCGCGCTGTACGATCCGGCCGGCCAGGAGGCGTGGGACGGGACGTTCCGACTCGTCACCCTGGTCCGNGCGCACCTCGACGCCGAGCTGGGCAACGACCCGCTCCTCGCCGAGGTCGCCTGGACCTGGCTGCTCGACTCGCTCGCCGAGGAGGGTGCCTCGGCTCGGGCGCTCAGCGGGACGGTGACTCGTCCTTTCGCAGAGCTTCGGCTCGCTCCAGCGGCATCCGGACGAGGTCGAGGTCGAGATCCGCGCTTCGTGGACGCCGGCGGGCAGCGACCTGGGACCGCATGTCCGCGCGTGGGCATCGCTGTTGTGCACGAGCGCCGGGATGCCACCGTTGCCCGAGGGCGTCACGGCCCTCAGCCCGCGCCGCTAGGCGCTGTTCGGGCCGACCTTCGCCGTTGCGGGTTCAAGTTCCCGCGCCACGCGCCGATAACTCCTGCGAGGACATTCGGCGCGGGGTAAGGAGAGGTCGTGACGGTCGAGCCGATGACGACACGAACGGTGGCACCCATCAGCGCCCTCGCGACTCGGCTGGAGCCGGGCACCCCAGGTACCGCCAAGATGTGCATTGCCGTGAACGAGCTGCGGGATGGCGACGGTGCCACGATCGGCCGTGCCCTGCGCCGACGTGGCAGCACCCGCGTCATCGTGCTGGCTAGGCGCGCCAGCCGGCGAGAGCTGGTCGGGTTGCTCGGGCACGGCGTCCGCGGGGCAGTGGTCGCTGACGACATGGTCCCGATCGTGGTCCGTCGACCGCTCTTCCTCGTCGTCCCCGATGACGAGCCCGAGTCAGACTCGGACCAGCGCGTCGCCGACGTTGCGCTGACGAGCCGGGAGCTCGGCGTCCTGCAGCTCGTCGCGGCCGGTCGCACGAACCGGCAGATCGGCGAGCACCTCGGTCTGTCGGCACTGACCGTGAAGAGTCACCTGGCCCGGATCTCGCGCAAGATGGGCACCGGGGAACGAGCCGAGCTGGTCGCGATCGCGATCCGCTCCCGGCTGCTCATCTAGTCCGACGCTGTCTCCAGCGATTCGGTCCCCGCGCTGCGCAGATAGCCGCGTACGGTGAGAGCCGTGTCCGGCACCGCACCACAACTCCCGAACGCAGGGTTGACGCCAGAACCGGGTCCGGACCAGCAGACGCCCGTTGTCGTCCCGCTCCTCGAGCCCGCGGACGGCGTACCGCCCGTCATCGAGACGAGCGAAGTCCTTGCGGCGTGCGTCGCCGCGTTCCGCGCCGGTTCCGGACCCGTGGCCATCGATGCTGAACGCGCCTCGGGCTACCGCTATGGGCAGCGCACCTACCTCGTCCAGCTGCGGCGCGAGGGCGCCGGGACGGCGCTGATCGACCCGATCCCGTTGCCCGACCTCAGCTCGCTCTCCGCGGCGCTCGACGGCGTCGAGTGGATCCTGCACGCGGCGTCTCAGGACCTTCCCGGTCTGATTCCCCTTGGCATGACCGCCTCGGCGGTCTTCGACACCGAGCTCGCCGCCCGGCTGCTCGGGTTGGACCGGGTCGGGCTCGCGGCCGTGGTGGCCGAGCTCCTCGGGCTCGGCTTGGCGAAAGAGCACTCGGCGGTGGACTGGTCGACCCGCCCGCTCAAGCCCGAATGGCTCCGCTACGCGGCGCTCGATGTCGAGGTTCTCATCGAGTTGCGGGCCGAGCTGGGTCGGCGTCTTGACCAGGCAGGCAAGAGTGAGTGGGCGCGTCAGGAGTTCGAGGCTGTTCGGCTGGCGGCACCGCCCGCGCCGCGCGTCGACCCGTGGCGGCGCACGTCGGGGATGCATGTGCTCCGCGATCCGAGGGCGCTCGCGGTCGTGCGCGAGCTCTGGACCGTCCGTGAGGAGAACGCNGCTCGGCGGGACATCTCGCCGGGCCGGGTCCTGCCCGACGCCGCGATCCTCGCCGCCGCGCAGGCGCTGCCACGGANCGTCGCGGACCTGACGCAACTTCCTGCCTTTGCCGGGANGGGTCAGCGTCGGCGTGCTCCGGAGTGGCAGGTCGCGATCGACCGGGCNCTCAGCCTGNCGGAGTCGGCCCTGCCGTCGCGCCGAGGNCCCCAGACCGATGCTCCTCCGCCGCCACGCAGCTGGCCCGAGCGGGACCCCGCTGCCGCGCAACGGCTCTCGGCGGCGCGCGCCTGCGTCGTCGCGCTGGCCGAACAGCATCACCTACCGGCCGAGAACCTGCTCCAGCCGGACCTGCTCCGACGACTCTGCTGGTCGCCGCCGGCGCGACTGGACGCCGCTTCCCTCGAGGAACGCCTGCACGACGGCGGCGCGCGCGGTTGGCAGATCGATCTTGTCTCAGCACCGCTGGCGACCGCGTTTGCGGCCCCGCCGGCTGCGGCGGTCTGAAGCACCGCGCGAACCGGTCGGCTCGCCGGGACGGATCAGGCTTAGAAGACCTTGAGGCCGTGCGCCGCGAACTGGTCGCAGACCCGGGAGATGAGTTCAGGTGTGGGCGGCGCGGTGGCCTCGAGCCGGTACGGCTCACCCATCCGCCGCCACTTCTCGCGCCCCATCTGGTGGAACGGGAGCACCTCGACCCGCTCGACCGTGGCAAGGCCCTCGACGTAGCAGGCGACCGCCGCGACGTTCTCCTCGGCGTCGGTCAGGCCCGGCACGAGGACGAAACGGACCCAGATCGGCACGCCCAGGTCGGACAACCTGCGGCCGAACTCGAGGGTCGGACCGAGCTCGCGACCGGTGACCTCGCGGTAGGTCTCGGGCAGTCCCGACTTCACGTCGAGGAGCACCAGATTCACGTCCCGCAGCATCTCGTCGCTCGCGCGGGCACCGAGGTACCCGGACGTGTCGAGGGCGGTGTGCAGCTCGAGCTCGCGGCAGGCGCGAAGGATCCGAGCGACGAACGCCGACTGGAGCAGCGGCTCGCCACCGGAGATCGTGACCCCACCGCCGGTCGCCTTGAGCACCGGGACGTAGCGACGGATCCGCGCCATCACCTCGGCGACGGTATGCGTCACGCCGTCGCGCATCCGCCAGGTGTCGGGGTTCTGGCAGTACTGGCAGCGGAGCGGGCATCCGTTGAGGAAGAGCGTGAGCCGCGTCCCCGGACCGTCGACGGACGTCACGAGCTCCCACGAGTGCACCGCGCCGGTGTCTCCCGGGCTCGCCAGTGCGGTCGCGCACAGGTCCTCGTTCGCGTCGGTCAGTTGCGTGCGGCGCTGCACCGGAACGTCGATGCTCATCGCTTCTCCTTCCCTGCGACCCCACCCCGGTCGGGGTGTGGGGNTTGCCGTCGCCAGAGGGCGGCCGTCGCGCCGATCAGATCCCGCCGTGGAAGGTCCGCGAGAGCACGTCAAGCTGCTGCTCGCGGGTCAACCGGACGAAGTTCACGGCGTAGCCGGAGACACGGATGGTCAGCTGCGGGTAGTTCTCGGGATGCTCCATGGCGTCCTCGAGGGTGTCGCGGTTCAGCACGTTGATGTTCACGTGGAACCCCGCGGACATGTTGTACGCATCGAGCAGGCCGACAAGGTTCGTCAGCTGCTCGTCGCGGACCCGACCGAGACCCGAGGGCACGACGGTGGCGGTGAGCGAGATGCCGTCCATCGCCTCGGAGTACGGCAACTTCGCCACGCTCAGTGCCGAGGCGAGCAGACCGTGCGTGTCGCGCCCGTTCATCGGGTTCGCACCCGGGGCGAACGGCTCACCCCTGCGGCGGCCGTCCGGCGTGTTGCCGGTGTGCTTGCCGTAGACCACGTTCGAGGTGATCGTCAGCACCGACTGCGTGTGCAGCGCGTTGCGGTAGGTGTGCTGGCGCCGGATCTTCTCCATGAAGCTCCGCACCAGCTCGGCCGCGATGTCGTCCGCACGGTCGTCGTCGTTGCCGTAGGTGGGGTACTCGCCCGCCACCTCGTAGTCCACGATCAGTCCGGTCTCGTCGCGCACCGGACGCACCGTCGCGTACTTGATCGCGGACAACGAGTCGACTGCGACGCTCAGACCGGCGACCCCGCACGCCATGGTGCGCAAGATCCCCTTGTCGTGCAGCGCCATCTCGAGCCGCTCGTACGCGTACTTGTCGTGCATGTAGTGGATGCAGTTCAGCGCGTCCACGTAGGTCTCGGCGAGCCAGTCGAGGAGCGTGTCGTAGGCCGCGCGGACCTCGGCGTACGTCAAGACCTCACTCGTGATCGGCGCGGCGAGCGGGGCGACCTGCCTGCCGCTGATCTCGTCGCGGCCGCCGTTGATCGCGTACAGGAGCGCCTTCGCGAGGTTGACGCGAGCCCCGAAGAACTGCATCTGCTTGCCGACGGACATGGCCGAGACGCAGCAGGCGATCGCAGCGTCGTCGCCCCAAGCGGGTCGGATGAGCTCGTCGGACTCGTACTGGATCGCGGAGGTGTCGATCGAGATCTGCGCGCAGAACCGTTTGAAGCCTTCCGGCAACCGCTCACTCCACAGCACGGTCAGGTTCGGCTCCGGTGCGGGGCCCAGGTTGTACAGGGTCTGCAGGAAGCGGAACGACGTCCGGGTGACGAGCGCGCGACCGTCCTCAGACATGCCGCCGATCGACTCCGTCACCCAGGTCGGGTCGCCGGAGAACAGCGCGTCGTACTCGGGGGTGCGCAAGAACCGGACGATGCGCAGCTTGATCACGAAGTCGTCGATGATCTCCTGCGCGGACTCCTCGGTGAGGACGCCCTCCGCGATGTCGCGCTGCAGGTAGATGTCGAGGAACGTCGAGGTGCGGCCGAGAGACATCGCCGCGCCGTTCTGCTCCTTGACCGCACCGAGGTACGCGAAGTACAGCCACTGCACGGCCTCGTGGGCATTCCGGGCCGGGCCGGAGATGTCGAAGCCGTAGGAGACCGCCATCTGCTTGAGCTCGCGGAGCGCCTTGACCTGCTCGGCGCTCTCCTCGCGGTCGCGAATGACGTCCTCGGTCGAGCGCTGCATGTCCATTTCCAGGCGCTCGAGCTTCTTCGTCTCGATCAGCGCGTCGACGCCGTACAGCGCGACCCGCCGGTAATCGCCGATGATCCGACCGCGGCCGTAGGCGTCCGGCAGACCGGTCACGATGTGGCTGCTGCGCGCCGCGCGAACGTTCGGCGGGTAGACCTCGAAGACGCCCTCGTTGTGCGTCTTGCGGTACTCGGTGAAGACCTTCTCCAGGCCCGCGTCGACCGGGTAGCCGTAGGTCGCGAGCGCCTTCGTCACCATCCGCCAGCCGCCGTAGGGCATGATCGCGCGCTTCAGCGGGGCGTCGGTCTGCAGACCGACGATGAGCTCGTGCTCCTGGTCGATGTAGCCGGGCGCGTGTGCCGTGATGGTCGACGGGGTGGTCGTGTCGATGTCGTAGACGCCACGCTCGCGCTCGGCGGGGAACATCTCCGAGATCTTGCTCCACATCGCGGTGGTGCGCGTCGTCGGGCCGGCGAGGAAGGAAGCGTCATCCAGGAAGGGCTCGTAGTTCCGCTGGATGAAGTCGCGGACGTCGACGCCGTCCTGCCAGGGTCCGGTGGTGAACGTGCGCCACGCGCCCTGCGGGCCTACCTCGGGTCCAGGCCCAGTGTTGCTGGTCTCTACGGTGGTAATGGCCATCGTGCTGCACTCCCTCAGTTCGCCCTGGTGGGGCGATCAACGCCGTTGTTTCGACGCCATTCACGCTAGGTGCCAGGCAGCACAAATACATGGGACCTTCGACCTGAGACGCAGGTCACACCCAATTTTCGGGCGACGCGCACTAGTCCGAGCCGGTCTCCCGACGGGCCATGAGTGCCAGCACGTCACGGGCGATGTCGGACGCCCGGAAGCCGAGATCCTCGAAGATCTCCGCGCGGCTCGAGTGCTCGATGAAGCGCAGCGGCACGCCGACGGCATGCACCGCTGAACGAAGTCCCTGCTCGAGGGCACGCTGCGCGACGAGCGCGCCGATCCCGCCGTCGACCAGGCCGTCCTCGAGGGTCACCGTGACGGTGTGCTCGCCGACGAGCTTGAGCAGCGCCGGTTCGACCGGAAGTACCCAGCGCGGGTCGACGACCGTCGCGCGGGCGCCGTGCGCGGCCAGCTCCGTGCCGACCTCGAGGGCCAGTGGGACGAGCGCGCCCATCCCGACGACCAGCACGTCCGGACCCTTGCCCCCGCCGTGCCGGGCCAGGACGTCCACGCCCTCGACCGCATCGATCGCCGGCACGGGCTTCGGCAGCGGCCCCTTGGGGTAGCGCACCACCGTCGGCGCGTCGTCGATCTCGACGGCGGCCCGCAGCGCGCTGCGCAGGGTGTCCTCGTCGCGCGGCGCCGCCAGCTTGAGCCCGGGGACCATGCGCAGCAGCGCCAGGTCCCAGATGCCGTGGTGGCTCGGCCCGTCGTCCCCGGTGATGCCGGCCCGGTCGAGGACGAAGGTGACCCCGGCCCGGTGCAGCGCGACGTCGAGCAGCACCTGGTCGAACGCGCGGTTGAGGAATGTCGCGTACACCGCGACCACCGGGTGCAGGCCCGCGAAGGCCATCCCGGCGGCCGAGGTCGCGGCGTGCTGCTCAGCGATGCCGACGTCGAAGATCCTGCTCGGGAACTCGGTCGCGAACGGCGCGAGGCCGACCGGCTCGAGCATCGCGGCGGTGACGGCGACGATGTCGGGGCGCCGGCGACCGATCTTGACCATCTCGTCGGCGAAGACGGAGGTCCAGCCGAACCGTGCGGGCGAGACGGGCAGCCCTGTCTCGGGGTGGATCCGGCCGACGGCGTGGAACCGGTCGACGTCGTGGGTCTCCGCCGGACGTAGCCGCGCCCCTTCTCGGTGATCACGTGCACGATCACCGGGCCGTCGAAGTACTTGGCGACGCGGAGCACCCGCTCGACGGCGTCGACATCGTGCCCGTCGACCGGTCCGAGGTACTTGATGCCGAGGTCCTCGAACATGCCCTGCGGCGCGACGACGTCNTTGATGCCCTTCTTCAGGCCGTGCAGCGCCTCGTAGGCGAGCCGCCCGGGCGGGCCGGTGCTCTTCAGCGTCCGCTTGCCCCAGGACAGCACGTGCTCGTAACCGGGGGCGACGCGCAGCGAGTCCAGGTGCCGGGCCAGACCGCCGATGGTCGGGGCGTAGGAGCGGCCGTTGTCGTTGACCACGATGATGAGCCGGCGGTCGTGGCCGTCGGCGATGTTGTTGAGCGCCTCCCAGGCCATTCCCCCGGTCAGTGCGCCGTCGCCGATCACCGCGACGACGTGCCGGTCGGTCAATCCGCGCAAGGCGTACGCCTTGGCGATGCCGTCCGCCCAGGACAGCGAGGTGGACGCGTGCGAGTTCTCCACGATGTCGTGCTCGGACTCCTGGCGGTTCGGGTAGCCGGAGAGCCCGCCGCGCTGGCGGAGCTGCGAGAAGTCCTGCCGCCCGGTGAGGAGCTTGTGCACGTAGGCCTGGTGCCCGGTGTCGAAGATGATCCGGTCCTTCGGCGACTCGAACACGCGGTGCAGGGCGATCGTCAGCTCGACGACGCCGAGGTTCGGCCCGAGGTGGCCGCCGGTGCGCGAGACCGACTGGACCAGGAACTCGCGAATCTCCTTCGAGAGCTGGGTCAGCGCACGGGGACCGAGCCGACGTAGGTCGGCCGGCCCTCGGATCTGGCCCAGGACTCCCATATGTTCTCCGCTCGATGGCTCGCCGGTGCGGCCCCGGCCGCTTGCTCAGGAGCCCCACTGTAGGCCGGATTCGATCCGCCGACGTCACGGAGAGCCGCGTTCGGGACCGGTCCTGCGCTCGAGCGGCCGGCTCGCTGCGCCGAGTGCGATCGATCACTGCCGTCGGGCCACGGGCGCCACGATCGCCGCGTGACACGACCGCCTGGACGAGAGGAGGCCAGGCCCGCTCCGAAGCCGGGACGCATCCTGACTCTTCAGCACGTGCCCTGGGAGGGGCCTGGCTCGGCGCCGCG
>JGI24131J36419_10000597_pt1 | contig 12753 bp, 9 predicted proteins | sample BarGraNGADG00211_2_FD_36419 | JGI IMG/M metagenome (IMG submission 36419) | reverse complement strand
CCCCGTGGCATCCATGGGGCCGCAAGCGGCGGCCCCCCCGGCCGCCCGCCCGGTTGCCCGCCCGGCGGCGGCCGTCGCTGCGGCCCAGTTGCCGCCGGAGGAGGTGGTCATCTTCCGCACACGCTTGCACTGGAGCACTTTTGTCGCGCCCCTGGTCGCGCTGGTGATCACTGCCGCGCTGACCCTAGCGCTGATCGGTCGGCCCAACCTCCTCCCGGCCCCGTTTGACGGCCTGAGCCAGCTGCTGGAAGCCCTCGCCGGCTTGCTCGGCTTCGTGAGCCTGGCCTGGCTCTTCGCGCGCCTGGTCACCTGGCTCAGCTCCAGCGTAACGCTGACCGATCGCCGGCTCGCCGCCCAGCAGGGCTTCCTGTCTCGGCACAGCACAGACATCCCACTCGGCAAGATCGAGAGCGTTTCTGTGAACCGGGGGCTGGCCGGCCAGATATTCGACTATGGGACCGTCGTCGTGACAGGTAGTGGCGGCACCGCCGAGCGCTTTCAGCGGATCGGCGGGGCAGGGCGCTTGAGCGCGGCCGTCCAGACGCAGATCGCCGAGTTCAGGGAACTGCGCTGACCAACCAACTCCGGGGAGCGAAATGATGTCTAAGGTCGAGACCTTTTACCTCATTCACCATAGCCACACCGACTTGGGCTTTACGCACGACCTGCCCATCGTCATGGATCTGCAGATGCGCTTCATCGATGAGGGCCTGCGCCTGGCGGAGAAGTACGCAGACGGCCAGAGCGCCGGCGCATTCCGCTGGACGGTCGAGACGACCGTGATTCTGGAGAACTGGCTGAAACATGCCAGTGCGCGGCAGATCGAGCGCTTCGTCGCCATGGAACGCAGCGGGCGGATCGAAGTCACGGGGATGTTCGCCAATCTGACTCCTGCCCTGGATACCGGCCAGCTGATCGAGAGCTTCCAGCTATTGCGCCGCCTGCGTGACCAATACGGCTTCACCATCCGCCATGGCATGAACTGCGACGTCAACGGCGAGGCCTGGCCGCTGGTCGATCTGCTGGTCGATCTCGGGATCCAGGGTTTCAGCATGGCCATCAACACCCATTTCGGCGGCGCGCCGCTCCNCCGGCCTGACGTGTTCTGGTGGCAGGGTCCCAGCGGGAGGAAGGTGCTGGCCTACAACGGTTGGCCTTACGACCAGGGTTGGCGCTTCGGGATCGGGCGTGACGCGGACTTGCTGGAGAAGACCTGGTGGCCGCGTGTCGAACGCCGCCTGGACGAGATCGGCTATCCGCTGCCGGTGCTGATGGTGCAAAGCTACCATCCTTTCGGCGACAACGGCCCGGCCTTCGAGCAGTTCAGCTCTTTCATCGACGCCTGGAACGCCCAGGGGAAGTCGCCACGCCTGGTGTTCGCCACGCCCGCGCTGTGGTGGGAGGCAGTCAAGCCATACGCGCAGGATCTGCCCACATTTCGCGGCGACTGAACCGACTACTGGAACTTCGGCAGCATCAGCAGCGCGCGTGAGGAGGCGACCAATCGCCGCAGCCGGGCGCGCCTGCGCGCTGCCGATGCCCTCGCCGCGGCCGATCTCGTCAAGCCTAATGCAGCCCCGGCGACCCGCCGTGCCTTCGACCTCTATCGGGAGAGCGCCTGGTGGAACTTGAACCTATGGGGCGAGCACACCTGGGGTGCGGATGTGGCGATCGTCAGCCCGGGAAACGAAGATACCGTGACCCAGTGGGAGCATAAAGCCCACTTCGCCTACCAGGCGCGCAGTCTGAGCCTGCTCTTGCAGCGCGATGCCCTGGCGGACTTCGCCCGTTACGTGCCGCGCGCCGGCGACCAGGACCTTTTGCTGTTCAACCCGTTGCCCTGGCCGCGCGTCATCGCCGGCGAGGTGCCACGCCATGTGCTCGAGCCACGCGGGGTAGCCGAAGACGCAACCGCCGGGCGGCACTCGCAGGACCGTCGCTTCCCGGAGAACTTTTTCGCGCTGCCGAGCGCGCTGGCTGCCGACCCGAGCCAGGCGACGCGTAGGCTGATCAAGCCGCAGGTAGTGCCCGGCTATGGCTACACGGTTGTGCCGCGCGCCGGCCTGGCGGAGGAGAGCCTCGCGGCGGACTTCAGCGAGGAAGCAGTGGTCGAGAACGATCACCACCGTATCACCTTTGATCTGGAGCGCGGTGGCATAACCTCCTGGTATGATAAGCGGCTTGGGCGCGAGTGGGTGGACTCGTCCGCCGGCTATCCTTTGCATGGCTACGTGCACGAGGCCGTGGCAGACAGGGCCGCTCCCTGGCCGCGCCACCAGCTTTTCTACATGAAGTGGGAGGCCGAGGAGTTGGAGCGCCCTTCCGGTTGGAAGACGGGCTGGCAGGCCGAGCGCGCCGGACCCACATCGGTCGTGGCGCACCGTGTCCATCGCACGCCGCTGGGCCGGACGGTGGTGCAGGTGCTGGAAGCGCCGGGTATCGTCGGGCCGCTGCTGCAGACGACCTTCATCCCCGACTTCGCCGAATGGGTGGAATTCGAGTCCTGGTGGGACATGGGCCTGACCGCCCACCCGGAGAGCACCTATCTGCTCTTCCCCTTCGACGTTCCCGGCGCCGTCGCCCACCTGGACCTGGGCGGCGTCGCGATGAGCGTGGACCGGGACCAGATACCCGGGGTCTGCCGTGACTACTTCACGGTCCAGCAGTGGGTCGACTTCTCTAACGACGCGCTCGGGGTAACCATTGCCACACCCGACAACCCGCTGGTGCAACTGGGCGACTTTCACTATGCCGATTATCAACAGCAGGTGAGGCTCGAGCGCGCCATGCTCTTGGGCTGGGTCACCAACAATTACTGGGAGACGAACTTCCGGGCACACCAGCCTGGACGCGTGGCAGCCCGCTACCGTGTGTTGCCGCATGCCGGCGGGTTCGATGAGACGCAAGCGCATCGCTTTGGCCTGGACGCGGCCTACAACACCCCGCTGGTCCAGCATCTCGGGGAGCCGGCGTTGGAGTCGGCTCTGCCGCCGGGCAGCGGGGCGCTTCTCGACCTGCCCGCCGGCGACGTGCTGACCATGCACGTCAAGCCGGGCTCCGTGCAGCCCGGTCTGGTGGTACGCCTGATCAACGTCACGGATAGGGATGCAGAAGCCACGCTGGCTTCGGCTGCCCTGGAGATCCAGGGTGCGAGCCTGTGCGACTTACTGGAGCACCCCGTGCAGCCCCTCACCGTCCGCGCTGGAAGCCTGACCATCGAGGTGGCCGCCCGGCGAGTGGCGACGGTTCACCTGGATGTAGGCATGCGCTAACTCCGCCTGGCACGGCTCAAACCTAGTCCCCACCGTTTGGATCTGCGGTAGCGCGCCATATGGCGCGCCGCCGCTTACGCTAAACGCCTGTTGAACCCACTCTTCCGTAGTGTAATAATAGTCACAGTAATTGAACTGATGGCTCTCATCTGGAATGCTTATGACAGCCTTCGACGGCTGAAACGGGCATACTAATGGGTGGCAGCCATCGGTTNAGTTTATGAACTACATTTTCAGAGGAGGAACGCGGTAATGCGTAGCACTACTGTGAACGAGCGACGAAGCAACGTGGTCGCGGTCACGGACCCGCCCTTCGCCATCTCGCTGTTGAGCTCGACCCGCTGGGCGTGGTTGTGGCTTATCGTCCGGCTGTACGTCGGTTATGAGTGGATTTCCGCCAGTCTCGAGAAGTTGAGCAACCCGGCCTGGATGCAGACGGGTCTCGCTCTCAAGGGCTTCTGGACGACCGCGGTTGCTAACGGCGCCGGGACGACTCATCCGGCCATCGCCTTTGGTTGGTACCGGGCGTTCATCCAGGCGATGATTGGCGCCGGGGACTACGTCTGGTTCGCCAAGCTGATCGCCATCGGCGAACTGACCGTCGGCATTCTGCTGGTCCTGGGCATCTTCACCGGCCTTGCGGCTTTTGCCGGCGGCTTCTTGAACTGGAACTTCATGATGGCCGGTACCGCCAGCATCAATCCGGTTCTGTTCACCCTGTCGATCTTATTGCTGCTGGCCTGGAAGACGGCCGGTTGGCTGGGTGTAGATCGCTTCCTGCTGCCGGCCCTCGGCACACCCTGGCGCCCTGGCCTGGTCTTCAGCGGCCGTGCACCCGAAACGCGGGAAGTGCGCAAAGCCAGCGAGAGCTGACGCTCCGCCAGGCGCACGATATCGGACGGCAAAAAGAACCGGACTTCGGCCGGCGCCCTGGGAGGGTCCGAACCGAAACCCGGTTTCTTTATGGGCGCTCTCAAGGATCAACGCGCCCGGTTGACCGGCCCCCGCCAGGTTTTAGCCCGGGCGGACGCGCAGGCGGATCACGGTGTACAAGGCCTTGAGGATCTCGGCCCGGCTGATTTTGCTTTTGCCGGCGGTGCGGTTTACGAACGTGATCGGCGCCTCGGCGATGGGCACGCCTGCCCGCTCGCAATAATAGGCCATCTCGATCAGAAAGCTATAGCCGTTGCTGAAGATGGCCGCCAAGTTGATGGATTCCAATACTTGCCGGCGATAACAGCGAAAGCCCGCCGTACAGTCCCTGGCCCGGATGCCGAGAATGGCGTGCGCCAGCCAATTGGCGCCGTAACTGATCAACCGGCGCGGCAGCGTGCTGCCGACTACCCGGCCGCCGGGGACATAGCGACTGCCGATCACCAGCCCCGCGCCCGCGGCGGCCCGATCGAGCAACTGCGGCAAGCTCTGTGGCGGGTGGCTGAAGTCCGCATCCATTGTACAGAGGTATCGGTAGCCGCTCTTCAGCCCAAACTGAAATCCGGCCACGTAGGCCGTGCCCAGTCCTAGCTTCTGCGTCCGGTGCACCACGCGGATGCCCGCATCATTGCCGGCGAGCTCGTCGGCAATGATGCCCGTACCGTCTGGCGAGCCGTCGTCGACGACCAGCACGTGGACGTCGCCGGGCAGGTTGCGCAGCTGGCTCAGCAGGTGGGCCAGGTTCTCTGCTTCGTTGTAGGTTGGCAGCACGACCAGCGCCGAGCCGTACCAGTCCGGTGGGTTGCCCGCGGCGGCACCTGAGCGTTCAAAGCCATCCGGCAGCGGCGTCTTGCGAGCCACTTCCCGGCCCATTCGTTCCTCCACCAGTGTCATCCTGCCCTTCCAGGTCCGGGCGCCGTCCGTGATTGTGCCGGCTGCGCTCCGCAGTAGCCAGACGCCCGAACGTGCCGAGTGTAGCACAAACCCCATGCGCGGGCAATCCTGGGCTTGCTTTTGCGCCGGCCGGCAAGCGGCCACCGTCGGTGGGGCGCGGCGGGACCTCACCGCCCAGGCTGGCGGCGGGCTGGAAGTCGATCTCCTCATAGTTTGATTGGCCCACGTCGCCGATGTACAGGTTGTGCGTGACACCGTCAAAGGCGAAGCGCCAGGGGTTGCGCAGTCCGGTCGCCCAGATCTCGGGCCGGTAACCCGGCCTGCCGGCGAATGGATTACTCGGCGGCACGGTATACGTCATTGGATTCCCGGCTTCCACATTAATCCGCAACATCTTGCCTAGCAACAGGGATGGGTTCTGGGCGTTGTTGGTCGGGGTGCCCGGCGGGCTGCCGTCACCCAGGCCGATGAAGAGATCGCCATCGGCCGGCCCGAAGAGCATATTCCTGCCGTTGTGGTGGGCCTCAGCGTGCGGCACGCTCAAAATCACCGTGCCGCTGGCCGCGTCCGCCAGATCGGGATCCGCGCTGACGTGGTAACGCGCCACCACCACATTGCTGGTCCGGTCGACATAGCTGACGTAGAAGCGCCCATTGCTGCTGTAGCGCGGCGCAAAACCACTCCGATGAACCCCTGTTCGCCAACACAGCAGCTTACGTGGGCATGAATATCCAGAAATGGGGTGCTCACTATCCTTTCAGGTCCATCGCCACTTAGACCACCATGAGCAGTGGGGCGATGATCGCTTGCCTGCAATAAGGGTTGAGGAAAGCCGCCATCTGGCGGGTGGCACCATAGGTTATGCCGACGGTTTAAGCCTGGCGGCTGTGGCGATCCGTCCCAGCGTGTTCACCACCACTACGCCGCTCAAGGCCAGCAGGCCGCCCAGGACATCGGTCGCCCCGGGCGCTTCATGCAACCACGCCCAGCCGGACAGGAAGGCCATGACCGGCACGGCATACATCAGGCTGGCCGCCCGCCCGGCAGGCAGGCGCTTGAGCACGATCGCCCAGGTAACGTAGGCCAGTGCAGCCGGGCCGACACCCAGGTAGGCGACTGCCAACGTCGACGAAAGTGGCGCAACGGCCATTCTGGCGGGCAATCCGGCCGCGAAGGGCAAGAGGAGCAGGGTTCCCGCCCAGACGGCGTACGAGGTCAGCTCGACTGCCTGGTAGCGTACCAGCATCCGTTTCTGCAGAATGAAGTAGAGGCTGGTCGAAAAGGCGGCCAGCAGGATAAGCGCCGCACCCAAGTGCAGCGCCATCCCCTGGCCTTTGCCCAGGGCGATCACCAGCACTCCGCCGAAGCTGATGCTGATGCCAAGCCAGCCCCAGCGGCTGAGGTGCTCGCCGAGGATGAGCGTGGCCAGCAGCGCCGTCCAGATCGGCGCAGTCTGGATCAGCACCGCGGCCGGCCCCGAGGGCACGCTTTGTTCCCCGGTATTCAGCGCCAGGTTGTAGAACGCGAAGCCGGTCAGGCCCAGCAGCAGGATCAGCGGCAGGTCGCGCCGCTCGGGCAACCGCATGTGGGTGGCCAGGGCATAGACGCCCAACACCAGGGAGGCGGTGAGGAAACGCAGCAAGGCGACGTGGGCCGGCGTGTAGGCCTGTAACCCTGCCCGGATGCCGGCAAAAGCCGAGCCCCAGAAAACGATGGTNGTGGCGGCAGGCAGGATGAGTGCCCAAGAAGGATGGGTGCGCATGANGGGATATTGTACCCGAGCGGAAGGTGAAACGCGAATCGTGAAGTGCGAAGCGTTGTGGTACAATAATTACTCAAACGATTGCTTGACTATTTGGATGGAGTAGTTGATGGCAGAGCCAATCCGAGTTGTTCTGGCCGACGATCATGCCGTAGTTCGCAAGGGGATTCGTGAGTTCCTGGAGGAGAGCGGCGAGATTCAGGTGGTCGCCGAGGCCGCAGACGGCTACGAGGCCGTGCGCTTGACCGGCGAGCACCGGCCGCAGGTGGCAGTGCTGGATATCCAGATGCCCGGGATGACCGGCATCGAAGCCACGCGCCAGATCAAGGCCGCGTTTCCGGCCACGCGTGTCCTGATCCTCACCGCTTACGACGATGACCCTTACGTGTTCGCGCTCCTGCGCGCGGGCGCGGATAGCTACATCTTGAAGAGCGCCGGGAGCGACGACCTCGTGCGCGCCGTCAAGACGACTGCCGGCGGCGGCAAGGTGCTGGACCCCGAGGTGGCGGCCAAGGTTGTGGCCCAGATCGCGTCTGGCCGGCCAGGCGCCGCGCGCGAACAGGTCGAACCGCTCAGCGAGCGTGAGCTCGAGATTTTGCGCCTGGCGGGCAAGGGATTGACCAACAAGGCCATCGGCGTGGAGCTGAACATCAGTGATCGGACCGTCCAGGGCCACCTGGCCAACATCTATGGCAAGCTACAAGTTGGCTCGCGCACCGAAGCGGTGACGAAAGCCCTCAAGTTAGGCTGGATTGTGCTGGACAAGGAATAAGATGTCGAACCTGCGCCGGCTGCGCGGCCTGCGCGCGCAGCTATTGTTGTGGACGATCTTGCCGCTGACGGTGGCGCTGGTTGTTCTGTCGCTGGCGGGCGTCTTTCGCCATCGTGAGGATATGCTCCAGCTGGTCGAGCAACGCGATCGCAGCCTGGCAGCCGCCGAGGCCACCAGCGTGGCTCACCAGGTAGAGCGCCGGGCGGTGCCTTTGCAGGGCGCCGCCGGGCAGCCCTCATTACAGGGAGATCCGGCCGGACTGCCCGCCGCCCTTGACCAGCTCTTTCAGCAGTTGGCACTCATGTATCCGGCGGGCCTTTCCGTCTATGGAACAGATGGCAGCCTCCTGGCCGCCTCCCCGCCCGGCTCTGCGTCGGGCGGGCAAGGCGCCGGCTGGCCGCAGAGCGACGCCGCGCGCGCGCTGGCCCGGCGCGCTGACCAGGCGCAGTATGGCATGTTCCAGGGGGCGGATGGGACGCCGGGCAGCCAACTGGTGCTGATGGCCGCGTCTGCTGGCAAGGAGCGCGTTCTGCTGGGCGCGCTCCCGATCGACGCGCTGCGCCTCGCCGACGTGGGCGCGCACCTGCGGACCGAAACGCAAGGGGCGGTGTTCATATTGGACGGCAGCGGGCAGCCGCTCTTGAGCGACACTGCCGGCCTGAACCTCGATCCGGCGACCCTTGCCGGGGCCATCGGCGCTGGCGGCAAATCTGCGGGCTCGTTGCTCCTGACTGCCGGCGGACAACAGCTTCTGCTCGCACATGGCCGCATCGATCCGCCGGGCTGGACCCTGGTAACTGCCGAAAACATCGGCGCGCTGCAGGTCACCAGCATCAATGAGCTGGAGATCCTGCCTTTGCTCTTGCTCTTTGTGGCGGTGCTGGCTCTCCTGGCAGTATCGTTCGGCGTTGCCAACGTCGTCCGTCCGCTGCAGGAACTGGACCGGCGCGCAGCCGGCGTGGCCTGGGGTGACTTCGACGGGCTAGAGCGGCCCGTCGGCGGCGTGCAGGAGATCGACGACTTGCGCCGCACCCTCGCGCAGATGGCCGAGCGCATTCGAGCCTACCAGACGGGGATGCGTGACTACCTGAGCGCCGTCACGCTGGCCCAGGAAGAGGAGCGCCGGCGGTTGGCGCATGAGTTGCACGACGACACTGTGCAGGCGCTGATTGCCCTCAAGCAGCGCACCCAGATGGCGCAGAAGGCGGTCTCCAACCTGGGCCTGATCGAGGGTCTGGACGAGGGCGCCGGCGCTTCCGGAAACGCCGAGTCCTCCCCCGCCTGGCCGGCAAGCATGGGCCAGGTTTCTGACATCGGTGACGCGCCGCAAGCCCCTGCCGTTCAGCCGAACGGCAAAAGCGCGGGCTCCCCTTCCGGATCGCAACCCTCGACGCGGGAGCCGGGTGCGGTCACAACCGAGCTTACGCCCTCCGTGCGCACGGCGATTGCCGGCAACGCCGCGCGCGCCGGTGCCCGGCTGGACGAGCTCGAGCAGTTGATCGACCAGGAGCTGGTGGCGCTGCGCCGGCTGATCGGCGACTTGCGGCCCATTTACCTCGAAGATCTCGGGTTTGTCCCGGCCCTCGAGATGTTGGCCGGCCAGGTTCGCCAAGAGCACGGGCTGGCAACCGGCGTCGAGGTGCACGGTGAGGCTGTGCGCCTGGCCCCCGATCTCGAGTTGGCGGCCTATCGTATCGTCCAGCAGGCCGTGCGCAACGTGCTGGCGCACGCGGCCGCGCAAAGTGTCCACATCGACATCAGCTTTGACACGGACGGGATCACGCTGGTCGTCGGTGACGACGGCCGGGGTTTCACCCCACCCGAGCAGCCGGCCGACCTGACGCGTGGGGGTCATTTCGGCCTGATGGGCATGCGCGAGCGCGCCATGCTCTATGGCGGCCGCCTCAATATCGCCTCCGCGCCCGGCCAGGGCGCCACGGTCACTGCCTGGCTGCCCATTTGCTGACGTCCCGTTCGGGCGCTCCCGGCCCGTTCCTAAGACACGCGGTAGACCCCCGCCGAGACGGCGGGCATGCTCAACGACCAGCCGGTCGTCGCCGCGCTGAAAACTCCATCCGCGCCGTAGAGCGTCACGGGCGCTACCTGGCTGAGGCCGTCCGGTAGCTCGACCTGGACAGGCCGGCCACTGGGATTGATCGCCACTACGAGCCGGTCCGCACCGGCGCGTCCCGCGCCTGGGGTTGCGGTGCGCGGCGCGCCGCTCGTAGACCAGCGGGTATTGGCCGGCCTCGGCGTACAGCACGCTGAACTCTGCTCCTGCGCACAGCGCCGGGTGCTGCTTGCTCAGCGCGATAAGCGCCCGCACCTGGTTAAGCAGAGAGCCTGGATCATCCGCCTGCCCGGCGACGCTGGGGCGATCCGGCCTGGGATCGAGCGGCAAGTAGAGGGCCTCGGGCGGCGCGCTGGAGAACCCGGCGTTGGGTCCTTCTGCGTCCCACTGCATGGGGTGCGCGCCCCGCTGCGCTCGAAGCCGCCTTCCTTGAAGCGCCTCAGCCGGCCTTCCCCATTCGGAAACCAGGGCCGCCTCGGGATAGTCACTGTCGAGCCAGGCCCGGATCTCCTGCCAGAAACGCTTGGTCTCCCGGCGCCCACCGTCGTTCTTAACCAGCGAGAAGGCCATGTCGACCCGGAAGCCCGCCGCGCCGCGCTCCAGCCAGAAGCGCATGATGTTCTTTATCTCCTGGCGGACGGCTTGCGGACCGGGCGCGTCGACCGGTTGTTGCCAGGGATGCCCGGTATCCGGACTGGCGAAGCCGAAGTTCAGCGCCGGCTGAAAGACGAAGAAATTGGCAATGTAGCTGCCGTTGCGTTTATAGAGCCCGCTGATACCCTTCAGACCCTCGGTCGGTGCTCAGACTGAGTTGGTCCAGATGAACCAGTCGCTGTACGCGTTGTGTGCTTGGCGGGCCGATTCCTTGAACCAGGGGTGGTCCCACGACGTATGCCCGGGCGCCAGGTCCAGGAAGATACGGATACCACGCCGGCGCGCCTCCNTAAACAGGTTCTCCAGGTCGGCATTGGTGCCATAACGCGGCGCCACCTGGTAGAAGTGGCTGATATCGTAGCCGGCGTCCTGGAACGGCGACACGAAGCACGGGTTGAGCCAGACGGCGTTGACACCGAGTGACGCCAGGTAATCCAGCCTGGCGATGATGCCGGGGATGTCGCCGATGCCATCGCCGTTGGAGTCGTTGAAGGATTGCGGGTAGATCTCGTAGAAAACAGCGTCTTCCAGCCAGGTTGGGTAAGCCGGGAACGGCTGGTCAGGCGTGACGAGCATTGATAGATACCCCCTCCGCGCCTGCCAGGTTCGTGCCGGCTACCGTGGCTCCGGCCAGGTTGGTGAGGAACTCCTCGCGAGAGGCAAACTTCAGCATCTGATCGCCGCGCATGTCGATAGTCTCATTTTTCACGATATTCACTATTGACTTAGGTGTAATATATTATATAATAAAGCTGTTCCAAGAATTCCGAGTATGCGCTTTTTCCCCGCCAATCGTCACAGATTTGTCCGGCCGCACCCGTCCACCGGACCCTGTCTGGTCGGCACCGTCCGACCGCAGCAACTCGAAAAGGAGCAGTCAATGGACAAGCCCTGGTTCGCCCACTATGAACAGCAAGTACCGCATACCCTGACCTACCCGCAGATCACGCTCCAGCAGATGCTGGAAGACAGCGCCCGCAAGTTCCCGGAAAACAGCGCCGTGCACCTCGTGCTGCGCTACGTCGGACCGAACAGCATTGGCGGCCGGTTGACGTACCGGCAATTGGATGCCGAAGCGGACCGCTTTGCGGCGGCTTTGTGCGCGTTGGGCGTGCAGAAGGGGGACCGGGTCGCCCTTATGTTGCCCAACGTGCCGCAGTTCGTGATCGCGTTCTACGGCACGCTGAAGCTCGGCGCGATCGTCGTCAACACCAATCCGCAATATACCCCACCTGAGATTCAGCACCAATTCGCCGATGCCGGCGCCGAAACCGTGGTCATGCTCAGCCCATTCTATCCCAAGCTGAAGGCGGTGCAGGCTAACACGGCTGTGAAGAACGTGATCCTGACCGACCTGAGCGAGTATGTCGAGGGACCGGCCAAGGCGGCGGTCGAAGCCGGTCTGCGCAAGGACGGCCTGATCATCGATCCCCCGGCAGAGAAGGGCGTTTACGGTTGGCGCGCACTGCTGGACGCCCATCCCGAGCCGCCGCCCCAAGTCGACGTCGAGCCGGAGGATGTGGCGCTCTTTCAGTACACTGGCGGCACCACCGGGGTACCCAAGGCGGCCATGTTGACCCATTTCAACCTGGTTGCCAATACCGTGCAGATCCGCAGATGGATCTGGGACTGCGAAGAAGGCAAAGAGCGCATGATGGGCGCGATCCCCTTCTATCACGTCTACGGCATGACCGTCGCAGTGTTGCTCAGCGTCTACCTGGGCGCAGAGAATATCGCCGTGCCCAATCCGCGCCCCGCCGAAGTAGTGATGGAGGCGATCCACCGCGAGAAGGCCAGCCTCTACCCAGGGGTGCCGGCTATGTACATCGGCATCATTAACCATCCCGACGTCGGGAAGTACGATCTGAAGTCCGTCAAAGCCTGCCTGAGCGGCTCGGCGCCCCTGCCGATGGACGTACAAGTTAAGTTCGGCGAGATCACCGGCGGACGGCTGGTCGAGGGCTACGGTCTGACCGAGGCCGCCCCGGTGACGCACGTCAACCCCATCTGGGGGGAGCGCAGGGCGGGCTCCATCGGCCTGCCGGTGCCGGACGTCGACGCCAAGATCATGGATTTTGAGACGTTTCAGGAGAAGCCTGCCGGCGAGGAAGGCGAGCTCTGGGTGCGCGGTCCCCAGGTGATGATCGGCTATTGGGGCAAGCCGGACGAGACCGCCAAGACCATCACGCCGGATGGCTGGCTGCGGACGGGCGATATCGCCCGCATGGACCAGGACGGCTACTTCCAGATCGTCGACCGGCTCAAGGACATCATCATCGTCTCCGGCTTCAACGTCGTCCCGCGCGAGGTCGAGGAGGTCCTGTTCCAGCATCCCAACGTGCAGGAAGCCGTGGTCGCCGGGGTGCCCGATCGCATGCGCGGCGAGAGCGTTAAG
>JGI24131J36419_10000590_pt1 | contig 12819 bp, 15 predicted proteins | sample BarGraNGADG00211_2_FD_36419 | JGI IMG/M metagenome (IMG submission 36419) | reverse complement strand
GAGCCTCTCGTACGCCGGCAACATGCTCGCCAAGCGTCTGGCCGGCGAGCGTGGCTTCTGGGAGGCGCTGCTCACCACGCCGGACGGACGTGTGATGGAGGCGCAGACAGCGGCGTACTTCTGGGTCACCCCGCAGGGTGAGCTCTGCACGCCGCCGCTCAGCGAGGGCATCCTCGACTCGATCACGCGCCGCGTCGTCATGAAACGCCTGGCGGTCGAAGCGCGCGTCTGCCGCACGGTAGACGCGCTCGCCGCCCAGGAGGCGTTCCTGGCCGGCACGTCACGCGAAGTGCAGGCGGTCGGGGTCGTCGAGGGCCGGGTCTTCGAGGACGCACCTGGACCGGTCACCCTGCAGGCGATCGAGGGCTATCGTCGCGAGGTCGCGGAGCAGCTCGGCATGAGCGCCGAGGAGCTCTGGGGAACGCCGTAGCCGCAGCGAGTGCCGCGGGTCTCCGGCGCGCCGGGAGAGAGCGGAAGTGGTGCCCCCAACGGAATTCGAATGACGGTCTGACGCGCCTGCAGGCGTGGGTGAACATGCACCGAGATCCACCCACGGGCGTGGGGAGCCATGCCACGAGATGGGGCATGTTGGCAGAATGTTGGCGGCACCGCGGCCCTCTTGGGGAAGTCCGAGCCGTCGGCGGTGCTGCGCATGGAGTGGCTCCGAAGTATCGTCCAGGGAACGGGCCGACAATGCGAAAGCTTCGCCCGTGTGTGCGGCTGTGAATGCACCGTGTGGCTCAGGTCCACGGCAGCCGAAGGGGTGACGACGGGCGCCCTGGACCGCTGGATGAGGGCAGCGACCGATGTGGTCAAAGGCCCGCTGCGACAGATCCCCGACGGGGTCCGCCAATCATCCTGGCTCGCTGGCCTTCGCCGCCAGTGGGCCCGTCGTCATCGTGGCGCTGGAGAGACGCTAGCAGTGGGTGCGGAGCAGACTCGGAACGAGCGAGCGCATGATGTCTCGTCATGCGGCTGAGTGCCTCGCCCCTGCCGGCCACTTGGTCGGAGACTGGACGCGGGAGGCGCGAATGGTGAGGAGCTCTCTGGGGAGCGGGTGATGGAGAGTAGGATGGCGACACGCAACCGACGAGAGGCTAACCGGCGGATTCATGGGTGGCGCGCGGTTCAAGCGGGAGTTCATATTCGTTGACGAGCACGGTGACCCTGGCCCGCCCGATCAGGGCACCAAGTACTTCGCGTCGATCGCGTTGCATGTTACGGATGAGGCCCTGCCACAGGTCGTCCAGTGCTTCGCCGGGATGCGGCACTGGCATCAGATCTCAACCGAACTGAAGGCAATTGACAAGAATCCGACCCTGCGTCCCTTGCTGGCGGCCAACCTTAAGCAACTCTCTGATGATGGGCACGTCAGGTTCAGCGTCACCTTTCTGGACAAGGGGGCATACACCGGTCCCTACCTGGAGCCAGGCCAAGGCAACCGGTTCAGGAATTTTCAGCTTCGCCGGCTGTTGGAGTGGCATTTCGCCGGGGGCGAACCACTCGCCAACGAAACGGAGCTCGTCATCGACCGGCACGGACAAGCTGACTGGCAGGTGGCCCACACCCGGGACTACCTGGCGCGCGTTGGCTACCAAGCAGACCCACCAAATCGAAACCTTCCGCGGCTGCACGCAGTCACGGCCGTGGACAGCCGCTACGTTGAGATGATCGAGGTTGCCGACCTGGCTCTGCGCATGTTCCGGCGGGCAAGCCTGGAGCTGGTTGAGAGATACGTCAATCTGGACCTCAGCTTCATCCGGGCGTGCAATGTGACAAACATGCAGGCCGGTTGGAGTGCGTCCACCGCACCGGAGGCTGCGCACGACGCGGCACTTGAGAGTACCGACACCACACTGGGCGACGAGTAGTGGTCGGGGACACAGAGAGACGCAGGGTGATGTGAAGTGACGCAGAATGGGGTATAGTGGCATTGCGGCACGCCGCTAAGAGACTAATTACGGGGGCTCCTTTGCTCTCCCTTGTGGGGGGCGTCGGAGGCCCCCAAAGTTTATGTGGCTCTGGTTCATTTGGCCGTTGCCCCCTGCCGCGTCCCTCGCCAACGCCCGCCGAAATTCCTCCATTGTCTAGCCGTGGCCGCCGCCCTCGACGTTTCTGCGCCCGATTTGGGGCAACAGAAGGCGCCGGCGAGCGGAACCGAGGTCGTCACCGAATCTGCCCTTCCAGCGCGTAGACAGTGTGAGCGTCGCGTTGGTCGGTCCGCCTGGTGACGGTGGGCGGCAGCGGTGGGCGTTGGTAGCACGTTGGTCGCGCAGTCGTTCGGCCTCCATCTGAGGACGGCGCACTCCGTGGCGCGATGGCGAGCGTGATTGGTCGGCCCCCATCTTCAGCACAGCTCTCGGTGGCAGAGCCCCCGTGTGTCGGTCGTCGTAGTCGAACCGTTTCCAGAGAGATCCAACTACACACTCCACTGGCGCATTTGTCCTAGGAGTTCACGAAGCTCCTCAGTGCCACGGAGTACAGCTCCGGCCTCCACGCGGTCTGGTCGATGCACCACGTTGTTCCTCAGGTCGCGGAGGTAGTCCATTTCTCCCGCGATGTCCTCAGGAATCACGTTCGCAGAGCGGAGAACCTGGAGTGCCTCGCGGACCGAGTAGACCTTTCGTTCGCCCTTGTGGCCGCGCGCCCTTGAGACAAGGAGCGCCTCGAGCTCATTCCATTCCTTGAGGAATGCGCCGATTCGTCCTGCGGTAACACCCGTGCTTAGGTCCTTGCGCAGGCCATGGCAGATGTCCTGAACAGCGTCACGCGGCGGGTAGAGGACCTCACGTGGCAAGGCGCGGAAGCCCCCTCCCCAGAACTTCGAGCCCCCGATCAGGCGGAACTTGGCAATGAGTCGGTTGTTGAAATCGAGTTCGCTCTTGGACTCGTACTGGGTCGTCACCTCATCGGTCCCGGCAAGGTAGCCCTCTTGGAAGTACGGTCGCAAGGCTTCGGGCGGGCAGATGCTCAAGAGGCGGATGTTGACAAGGTCGTGTTCGGAATTCACGGAAACTCGATTGGTGACGTATGGGAGTCCGAAGGCGAAGACGATTGGGTCAGCCGCGTCGGAATCGACACAAGCGAAGGAACATGCGACGAGGAGTGATTGGGTGAGATCCAGCAGCGGTGTCGCGCAAACCTCGTAGTGCTGGAGGATGCTCCACTGAATGTACCTACGGCGTCTGACATCTCGATGGCCCTCGATTCCCTGAGCCTGCAGCGCATCACAGAGCCGAGCCGATGCGCTCTCGAGTACGTCGAAGCCGAGAGCGAGCTGCTCCTTTGGAACGCGTTCGCCTCTGTAGATGGCAGGATAGATGGTTGATGCGCCGGCCTTGTTTCGGTAGTCCTGTGCCTGCCCCCTGAAGAAGAGAAGGTGGTCCTTGTTCAGGTAGGAGAGCTGAGCCACTTCTTCGACAAGCTCGCGGAAGGAGGCCGCGGGAGCCGCCTCAGCCGTCGCGACATCATCGGACCCGACCCATCGAGACAAACGCGAGGTCAGGCTGCCTGTGATGCTGCGCATTTCACCTCCTGGTTCTCTCTAACGTCGGGCGAGTGAGCTGCCGGCCAGCAGCGGTCGGCTGCCCGTGCTGCTCCGCGGGCCGGTCTGCTCGATGCGCTTTGTCACGTCTGCCTTCGCCTGGCACCTACGGACGGAACAGCAGCCCATCGCCACCAGGTTGTCCATCCTCCAGCTGCGCAATTCGCTCTTCCGCGGTCACAGAAAGGCCGTTCAGGTTCTGCTCGAGCACCCCGGCCCTCTCGGCGAGCAAGGCAGTGTCCTGGAGGTCGTCACGTTGCATCAAGCCTTGGTCGGCGCGCGCAGCGAAGAGGTCGTACAGACTGTGGGTTAGGTAATTGCGCTGCTTCTTCAGGTGCCGAAGGATGCTCACGCCATTCTCACTCAGCAAGCCGCACCTCTCGAGCCTTGTGATCAGGGCACCGAACGTAGCTTCGCCTTGTGGAACCTGCACGTCGCTGAGCGCGAGGAATGCCCTCAGGTCCGACTCGAGGCGACTGGCTGCAAGCGTCATGCGCCCCAAGGCCTCACAGAACTCCCGGTCTGCGCAAAGGTTCTCGTAGGTTCCCATCCTGACCGTCCTCCTGGGCCAGACCTAACGCTCCGGTTCAGCGGCGGCGTGGAACGCCGTCCGCTGCAACCGGTTGTTATGTGGCGCCGCTCTCATCGCTGATCGGTATGCACTAGCTGTGGATGCAATTGGTCTCGAAGGCATCCCACAAGAGGAGATCTACTCCTAACCCCTCGAGCCCATGAAGGGAGGCGGCAGGTAGCGGGCCCGCTGCGGTTCGCGGCCCGCATGACCCAGCGAGCCGGTCTGCTCGGCGCGCTTTTCAGCCATGGTACCGCCCGATCAAGCAGAGCTCCACGACCTTGTTCTTGGCAGGGTAACCATCGGCCAGCGGGGCGCCGACTAGATGCGCGAGCCGAGAGACAAGTGCCAGGCGGGTGGCCTCGCCAGTGGATAGCCACTCGCGCTTGTAGGCGGTGAAGCACGCCTTGTAGGTCAGAAATGGATTCCCGATGGCAGCGTTGTCGACCAGAGGGTAGATCGCCGGGGCCAGGAAGTGGCAGAACTTGGACGCGAACACCGGAGAGGCTACGTTCTTGATCTCCGCGACGAGCGCCGGAAACGCCGAGACGCGAAACCAGTCAAGGCTCTCGATGTAGTGGCCGAGATTAGGCTCCACAGCAAGTGCCCATGCCCTTGAGAGTGCGGAGAAGCGAGCCTGCGCGCGCATCGTGAGGAACGCGCTCCCTCGCGGACGAGTAGCTCGCCATGCTCGCAGTACCGGCAGGAAGTCCGCCCACCAGACGTCATCGAAGGCACCGCAGGGATTGGCATCGGCCATGTTGCGATAGAAGCTGTTGTGGAAGTCGCGTGGCCACCTCGTGGCGAGCCAGTACGTGACGCCGCGTTCGAACTCCGCCGAAGTCAGAGACACGCTGACACCTCACCCCTTCTCAAATCACGTTCGGCGCGCGAACGTTCAGGACGGGCAGCAGGCCACTGGCGTCCATACTAGGTTGGGCGCGCCTCGTCGCCCCACTGCGTCCAATTTGGCCGGGTGTGCCGGGCGAAGAGTTCAAGATAGGGACCTGGGCTGCACGCCTCGACGACGTCGTAGATCTCGTCCGGCTTGCGAGAGTGCTCTCGCTTTCGCGTACTGAGGATGTTGACCATCCGTCGTCCGGGAGGGAGGGTGCGTAGGTTGCCTCGGACGCCGAAGAGGACGAGCTCGGTGACGTTGCGGAAGTAGAAGCCAACTCCGCGTCCGTCCGGGCCTCCATCTTTGCGAATCTTGTACCACACAAGATTCGTCTTGTAGGTGAATCCCCAGTGCTGCATCACGGCGAGCCCCTCGGCCAACAGGGCGTTTGGGACCCAGAGGTAGAGGTGGCTCTGCTTGAGCGCGAGCTTCTGGACAGGCAGTTCGACGATCTCCTGCATCGACAGCGTTGGATAGCGGCTAAGCCTCCGGTGTTCGGGCGCCATCTTTCCGCTCCGATTCATGAATCGCCAAGGCGGATCAGCCAGGATGGTTCCGAAAGACTCGAAGTCTCGCGACAGCAGGTCCTCGGCAGCGGTCAACTTCGGATCCGTCACTCGTCCTCCACGTATAGCTGGCGTGTCATTCCAAGCGCCAGCACGGGACAACCGCCCGCGCCTCCACCTTGCATGCGGGGGATGAGCTTGTGCCAGACGGTCGTGGACTGGCCAGTAGATGCGCCCCGACCGAGTTCGGTGTAGAGGTCGATGCAGTCCTGCGTCTTCGTGATGATAACGCCGACGCTGACGGCCCTCAGCTCGAAGAGAAGGCGGAAGTTGTTGAGATCCCTGTCGTAGAACGGGTCTTTGTTGTTCCACTCAATCTCGAGTGCGATCCGGTTCTTGAAGCAGTCAACCTTGTGGGTCGGGGTTTCGGTCTCCTGGCCGTCGACCACGACGCTCGTGTCAAAACCCTTTTCACGCCAGCCGCGCACGGCGAAGGAGTCATTGAAGAACTCGGAGATGGACGAGAGCCGTCCGCCCGGTTTGAGAATCATGGACTTGCGCAGGCGAAAGTCTCTCAGCACATCCAAGATGTCAGCCCACTCGCGCGGGAAGTCGCGGTCCAAGATGGCGCAGGCGTGCCGCCAATCCTCGAACAGCCACTTGCCGCGAACGTCGTCCGGGATCAGCTCGATGCTCATCCCGCCCCCTTCCCGTCAGGCTCGCTATTCTATCGGACTTGGGTGACGGATAGGGGGTTTGTGCGGTTCGGCGACGGCTGGACATTGGCGGGGAGGGCAGCGCGCTTGGGCGCATTGCGGGCCTTCACCTTGGCCCAGTAGCCGCGCGACGGAGGTGGTACACGGAGCTTGCGGCAGGTCTTGGCCAGCGCCACGCCGGAGATGCCGTACCTTACCGCCATCTTGATTGCGGGCTCCGCCCGGACCTCTTCGTAGAGCTAGTCGCGTTCGTAGACCACGATGTCGACGATTATTCCAGCTGCCCCGTGGGTGGTTTGGACGCCAGCAGCGGCGTGTGACGCCGCTCGCGTGTGAGTATTCTGCGGCGCTGGCCCGCCCTGCATCACGTTCCATCAATGAGCCCACGATCCCGAGTCAGGGCAAGGCGGATGCGCTGGCCTCCCGCGGTTCCATGCCCCCTCGCGATTCGCGCCTCGTCGCATCCAGGCTGACCCGCGGGCGGGTACGCCCGCGAACGGCGCCAAGGAGTCTGCGTGTCAGTGCGTCGCGCTTCTCGAGATCGCGGTCGACACCGGCCACGAGCGGGTGTAAGGGGACACATGCGAAGCGGCCGGTCCGCTCATCCCAATCGCGCCCCGCTTCAATAGCCGACTCGTTATCTCACTGAACAGGCGATTGTGTTAGATTAGGCGCTGCTTCATGCCAGCGAATCGAACTCGGCTGAGATAACGGGGTGAATCGGCCATGCCCAGACAAGTCACTTCAGATCGCGCGGGAAGATACGTGCGTCAGCCAACCGGGTACAGGGCGTTCGTCCCCAAACCGTTGCCGCCGACGCCGGCGCTCCGGCAGGACGCAGAGCTCGCGAGCCTTCTGTCTGCCGCTGATCACCGACTTGGCCGGCTGGACGGTGTGGCCAGCACTCTCCCGAATCCCGATCTCTTCGTGGCGATGTTCGTCCACAAGGAGGCTGTGCTCAGTTCCCAGATCGAGGGGACGCAAGCCTCGCTCGACGACGTGCTCGAATTCGAGGCTGGGGCGGCGGCGGCCGACTTGCCGGGCGACGTCGCCGAGGCGGTCAACTACGTAGCCGCAATGAACTACGGCTTGGAACGCATCAAGGAGCTGCCGCTTTCATTGAGGCTGATGAAGGAGATTCACAAGCGGCTGCTGGAGGGCGCGCGCGGGGGCGAGAAGGAGCCCGGCGAGTTCAGACGGTCTCAGAACTGGGTCGGGCCGATGGGCACGAGTCTTACCCAGGCCATGTACGTGCCGCCCTCAGTCGACGACATGAACCGCGCGATGGGAGACCTCGAAAGCTTCCTACACGATCGGCGACCGCTGCCGCCGCTCATCAAGTGCGGGTTGGTGCACAGCCAATTCGAAACTATCCACCCATTCCTCGACGGCAACGGGCGCATGGGGCGTCTGCTCATCACGTTCTTGCTCTGTCAGCAAGGCATCCTCGAGCGGCCGTTGCTCTATCTCAGCTACTTCTTCAAGCGGAATCGAATCGAGTACTACGACCGACTTCAGGCGGTGAGAGACACAGGCGACTGGGAGGGCTGGTTGAAGTTCTTCCTGCGCGGCGTCATCGAGGTCTCGAGCGAGTCCGCCGTCACCGTGCGCGATATCCTCGCACTGCGCGGGATACATACCGAGCTTGTGCAGACGAACCTACGCACGGCAAACAGTCTGCGCCTGCTCGACCGCCTCTATGACAGGCCGGTCACGTCGGTCTCCGACGTCGCCGAACACCTCGGCGTGACGTTCAACGCCGCCAACACACTCGTGGGGAAGTTCTGTGACCTTGGCTTGCTTAAAGAGACGACGGGTGGCGCACGGCGCCGGCGCTTTGCCTACGACCCGTACATCTCGCTGCTGCGGGCTGGGACGGAGAGACTCACGGCGTAGTCTCGTGGTCCGAGTGGCCGCAGCCGCTGGCCTCTCGAGGATGTGGCTCACCAGTCTAGGCCGTCTAGGACTCGTCGAACGCGTGGGCCGTGGCCTCTACGTGGCCGCGGACGCCCAGGGGACCGAACACCAGGTCGACGAGGCAAGCGCGTAGAGATGGCCGCAGCGCCGGGCGTCCGAGAGCACAGCCGCAGATAGGTCCTGCGAGACGCGGCAGAGCCCGCGACGAACTCGAGCGCATGCGCCTCGTGACCCTGGAGACCGGCGAGGGGCGGGTCGCCAAACGTTCGCTGACGACGCCTGGCCAGCGCCGGATCTTCGCGGCCCTGGAGCTCCCCGAACCGCCGGCCTTCAGCGACTTCGAGGTCACGCCGACGCCCGCATAGACGGCCGCCGCCTCAGGCTCGCTGTAGTAACACGACCCCTCGCGCTTCAAGCTCCCCTTTTCCCTGCTCGCAACCACTTTCTGGGCACTTCGTGTGCCTCTCGTCTCCGGAAGTCCGGGCAGTGCGAGGCCAACTTCCTCGAGCGGCTGTGCGCTACTTGGCGGGACCCTGGTCCGTCGCGCCCCGCGGCACCTGGGCCACGGTGAAGCGATCGCCCACGGTCGTCGACCCCGTGGTGGCATCGACGCTATAGGCGACCGCGGTCAGCTTCCCCGCACCGTTTGATTGCAGCATGAGGTAGCCGTACGCCGAGAAAGCCTTGACGTCGAAGCGGTCGAGTGGGGCCAGGGTGACCGGGTAGAGGCTTGCGCCTCCACCTCCCTCGGTGATGTAGGCCAGGTGATAGGCCGTACCGCCCTTGGAGACCGGCTCCTCGTGGCGGCGGTAGTCGTGTACGTGACTCTGCAGCACGAGATCGACGCCCTCTCGTGCGAACAGCCGTGCCAGCGCGTTGCGTTCGGCTTGGGCCGCACCGGCCCAGGGATCGGTCGGCTTTGGGTCGAAGAGGGGATGGTGGAACATGACGATCGTCCAGCGTGCCCTGTTCCGCGTGAGGTCCGCGACCAACCAGTTCGCCTGACTCGAGTTACGCGGGTCCCCGAGCCCGTAGTAGCCGATACGCCCTCCGCCCGTGGAGCTGTCCAGGACCGCGACGTGGACGTCACCGTCGTTGAAGCTGTAGTGGAGACCGGCGCTGCTGGCNGCTGTGGGGAAGGTGAACCAGCGCCGCCAGGCAAGGTCCCTCGCCGTCGCGCCCGGGTTCTCGTGGTTGNCGGGTGCGGCCATCACCGGCATGCGGCGCGCCAGCCGGTTCTCGGTCTGCGCGAAGATNGCGTACTTCTCGTCCAGGAGGCCGGCCACCGTGTCCGAGGGGGCGTTCACGAGATCGCCTCCGGCAAGTCCAAGGACCGGGCGCGGCGAGCGGGCAAGTGCGCTGTCGATGATGCGCAGAAAGGCCTGCGGTTCCGGCGCAGTTGGCGATGTGCTGTCGGGACGGCTGTCGCCCCAGTAGAGGAGGGTGAGGGCCTGTGTCGGCGAGGCCGGCGCGGTGAAGCTGTAGCGCCCCCGCGCCGGGTAGGTCCGCGAGACTCCGTTGGCCACCACGGTCAGGTCATAGCGGTAGGTGGCGCCGGGTCGGAGGATAGGCAAGGTCAGGCGGTGTACGGTGAGGGACCCCTGCCTGAGCGTGACTCCGCTTCTCGGGGTCAGCGTGGAGCCGACCGAGACGCGCAGTGACGTGGACAGCGCCGTNCCGCCGCCGTCGACGGTCGTGACCTGCAGACGCAGCCTTCCGGTCGANCTGAGGGAGAGGGCGATGTCGGCGGCGCGGGGACTTCCGTCGGCCCTCTGGCCGCCCGCCTGAGCCACGTGGCTGGGCGTCGATGGACCCCGCGCCGGGGCTGCAGTGGCGCTGCCTGAAGTGACAGCCCCCGACGCCGCGCAGGCTGTGAGCGGGGAAAGAAGGGCGAACACCGAGGCGGTGAGCGCCCCAACCATCAGCGACGATCGGGCGTGAAACACAGTGCGCCCACGCTAGGACACCCTCTGGCCGCTGTCAAACACGCGCGGGCCGGAGTGCGCGAGGCACGCCGCTGAGCTCACGAGACACTTGACTTCTTGGCCTTGGGTTGGTCTGGCTTGCCCGTTTCGTCGACGGAGGGAGAATCCGGAGAGTCCGTAGGCATGGTACCTCCCTGGCTCACTCGCTGTCGTAGTCTCGCCGGCCATCGGCTACTGATGCATGACGGTCTTCCGCAGCAAGGGGAAGTCGCCGGGCGCCGGCTTCGCCCTTGGGTTCTTGATCACGTTCTTCTTCACGATCATCGGCGCGGCGATTGCCGTGGCCATTAGCTACGCGCAGTCTTCGCGGCTCTGATCGCGACGTTCGGACCGACCACCGCCCGGGCCGGCAAGACGATCACCTACGACAAGCAGTCGATCATCGTCAACGGGGTCGGCAGAGTCTCAGCTCAGGACGTGCTCTTCTACGACGAGCAAGGGCACATTGTGTGGGAAGCCGCGTCTGGCTCATGGTTGGGCTCTACAGCAAGGAGCTCATGATCCGCGGCGACGTGAAGCGCTGCCTCATCGTGTGCCTTGGCATGCTCGTCGATCAGTGGCAGGACGAGCTCGACCAGAAGTTCCAGCTCAGCTTCGACATCCTCACGCGCGACATGCTCGAGGCCTCGCGCAGTGGCAATACCAATACCAGTCGAGTTGCTGTTCAAGCAGACAAAGGCCCGCTGCTAAACAGGCCAGATCTCGATCCGCAAGGAGTTCACCCGGCCTCACCGCGTGCCGCGAAAGGGTCCTGTCGTGCGCTTCGAGACGCCTCCCGGCGAGCAGGCGCAGTGCGACTACGGCGAGCTCGGCTTGCGCGAGGTGTGCGGCATCCCGGTCAAGATCTTCCTGTTCGCGATGCTGCCGGGCTTCTCGCGCTTCATGCACGTCGAGTTCGCGACGGCAGCCGTTTTGAAAGCTCTACGCGAAGGTGACGCAGCGGCCCGTTCCGCGCTCGGCATCTCATCGTGCAATGCTGAGTCTCCTGGCAGGCCATCGGGGCGTGCGGCGTCGCTGACATGCGCTGTCCGGGCCGAGCCGTTCCAGTACCGTTTGTTCGCGATGATATGGGAGGAGCCTCGATTCCGCTGGCCGAGGCACTCGCGCCGCCTGGTCCTCTCTGAAGCAGACGTCGCCGTCCTGACCCAGCCGGAGGGACTCGAGAACTAAGCGTCTGCGAAGGCGCCGTCCTGTCGGTCGAGCGCCAGGAGCCCCTCGGCTTCGTTCAAGTGGACGAGCCGCCCCAACGCCACAGCGTCACGCACCTTGGCCGCTGCGGTCACGTCCCTGATGGCCGATACGGTCTCCGGGTTCGCCATGAGCGCATAGCACGCGTGGCAGATGCTGCCGCCGACGTAATCCTCCGGCAGACACGTCTCGCCGGCCTCGGCGAGAAACCGAACCAACCGAGATGGGCCCCACAGCCGCAGAAGGTGCAGCGCCGTGTTCGACTGTGCGCGCTCGACGATCTCGGCGAGTCTCTCTTCATGCAAATTTCCGAGGAAGAGCGGATGCTCGCGTCCCAAGGTGATGACCGGGCCGATGCAGGCGATCACGTCGCCGTTCGGAAAGACGACCGGCGAATGGCTGACACAGCAGGCGCCGAGCGGCGGCTCTGGAGTGATCTCGAAGTTGTAGTCGCCCGAGTGGAGTTGCGCTCGGCCGACGGGAAACGTGACTGCGGTGTCAATCATCTCGGGNTCGACGGTGTCGCGGAGCGCTTCGAGCATCTCGAGGTAGGTCGGTGAGGTCTCGCTGTCGGTGCAGATCGAGATGCTCGCGATCCTGTCGAGCCGTTGTGCGGCGCGGACTGCGTTCTTGACGCGGTCGAGGGGGATGAGCGCTTGATGATGCACGTCGGCGCTCACTGCGATCGCCCTGATCTCCGGAAGCGAGNTGAGCGTGTCGAGCGCGATCTCGGGCGAGGTAGCCCAGTGCGCGTTCGTGACCGCAGTCACGAACAGTCCGGCGACATCGGCCATGCGGCCGATGTCGCGCAGACGTTCGATGTCAACGAAAGGCTCGCCGCCGGTGAGCGACAGGACTCGCGTCCGACCACCCGCGACTTGGCTCATCTGAGTTACCCAGTCGTGAGCGTCAGCGAGGTCGAGCTGCTCGGTGCGGTGCGGTCCCGCGGAGACGATGCAGTGTTCGCACGCGACTTGGCAGCGATACGTGACGAAGAGCCCGAACCCTGTCAGAAACGGCGGATCCTGAGGTCCGCTGTCGCGTGCAACCGGTGCAGCTTCGGTCACAGCACCGCCTAGACGCGCGTGGTGGTGCGAGAGACCAGATACGCATCCACGTCGGGTTCTGACCTGATCAGTTCGGCGAGCTTGCCCTCCTTGATGAGCCTGTCGGTCGCAACGAGCCCAAGCGTCCGAGGGCCTTTGAGGATCCGGACGTCCTTGTTGAGCGCGTCGATGACAGAAGGCGGAATCGTCATCGTGTCGCCCTCGACTCGTGGGACGAGCACGATGTCGACGTTGAGATCGTGGAATCGCTCGGCGATCTTCTCGATGATTTCCGGTCGCAGTTTCAGGATGCCCACCGGGCTCACGTCGTGAATCGAGAGTTGGATATCGCGGCCGATGAGCTTGAGGACCTCGTCGGAGAAGTGGTAGCTCCCGGTCCACCCGTTGTGTTCCAAGTGCACGTCTATGCCCATGTCTTCCTCCCACT
>JGI24131J36419_10000589_pt1 | contig 12843 bp, 9 predicted proteins | sample BarGraNGADG00211_2_FD_36419 | JGI IMG/M metagenome (IMG submission 36419) | reverse complement strand
CCACCACCCGGGCCCACGCCCACTCCGCTGCCACCCCCTCCCCCGCCGCCGCCCCCCTCGGCCGAAATGCTGCAGAATGGCTCGTTTGAGAGCAGCACAGATCCCTGGATTCTCAAGCTCAACTCATCCGGCAACGCCAGCGTGGCCCTCGATGGCTCGACCAGNGCGGTCGGCAGCAACTCGGTCCGGCTCAGCAACATTGCCGGCGTTGACGCTAACAACGTCCACAACATCCAGTTCCGCCAGGACAACGTCAATATGTCCGGCGGCAAGAAGTACGAGCTGGTCTTCTGGGCGCAGTCCGATGCCAACCGGACCTTGCAGGCGGTCGTTCAAAAGCAGGACAGCCCCTACACTCTGTATGGCGAAGGGACTGTCAATCTCACCACCACTTGGCAGCGCTTCAGCTACACGTTCACACCCGGTCAATCGGACACGGTCTTCGCCGGCTTCAACCTGGCAGCCAGCGTCGCGACGGTGTGGATCGACGGCGTATCCATGCGCCCCGCGCCCGGCGCGGTGGTGCGCCCGCGGGTCTACCTGCCGGTGATCAAACAAAACCACAACTAGGTCCCCGCCCTGCACCGTGTGGGGCCAATAGGGGCCAATGGGCCAGTGGGCCAGGGCCCATACCATCCTGGCAGAGCGACGCCCGCGCATGCCGGCCGCAGGCGTCGCTCCCCGAACCTGTATCAAGGAGTACTTATCTTTCGGGCAGAGGCTGGTTAAATGAGAGCGTTGATAATCGTAAAGAGAGACCTCAATGCGCTCTCACTTCGCCCATATATCTGGCTGGGGGCTGTGCTTGCCCTGCTGTTGGTCGTCGCGGTCGCCCTGCAGAGGAGCGAGCGATCTGCACACCAGGCCGCCACCGCCGGGGTTCAGGCGACCCCGACCGCCCAGGCTCCGACTGCCGGGCAACCCACCATCGAAGCTCCGACCGCCAGACCTCTTGTCGCTGAGGCTCCTACCGCGGGACCTCTTGTCGCTGAGCCTCCCACCGCCGCGCCTCTTGTCGCCGAGCTCCCCACCGTCGAGGCTCCGACCGTTGCGGTTCCTACACTCGAGCCTGCGACCGTCCAAGCTCCGGCTGGAGCCGCTCCCACCAAAGCCGCTCCCACCGCCACGCCTCCCACCAAGGCCCCTGCGGCTACACCCCACGCCGCGCCGGCCTCCGCCACTCCTACCAGGCCGCAGGCCGGCGCCACACGCGCCGCGCCGAAGTCAAGACCTGCCCCGCCACCCGTGCGCGGCCATGCGTACTACGTGGATAGTGTGACCGGCTCGGACTCCAACTCAGGCGCCTCGCCTGCCGCGGCCTGGCGCAGCCTGGGACCGGTCAACGCCCGCACCTTCGCGGCGGGCGACGTCATTGACCTGGCGCGTAGCTCGACCTGGACCGGCAGCGGCGGCATTTCGGCCGCCCTCGTCTTGAAAGGCGCCGGCGTATCCGGCAACCCAATCACGCTGCAGGCTTACGGCACAGGCCCCGCCCCGGTCTTACGCAACCCGGACGACCACAACTTTTCACGCATCCTGATCATTCGTGCCCCTTACACACTCGTGCAGGGGCTGCTGTTGCGTGACGCGCNNGAGNCCGGCTTGTTGATCGGCCAGAGCGCGGATCACTCCACCGTCCNGAACGTGGAGGTGACAAACACTGGCTTCGGCATCCGTGTGGACGCCCAATGGACCCTGATTATCAACAATCACGTGCACGACCTGCACATGGTGGTCGACGCATCGGGCGGCAACGTCAGCTACGGCGCGCAGGGCATCGTCGTGCAGGGTCCCAACAACGAGGTCGCCTACAATCGCCTGATCAACTGCTCGGCTCCCAGCCACGAATATGGCAGAGACGGCTCGGCGGTCGAGTTCTTCGGCAACGTCGACAACACCCTGGTACACCACAACTACGCCTTCAACACTCCCAGCTTCAACGAGGTGGGCGGTGGTTCTGCGCGCAACGTGGTCGTCGCGCAGAATATCCTCGTGCAAAGCGGCCAGTTGGAGGTCATTCACCTGACCGGCCCTTATGCCACCACGGTTGACAACTTCCAGTTTGTCAACAACACGGTCTACGATGCATCTGACGCCGGGGCCTTCAGCCTGTTCTTTATCAGCGGCCAGGCGTCGGGGCCGGGCGCCTTTGTCGTGCGCAACAACATCTTCTCGGTAAGGAACTACAGCCTGGCTATGCAGGGCGAATCGCCCTTCACTCACGACCACAACCTTTACCACCTGATGAACCCGGGGATGGATCTCAACTATGCCCTGGGCGCAGGCGAGCGTCTCGGCGATCCCCTTTTCGTGGATCCTCNGGCCGGCGACTTCCGCCTTAAAGCAGCCAGCCCGGCCCTCGGAGCCGGGACTGCCGCTCAGCTTGCCACCAGCATCGCGCCTGCTGTTTCGGGCCTCGCGTTGACGCCGAACCTGGGCGCCGCCCAGCAATAGCGGCGTCGGACCTGGTTCAGCGCCGCCGCGCCAGCCTCCTCTTGATGGCCAGTCGCGCGAGCAGCGGCCCATCCAGCAAGCTCGGCCCGAGATCGTCCGCCGCGAAAATCGCCAGCGCCAGCGGGGGGCGCAAAGAGCGCACATAGTCACCCACCGAGAGCATGCCGCGCCGTAGCGCGGCCGCCACCGCCGCTACGTCTGTCGTCATCCTCACCCAGTGCACGCCCGGCCGCGCCCGCTGCTCGGCCACCGGCCGGCCGCAGGCTACCAGCCACTGCAGATAGGTGAAGTCCACCCCTGCCTTGCCGCCCAACGTGTGCCAGCCCCATATGCGCGGGTTAAGGTCCAACAGCTTGTAACGGCCATCGCGCCTGTCGAGCTTGAACTCGACCTCCATCAGCCCGTCGTAGCAGAGGGCGCCCAACAGGCCCCGCGAGAGGCGTTCCACCTCGGGCTCTTCGATGCTCTCCACAAAGGTGCTCGCCTGGCCGAACTCCAGCGGATACTGGCGCGTGCGCCGCGCAGTGATCGAGGCCAGCACCTGGCCGCCCTGGCACAGCGCTGCGTACGAGAACTGACTCTCGCCCCCACCCGGAATGAGCCCTTGCAGCATGATCGCGTCCGGGTCCACCAGCGTGCGCGCCTCATCATAGCGCGCCAGCAGCGTCTCCCGGTCTTCGACCCGCCACGCCTTGGCATTTGTGAACGCGTTTGCCGACTGCTTGTAGGCCGGCTTGAGCAACACCGGGAAGTTGATGTCCATTGTTGCCAGTTGCTCTCGGCTCGCCGGCTGGAAAGTCCACGGCGTGTCCACCCCCGTCTGCCGCGCGAGCTGGTTCGTGCTGCGCTTGTCGTAAGCCCAGCGCAGCGTCTCCCAGGCTGGGGTCGTCAGCCGGTAACACTCGGCCAGGGTCGCATGGTTGCGCGCGATCAGCGCGGCCGCCTCGTCTCCGCTGGGAAAGACGACCCAGCCTTCCAGCCCATGCCGCCCGGCGAGACTGCGCAGGTACTCCACGCGCTCTGCCTCCCCGGCGTCCGGCCAGGGCAAGTGGCGCCGCGCGTAACGCGATAGCTCCGCCAGCAGGTGCTCGTCGGTCAGCACCCACACCGGAATTCCCCTCCGTCCCAGGCTGCGCACCGCCCCTAGCGCCCGGTAATCGCCCCCTATCAGCAGGGCGCCGCCCGGCGGGCGGGCGCTCCAATGCACTCTGCCTATCACCTGTGGTTCGCTGGCAGGCACGACTAAAGTATTATAAGTCACGGCTCCCCCGTTTCGCGCAAGCGCGCACTCTCGCCCCCTGGACGCTTGTGCGCCCGACGGCTAGTTGCGCCGATCCGCCACTATGCGCCGGGTCAGCGCCGGCCCGGTGTAGACCGTTCCCGCCACAAAGCGCATCACCGGCCCAAAGCTCCAGGCCGACGGCGCGCCGACGAAGTGCAGCCCGGGCACCGACGACTCAAAGCCCTGCGCGAGTTCGGGATAGCCGTTGACGCAGCGTAACGCCTCGACCAGGCGCGCCCCCAGGAACGGGTAGCGGGCTACGTCCACCCGGTAGCCGGTCGCCAGGAGCACGTGATCGGCCCGGCGGGTGCTGCCATCGTTCAGCGCCAACTGCACTGCATCGCCTGCCGGCGCAACCAGAGCCACACGACGGCCGGTTGTGATGCGTACACGCGTGGTGCGCGGCTCCAGCCAGCTCGAGGCGGCCGGCCTGATGCAGCGGTACGCCAGCCGGTCCTGCATGTCGCGCGGTAACTTCGTGAATAGGTCAGGCGCCGCCACCAGCCAGCTCAAACCCATCGGTCCCACATCCGACGGCGCGTACAGGACACGCCGCGCCATACCTTTGTGTACGAGGCCGCTGCGGTGCAGCCAGCGCACACGCGGCTCGCGCATGATCAGTTCTACGTCGGCATCGCACTCGCTCAACAGCGCCGCGGACTCAAACGCGCTCTGGCCGCCACCCACGACCACCACCCGCCGTCCGGCAAACTCCGACAGGTCATGGTGATCGGCCGCATGCGAGGCCAACGCCGGCGGCAGTTTGTCGAACTCGGGCGGCCGCTGCGCGAACGGCGCGATCCCGCCGGCGACAACCACTTGCCGGGCCGCGATCACCTCGCCGTCCTCCATCTCCACTCGCAGCCCCCCCTCCGCCGGCTCGACACGGCGCACCCGCCTGCGCTCGAGCTTCGGCGCCACCTGCTGCTGGACCCACTGCCCGTAACGGACAAAAACCTCCAACCGCACTTGGCCGTCGACCCTGACACCCTCCTGCGCCTGGAAAGCGTCCAGCGAGAACGCGTGGCGCGGGTCTGCGATGTGAGAAGCCCCGTAGGCCGAGCGCAGGATCATCCCGCGCGGCATCTGGCGCTGCCAGAATTCCATTGGCTCACCGAAAATGCGGAACGACACACCGGCTGCCCATAGATGCGCGGCCGTGGATAGTCCATAGGGTCCAGCGCCGATTATGACAACCTCAGACGAAAACGACGTCGGCATTACATGTCCTCCGCAATGATCTTTCAGCGCACCCACAAGCGCGGCGCGTAATCCACCAGGGACAGGGCATCCAGNTCCCCGGTTATCGACAGGGCGCTGCGTGCNCCATCCGGCCAGCGCCAGAAGCGCACCAGCGGCCCGGCACAGTTCTCAATATGATCGATGAGTTCAACTTCGCTCTTCAGCCCGGCCTGCGTTGTGCCATCTAGGTGGATGGCACAACGCTCGGCCAGCTCGCCGCTCTTGACGATGTAACCCTGCTCACGCAGAAAGACGACGCTGCTCTCCGGGGTCCCGGAGGGAAGCCCTACGAACGGAAGAACTTCTCCTGCGACCTCGACCACGGGTCCTTGCAGGCGGGAATACGGCCCCCACCACACTTCAGCGCCGTCCCTGCCTCCGGGCAGGTCCGTCGCCAGCCCCCGGCCCAGGATGGTGGCGCGCTCTGAGGAAGCGAACGTGATCCGCCATCCGCCGGGCACCGGCATGGCCTCCGCACTAAAGCAAGCCTTCTCCGCCCACCAATCGCCGATGTCCCTTAGCCTGGCCAGCCAGACGTGCGGCTGCAGCCCCCGGGCCTGTTCCAACAGAGTCCGGAACGCCCCTTCGTAGCGCTCGGCTAGTTCCGGGTGGAACATTAACGTGAAAGCCTCTCCCCGGCGATGCGTTTGCTGCAAAACGTCGGTCCAGACCGCGCCGATCGCCTCGGTTCCCAACTTCAGCCCATCATGCAGCTGCAGATCATCCGGGAGGCAAACCGGTATCTCGACCAACCCGCGCCAAGTGTGCGGCACGCTGGTCGCGCTCTGCGCGCGCCGCGGCTCGTAGAACTCGGTCAGCTTCGCCAGCACCGGCCCGTCCACCTTCACGCCGGCCAGCGGCGCGGCATCCCACCACACCGCCTCATTGCTGCTATAGCCGAACCGCCCCGCCGGCAGAGCATCCAGCAAACCCTCGCTCCAGCTCAAGTAGGGACAGCGAAAACCACAAACCTCAATACCGTGGCGCTCAAAAACCTCTGCACCCTTCAGGAGCTGCTCGCAAGCCTCTTCCGGGGGATAACCCTTCAGGTCGAGATGATCGAAGCTGTGCACCGCGATCTCCGCTCCTGCGGCCTGCAGGCTCTGGATAAAGCGGGGCATCCTCAGATTGATCACCGGGCTTTTCGTACTTATCTGCTGCGTCGGCTGTGATCAAGCCGCCAAGGGCGTTGCCAAGGACGCGTTGGCCGCGCAACCGCCCGATTTCCTTCTCAACAGCGTCCTTACACTGCAATACGCCGAGAACTCAGGCGACTTCCTCAGCCTGGGCGCCGGCCTGCTGGTGCCGGCGCGCGTCGCCCTGCTCGTGATCTTCGCCGGCGCCCTGTTGGCCGGCGCGCTGGTCTATGTCCTGCGCTCGCGCAGCCTGAGCCTGCTGCAGTACGTCGCCCTTTCGCTGGTCGCCGGCGGGGGCCTGGGCAACCTGCTCGACCGCCTGCTTCATAGCGGCGCGGTAGTCGATTTCGTCATCCTCAGCGTCGGTCCCCTGCACACCGGCATCTTCAACGTCGCCGACGTCGTGCTGGTCGCCAGGCTGCTTCTGTTCGGCCTGACCGCGGCCCGGCCCGCTCCCGCACGCCCTCCCACCGTCTAAAACCCCGGCCAGACAAAGAAGCGCCATTCGCGACAAGTAAGAGTTGCCGCTCGGCCAGATGAGCGTGAATCTGCTCGGTGATAGGGTCCGGCAAACATACTGCGCTGGCCCTGCCAATTGATTCGGGAGATACGGCTGCCGGTCGGGCTTCCGGTGTACGGCCCCAACCGGGCCAGGGATTTGCTGGCACTGGCCCACGGTGGAGTTGCCGCCGCCGGTGCCCCCTTCTGCCACGTACAAATTGCCGTCGGGCCCGAAAGCGAATTGACCATCTGGAAGTTGGACTCCTGCATTAACCCTCGCCGTGGGCCAGAATGTATTGTTCCTAGCCTTACTTTTCCAGGAGACGACATGCCCAAGCGAATACTTGCCCTCGCGCTCGCACTGGTCCTGGTTGGTTGTGCTCAACCAGTCGTCGTATCGCAGCCACCGGCGCCCACCGCCCTCCCCAGCGCGGCCCAGGCGCTCACCGACACCCAGGCGGGACAGATAGCACCTGTGGCCACGGCAGCTTTGCCACCGGTTGCCATCACGCGGTCGGCGACGTCAAAGGTGCCGCCCTTCAGCCACGTCTTCATCATAGTGATGGAGAACAAGGAGTCGAACGCCGTCCTCGGCAGCTCAGCCGCGCCCTACATCAACCAACTCGCCGGGCAGTACGCCTATGCCGCCAGTTATTTCGGCATTCTCCACCCCAGCCTGCCCAACTACCTGGCATTGACCGGCGGCGGTACCTTCGGCATTTCGTCGGACTGCACTACTTGCTTTGTCGCCGGCGATAATATCGCCAACCAGCTCGAGCACGCGGGCCGCACCTGGAAGGCCTATATTGAGTCAATGCCTGAGCCCTGCTACAGCGGTCCTGATACCCAGCTCTATGCGCAGAGGCATAATCCGTTCATCTACTACGACAATGTGCGCTCGAACCCATCCCGTTGCCAGAAGATCGTGCCCTTCGATCAACTGCAAGCTGACCTGGCAGCCAATAACTTATCCCAGTACGTCTGGATCACGCCCAACCTGTGCCATGACATGCACGACTGCCCGGTGAAGTCGGGAGATGACTGGCTGCGCACCTGGGTGCCCAAGATACTGGCGTCAAGCGCGTGGCAAAATAACGGGGTTCTCTTCATCACCTTCGACGAGGGCAGCACCGACGCGGGCTGCTGCCAGTACGCCACGGGCGGCAAGATCAGCACGTTGGTGATTTCGCCGCTGGTCAAGCCCGGCTTCGTGTCGCAGGTGCCGTACGACCATTACTCGCTCTTGCGAACGATCGAAGAGGCATGGGACCTGCCCTTGTTGTCTCGCAGCGCCTGCGACTGTTCGGCGCCGATGGCGGATTTCTTCGCCGCGCCGCTGGCACCTTGAGCGACAGGGCTTTGCCCCGAGAGCGGCCTGACAGGGTGCCTGAGACGACGAAAACCCGGCCCCAGCGGCCCCATGGGCTACTCCTGCTCCGGCGCGTTGCGGCGATCCTGCTGCTGCTCGTGCTGGCCCTCCCCGTATCTGGCGTGCGGCCGGCCCAGCCGACGGCCGTGCCCTGCCTGCCGGATCTTGCGCCGGGCGCAAACGCGGCTCCGCAGGCAGCCGAGCGCCCTTGCTGGGCGTTGATTGGCAATGACAGCGCTCACCTGGCGGAAGAATATGCTGCGGGCATCCGCTTCAGAATCTTCAGCCTGGACTGGAACGCCTATGCGCCGGCGGAAACGAAGATCGACGCAGGCTACGTCGCGGCCAAGCGCGCGGAGCTGGCAGCCGTCCAGGCGGCAGGCTTCGGAGTGATCCTCAGCCTCGGCTTTCATGATCCGCCACGCTGGATCCACCAGCGCTACGCCAACTCCTATTATGTAAATCAATATGGTGACCGATACGTCGACGCGGCGGACGGCAGCGACGCCAACCTGGTTTTCAACTCCGACCTTCGGCGCGCGGCCTCCGTTTACATCGACAGCGTTTTTGCCACGTTCGGCACTGCTTTCGCGGCGGTGCGCCTGGGAGGGGGTCGCTACGGGGAGTTGACTTACCCGCCGGCCGAGTACGGTGGCAGGACGAACTGCTACTGGGCTTTTGACGCGAACGCGCTGGCCTCCATGCCGGTGCGCAATTGGCGCCCGGCTCATGCAGCGCTCGCCGGAGAGGCGCAACGGTTTGTCAACTGGTACCTGGACCGCCTCGTGGATTTCCAGAACTGGCAGATCGATGCAGTACGCGCCGCCGGTTACGACGGCCCACTCATGATGCTATATCCGAGCTGGGGTATCCGTCGGGGTGACCTGAACGACGCAATTCGCGGCGATCTGGCCGGCACGACGCCGGCCGAACAGAATGGAGAGATCCAGCGCGGCTATGACTTCGTCCGCCAGATCGGGGCGATCCACGACCCAGAGGTGATTGTCACCACCACCTGGCTGGATGCCGACCCTTCCGGGGACAATCAGGTCGATCCCAGGTACTGGAGCCCGGTGAAGTACCTGGCGCATCTCGCACAGACGCACCCGCTTCACCTGTCAGTTTACGGCGAGAATACCGGCCAAGGATCGGTCCAACAGTTGGCGCTGTCGGCCGATCAGACCGTGCATTACGGCTTGATCGGCATGGCCTGGCTCAATGAACGGGAGCTTTTCTCGCACCACTATGCTACCCTGGACGACTTCCGGCGGGTGATCGCTGCCTATTCCCCCCATCCCTGACCGCCGGCGCCCCAACGCCGGGCAGACAGCAGGCCAGCAGGGCGGGGACATCCCCGCCCTGCTGGCCTGCTGTCGCGCGCTGAGCTCAGAGTCTATGGGATCGCCGGAGCGGTGTTAGTGGCCGGCGCCGAGTTCTTGGGCAAGCTGTACAGGCGCAGGATGTTGTCCTCCCTGCCGTTGAATTCGTACACCTCGTGCCCGTTCTGCTCGATCCAGGTCAGCAAAATCCGTGCCGCGCTACTGTTGTTCCAGACCAGGGTATGGGGCGTCACCAATACGTAGTTCGGTGCAAACCGCTTCAGGTCATCGACGGAAGTCCATGCGCCCCAGGGACCGCTGAGGTAGCCCTGCAGAACGGACTGGCCGGTTTCATTCGTCGAGGCCACGCCCTGCCCGCGCGGTACCCGTTGCTGCAGGTAAGCCAGCACGCCATCGAAGCCATTATTCGGGTGCAGGTGCACATCTGCCCACTGGTATCCGTTGTAGGTGATCATCAACGCGAGCATGACCGTCCCCGCGTACAACGCAGGACGCCCCACGCGCCGTCCGGCCGCCGAGCCCAGGAAGCAGACCAGCGCGATGGCGTTCACCAGGTTGCAGATGATGACCAGGTAATAGAAGAACTGCTCTTCAAGCGTACCAAACAACACATTGTAGCTCAACATGGCATAGGTGCACAGGGCCCACACGGCGACCAGGCGGCCGATCCTGTCGCCGTGTCGCAGCAGGAGATAGATCGCAAGCAGCCCCAGGGCAATCATCAGATAGGTGGTGCCGTAATAGCTCAGGTGATCGAGGACGGTCTGCGTGAGAGACGGCCCCCCGGTACGCTTGAAGCCGGTCGTGCGAATCAGGCCGGCAAACCTCACGAAACCGTGGGTTTTCTGTTGCACGAACAGCGCCCAGCGGCCCTGGATGGCAACCGTGAGCGGGTAGATGGCATACGTGGCGACTGCAACGCCGCCGATGATGGCGAGCGCTCGCCGGGGCACGGGCCAGCGCCAGACAAAGAAGATCGCCAGCGGCAACAGCGTCAAGAAAGCGGTCATCTCCTTCGTCAGGAGCGCCAGCCCGAAGAATAGCCCGGCCAGGCCGGCGCGCCAGAGCGCGATCCCCTTCGCCGGCTGAGCGAATGGCCCCACCAGCAAGCGGCGCCAGGCAAAGGACGCCTGCGCTTCCTCATCGCTCGCTATGCCCGAGATCAGCGTCCAATAGCCTGCCAGCGTCCACGCCACGGCCGAAGTCTCCAGCATGTTGAGGCTGTTCAGCTTGATGATGAACGGGTCCAGCGCAAAGAGCAAGGCCGCGATCAAACCCGCCGGCCAACCGGCGGCGCGCCGGGCAATCAGGAAAACCAGGGCCGCGCTCAGGGCGGCGAAGGCCGCGACCAGGAAACGCGTCGCGTAGATTTGCGCGATGAGATTGCCGCTGACGTTGAACACCCTCAGATAGGCGCCTTCGATGAGGAACCAGGCCGGAGGGTGCAGAAAGAACGGCTGCCCGGCCAACTGGAGCTGCAGCCGGAAGCCTACCGAGCGTGCAATCTGCAGGTAAGTCACTTCGTCAATAAAGATATCAAAAGACCGGCCAAGGTAAATCGCGCGCGCGACGAACGTGAGGATCGCTACCATCACAGGCAGCATCCCTGCTAAGAGATACGCCCTGCTGGCGGCCTCGGTCCGTAGAGTGCCTTTGTACTGGGTTGATTCGTTACCGATCATCGGACAATCGCCTCCATGCTCTGGTTTTGGTTGCTGCGTGTAGCGCAATTGCTGAAGCGTAGAACTGCTGATAACAGTCGACCACATGTGCCGGGTCACACTGCGAGAGGACCGCAGCACGGCCCCGGGCGGCCATTTCTTCGCGCAGGCTCGCGTGAGACAGCAGATGCCCCAATGCGAGCGCCAATCCCCCTATGTCTCCGTACTTGACTGCCAGGCCGCCCTCGCCCAGCAACGCCTCGCTCATCGGCGCACGGTCGGCTACGATCACGGGCCGCCCGAGCGCAAGAGCCTCAAGGATAACCAGTGGCAGGTCCATCTTACTGGATAGGCTGGCCGGCACCAGCACCGTGATCGCGCAGGCGCGGATCAGGGCCGGCATATCTCTGACGTTACCAAGCACGCGCACACGGCCGGCGATGCCTGCCTCCGCTGCCCAGGCGAACGCTCGCTCTGCTTCACGTCCAGGGTCCTGGCCAACATGCGTGCGACAGGCCAGAACCAGCACGCTGTCGCCGAGCTCTGCCGGCAGGCGGGCAAACGCCTGGATCATTTCTCGCATGCCGCTCTCGGGATCATAATGGGCCGCGTAGAGCACGGCGCGCGACCCCAAGGCCAGCTCGGCGGCAAGTTGGGCCGGATCGGCCGCCGGTCGTAGACTGCGCTCATCCAGCGGGGGAAAGACGCGCACGACGTTCGGCACTCCGCTGTTCGAGAGCAAGCGCTGCGTGTAGTTGGACACCACGACGGTCACGTCAGCCACGAAGTTCCGGCGCTCGGCCGGCTGATCACCGATTGATGGCACTGTGTGCACCAGCGGCCTGCCAGAGAGGGTGCGCACAGCGCGCAGCCCGTCCACAACCCAGCGTGATGGCCGCGCCAGGCTGGCCACCACGTGGAGCAGATCGGCTCCCCGCGCATAGCGCGCCATATATGCCAGGGAGCGCAGTTTCTGCCTCGTCGTCGGCATAGCTTCCGGGTGGCGTTGCCGGATGGCGAAGACACGGTCGGCAGGCCAGACATCGACCGGGCCGGTCTGGACCGTGTACCTGTGCCCGCGATCCAGTTCCACCAGCAGGCGCGCGAAGTTCTTGTCAGCCCCGTTCCAGGGCGCCGCCAGAGGCACGCTGCTGACCATCAAGATGCGAATAGAAGTCAAGGTTCCCTCACATCTGAGACTGATAACCCGAGCAGGCACTCGATATCTGCGGCAACAGCAGCACGTGACCGGTTGGACGTGTCGACGATGTTCCACCCGTATTGCTNCGCGGCGGACGCATAGGTCGCATGCAGCTCCTGATAATAGTCGGCCGCAAAGTCGCNGTCGCGCCCCATGGCGATCTCGGGTTCCGTGCGCAGCCAGATGGTCATTTGCGCGGCCGGCACCAGCCGCCGCGCGCGCGTGAGGCTGCGTGCTGAGAGCGTGCGCAGGCGCCGGTGCTTGACGAGCAGATCGTCGAAGGAGCGGTCGCTCACCAGCCACGCTTCGCCACCTGNCCTCTGCGCCAGGGCAAAGCTGCGGATGTGCGCCACCCAGACATAGGCGGCGATGTCCGTTAGCTCGACGACCGCCGCCAACTGCCCCAGCCGGCGCCCGGCCCACCCCGCCCGGCCGGAGCCGGCTCCCGCACCGACCCTCGACCTGGAACCGGCGGGCAGGAAAGACAGCAGCTTCCGGCCGAAGGGGTGGACAAGAAGCACGCTCTTGCGCTGCTCCTTCAGCCTCTGACGGAGCCACTCGGCCATAGTCGATTTGCCGGAGCCATCCATACCTACGAGCGCGACGCTACGGTATCGTCTCGCGAGTTGCGGCCACTCTTCTACCATGTGTGGCAGG
>JGI24131J36419_10000563_pt1 | contig 13114 bp, 10 predicted proteins | sample BarGraNGADG00211_2_FD_36419 | JGI IMG/M metagenome (IMG submission 36419) | reverse complement strand
AATCCGGCGGCGACGATCCCCAGCCCGAGCAGGACGACGAAGGCACCGGCCGCGACGGCCCACGGCGAGGCCGAGAGGCGGCCCGCGCGGTCCGCGATCAGCAGGCCGGCCGCGACGATCATGGTCAGTGCGACGATGACGCCGAGCGTGCTCGCCCCGGGTCCCCGAACGTGGGCCTTGCGCGGCGCAGTGGGCGGCGGCGGGACCTGCGGGTAGGCCGTCGGCGGCACCTGCCCGTATGCGACGGGCCCGGCGTGGTACGGGGTCGGGGCGGAAGCGTAGGTCGGACCGGCACCGTGAGGCGGACCGTACGGCTGCCCGGGCGGCGGGTAACCGCCCGCGTACGGCCCCTGCTGCGCTCCCGCGTACGTTCGCGGATAGGCCGCAGGCGGAGTGCCCGCGTCGCCTGCTGTTGCGCCAGGTTCGGTCCGGGTTGCGCCCGGCTGGGGTGCTGTCTCGCTGTTCATGGCCGTCCTTTCTTCACCCATGCCCGCCGCTGGCGCGATCGGACCGCCGGTGCGCAGGAGCGACACCGGCCCGACGCGAGCGCCGGACTTCTTGTCCGATGCGATCGCACGGATGACGAGCACGATGACACCCGCCATCAGCAGTGCCGCCAGCAACGCATTCACGCCGGTCCCGGCCCTGCCCCACGGGACGATCGAGGCCGACCAGGTGGCACCCGGGCGCGCGATGCCGAGCACGATGAGCGCGATCGCGCCGACGATGGCGCCGTCGACGTTGCCGCGTAGCGTCTCCTGCAGGTGGATGCGTCCGTCCCGCTCCTCCGGCAGCAAGGCCCAGGCCGCGCCGTAGAGCACGAGTCCGAGGCCGCCGAAGATCGCGAGGACGAGCAGGATCCCGCGGGTCAGTGCGACGTCGATGCCGAGTCGCCGGGCGAGGCCGCCGGAGACACCGCCGATCCACCGGCTCTCGGTACGCGCGATGCCGATCCGGCGGATCGAGTCGAAGAAGGAGTCGAGGCCCGAGCGCGGTGCCGGCGGCGGCGTGCTGAAGCCGCTCGTAGGGTCTGGTGTTGCATCCATAACCGCCATCGTCGTGCCCGCACGGCCCGGTGCCATCAGGTACCCCCCTGAAGTGACCCTGAATCGGCCGCCCGNTTCCCCTGATTGGGTCGCGGAACGCTCCTCATCGCCCCTGGAACGTGTGACGATCGGGGCGTGAGCATGTCACCTGCGGCGCCGAGCGTGGAGGCGGTCGCGAGGCTCCCGCTTCGGCGGCCCCGGCGCGGCCGCCTTCTCGGCGGTGTCTGCGCCGGGCTCGCGGCACACCTCGGTCAGTCGGTCGCGCTGGTGCGCGTCGCGATGGCCGCGGCAGCCCTGATGGGCGGCGCGGGGGTCGTGCTGTACGTCTGGCTCTGGGTCACGGTCCCTGCGGGCGACCCGGTCGACGCCGCGCTGGAGGAACGCTCCGTCGCGATGACGCGCCTCGCTCCCCGACTGCGGACCGGCGCCGCGGATCTCCCGATCACCGAGATTGCCGTCGGGCTGGTGCTCGTCGTCGGGGCGGGGGCCCTGATCGCACAGCGGCAGGGTTACAACCTGGACACGAACTGGCTGGTGCCTGCTCTGCTGCTGCTTGCGGGCGTTGCGCTCGCGTGGAGCCAGCTCGACGCGGTGCAGCGTGAGCAGTGGTTGATGCGGACCGGAGGCAGAACACCGATCAGTGCGCTGCGCCTGATCGGCGGCGTGCTGCTGGTGCTCGTCGGGGTGCTCTTGCTGGNCTGGCAGGAGGCGCCCCCGGCGTCGCTGCTGCGTTCAGCCGCCGCGACCCTCGCTGTGCTGATCGGGGTGGCGCTCGCGCTCGCACCGTGGTGGCTGCGACTGGTNCGCGAGCTCGGCGACGAGCGGGCCGCCCGGGCGCGTGAGGCCGAGCGCGCGGACATCGCGGCGCACCTGCACGACTCGGTGCTGCAGACGCTCGCACTGATCCGCGCGCAGAGCGCCGACCCGGAGGCCGTTGCGCGGCTGGCGCGGGCCCAGGAGCGGGAGCTGCGCGGCTGGCTCTACGAAGACCGCGCGGCTCCGGGGACCTCCATCGCCCAGGCGGTGCGCGGCGTCGTCGGCGATGTCGAGGACGCCGGTGCGGAGCCGATCGACGCCGTCGTGGTCGGCGACCGGATACCGGACGCGAATACCGATGCGATGCTCCAGGCGACGCGCGAGGCGCTTCTCAACGCCGTGCGGCACGGTGCCGCGCCGATCTCGCTGTACGTCGAGGTGCGGCCCGAGGCCGTCGAAGTCTTCGTGCGCGACCGGGGGCCGGGTTTCGACCTCGACGCCGTGCCAGCCGATCGGCTCGGCGTGCGTGAGTCGATCATCGGACGGGTGCGACGGCGCGGGGGCACGGCGACCGTGCAGAATTGTGGCGAGAGCGGCACCGAGGTGCACCTCGCACTGCCCGCCGCTGGTGGGGAGGTCGGCTGAGCATGCAGGGCGACGCGAGCGCGACGGGAGCACGGCGTCCCGGTCCGGGTGACGTCGACTCGGGCGCCGCCGACACGGGCACCGTGAGCGGCGCGATCACGGTCGTGCTGGTCGATGACCACCGGATGTTCCGCGCCGGGGTGCGTGCCTCGCTCGAGGACGGGGTCGTCGTGGTCGGCGAGGCGGAGGACGTCGAGGGCGCCATCCGGGCGGTGCGCGAGCTGCACCCGTGCGTGGTGCTGCTCGACGTGCATCTGCCGGGTGGCGGCGGCGGTGGCGGCGCCGAGGTCATCACGGCCTGCGCGGATCTGCTCGGTGGGTCGCGCTTCCTCGCTCTCTCGGTGTCCGATGCCGCGGACGACGTCGTGTCGGTGATCCGGGCCGGTGCGCGCGGTTATCTGACGAAGGCGATCACCGGACCCGAGCTGTGCGACGCGATCCGTCGGGTGGCCGGCGGCGACGCGGTGTTCTCGCCGCGCCTCGCAGGTTTCGTGCTGGACGCCTTTGGCACCGGCGCCGGGGATGTCGCGGTGACCGACGACGAGCTGGACCGGCTGTCCGCGCGTGAACAGGAGGTCATGCGGCTGATCGCGCGCGGCTTCAGCTACCGCGAGGTCGCATCCGCGCTCTTCATCTCGATCAAGACGGTCGAGACGCATGTGTCGGCCGTGCTGCGGAAGCTCCAGCTCTCCTCTCGGCACGAGCTCACCCGCTGGGCGGCCGCCAGGCATCTGCTCTGACCCACTCCGCCCAGCCCGAGTGGAGCGTTGTGGCACAGACCNGCCGGTCGGGCGTGCCACATCNCTCCACTTNGTGGCGGGGGCGTGACGGCATCACGCGTCGGTGCGGGCGCCTAGGCTGGAGCTCGACATGAGCACGCTGTTCGAGAACCTCCCGCTGCGCGGCTTCCCCGTCTCCGACGACGCACGGCTGCCCTCGGCTGTGCCGCCGCGTGAGCCTGAGCGCGCCCCGGAAGGCTCCCCGCCGGACGGCACCGTACCCGGAGGCACCGCGCCGGAAGGCACCGCGCCCGGCCAGCCTGCGACCGACCGCCGCGATGAGGAGCCCGACGAGCACGCGGCCGAGCTGCTGCTGGACGGCCTCAACCCGCGGCAGCGGGAGGCGGTGCTGCACACGGGCTCGCCACTGCTGATCGTGGCGGGCGCCGGCTCGGGGAAGACCCGCGTGCTCGCGCACCGGATCGGTTACCTCTTGGCGACGCACCGAGCACGCTCGGGCGAGATCCTCGCCATCACGTTCACGAACAAGGCGGCCGCCGAGATGCGCGACCGGGTCGCCGCGCTCGTCGGCCCGGCGGCGCGCACCATGTGGGTCTCGACGTTCCACTCGGCGTGCGTCCGGATCCTGCGCCGCGAGGCGGCCACCCTCGACCTTCGGTCGAGCTTCTCGATCTACGACGCCGCGGACGCCCAGCGGCTCATGACGCTCGTCGCGCGCGAGCTCGACCTCGACGTCAAGCGGTACCCGCCGAAGATGCTGCTGACCAAGATCTCCGCTCTGAAGGACGAGCTGGTCGACCCGGAGACCTACGCGGGCACCGTCGGGAAGTCAGCGGGCGGTGGTGACCTCGACGCGATCGTCGCGCGGGCGTACACGATGTATCAGCACCGGCTCCGGCAGGCGCACGCCCTCGACTTCGACGACCTCATCATGACCACGGTCAACCTGCTCCAAGCGTTCCCGGCGGTCGCCGAGCATTACCGTCGCCGGTTCCGCCACGTGCTGGTCGACGAGTACCAGGACACCAACCACGCGCAGTACATGCTGGTCCGCGAGCTGGCCGGCATCACCGCGCGCGACGGCGCCCCGGGCACACGACGAGCGGTCGTCGACGAGGCCCCGGCCGAGGACGGGCCGCCCCGTCCGCACGGCGAGCTGACCGTCGTCGGCGACGCGGACCAGTCGATCTACGCGTTCCGCGGCGCGACGATCCGCAACATCCTCGAGTTCGAGGCGGACTACCCGGACGCGCGCACGATCGTGCTCGAGCAGAACTACCGGTCGACGCAGACGATCCTCAGCGCCGCGAACGCGGTGATCGCCCGCAACCCGGGTCGCCGGGCCAAGAACCTGTGGACGGACACCGGGGCGGGCGCGCGCATCGTGGGCTACGTGGCCGACGACGAGCACGAGGAGGCGCGGTTCGTCGCCGAGGAGATCGACCGGCTCGGCGACGCCGAAGGCGTGCGGCCCGGCGACGTCGCCGTCTTCTACCGGGCCAACGCCCAGTCCCGCGCCCTCGAGGAGGTGCTGATCCGGGTCGGTCTGCCGTACAAGGTCGTCGGCGGCACCCGGTTCTACGAGCGGCGCGAGATCAAGGATGCCGTCGCCTACCTGCGCGCGATCGTGAACCCGGACGACGACGTCAACCTGCGCCGCATCCTCAATGTCCCCAAGCGCGGCCTCGGCGAACGCGCGGAGGCGATGGTCGCGGCGCACGCCGAGCGGAACCGGATCTCGTTCGGCGCCGCCCTGGACCAGGTCGACGACGTGCCCGGCCTCGCGACCCGCTCGCTCAATGGGCTCCGCGCCTTCGCCGGATTGATGACGGAGCTGCGCGAGCTGGCCGGCTCGGGCGTCGGGCCGGCCGAGGTGCTCGGAGCGGCGCTCGACCGCACCGGCTACCTCGCGGAGCTGCGGACCAGCGACGACCCGCAGGACCAGTCCCGGGTGGAGAACCTCGCGGAGCTCCACGCCGTCGCGCTCGAGTTCGAGCAGTTCGAGCCCGGGGGCGACCTCGGCGACTTCCTCGAGCGGGTCTCCCTGGTCGCTGACTCGGACCAGATACCGGCGGACGACGCCGCTGCTTCGGCCGGCGGGGCACCGCGGGCCGACCAGGGTGTTGTCACGCTGATGACCCTGCACACGGCCAAGGGCCTTGAGTTCCCGGTCGTGTTCCTCACCGGTATGGAGGACGGGACGTTCCCGCACCTGCGCTCGCTCGGCGACACGGACCAGCTCGCCGAGGAACGCCGGCTCGCGTACGTCGGCCTGACCCGGGCCCGACAGCGGTTGTACATCTCCCGTGCGGCAATGCGTACGTCGTGGGGCGTCCCGAACGAGTTCCCGGCGAGCCGGTTCCTGGACGACCTCCCAGAAGAGCTCCTGGACTGGCGCCGTCGCGAGTCGTCGACTGCTGCGCTGCGCGGTCCCGGCGGGTTCCTCGGCGGACGCTCGACCTCGGGTGGCTGGAGCGGCAGCGGTGCGGTGACGTCGCGGCGGGCCGGAACGGCTCCCACCCCAGGCGGCGCCACGTTCGGATCGGCGACGCCGCGGCCGGCGTCGGAGGTGCCCTCGCTCGAGGTAGGTGACCGGGTGACGCACGACTCGTACGGGCTCGGCACCGTCGTCGCGATGGAGGGCGTCGGTGCGAACGCGGTGGCGAAGATCAACTTCGGCAGCCTGGGCGAGAAGCGCCTGCTGCTCCGCTACTCGCCGGTGACCAAGCTCTAGCCGGCGCTCGGTGTTGGCCGGTTCAGCCCTGGAGAACCCTCCCGCTGCCGGAGATCTGGGTCGTGATGGTCGGCGGGCCCTGGTTGAACTGATCCGGAACCGCGGCTGAGACCTGGCAGTCGGGCACATGTCTCTCGATGTGAAGATGTTTCCGCCGCGCGGTTACGATTCGCGTGGGTCGCTCGCCCGGGGCGCGGAGCCCGTCGACGGAAGGACGCAGCGCGGTGGATCTGTTCGAGTACCAGGCACGGGATCTGTTCGAGGCGCACGGCGTTCCGGTGCTGGCCGGCATCGTCGCCGAGACGCCCGCGGAGGCACGAGCGGCGGCCGAACGCATCGGCGGTGGCACCGTCGTCGTCAAGGCGCAGGTCAAGACGGGCGGCCGGGGCAAGGCCGGCGGCATCAAGCTGGCCCACTCGCCGGCGGAGGCCGAGTCGGCGGCTCAGGCCATCCTCGGGATGGACATCAAGGGCCACACCGTGCACCGCGTGATGGTCGCGCAGGGCGCGCGGATCGCCGAGGAGTACTACTTCTCCGTCCTGCTGGATCGCTCCGAGCGCCGCTACCTCGCGATGTGCTCGGTCGAGGGCGGCATGGAGATCGAGCAGCTGGCCGTCGAGCGCCCCGATGCCCTGGCCAAGGTCGCGGTGGACCCGCTCGTCGGGATCGACGCCGCCAAGGCGACCGAGATCGTCGCGGCAGCGGGCTTCGCGCCGGAGATCGCCGCTGAGGTCGCCGACGTCATCCAGAAGCTGTGGGGCGTCTACCTGGCGGAGGACGCGACGCTCGTCGAGGTCAACCCGCTGGTCCGCACCGAGGACGGTGCGATCATCGCGCTCGACGGCAAGGTCACCCTGGACGAGAACGCGGCTTTCCGGCACCCCGGGCACGCGGATCTGGCCGACGTCGCGGCGACCGACCCGCTCGAGGCGCGCGCCAAGGCGAAGGACCTCAACTACGTGAAGCTCGACGGTCAGGTGGGCGTCATCGGGAACGGTGCCGGCCTGGTGATGAGCACGCTGGACGTCGTCGCCTACGCGGGCGAGTCGTTCGGCGGGGTGAAGCCGGCGAACTTCCTCGACATCGGCGGCGGCGCCTCGGCCGAGGTGATGGCGGCCGGACTCGACATCATCCTGTCCGACCCGCAGGTCCGCTCCGTGTTCGTCAACGTGTTCGGCGGCATCACCGCGTGCGACGCCGTCGCGACCGGCATCGTCGCCGCCCTGGAGATCCTCGGCGACCACGCCACGAAGCCGCTCGTCGTCCGCCTCGACGGCAACAACGTGGCGGAGGGCCGGCGGATCCTGATCGAGGCCGCCCACCCGCTCGTCAGCCTGGAAGAGACCATGGACGGAGCGGCGGCCAAGGCCGCCGAGCTCGCCTACCTGGCCGCGGTCTGAGCCCGAAGAGAACGAGGAACGAGAACACTCATGGCGATCTTTCTGACCGAGAAGTCCCGCGTCATCGTGCAGGGCATGACCGGCTCCGAGGGCCGGAAGCACACCGCCCGCATGCTCGCCGCGGGCACCGCGATCGTCGGCGGCGTCAACCCGCGCAAGGCCGGCACGAGGGTGGAGTTCGCGCTCGCCGACGGCGCGCGTTCGATCCCGGTGTTCGGCACGGTGACCGACGCCGTCGCGGCGACGGGTGCGGACGTCTCGGTGATCTTCGTGCCGCCCGCCTTCGCCAAGGACGCGGTGATCGAGGCGGTCGACGCCGGGGTGCCGCTGATAGTGATAATCACCGAGGGCATCCCGGTGGCGGACACCGCTCTGTTCTTCAACTACGCGCAGGCCAAGGGCGTCCGGCTGATCGGCCCGAACTGCCCCGGGTTGATCTCGCCCGGGAAGTCGAACGTCGGCATCACGCCGGCGGACATCACCGGCCCCGGCAAGATCGGGCTGGTCAGCAAGTCCGGGACGCTGACGTACCAGATGATGTACGAGCTGCGAGACCTCGGCTTCTCGACCGCGATCGGGATCGGCGGCGACCCGATCATCGGGACGACGCACATCGACGCGCTCGCGGCCTTCCAGGCGGACCCGGAGACCGAGGCGATAGTGATGATCGGCGAGATCGGCGGCGACGCCGAGGAGCGGGCGGCGACATTCATCAAGGAGCACGTGACGAAGCCCGTCGTCGGGTACGTCGCAGGTTTCACCGCGCCCGAGGGCAAGACGATGGGGCATGCCGGCGCCATCGTCTCCGGAACGTCCGGCACCGCTAAGGCGAAGAAGGAAGCGCTCGAGGCGGCCGGTGTGAAGGTAGGCAAGACCCCGAGCGAGACTGCCGCGCTGATCCGCGCCATCGTCTCCTGACCTGACCTGACCTGACCTGACCTGACCTGACCNGACCNGACCTGACCNGACCNGACNNAGACACGCCGCGCGTGCGTGTCAGATCGCTCCACTCGGGGTGGGGGTAGGGACCATGGGAACGTGAGTCGTCCTGATCTTCCGATCCGGCCCGCCGCGATCGAGCGGTCGGCCACGCCAGCGGCCTCGACCGCCGAGCGCTTCACCGCGCTGCGTCGCCGAATGATCTCCGACGAGCGCCTGCCGCGACCGTGGGCGAGCGCGCTCGACGGTGCCCCGGTGTGGGTCTCGGGCCTGCTCGCCGGATTGCAGGCGGCGGTGCTCTCGCTCCTGGTCGTCGTGCTGCCGACGCTCGCGGCATACGTCGCCACCTCGGCCGACCCGACGCTCTCGGAGGTCGGCTGGTGGCGCTCGGTCAGCGTCGGGGTCGGTTTCTGGCTGCTCGGACAGGGCGCCCACCTCGTCACCCAGGCGGCGACCATCACGATCACTCCGCTCGGCCTGACTGCGCTCGCACTCTTCACCTGCTACGCGTCGGCGCGTCGCTCGGCGCGGACCGCGTGGAGCAGCTGGGCCGCCGGCGTCGGCGGCTACGCCCTGCTCGCTGCCCTGCTCACCCTCACCCAGCCGACCGGCCCGCTGCCGGCGGCGCGGGCGGCACTCGGGGCGGGGCGGCGACGGTCGCCGCCCTCGGTCTCGGCGCGGGCATCGTCGCCCGACCGGACGCGCCGAGACTGAGCGACGTGATACGACGGTTCTGGCAGCCGGTGCCCGCGCCGGTCCGGTCCGGCGCAGCCGCCGGCGTCCTCGCGCTCGCGCTGGTGCTCGCCTGCTCGTCGGTCGTGTCCGTCGCGTGGATCATCAACGGTCGTGGCGCGATCGGGGCGATCGTCAGCGATCTCGGTCTCGACCTCGTCGGCGGGATCGTTCTCGCCCTTGCTCAGCTGGCCGTGCTGCCGAACCTGGTCGTCTGGATCGTCGCCTGGCTCGCGGGGCCAGGATTCGTGATCGGGCAGGGCAGCCAGTACTCGCCCACCGAGGTCATCGGCGGCCCGCTCCCGGCGTTGCCGATCATCGGCGCTCTACCGGACCGCATCGACCTGGCGAGCGCTCCGGAGCTCGTCCCACTCGTCGTCGTCCTCGTCGGCGCCGTGGCGGGCTGGTACCTGAGCCGCCGGATCATCCGGAACACCTGGCGGACACCACTCCTCGCTGTCCTCGCCGGCGCCACGACGACCTGGCTCGGCGCATTCGTGCTGCTGGCGTGCGCCAGCGGGTCAGCCGGACCCGGTCGATTCGCCGTCGTCGGCGCCCACCTCGGAGTTGTCCCGTTGCTGCTCGCCGCCGAGGTGGCCCTGGGCCTCGTGGTCGTCGTGGCTCCGCGCAATCCGGAGTTTCGCGCCGCGGTTCGGCACTCCTGGCGCACCGTGATCAGTCAGGGCCGGCGCCTGCCTCAGCCGGTGGATGCCGTCGACGGGCGCGTCGACCGCGTCCACTGATCGAGCTTCGCCTGCAGCGCGTCCCGGTAGTCCTTCTCGCACTGCGCGCTTGCCGAGACCGTGATGGCATCTCGGAGGCATTCCTGTCGCTCCAGGTGGATCGACCAGAAGAGCAGGGTCGAACCGTACGAGAGCGCACTGAGCCCGCTGAAGACGAGGGCCATCACGAGGACGACCGGCAGGACACCTCGGACCCGTGCTCGAGCGAGTCCTCGCAGGGCTGTCGCACCGACGACCACCGCCGCGACGGCGAAGACCAGTCCGGCCATCTGCCACGGCAACGGGATCGAGCTGCACACGAAGGTGCCGAACATCAGGACGCCGACGTAGATGACCTTGCGGCTCGCGGCGCGTGCACCCGGCAGGTCGACCCCGCGCTGCGTGTCTTTCGGCGCCCGGTCCGGCTCGAGCGACATGGCCAAGGTCCTCTCTGCTCGGCGCCGACATCTAGATGATGGCGCCATCGCAGCCATTCTCCCGCACCGGCGATAGGGTCACGTGCGTGATCTCCGAGACTGGAGGAGCAAACACCACCGTGACGACGCCGACGGGTGTGCCCGTGCCGATCTCTGCCGGTCGACGAGTCGTGGTCCTCGTCTCCGGGACAGGCTCCAACCTCGCGGCGCTGCTCCGGGCCCATGCCGAACCCTCGTACGGTGCTCGCGTGGTTGCCGTGGTCAGCGACACGGCCGAGGCGGGAGGGCTCGCTATCGCACGTGACGCCCGGATCCCGACTGCCGTCGTGGCGCCGGGTGACTTCCCGGACCGCGCAGCGTGGGACGCGGCGCTCGCCGAGGCCGTCGCGGTGTTCTCGCCCGACCTGGTGGTGAGCGCGGGATTCATGCGGATCCTCGGTGCGCACTTCTTGAAGCGGTTCGGTGGCCGCACCATCAACACGCACCCCGCGCTGCTGCCGTCGTTCCCGGGGTGTCACGCCGTGCGCGACGCGCTCGCACGCGGCGTGAAGGTGACCGGTTGCACCGTCCACCTGGTCGACGCCGGGGTGGACACCGGGCCGATCCTCGCCCAGGAGAATGTTCCTGTCCTGCCGTCAGACACCGAAGCCACGCTGCACGAACGCATCAAGACCGTCGAGCGCCAGCTCCTCGTCTCCGTGGTGCACCGGATGGCGACCCTTGGCTGGCAGGTGGACGGACGTCACGCGTGCATCAACGAAGGGTCGCAGTCATGAGCACTCCCGCACGCCAGCCGGTCCGCCGCGCACTCATCTCGGTCTATGACAAGACCGGCCTGGAGGACCTGGCGCGCGGTCTGCACGAGGCGGGCGTCAGTCTGGTCTCGACGGGTTCGACGGCGGCGCGGATCCGGGACGCCGGCGTCCCGGTCACCGCGGTCGAGGAGCTCACCGGGTTCCCGGAGTGCCTGGACGGACGGGTGAAGACGCTGCACCCGCGGGTGCATGCCGGGATCCTCGCGGACCGACGTAAGGCCGACCACCGCGACCAGCTCGAGGAGCTCGGCATCGAGCCGTTCGACCTGGTCGTCTCGAACCTCTACCCCTTCGCAGCCACCGTCGACGCAGGTGCCGGTCCGGACGAGGTCGTCGAGCAGATCGACATCGGCGGCCCGTCGATGGTGCGCGCCGCGGCGAAGAACCATCCGAGCGTCGCCGTCGTGGTGGAACCGGTGAGCTACCCGGCCGTGCTCGAGGCGGTCCGCGCGGGCGGCTTCACCCTCGACGAGCGGCAGGCCCTCGCGGCACAGGCATTCCGGCACACCGCCACCTATGACGTGCAGGTGGCGTCGTGGATCGGCAACGTCCTGGCGCCCGACGACCACGGCTCGGGCTTCCCGGGCTGGGTCGGGACGACGGCCAAGCGCTCCACGGTTCTCCGCTACGGCGAGAACCCGCACCAGCGGGCCGCGTTGTACGTCACCGAGTCGGGCACCGGCGGGCTGGCCCGCGCGGAGCAGCTGCACGGCAAGGAGATGTCGTACAACAACTATGTCGACGCCGACGCCGCTTGGCGTGCCGCGCACGACCACGACGCACCGGCCGTCGCGATCATCAAGCACGCCAATCCGTGCGGAATCGCGGTCGGGGCGGACATCGCGGAGGCGCACGCCAAGGCCCACGCGTGCGACCCGCTGTCCGCCTACGGCGGGGTCATTGCGGCCAACCGCACGCTGACCGCTGCGGCGGCCGAGCAGATCACGCCGATCTTCACGGAGGTGGTGCTGGCACCGGACTACCAGCCCGAGGCGCTCGAGATCCTTCAGCGGAAGAAGAACCTTCGGGTGCTCCGGGTCGAGCGGGCTTCGCAGCAGGGAGTCGAGCTCCGACCAATCAGCGGTGGCCTGCTGGTCCAGGCGACGGACCACATCGACGCGAGCGGCGACGACCCGGCGCACTGGGCCCTCGCGACCGGCGACGCAGCCGATGCAGCGACGCTCGCGGACCTGGCCTTCGCCTGGCGCGCGATCCGAGCGGTGAAGTCCAACGCGATCCTGCTGGCCCGCGACGGTGCCTCGGTCGGCGTCGGCATGGGTCAGGTGAACCGGGTCGACTCGTGCAAGCTGGCGGTGGCGCGGGCCGGGGCCGAGCGGGCCGCAGGTGCGGTCGCGGCCTCCGACGCCTTCTTCCCGTTCGCGGACGGACTCCAGGTGTTGCTCGACGCCGGGGTACGCGCCGTGGTGCAGCCCGGTGGCTCGGTGCGCGACGACGAGGTCATCGCCGCCGCCCAGGCCGCGGGTGCGACCCTTTACTTCACCGGGACCCGCCACTTCGCTCACTGAGCGCGTCGCGCAGGTCCCGCGCCGCGTCCGCGGCGACTCGCGGCTTCACGACGGGGAGTGCGGCGGCGCTGAACAGCCGACGGGCCGCCGGGACGTCGTGCGGGCGGTCCACCGTGAGCACGGCGCGCANCTCGCGTCCCCCGTGCGTCGGTCGCGGCGCGAAGTACAGCGCCGTCCAACCGGGGTNACCCTCGCGCAGGACGATGTCGTCGTCGGCGCCGGGTAGCCCGATCAACGTGAGGTCGTGCCCGAGCTGGGTCGAGAACACGTACGGGGCGGGGTCCGAGCGCGGGTCGTCAGCGTCGGCCGCGATCCCGAGGAGGTTGCGCACTGCGATCGCCGGCCCGCGCAGCGCCGCGTCCCAGTGGCCGCCCGGCACCCAGCCGTGCCGGGGCGAGAAGCGCTCGACGCAGTCCCCGACCGCGACGATGTGCGGCGGGAGACCGAGCACCCGGTGCGCGACGTCGACCCGGATCGCTCCGCCGGACGTCAGCGCGACGGTACCGCTCAACCAGTCGGTCGCGGGCCGCGCGCCGACCGCCGCGACGACGACGTCCCCGGTGACCGCCCGGCCGTCGCCGAGCAGCACCCGCCCCGGGCCGACCTCGACGACCTGGACACC
>JGI24131J36419_10000556_pt1 | contig 13151 bp, 12 predicted proteins | sample BarGraNGADG00211_2_FD_36419 | JGI IMG/M metagenome (IMG submission 36419) | reverse complement strand
GCCTCCTCGGTGACGTAACCGTCCTCGTCCCAGTCTTCCTCTTCGGCTATGCCGAAATAGACGAGCGTCCGGTTCCAGACGTCCGCGAACCCCATATGGCCCGATTGTAACCCCCGCCGCGGTTGACATCGCAGGAAGGGCGTTCGGTGGGAAGTTGACTTAAAGGCAACACTGTGAGAAAGTTCCCACCTGTCAAGATCGAGATGAGCCGCCGCGATCCCGAAAAAGACGAACGTAAGAGGCCGCCGCAGTCCGTTGCCTCAAGCGCTCTAGACGAATGAGCACAGAGCGCTGGAAGCTACGACGAGGGCCTACTCACGCCCTGCTCTCCCCCGAGCAGCTTCGGGCTGCTCACCTCTTGCACGAGCGCGCTCGATTGAGCATCCCGGAGATAGCGCGACGAGGTTACAAGCAGTGGGGCTACTCGAGCGCTCACTCCGCCACCGTGGCGCTATACCGGCTCTTTCAACGCTACGACTACCAGCCACGATCGCGAGCCGCGGCGAACAAGCTGCTCGCCGCAACCAAGGCCAGACGCTGCCAGGGCGAGACGATCTACGGCCGGCCTTGTCGACGCTCGGCCATGATCGGATCGCGTTTCTGCCCCTACCACGGGGCTGAAGAGGTCGAGCAAGTCGCGCNGTAGTACCTCGACCGCGATTTCGCACGCCGTCTCTCGGAGCGCTAGCTCCAAAGGACGCTGCCGACGCGAATGTAGGTGGCGCCTTCCTCGGCGGCGACGAGATAGTCCTGGCTGGTGCCCATCGAGAGCTGTGGAAGAGCGAAGCGCTCGGCCAACTCGCGCAGGCGCCGGAAGTACGGGCGCGAAGCCTCGGGATCGATTGTGAAGGGCGGCATGGTCATCAGGCCGCGGACTTCGACCCCAACCTGAGCGCACAGGCCGAGGAAGTCCTCGAGCTTTTCGGGGGCGACGCCGGATTTCGTCTCTTCCCCGGCGAGATTGACCTCCACCAGCGCCGGAATNCTCAGCTGCCGCGCCGCCGACTCGCTCGCCAGGGAGTGACAGAGCTCGCAGAGCTCGCTCACGAGCGGCGCCTTGCGGCTCTGCAGGTGGCCGATGAAGTGCCAGTGGAAGGCCGTCCCATACTGCGCCTGCTTCGCCGCCAGCGCCTGAGCACGGTTCTCGCCCACCACCTCGATGCCCGCTTCCGCCAGAACGCCCATCTCTTCCAGCGAGACGTACTTGGTCGCTGCGACCACCGTGACGTCCGGCCCGACGCTACCCCGGATACGGGCGTAGCGCTCGCGAATCTCCTCAGTCGATCGCACCGATGACCCCCTGACGCCCCGTCTGACCCTGGTCGCGCCGGTGCGAGAAGAAGAGCTCCGGGTGGCAGGAGGTGCAGAGCTCGATCCGCTCGGCGGCGCTGCAACCGGCGGCGGCCAGCGCTTTCTCGGCCGCCAGCCAGAGGTTGACCTTGCGCCCGCTCGTCACCTGGCGACCGAAGCGGCGGCGGAAGCTCGCCGCCACTTCGTCGGAGACCTCAAAGCAGCAAGGCCCGATCGCCGGCCCGAGCACGGCCTTCGTACGGCCNCGGCCGAGACCCCGGCAGGCCGACTCGATAACGCCGCCCAGCAGCCCGCGCCAGCCGGCGTGAACCAGAGCTAATCCCGGCCGCTCGCCACCAGCGCGTGCGATCGCGATGGGGAGGCAATCGGCCGTGACGAGCATCATTCCCAGACCTGGCTCCTCGCTCCAGAAGGCATCACACTCGGGGAAGTCGGCGCCGGCCGAGAGCAGGCCAACCGCTTCGGCGCGCCGGGCTACCGCGCCGTGTCGCTGCTGGGCCATCGTCGCGCGGGACGGGTCGATCTCCAGCGCGCGACAGAGGCGCGCCCGGTTCTCTCGCACCCGCTCGGGCTCGTCGCCTCCCAGCTCGCTCAAGTTGAGCGAGCTGAAAACACCCTCGCTGATGCCGCCGAGGCGCGTAGAGAAGGCAACCCGGTAGGGGCCAGGCGCCTGCCAGCGATAGAAAGACCCTTTCACGCCTGGACGGCCTCGTCGATCAGTTCTCTTGCCGCCTCGAGCTCGGCGCCTCGCCCTGCCAGCGCTCCGTTCAGCTTGCGCCGGCGCAGCTCGGCCAGAATCTCCCCCACCCGCGGTGACTGCTCGAGCCCGAGCTCGACCAGATCGCTGCCGCCGATCTCGAGCTCGATCTCGCGCAGGCGCTCGAAGTACTCCTCGAGAGCCGGCAGATCGTGCATCGCGAGGGCGACAAGCGGCGCGTCGGGAGCAACTGGATCGACCAGCGCGACTATCTCGGCCGGGCTGATCTCGCGCTGCAGGCGTTCGACCAGCCTCGGCGCGAATACGACCGCGGCCACGATCTTCTCGACATCGCGGCGGCGCAGGCGCAGGCGCCCGAGCCAGGAGTAGAGCTCGTGGGTCGCCAGGCGGCGGGCGAGCACGGCCAGCCCGAGTCGCCAGCGCGGCAGCTCGGGGGCGTAGCGGTCGCGCAGTACGCCCAAGCGCTCGACCAGCGCGGCCGCCTCCTCGTCGGCGGCCAGACGGGGATGCACTGCCGCCGCGACGCCGATCTCGGCCAGGCGCAGGATCGAGCGCGGTGCATCCGGCTCGTCGAGGATGGCGACCAGCTCGTCGCGCAGCCGTGCCGAGGAGAGATCGTCGAAGAGCCCCATCTCGACGCAGCTGCGCGCGAGCTGGGCGGCGTGCTCGTCCATGCGAAAGCCGAGCCGGCTCTCGTAGCGAACGGCGCGAAAGATGCGCGTGGGGTCGTCGACGAAAGAGAGGTTGTGCAGTACGCGCAGCCTCCGCTCGGCGGTGTCGCGCCGGCCACCGAAGGGATCGACTAGGCGTCCGAAGTCTTCCGCCCTGAGCGACACCGCCATCGCGTTGACGGTGAAGTCGCGCCGGAAGAGATCCTCGCGGATCGAGGCGTGCTCGACCGAGGGCAGCGCCGCCGGCGCGTCGTAGAACTCGGTACGAGTGGTGACGACGTCCACACGCGCTTCTTCGTTGTAGAGAACAACCGCTGTGCCGAACTTCTCGTGCGCGCGAATGCGCCCGTGCAGCAGGCGCGCCAGCTCCCTGGCCAGACCGATGGCGTCGCCTTCCACCGCGATGTCGATGTCGAAGCCCTTGGCTCCGAGAAGAACATCGCGCACCGATCCACCCACGAGGTAGATGCCCTCGTGGCTGCCGCTGATGGTCGCGATAGCCTCGCGCAGAGGGCTCAGTGCCTTCAACTGCTCCAGCTCATGCTCGAGGTTGGGCTCGCGCGCGAGCGCCGGCTCGTCGCGGAGACCGAAGGCCGCGAGCAGATCGCCGCGCGTGACCACGCCGGTTACCTTGTCGTTCTCAACCACGGCGATCCGTCCAGCCGCCGAGTCGACCAGCATCCGCCGCAGCTCGGGCAGCGTGGTGTCGGGAGCGCAGACGGCAACCTCCAGCGCCATGATCGCCTTGACCGGCGCCTGATCGAGCCCGTGCCCGAGGGCCTTGTCCAGATCCTCGCGATGGACGACTCCGCGCAGGTGACCCTGCTCGAGCACGAGGATGCCCGACTGGCGGTAGCGCTGACAGGTGGCCATGGCCTCGGCGACCCTGGTTGCCGGCTCGACGAAGCGCGGCGGCTTCGACATCACCTCGCGCGCCAGCGGCGGCTGCTCGAGCGCGGAAGCGAGACCCTCTTCGATCGCCAGGCAGGCCTGCTCGAGCGAGAGGCGGGCCGAGGCCGAGGCGGCTCCGTGGTGACCGCCGCCACCGAGCACGGCGGCCAGCCTGGCGGCGTCGAGCTCGGGCACACGGCTGCGCAGCACCGCAAAAACGCGTCCTTCCATCTCAACCAGGCAGGCGAGCGCGTCGCAATCGGTCAGATCGACGAGCTTGTGCGCGAGCANAGCGATGTCCTCGAGATAACGCGGCCAGCTGGCGCTCGCGATCAGGAGCTCGACACCGGCAGCGCTTACGGGCCGAGTCGATTCCATCAGCTTGCCCAGCAGCTCTCGCTCCTCGTTGCCCAGAGCGGGCCGAAGGAAGTGACCGAGCTCGTCCAGGCGCGCACCGTGGCGCAGGCACCAGGCGATCGCCTCGGCGTCTCGCTGAGTGGTCGAGGCGAAGCTGAGCGAGCCGGTGTCCTCGTGAATCCCGAGCGCGAAGGCGGTCGCCTCCAGCGGGCTCACGCTCAGCTCGCGCTCGGCCAGGATGCCGACCAGCGACGTCGTCAGAGCTCCCTCCCCGGTCAGGTAGAGGTTCTCGGGCTTCACCCACTCGGGCCGGGCGGGCTCGTGGTGATCGAAGACGATCTTCTCGACGGCTTCGTCACGCGTCAGCGGCTCCAGATCGCCGAGACGCGAGGGGTGCACCGTCTCGACCGCCACCAGGCGACGCACCTGGGAGAGATCGAGCGCGCTCACTTCGACCAGCTCGAGCTCGTCGGCGTAGAGACGCACGAACTCGCGCACGTTGCGGGCCAGTGTCGGCTGCAAGGCCACCAGCGAGCCCGGGTAGAGCCGCCGCGCAGCCAGCATCGAGGCAAGCGCGTCAAAGTCGGTGTTCGTGTGCGTTGCGATGATCGTCAGGCGTTCCACACAGTCATTGTGACCGCGAAACGACCCGGACGAGGAGCTCAGGCGCGATCGCGGGCGCGGACGAAAGCAAGCGCCGCAAGCGAGACGAGCATCCAGAAGGCCAGGTAAGCGAANGCTGCGCGCGGCGAGACAAGTGTCCAGAGAGCGCCCGCGATGACGCTGGCAGCGAAGTTGCCGAAGCTCTGCACGGCGGCCAGGAGGCCGAAAGCCGAGCCGACGACATCGCTCGGAGCGAGCCCGGCGACCGCGGCGCTCTCGGCCGTCTCGGCAAAGCCGATCCCGATTCCCGCGAAGGCGAAAAAGACGGCGATAAGGACGATCGATGACCCGCTCGCAGCGAGCCCCGCGTAGCCGACGGCGAAGGCCGCCGCCCCCAGCCCGAACACGAGCATCATGCCGCGGCGATCGCCGAGACGCCCACCGATGAAGCTGGCCATGACGGCCGCCAGGTTGTAGCCCGCATAGAGGCCGAGCGCGAGGTTGACCGCGCTCGTGTGACTACGCCCGGGCTGGAGCAGATCGGTCGCGCGCAGGATGAGCAGGGTCGCCGCCACATTCCCTATCTCGAAGGCCGAGATGGCCAGGAAAAGCTTCCCGAGGCGCCCTTGAAGCACCGGGCGCACGCGCAGCCGGAGCGAACGCCGCTCGATCCGCTTCGCCCTCGGAATAGCGCGAATGCCGATGAAGATTGCGAGCGCCGCCAGCAACCCCGGGACGACGCTGAGCATGATCGCGCTGCGCAGGCCGACAAGCGCTACGAGCCCGATCGCAAGCAGCGGCCCGCCGATCGCACCGAGATTGTCCATCGCCCGCTCGTATCCGAAGGCGCGCCCGTAGGAGCCCTCCGAGACGGCCTCGGTAAGGAGCGCGCTGCGCGAGGGAGCGCGCAGACCGCGCGCGACCCAGGCCGAGACCCGCAGGGCCCCGACTTGCCATACCGCCGTGGCCAGGCCGATGGCGCCACCCAGAAAGGCCGTCGCCGTGTAGCCACCGACAGCGGCCTTGCGCCGGCGAGCGGGATCGTCGGCGATGGCGCCGCCGGCCAGGCGAGATACTCCGCCGAGCCCGTCGGCGAAGCCCTCGATCAGGCCGAGTGCCGCGGCCGGCGCACCCAGCGTCGTGGTCAGGAAGCTGGGCAGAAGCGACGTCGGCATCTCGTAGCCGAGGTCGGCGAAAAAGCTGGCGCCGCCGATCGACGCGACGCTCCTGGTGAACCAGCGTTCGTCTTCGCGCGGGGTGCCCTCTTGCGCGTCCTCGCTTGTCATTCGTCGAAAGGGGCTAGCCGGCCAAAGCCACTGCGTCGATCTCGACCAGAGCGCCGGAGGGAAGCGCCGCCACCTGCACGGTCGCCCTTGCCGGTGGAGCAGCGCCGACGTACTCCGCATAGACGCTGTTCATCGCCGCGAAGTCCGCCAGGTCGGCCAGAAAGACGGTCGTCTTGAGTAGCCGGTCGAGACCGCTACCGGCCTGCTCGAGAATCACCCTCACGTTCTCGAGCACCTGCCGGGTCTGCTCTTCGATGCCCTTGCCCTCGAGCGTCGTCTCGCCCGGCCTGAGACCGAGCTGGCCCGAAACGAAGACGAGCCCGCCGGCCACTATCGCCTGGCTGTACGGAGCGCCCTGGAAGGGCGCCGGCGCCGCCTCGGCGCGAACTACCTGCTTTTCGCTCATGGCTTCTCTGTTGCCACGTTGCAGGCCCTTCCAAGCGCCACGCCAAGTGCCTTGAAGATGGCGCTCAGCACGTGCTCGGTGTCGTTGCCCTCGACGAGGCGAACGTGAAGCACTATTCCAGCCGCTTGCGCCAGCTCGCGCAGGAAGCGAACGGCCATGTCGCCGGCGAGCCCGCCGACGTGGTCGGCCGAGAGATCGAAGTTTGAGACCAGGCAGGGATCGTCGCTCAGGTCGAGAGCGACGTGCGCGAGCGCCTCGGCCGACGGGATGTAACCGGCGCCGTTGCCATTCGCGCCCTCGGCCCTGAGTGGCTCGACCAGCGCCGTGCCAAGCGCTCGCCCGGAAGCGACGATCTGCGCCTCGGCCGAGTCGGACGCGACGGCCAGCGTGAGATCGAAACGTCCGTAGCGCGCGACCTGTTCGAGCAGGCGGTCGAGTACCGGGACGCCCGTCTCGACGTGAACGTCTCCCCCGCCTCGCGGCGTCAGTCGGACAGTGCTACGAGTCGCGGCGGTCTCATCCGAGGCCATAACAGCACCCTATCGAACTCGAACAAAAACAAAACGCTCCATCGATTGACCGCGCTCGACGGGCTTTCGCCGGGCCTTCATCCGCGTCGAGCTCAGCTGGAGATTCGCTCGATCGAAGCACCGAGCGAGCGAAGTCGCTCGTCGATGCGCTCGTAGCCGCGGTCGATCTGACCGATGTTGCCGATCGTCGAGACACCGTCGGCGCAGAGACTCGCGATCAGCATCGCCATACCGGCGCGGATATCCGGGCTCTCCATGCGATCTCCGACCAGCGGGGCCGGGCCGGTCACGACCGCTCGGTGCGGATCGCAGAGGATGATCCGAGCCCCCATCCCGACCAGCTTGTCGACGAAGAAGAGCCTGCTCTCGAACATTTTCTCGAAGATCAGCACGGTGCCCTGCGCCTGCGTGGCAACGACCACGGCGATCGAGGTCAGGTCGGCGGGGAACTGCGGCCAGGGCCCATCCTCGATCTTCGGGATCGCGCCGCCGAGATCGTCCTGGATCACGAGCTCCTGCCCGTGGGGCACGCGCACGCTGCAGTCGTCAGCGTCGATCCGCACGCCCAACCGCTCCAGATGGGGAAGGATCGGGCGCAGATCCTCGCCGCTGCAACCGTTGATGGTCAGCTCGCCACCGGTGACCGCCCCCAGCCCGATAAAGCTGGCGATCTCGATGTGATCGGGCGAGATGCGGTGCTCGCCGCCCGAAAGCCGCTCTACGCCGCGAATGCGCAGGAGGTTGGAGCCGATGCCCTCGATCTCGGCTCCGAGCGAGACGAGGAAGCGGCACANATCCTGGACGTGCGGCTCGCCGGCTGCGTTGCCGATGACCGTCTCGCCCTCGGCCAGCACGGCCGCCATGATCACGTTCTCGGTTCCCATCACGCTCGGCTCGTCGAGGAAGAGCCGGCAGCCGTGCAGCTTGCGCGCACTCATCGCATAGTCGAGCCCGGCCTCGATCTCGACGCCGAGCTCGCTAAAGGCCTTCACGTGTGTGTCGAGGCGCCGGCGGCCGATCACGTCGCCACCCGGTGGCGGGATCTTGACCGCGCCGGCGCGCGCGAGCAGCGGCCCGGCGAGCAGGAAGGAGGCGCGGATGCGGCGGCAGAGATCGGGATCGAGATCGGTCTCGGTGATCTCGCCGGCTCGAATGGTCACGTCATTCGTACCCGTCCACGCGGCCTCGGCGCCGGTGTGAGCGATCAGCTCGACCATCGCCTCGACGTCGCGAATGCGCGGAACGTTGTGCAATGTCACCGGTTCGGCGGTGAGTAGGGCGGCAGCCAGGATGGGCAGGGCCGCGTTCTTGTTCCCGGCGGCCTGGACGGTGCCAGAGAGCGGGTGACCGCCCTCGATTACGAAGGACTCGCGGTGTAGGGCTTCGGCGACTGCAGCGTCGGTCATGATCTTGGAGCTCGCCGCCTAGGGCGAACGCGGTCATCGTAGCTCGTAGCGAGCCGACCAGCCGGAGTCCCGGGCTGAAACGACTACGCCCGGACGTTCCGAGCTTCTTCCGCCCGATTCGGCCATGTCCGCGTGCCTGGCACCGGGACATGGCCAGCGGAGACAATGGCGGGCAGCACGTTATGCTGTAGTTGATGGCACCGACACGCGAGCAGGCCTGGGCGACGCTGACGGAGTACACCAAGAGCGAGGCGCTGCGGCGGCACGCACTCGCGGTCGAAGCGGCTGTCAGAGCCTATGCGCGGAGGTTCGGTGCGGACGAGGAACTCTGGGGCATCGCCGGGCTTTTGCACGACTTCGACTACGAGATTCACCCCACGCTCGAGCAGCACCCTCAGGCCGGCGCCCCGATACTGCGCGAGCAGGGCTACCCCGAGGAGGTCGTGCTGGCGATCCTCTCGCACGCCGTCCACACCGGCGTACCGCGCGAGACCCCGCTGCAAAAGACGATCTTCGCCTGCGACGAGTTGGCCGGCTTCGTGCACGCCTGCGGGTTGGTGCGCCCCGACGGCATCGACACGCTCGAGCCGAAGTCGGTGCGCAAGAAGTTGAAACAGCCCTCCTTCGCCGCCAAAGTCAATCGCGGCGAGGTCTACCAGGGCGCCGACGAGCTTGGCGTCGACCTCGACGAGCACATCACCTTCGTGATCGCGGCGCTCAGGCCGATCGCCGCCGAGCTGGGACTGCGAACCTCCGCCGACGCGAGCTAGGCAACCCCCGGTGGATCGCTCCGAACAGCGCGCCAGGGCCGAAGGCTTTCTCGCTCTACATGCGGGGTCGAGCCTGTTCGTACTCCCGAATGCCTGGGACGTCGTCAGCGCCCGCATCTTCGCCCGCTCTCCCTCTTGCCGGGCTCTAGNTACGACCAGCGCCGGCATCGCCGCGGTGCTCGGCTACCCGGACGGNGNAGTCTCCCCGCGCGAGGAGATGCTGGAAATGGTCGGCCGGATCGCGCGCGCCGTCGAGGTGCCGGTCAGCGCCGATGTCGAGGCCGGATACGGAGCCAGCACCGAGGCGGCGGCCGAAACGGCGGCCGAGGTCATCGCCGCCGGCGCGGTCGGGCTCAACCTCGAGGATGCCTGGCACGGAGGCGCGAGCCCGCTTCTCTCGCTCGAGCAACAGGTCGAGCGAATCGAGGCGATACGGGAAGTCGGAGAGCGCGAAGGCTTACCGCTCGTCATCAACGCTCGCACCGACGTCTACCTGCGCCAGGTCGGCGAGCCGGAGGGGCGCTTCGAGGAGACGGTGCGCNGAGCGAATGCCTACACCGCCGCCGGAGCCGACTGCATCTTCGTTCCCGACGCCACGGACGGAGAGACGATCGGCCGACTGGCGAAGGCGCTGGACGGCCCACTCAACGTCTTCGCCGACCTGGAATCACCGCCGATCGCGGAGCTCGAGCGCCTTGGAGTGCGCCGGCTGAGCATCGGCCCGCAGGCTCAGAGAGCCAGCTTCGCGCTTACCGCCCGGATCGCCGAGGAGCTACTCGAAAAGCGCAACTTGGGCTTCATTTCACAGACGATGTCGCGGGCCGAGGTGAGACGCCTGCTCGAATCGCCCGAAAANGCGTAGCCTTGACTACCGCGACACGCCCACCTCTGTCAGCTTCGACGCGCGCACTACTCGCGCTCGAGCTCTTCGTCGCGTTCTGGGCCTTCGCCGGCGGAATCGGGATGATGGGCGGCGGTCTCGACCTCCCGAGCGAGTGGCTCGAGGGAACGCCGTTCTCCGACTATTTCATCCCCGGTTTGATTCTCTTCATCGTCGTTGGGGGGAGCATGCTTGCTGCGTCGTTCGCCGTCTGGTCGCGAAATCGTTTCGCCGGACCAGCGTCTCTGGTAGTCGGTTCGATTCTCCTGTTCTGGATCACCGTGCAAGTCGTATTGATCGGCTATCGCAGCTGGATGCAGCCGACTTTCTTCGCCTTNGGCTTGGCCGTCGTTGCGCTCTCGATACCGCTCACCGCAGGCTTTATCTCGCAGCGCGGGCGCTAGCCGTTCTCGCCAAGCGCCTCGAGCAGGCGCTCGATATCGTCCTCGCTCGTCCACCAGCCGCAGGAGGCTCGGATCAGGTTGCGCCCGGGGATGTCGCGCACGACGACGCCACGCTCGAACAGACGCCTTACCATCGCGGTGGGATCACCATCCGCCCTCCAGCTGACGAGAGTTCCCTGGCCGGGCGCGGAGACGACCTCGAAGCGTTCGGCCAGCGTCTTGCGGCAGAGCTCGCTCATCTCGGCGGCGCGCTCGAAGGCCCACTCGGGACGCCCGTCGAGCGCGGCGAGAAGACCGGCCAGCGAGGCGGGCGCGATCCACTGCGAGTCGAAGCGCGCGGCGCCCGGTCGTGGCTCGAACTCGCCGTCCGGCTCGAAGCTCTTCTGCGCGTAGTAGCTCGGCTGAGCCACGCGCAACCGCTCCGGCTCGCGGACGACGAGAGCGCCGACCGTGTCCGGCCCACACAGCCACTTCTGGGCCGAGACGGTGAGGAAATCGATCCCGGCGGCAGCGACGGGAATCGCACCGACGGCCTGCGCGCCATCGACCAGCACGGGCAGGTCGCTTCTCTCCCTCAGCTCCGCCACCGGCAGGACGCGCCCGTCCGTCCAGAGCACCTGCGAGAGCGCGAGCAGCTTCGTGCGCGGCGTGACGGCGGCGAGAATCGCCTCGGGCTCGGGACCTGCGACGACGATGCGCGCGCCGGAGGCATGCAGCGGCCCGAGCAGACCGAAGTGCTCGTCGGTCGTGGTCACGACCTCGTCCGCGGGCGAGAGACCGAGACCCGAGAGGACGATGTTGCAGCCGTCGGTGGTCGAACAGGTGAGCGCGACCTGCGCCGTCTCGGCGCCGACCAGTGCCGCGATCTGCGCCCGCAGCTCGTCGCGCAGACCGACCACCAGGGCAAAGAAGTCCGGCCCCGAGCGCCCTCGCTCGAGATCAAGCCGCTGCCTCGCCTCCATCGCCTCGACCGTCGAGCGGGCGAGCGGACCGAAGGTACCGGCGTTCAGGTAGGCGAAGCGCTCGAGTATCGGGAACTGGGCACGGGCTTGGGCGAAATCCATCATCTGGAAGATATCCGCCGCTACCCGATCCGGAGCCCTACAGGCGCGTGATCGGAAAGGACACCCGCCTTGATTGTGCGGTGCGCCTCGGGCCAGACGTCGAGCGGGCCCGCCTCGGCGCCGCGGACGAGGATGTGGTCGATACCCGGGCCCGGCGGCGAGAAGCCCGGCAGCTCGGGCAGCTGCTTCGGGCGCAGGTTGAAATCTCCGGCGAGGATGATCGTGTCGTCGTTTTCGGCAACCGCCTCGACGAAGGAAAGCGCTCGCAGAATCTCGGCGGCGCCGACCTCCGGGTGCCCGGCCACGCCCGAGGCATGCAGATTGGCGATCACCATCCCCTGCAGGCGCACGGCCTGGCAGATGCGGCGCTCGCGCCGGCCGCGGCTGACCACCGTCCGGCGCTGCTCGAGCGGTTGCAGGCGAGGGTCGAGCAGGATCGCGTTGGCCTGACCGGAGACGGCCGAGCGGAAGAAGCCCTGGTTGAGCCGGGTGATCCAACCGCCGAACCGAGGCGGAAACCAGACGCGGCGCGTGCTGTTCCAGATCAGCCTCATGTCGCTCCAGCCCGCGATATGGCGGCGGCCCCAGAGCGGAACCTCCTGCAGGCAGACGACGTCGGGGTGATCGGACGAGATCAGGCGCACCGCCTGCTCGAGATAGTTGCGCCGGTTCCGTGGCGAGGTCATGCCGTGGTGGACGTTCCAGGAACGGACGAGCAGGCTCATGCCGCGAGTTTACGAGAGCCGNCNGCCGNCGCGGTGCAACCGGGCGCCCCACGTGGCGGTGCAAGGCGCATTGCGCTAAATCGGCACGAAGCTGTCGCATTCCCCAGTGCCTTTCCTCGCTACCGTCCCTCCGCCCCGTGGGTGGGTGGGGGGTGGCGGGTGGGCAAGGCGCCCGGACCCCCGGCCGGCGCTCCACGGCGAGATGTCGGCGGCCATCATTCCGCTCGGCGCTCTAGGCTCTCTGCGTGCGCGTAGTCATCGCCGACCCGTCCGCCTTCACGCCGCCCTACGATCACGAGCTGGCCGCGGCACTCGCGCGCGCCGGCGCCGAGGTCGAGCTGGTCAGTTCCCGCTTCCGCTTCGGAACGGTGGCGGAACCGGAGGGCTACGCGCGCAGCGAGCTCTTCTATCCGCTCAGCTCCCGCCTGTTCAGGCGCTCGCGCCTACGCCTGCCGCTGAAGCTCTGCGAGCACCCCTTCGGCATGGCGCGCCTGCGCCGGCGCCGCCCCGACGTCTTCCACCTGCAGTGGCTGGGCCTGCCCGAGCTCGATCGCTTTTTGTTGCCGCAGCGGGCTCCGCTCGTCTTCACCGCCCACAACCTCGTGCCGCGGCGGAAGATGGGCAAGCGCAAGCTCTGGCCCAAGCTGCTCGGCCGCTTCGACGCCGTCGTCGTACACTCGCAGCGCGGGCGCGAGACGCTCGCCGAGCTCGGAGTCCCGCTCGAGCGTCTGCACGTCGTCCCCCACCCCATCATCCGCAGCGACCCGCCTCGCACGGGCGACGGGCGAACACTGCTCTGCCTCGGTCTGATCCGCTCGTACAAGGGCCTGGGCGACGCGATCGAGGTGGCAAAGAAGCTTGGCGACGCGCGCCTGCTCGTTGCCGGCGACTCGATGGAGCCGGTCGAGCCTTACCGCGAGCAGGCCGGGGGAATCGCCGAGTGGCGCCTCGGCTACCTCTCCGACGCCGAGGTCGACCGCGCCCTCGGAGACTCGACACTGGCTCTGTTCCCCTACCGGCCAGGCATCGACCAGTCGGGCGCGCTGCTGCGCGCGCTCGGCGCCGGTGTGCCGGCGGTCACGTACGACGTCGGCGGCCTGGCCGAGCCGGTGCGCCGTTTCGGGGCCGG
>JGI24131J36419_10000543_pt1 | contig 13302 bp, 12 predicted proteins | sample BarGraNGADG00211_2_FD_36419 | JGI IMG/M metagenome (IMG submission 36419) | reverse complement strand
TCAACGACACCGACCGTTTTTGCACCCTTTATACTGTGATACACATACTCGGTTGCAAAGATATTCTTTGTAACCTTATCCTCGAATACACCTCGGCCCGTTTCATCAACTGCAGCGCGGGCAAGAGTAAGATGCGCTTCGAGTCCTGCTTCGGACATAGCCTTGACGATGCTGTCAACTTCTTCCTGGGACATGGTCAGGAATTGTTCGAGAGCCTTTTTGCCGTTTGCAACCAGTTCGTCTATCTGTCCGGCAATCGTGTTTACTTCTGAAATCCGGGGTTCCGGGGTTGGTTCAGTAGGTGTGCTGACCTTTACAGATGCTGTTTTTGTTGATGTAGCTGCCATTGTGCTCCTCCCAAACGATTTTCGTTTGTTTTTATATTGTTTCGAACGATTTTTATTTTCCTGCGATCATTATAAATATGTTTTCAAATAAAGTCATTTGTACAAATTAACCAAAAAAAGCGTCGAAATCCGTAAATTTTTGGTTTGCTATTCATTGATTGCATTTTCAGTTGCAGACATCAGCGGCTGTAAGCAAGATGCGTATTTTCGAAACGAAAATCATTTGTTGACAATTTGCAAATTAATTGATAGGATTTGTATCGATACAAAAATCATTAGCAACAAATTGATATGGAAATTTTCACTCGAAACGATGCTGGAGGCAGGTATGATTAATCTTGAAAGACGAAAGAGAATTCTGGAACTTTTAGAAAAGGAAGGACAGGTAACAACCCTGGCGCTGGAAGACAGCCTTGGTGTTACCGGTGCGACCATTCGATCCGATTTGCGTGAGATGGATCGGGAAGGTGCCATTGTACGCTTTCATGGCGGAGCGGCTCTTGCTGATCAGAGCCGGCTGACTTCACCGAATCAGAACTATATGAGAAGAAGCGTTATGCACGTTGCTGAAAAAATGATGATTGGAAAAGAAGCCGCAAAGCTTGTTTCCGATGGGGAAACAATCTTTCTGGACGCAAGTTCAACCGTTTTTTATATGCTTCCCTATATAAATCATGTAGAAAACTTGACAATAGTGACCAATGGCATTCATACTGCCATGGAGATTCAACGGTATAGTAATTTTAAAACCGTTTTGGTTGGTGGCGTACTGCGTTCCCATTCCGGAGCAATTGAAGGTCTTTTGTGCGAGGAAATGCTGAGAAAAATCAGCGGCGACAGTTATTTTGTCTCCGGAAATGGTTTTTCCCTTGCAGCGGGACTTACGGGAAACAATTTCTATGAACTCGAGCTCAAACGCCGCTTTGCGGAGAAGTGCCGGAGAAGGATTGCCTTGATAGATTCAAGCAAGCTTTGCAATGATTCGACTTCGTCTTTTATTCCAAGTGAGCAGATAGATGTATTAATAACGGATTCCGGCATTGCACCGGATCAGATTCGAAGAGTTCGTGAGGCGGGCATTGAGTTGATTGTCGCGCAGATGGATGAACAGAATCAGAACTGAAGCGGTGTTTATCCGCTTCTATTAGTCAGGAGAAAATATGGATGATCTTTCTTTTTCCGCTCTTCCGATCTCTGAGGAGATACTGAGAGCACTTACCGACATGGGCTTTGAAGAGGCTACACCGATTCAGGCTGAGACAATTCCTCACATTCTGGAGAGCAGGGACCTGCTTGGACAGGCGCAGACCGGAACAGGCAAGACCTGTGCTTTCGGTATTCCCGTTATAGATTCCGTAGATCCGAATTCCAACCATATCCAGACGCTTATTTTGTCGCCTACAAGGGAACTGGCAATACAGATTGCAGAGGAACTGCATAATGTTGCCAAATACAAAGAGGGCGTACGCATTGTTGCAATCTACGGCGGACAGCCGATAGACCGTCAGATCATGGCACTCAAGCGCAAACCGCAGATCATTGTCGGAACACCCGGACGTGTTATGGATCATATGAGAAGAAAGACACTCCGCCTGGAGAATCTTGAAAAACTCGTTCTTGATGAAGCCGATGAAATGCTTAATATGGGATTCAAAGAAGACATCGATACAATTCTTGAGACGATCCCGGATAGTGTTCAGAAAGTAATGTTTTCTGCAACGATGCCAAGAGCCATTGTAGAACTGACCAACAAATATTTGAAGGATCCTATCCATGTAAAAATTGCTTCAAAAGAACTTACCATTCCGCTTGTGGAGCAGTTTTATGTTGAGGTCAGGGAGTCAAATAAAATAGAGATTATGTCCCGTCTTATAGATGCAGGGAATGTGACGCGTGCGTTGGTTTTTTGTAATACCAAAAGACGNGTTGATGAAGTTGCGGACAAACTCAATACCCGCGGATATTCTGTTGAAGCTCTTCACGGAGATCTCAAACAGGCTTCCCGTGACCGTGTTATGAAGCAGTTCCGTACCGGAAAGCTTGACCTTCTCGTTGCAACGGATGTTGCAGCGCGCGGTATAGATGTNGATGATATTGATGTTGTTTTCAATTATGACCTGCCTTCCGACGATGAGTACTATATTCACAGAGTCGGTCGTACGGCCCGTGCCGGTAAAACAGGAAAGGCATATACCTTTGTTGTCGGACGTGAGATCATCGATCTGAAAAATATCCAGCGTGCAGTGCATGCGACGATCGCCAAGGCAGCTATTCCATCACTGGTAAATGTTCAGGAAAGCAGAATTACCGGTGTTTTGGACGGCACAGCTGAAATAATTGCCAAAGGAGANCTGGAATACTATATCAATTATATTGAGGAATATACGGAGGGGCTCAACGTATCCGGAGAAGATGAAAAATTCTTCACAACGGCCGACGTAGCAGCTGCACTTCTCAAGCAAATGTGCGGAGAGTCCCTTGCACAGCGTGAACAGGTGGAAGAAGTCGTTCCCTATGAAGAAATGGCAAAGATGAGACGAAACAGGGAGCTTAATGGCGGAACTCCTCCTCCGAATACAAGAAATCACGGCAAAAATGTCGAGCCGGGCATGCAGCGCCTCTTCCTGAACGTTGGAATCAAGGATCATATGCGTCCGAACCAGATTGTTCAGTTTATTGCATCCAANGGTGAAATCCCGGGTAAGGAAATCGGTGCTATCGCCATNTTCGATGAATACACCTTTGTCGATGTTCCGGTTGCCCTGGCTGCGCAGGTGGTCAGCAAAACCAACAAGGAAAGAATAGGAAGAACAGTTGTAAATGTCGAATTGAAAAATGACTCCCAGGGATCTGCCGGNTCTGCCAGCTCTTCTTTCTCCGAAAGAACACCGTTTTCCAATAAAAAAAGTTCTGAATCAAAAACATACGGTGATAAAAAGCGATCCGAGCCCAAAGCTTTTAGTGACAAGAAGAGAACATACGGCGATAAGAAAAAGGTTGATGCATCGGATAAGCCGCGCGAGAGAAAAAAACGTACGGAAGACTGATGAAATCACATCGGATTTACAATAAAAACCGTCTCAAAAGCATAGTGCTTCGGAGGCGGCTTTTTTTGATAAAGTCTAAAAACAATGCGGAAAGATGCTAGCCGGCGGTGAAGCTTTCGATCAGAAGGCGCTGCTTGAATTTCTTGGGTGTCATGTGACGGTGCTTTTTGAATTGTGTGATAAAGTAGCTAGCATTTGAAAAGCCGGTTTCCGTTGCAATCTGGCTGACATTCAGGTTTGAACTGACCAGAAGCTTTTCGGCTTCGGTAACGCGCACATAAGTCAGATATTCCGAGAACGTTTTTCCGATGGATGACTTGAAAAACCGCGAAAAATAACTGTAACTCATATTGCATAGGGAAGCCATTTTTTCAGCGCTTACCGTGTGCATATAGTTCTGGTCAATATGGGTAAGAACACTCTCAAGCCTTGCAATATCTTCATTACGCATGCTGGATGTAATATTCATATTAACACCCTGTGCATGCCATTTGCGCAGGAACCACAGGAAAATCTGGCAGATGTTTGATCGCACGGCGAGCTCAAACCCGTATTCACGTTCGTTATATTCGCGGTTGGCATCCTCAACAAGAGACCCGACATTTGTCTTTTCAAGTTCGCTGGCTGTAATGACCCGCTGAGGCGATGAACTCGACATAATAAAGGGCATGATATACTTGGCCTCAAATGAAGTCCTTGACGTTGAAAAGAGAACAAATGGATCAAACTGCAGACAAATGTACCTGCACAACGGAAAACGCCGGAAAGCATGGGGTTCCTTGGAATTGACCAAAAGGAGGTCGCCGCTCGAAATACTGAACTCATGTCCGCTGACTGAGGCCAAAAATGTTCCTTCAAGGACATAGATGATTTCAATGTCCTCATGGTAATGGGCACCGACTTCATCACATCTTGGACCCTGTACATGTAAATGAGAACAGAACGGGATGAATTCCCCTTTTCCCGGCTGATGAATGTCTTCGTACAGCGCGGAAATTTGACCGTTTTTTGTCTGAACTATGTGGTCCATCATTGATTCCTCCTAGGGGGATTTTGCATTCGATCAGATATTTGAATGTCAAAATATACATATGAGTTTATCAAAAATGTATGCAATTGTCAGTGCCTAAAGAGCAGGAATACAAAAATATGATACTTTCAGGAATCGCCGTATTCTTCTTTGCCTTCCTGAAAACATCCAAGCCGTCTCATCACTTCTTCAGGCAGGATTTCCAGACCCCAGCAGATGGAGAGAAACTTCTTGACCGTAACATTGACCGTACACCTCTCAATGGAACAATAGTACGAATTGTTAATGTTAGCTGCTTCGGACAATGAATTCTGAGACAGACTTCTCTTGTGGCGAGCCTGCCTGAAGATAATACCCAGCTTGCGGGAGGCGTTGTCGATGGTCGCGGTGTTTGTGTGATCGGCTAAATTCCTGCTTAACATACAAATTCCTCCTGTGATCATGACTTAAAGTCCTAATGTATTTGCTTGGGGGATAGTTAAATCCCATTATATAATATAAACCATTATATAGAATGAATTTTAGCGGTCAATATGATATATCCATAAAATTCGCATGGATCAAAAAAACATTGCGTTTTCATGTACATTTTGCAGATATATAATCAATTCATTTAGGGAAAAATATAAATAGTAGTAAAATTTGTCTGTTAATAATTTACCGTATAGATTCACTGGCGTATAATATATTAGAAATCGAGTAGATAGAAAGGGATTTGTGATAATTATGAAAACAATCCAACTACCTGCTTGGCTATCAACGGGAATGATTTTCCAGCAAGGCGTTCCGTTCTTGCTGTATGGATATGCACAGCCTCATGCGACAATAAAGCTCGAAGTAGTCAAAGATCCGACGGATGGCCGGAAAGTATCAAAGCTTGATACTGACTATGGTATTATTTTGAGCAGAGAAACACAGTCGGATGATGCAGGCAAATTTTCCTTTGAACTGCCGGCATACAAACCTTCTACGGATGCTTATACACTTCTATTCAGTTCTGCAGGTGAGACAGTTACCGTTAAGGATCTGCGCTGCGGTGACGTCTGGGTTATGCTCGGATCGATTCCATTTTGTATTCCTATTTCAAGGACAAGCGCTCCGAGAACACCGCTGAAAGACTCTGCACTGCATCTTATCCGTTTTTTCGTTTCTTCAAGAACCGGGATCAAAGCCGGCGGTAAATATGCATATTCTCCGTTAGAGACTATGGTGGAATCGTCTTGGATCACTGTACGGGACGGGAAAGAGCTTGCCGGAGTATCAGCAGTGGGCTTTTCCCTGGCGTATCATCTTGCAGATCAGCTTCATTATCCTATTGGAATTGTTGACATTGCACTTGAGGGTTCAGCGATTTACAGCTGGATTTCCAGGCAGACTTTTGAATCTGAACCTGAATTGGCAGCAATTCTTAAGGACAGCCGTCTGTTTCTTGAGGAAGCGGACTGGTCCCTTCACGTATCAGGACCCAAATCAGAACCCCTTCCTGAAATCATTAGTGAAATGCTGTCCGACCCGGGAGTGCTTTCTCAGGATGTGAAGACGGATATTCAGAAAGAAGCTGCGGTTCCGGTCCAGCCTGTTGGAAATAAAAAATTGATGTCGGAACTTCCGAAGCCGCATGTTGACAAGAAGATTGAACCGCTGCCGGACATACCGGAAGCCAGACGCATGACTGCGCTTTATAATCATAAGCTTTACCCGCTCAAAAACATGAGCATCCGCGGTATTCTATTTGCTCCGGATGCGAAGGACAGCAAATTTTCCGCACAATATGAGATTCTCATGAGGGCGTTGCTTTCGGATTTATCCGCTGTATTCGGACCTCGTAAAATCCATAACCGCCAGCATATTCCCTCCCTGATACTTTTGCAGGTTCATCCGTCGTATACAGAAACTGCAGCACCATACAGATTGGTCCACTTCAATGAATCTATTTCTGCAATTCGTAGAAAGCTTCCAATGCCAATCGGTGTTCTCAGTCAGCACGACATGCTTTTGCCGGATAAAGCGATGACTTTTTATATCGGCAGGCGTCTATCTTTTATCGCGCTGGGTCTTCATTTCACTCCCAAAATGCCGACATCGTCACCTGAGTGCATCGGCGTGGAAATTGTCGGGAATAAGGTTATGATTTCGTTTGATAATACAAGTGATGGTTTGAAACTGGCAGAAAACGAATCTGTTCTTCGCGGCTTTGCAATCTGCGGTCTGATAAGGTGTATCGTCCGGCACATGCCAAAATACTGCACGGTGTTCGTGTCATGGTTTGGCATGACGATGTTTCTGAACCCAAAGGAGTAACATATGGGTATTATCCGATACCTCACAGCTCAACTTTCAAAAATCGCGCTGATCTTCCGGTACTTCCTTTCCGATTCGACAGAACCGAAGCGACATATTCACCTGATCTGACCTTTACAAGCTGTGATCAGCTGACCTTTTTAGGACTTGAGCACGAAGATTCTGAATTTGCAATGCTTCCCTTGTATGAGGTCTGCAGCGGAGATGGGAAGATCTTCCTGGAGACACTCAACAAAACAGAGGGTTCGGGTTCACTTCGAATTGAGTATGCTGCTAAAGACGGACGATTCTCTTTCGCACCTATTCTTAGATACGCATCGATGTATGCGCCGCTCGATCTGTCTACTTTTAAGCGGGTAAGCATTGATGTTTTCAATCCTGACCAGCAGATAAAGAAAATTATGATTAATGGATTCGAAGGGGCAGCAGAAATCAAGGCGGGACTGATGTGGCAGACACTTCTGCTGACTTACGAAGCCTCCGTGCCAATGAAGATAGACAATTTTGAAATCAGTATTATGGATCAGCAGAAGAAGGGTTCTGTATATATTGATAATATCCGGTTTCTTTCCTAGAATAACCGTGTGTGAATGACTTTACATGTACGAGTTGTCCGTAACTGCACGAAAATGTTAAAATGATATCCAGATCAATTCGTGGATATGGAAGGTGAGCTTGGATGTTTGAAGATTTACTTCCGGCTGTAGAGAAAAGTATCCTTGAGGCATCGGGGTCGATACCTGTTGTTTTTGAGGGTATTGAACACAATTTTGAAAAAAGCACGCTGGTTCCNATTGCCAGCAAACATTCATCGCACGAACTGATGTATCTGCGTGCAGGANGGGCTGAGTTTCAGATTAACGGGAAGACAGTGCTTCTTGAAAAAGGCTCTTCGCTCGTTATTCGGCCTGCCGTCAGCCATGCAATCAAAGTGCTGAGCGGACATGCAGATATGGTTGTATTATATTTTGGATTTTCACAGGATATAAAGGAGGCGCAGCAGGCGCTTCGNACGCCGTCCGAGAATGCNCGGCAAAGTCTGGAAAACCGCAAAACAGGGCCTTCGGTTCCTNCGGCACTTATGGGGATTTCAACAGAAACNCTTGAGAGTTTTCTTGATTTTGCAAAGGGGGAAGAAGGCGAAGATGCGCCGAGTTCNCCCTATCTGGTTATTTCAGGAAAAGGCCGCCAGGATATAGGAGTTCTCGTTGAGCGTATTATGAAAGAAAGCACGCAGGATGCCTTTGCCAGAGACCTTATGATGCAGTTCCTTGCTATGGAGCTTCTGGTTACACTTTCACGGGCTTTGAGGGAAGAATGGGAAGAGAGCCTTCGTGTAAAGCATGGAAAGGCAAGAGAACTTGTTTTGATCGCCAGAGACTATCTTGTACAAAATCATGACCGTGGTATTTCTGTTGCTGATGCGGCTTCCTATGTTTTTTTAAGCCAGGGTTATTTTACGAGAGCCTTTCGCGACGAGATCGGAATCAGTCCAATGGGCTTTCTTATGCAGGTTCGTGTCAATCATGCCTGTAAACTATTGGCGCAAAGAGACATAAAAGTTAGCGGTGTAGCTCTTCAGGTTGGGTTTTCAAGTCCGCAGCGGTTTAATGTGGCGTTTAGAAAGCATATGGGAATGACCCCGATGCAGTATCGACAGATGGTACTCGGCTCGAATAAAGAAGTATAGTGCACCATTTAGGAGGATAAGTTATTGAATCAGGAAGATTTTACAGCCCCGGAAGAATCCTTTGAGAATATGGATATGCCGCGCATTGAAAACGCCGTCAGGGAAATTCTGCTGGCTGTCGGTGAAGATCCGGACAGGGCAGGTCTCCTTGACACACCTGCCCGAGTAGCTCGAATGTATGCTGAAGTTTTCTGGGGCCTTCACCGCGATATTAAAAAGGACATTAAGGTTTTCAATGAACCCGGGAATGACGAGATGATACTGATCGGTGATATTCCTTTTTATTCCATGTGCGAACATCATCTCCTTCCGTTTTTTGGTAAGGCCCATGTTGTATATATTCCCAGGGATGGACGAATCCTGGGGCTGTCCAAGGTAGCGCGTATTGTAGATACTCTATCAAGAAAACCGCAGCTGCAGGAACGCCTTACATCTGAAATTGCCGATACGGTTCTCGAAGCCGTTAATCCGCAGTCGGTGTGTGTTGTGATTGAAGCAGAACACCTCTGCATGACAATGCGTGGAATCCGCAAGCCCGGTTCAAAAACAGTTACTTCCGCTATGCGCGGAGGATGCCGGTCCGATGCTAAAACCAGAGCGGAGGCACTATCCCTGATCAATCGTCCTCACAATTGATTTTTGAACGGCTGATCACGCAGTTGAAAGGAAGGTATACTTTTGATAAATTGGATGGAGTGTCAAACACCGGCAGGGAATACTGATTCGCATTTCCTTTACAGGGCAGCGGACTACCTTGTGCCGATTTTCAATAAGACCTTCATCATGGGAATTTTGAATGTGACTCCGGATTCATTTTCGGATGGCGGAAGGTTCTTCAGTGTCCATGACGCTGTGGTACACGCGAAACAGATGGTAGAAGCCGGTGCCGATATGATTGATGTCGGAGGCGAATCTACACGTCCGGGACACACACCTGTATCTGCCGAAGAAGAGCTCAAAAGAATTCTTCCTGTCATAAGGGCATTGAGGCAGGAGCTGCAGGTTCCGATATCCGTGGACACATGGAAAGCAGCGGTTGCCTCTGCGGCAGTTGAGGCCGGTGCGTCTATTATTAACGATATATGGGGCTGCAGAAGAGACCCGGACATCGCAGGTGTTGCTGCGCGGACAGGTGCCGGACTAATTGTGATGTTTAACGCTTTTGATGCAGAACTTGTTCAACGATCCGGGGATATTGTGTCTGATGCAATTGACTATCTTGCGGAAAGCATTCGTATTGCCCGTAAAGCCGGAGTTCGTGACGATCAGCTGATGATTGACCCCGGCATTGGTTTTGGTGTAAGCACACAGGAGTCCCTGGCGCTTATCCGGGCGCTGCCATCTTTCAGGGACCTCGGTTTTCCGGTATTGATCGGACCTTCGAGAAAACGATTTATCGGCACTGTGTTGGATAAGCCTGTTGAACAACGCCTGATCGGTACGGTTGCTGCATGCTGCGTGGGTGCCTGTCTTGGAGCAAATGTTGTTCGTGTACATGATGTTGCAGAAGTCGCAGGAGCATTAAAAATGAAAGACGCAATTTTTGGCATTTAAATCACGGAGGCGTACAAATGAATAATCTTTCAGATTATCCTGATCAAATTTGCCTTAAGGGTATGTCTTTTTATGGGTATACAGGTGTTTTTGATTTTGAAAAACAAAACGGGCAGACCTTTCTTGTGGATCTGACTCTTTGCTTTTCAGGCATTCAAGCGGTAGATACGGATATACTTGCTGATACGGTACATTATGGAGAGGTTTTTGACATTGTAAAAAAAACTGTTGAAACTGCCAGATTCGATTTGATTGAGTTTCTTGCAGGTGAAATCATTCGGGTCGTTTTTGCAAAGTTTCCTCTGATTCAAGCCATCGAGGCCATTGTGACAAAACCGGAAGCTCCGGTGGAAGGCGTTTTCGAATCGATCTCTGTACGTATTTTCCGGGAGCGCACAGAAAAAACAGAGGCATGGGGCCGGCTTTTATGAGTACTGCATTTTTGTCAATTGGAAGTAATCTTGGAAATCGGATGGGTAACTTGAAGAAAGCGTTATCCCTCTTATCTTCACACCAGTCGATTACCGTGATTAATGTATCCTCGGTATATGAGACGGATCCTGTCGGGTTTTCACAGCAGGACGATTTTTTGAATCTTGTCTGTAAAATAGAAACTGACCTTTCTCCAATTGCCCTTCTCCTGTATACACAGACAATTGAGCGGATTCTCTTTCGAGAGAGGACTATCCGTTTTGGGCCGCGGACTATTGATGTGGATATTTTAACCTATGATGCGATTGTCATGCAAACTGATGAACTTCTTCTTCCTCACCCGAGGATGAGTGAGCGCGCTTTTGTACAGATTCCCCTTCACGAAATACTTGATGGAGGTACCTTAAAGTTGGATCAGGACCCGTCTGTCCGCTATTTTGGAACTATTCCGGATAATTGCTGGTTGAAGCACCTGTAAAATCAGATATAATGGTAGCATATGTTTATCTGCAAAAGCCAAAACACATAGGAGGAACAGCATGAGTGATAATGTCAACCAGCCCATTTCCCGCACAGGTTCTGATAACAGCGGTAATGGCGGACATCTTGATCAGGGTGGAAGACGAAACAATCAGTCCGGCAATCGAAACAACCGGAGAAGGCGTCCTTCACAGCAGATCGGTGGCGAACAGTCGGCAAATCATTCTCAGCGGCCCGCGGCAAATAATCCCGGGGTTCCCGCACAGCAGAATGCTCAGCAAAACGCTCAGCAGAACAATCAGGCTGGCAGACAACAACAACAGAACCCGTCAGTCCGCCAGGACCCATATCAGCAAAGACGACCCAATAATCGTCCGCAAAGACCTAATCAGGTAACGGATGTAAGACCTGCTGCCGTTTCTAATTCTTCTGCTGTGAATGTTCCTCAGAACACAAATCGCAGTGCAGAAAAACCGGAACACGGCAACGAGAAACAGATTCCGGTTGCCCGCACTGAAAAAGAAGATAACCAGGCGTTTGGCAACCGCAAAAATGCAGCAAATCAGCCGCCGCGTACGGAACGTCAGCGTGAGCCCCGTACCTGGGCGAGAAATATCCGCACTGAAGAAACACATGAAGATATTCACAGGGAAAACGAAAGAATCGAAAAGGAAATCTGGCTCGAAATTGCCGGAATCCATACCTTTAAGCTAGACTGACAGAAAGGTAATGGATTTTATGTCTGCTTCTGAGCGGGATTTGCCGTTTTTCGATTTTTCCCGGCTGCATCTCTGGAACATGCCTGCGCGCACCGCAGGTCATCCCGGCTTTCATATGCCGGGGCATGCGGGGGCGCGTTTTTTTACAAAGGACTATGCAGATACAATTATCTCGATTGATACAACCGAACTATCTTCCTCCGATGACCTGCATGAGCCTTGTGGTCCTGCGCGTGCGGCAATGAATGAATCCTCACGCATTTATGGAAGCGGAGAGACGCTTTTTGTAACGACCGGGTCGACAACCGGAATGCAGGTGATGCTTGCATCCGTTGTGACGCCCAATACTTTTCTGCTTCTGCCGAGATCGGTTCATATGTCCGCTCTTCATGCAATTGCGCTTTTGGATTGTCAATATGCCCTAATTCCATATCCTGATGAGAAAATTCAGTCCGGATATTTATATCCGCAGCTAACGGAAGCTTTACTTGAAAATGCAATCCGGCTTTATCCGCAGGTTACGGATATCCTTCTTGTTTCACCGGACTATTACGGACAGTGTGCTAATCTTACGGCGCTTTCCAAAATTGCTCATGCACATGGCTGCCGGCTTCTTGTGGACGAAGCTCACGGGGCTCATTTTTCTTTTGCAAAAGATCTTTTACCTTGGGATGCGATGAGCAGTGGTGCGGATATGTGTGTACAGAGCCTTCACAAGACCTTGCCTGCACTGACGATGGCATCACAAATTCATATTTCCCCGGACGCAATCGACTCCGGAAGAGTTTCCGTTTTGCGTGTATGGGCGATGCTTCGACTTTTTGAAACATCCAGTCCATCTTTTGTAATTGCTGCTTCTTCTGAATATGCGCTTGCCTGGATGGAAAAATTCGGCCGTCAGGCACTTGCAGTAAGATGTCGGGATATTCAGGATTTTACGGATCGAATCGGACCGGTACTTGGCGCACAGGATGCAATGAGCGATGATGCAAGTCAAAGAGACCCGCTGCATCTTGTTCTGTTACCGGACACGGACCGGATTTTTGTTCCGGATCTGATGGCAGCCCTTGAAACACGGGGCATATATATTGAATTTGCAGATCTTCTTCGTCTGGTTCTGATTATCTCGCCATGGCAGAATTCAAACGATTTTGATGCCCTTTATGAGGCAGTCTCGGATGCAGTGAGAAATATGCCTCCGGCACTTGATAAGGCGCGGGAGGCGGTGTCTTTGGACAAACGGTGGGGGAATCTGATTACCTCGGTTCCAAAGAAAGGAATATCGCTCAGGACGGCTGTTTTCAGGGGGGGGGATGGAATAAGCATACATCTGTCTGAAGCTAAAGACAGGATATGTGCTTCAACGATTGCCCCGTATCCTCCGGGTGTTGCTGTTTTATGGCCGGGAGATCGAATATCACAGGAACATATTGATGTCCTCCAAAGGCTCGGCGACCTCGGGATATCCGTCCGTGGAATGAAAGACGATATGGTAGATGTTCTCCCGGAACNAATTTTGGGTGGAGAAGATGACGTTGATGCGCTATAATGCAAAGAAGATCTGTACAAATTGCGCATAATCTGCGATATAATGAACAAGGAGTTAATTAACAGTGCAAACGGACAAGGGGTTGTTTGTTACATTTGAAGGAATAGATGGATGCGGTAAAACCACTCAGGTAACTGCATTAAGGAAATCTCT
>JGI24131J36419_10000527_pt1 | contig 13476 bp, 9 predicted proteins | sample BarGraNGADG00211_2_FD_36419 | JGI IMG/M metagenome (IMG submission 36419) | reverse complement strand
GCGGGCCGCGCGGGCGGCGCGGGCCGCGCGGTCGGGATGGGCGCGAGCGTGGGGGCGATTGGGATATTCGCTGCCACCGCGACACCGGCTGCCCCGGCGTTAACCGTCACCAGGTCGTTGATGACCCAGCCGGAATCGCCGTTGTAGTTGAACTGCCACCAGCTTCCCGAGGAATCTTTACCGGTAATCGCCAGTTGTTGGCCTTGCGTGACCTGGCCGATGATCGGGTAGGCGGTGCCGGGTCCCTGGCGCACGTTNACCGTGGGATTGTTCACGGTGAAGGCGGCCGCCGCGGGGGCGGACGTAGCCGCTGCCGCTACGGTGGGAGTAATGGTGGGCGAAAGCACGAGGGTGGCTGCCTGGGTCGGCTCTGGGGCTTGTGTGGCCGGCTGTGCCTCGGCCTTGGTCGGAGTGACCGTAAAGGTCGGCCTTGGGGCGCGCGCGACCCGGACCGGCGTCGGCGTCGCGCCCGTTTGGGCGGTCCCGCCGCACGCCGCCCCTGCCAATACCACGACCAGCAGGGCGATCAGAACCCAAATACGAGAACGCATTTTGTGAGATTCTCCTTTGCATCTTCGCTGATGCGTGCCGCGCGTCACGTGATCCTTTGCCTCAGATCACGTATTCACGCATCATACGTTGGTTAACTGTCATCGAGCGAGCCAATAGGCTACATAGACCACGAGGTTCCGATAAGCGTCACCGAGGGTGGTGAATTCAGTGACCGGAGATACACGGTCCCCGCCGGGCCGGGCCAGATAGATCTTCCATTTTACTTCGCCGGCGTTGTTGAGCTCGAATTTTAAGTTGTACTTCAGATCGTTGATCGGGTCGTTCCAGCTCGTATGATCAAAATCTATATGCGCGTACGATTGGGCCGGCTTGCTGACATCAACGTCATTGCGGAAGACCTTGAGCACGTAGCCTGCCAGCGGCTTCTGATTGTCGGGCGGTCCCTCAAACACTTTCACCCAGATGGTCATGACACCGTCGTCACGCTGGATCGGGTAAAGTGGACCTTGAGCGATGTCAAAGGGCGGCTGAGGCGTAGGCGTGATCGAGGGAGTGGCGCTAGGCGGCGGTCTCAGCGTGGGCGAGGGCGTGGGACCGGGCGTGAGCAGCGGTGCGCCTTCGATTGTGCCGTTGGGAGTGACGCCCTCCGCGTTGACCCAGGCCGGTTGGTTGGAAATGCAGCATACCAACCACCAATCGCTCGCCGCGCTGCGCCCCATCAGCATTAACGCCTGGCCCTGTTTGGCCTGACCGATCAACTCGTAGCTTGTGCCCGGACCGCGCCGTCCATTGACCGTCGCCGAGCTGACGACGACGTAAGGCGTCGGCGAGGGCGTCAGGGTCGGCGCAGAGGTCGGAGTGATGGTCGGCTCGCTGGTCTCCGTGGGCAACTGGCTCGGCTGGGGGCCCGGCGTAGACGTGGCAAAAAGGATCACGTTTGTGTTTCCGGCGGGCTGCCCGCTCTGGGCGTCCGGCGCAACTGCCGTCACTCCCGGTGGGAGCGCGCCGAGCACCCCTTGCCCCGGTCCCGGTAGCATGGTGAGAACCGCGCCGCGGGCCGGCGTGAAAGTGGGCCGCGGGGTCTGGGTGAGAGACGCGCTGCTCCGCGCGCCCCCGTCGCCGGCCAGAAACTGGCCGACCGAACAGCTCACGCTGGCGGCGGCGAGCAGAAAGGTTATCATGAGAACCGGCCATAGCGGCCGGCCGGGTGGCGGCCCGTGATGCAAGCTGTCCCTCACTTCGTGAAGATAACGTAGTACCACTTTCATTTTGGCGACACTGGTGTTAAGACGGACCGCGGCCGAGAGAGGGTTCCCTGCTCCGTCAGTCACGGTGACTTCCCACACGTCGTCGCCCATAGGCACCGAGACGCTGTTGCTATCCCACTTGACGTTGCGCTTCACATCGACATTGGGCGTCGGCGGCGGGTTCCACTGGATAGTGTCGCCCTTCCAATATGATTCGGAGCCGCTGCTCAGCCATTCCTGGCCCGTTGAGCCCTTGCGGATTTTGAGCTTATAACCCCACAAGGGCGTCGCTCCGTCGTAAATGATCGCGGATACCTGGAAGAAGTTCTGGCCGAGCGGAAATTCCTGCGGTGTTTGCTGCAGGTGGAAGCCCCAGGCATACGTCGGCGTCAGCGAAGGCGTTGGTGAGGGAGCGGGTGTGGGCGGCGCAGGTGGCGCAGGTGGGATATCAGTCACTTCCGCCACGGTCCAGATCGGTCCCTCCACCGTCACCACCGAATCCGCAATCCAGACGTCGCTGTTGTTCACGCAGCAGATTTTCCACCAGTTCCCGGCCCGGTTACGCCCGACCACTGTGACGGTCGTGCCAATATCTAGCCGGGTCACCAGCGGGTATGTCTCCCCCGGGCCCTGGCGCACATTGGCCTGGTTAATCTTCACGTGTACCACCACGGGCGGCGACGGGGTGGAGGTAGCCGTCGGGGTGGCCGTCGGCGGGCCGGGTGTGTTGGTCGGGCCGGGCGTGTAGGTCGGCCCCGACGGGCGCGGCGTCGCGGGAGGCGCGGGAGTGGCGGTCACCAGGATCACCACTACCGTCTGCACGCCCTGGGCAGCGCCACCCTGGGGCACCACGATCCCTTGCGCCGAACCGGCAACCAGGATCTGAGGTGTGGATGGTGCGGTCGTCGGGATCAAGTTCGGGAAACGGGTGGAGTCGACGGTCGGCGAGGCTACCAGCATCCCCTGAACAGCGGGCGTCCAGGTAGGGCGTGGCGTGCGCGTCGGTGTTACCAGCGGCGCCGTCCGGCGGGCCAAAATCTGGCTGGCTGACAGCGAGCATGCCAGGATGCCCACGACCAGAACGGCGAGAGCCCCTAAGAGCGTGCCGGCCAGTCTGCGGCTAATAGTGATAATCCTTGCCTCCCCAACTCCCGTGAAAGTCACGCGTTGAACGCGCGGCGAGTATATCACAGGATAGGGGTTCAGAAAACTTGAGCTTTACCTGCATCTGAGGTATCATACTGTCCACTGAATCAGAACTAGGATCGCACGATCGGTTGATCATGGGGTCCGCTGGTCGAGGGATCGATTTGAGGAGAGAGGCTACTATGCAGGTTCTCTTGTTGAAGGATGTTGAGGGGGTTGGACACGCCGGCGATATCAAACACGTAGCCGGCGGCTACGCCTCGAACTTTCTTTTCCCCCGCAACCTGGCCATGCCCGCCAGCGAGGGCGCCCTTAAGCAGGCCAAGACGATTCGCGAAGCGACGGAACGCCGCCAGCAGCGCAAGAGCGACGAAGCCAAGGAGCTGGCTGCCAGGCTAGATGGCCAGGTCGTCGTGTTTAAGGCCAAGGCAGGGGAAGGCGATCGCTTGTACGGTTCGATCACCGGCCATGACGTGGCGGAGGCGCTGGCGAAGGTAGCCGGGACCGAGGTCGATCATCGATTCCTTGTCCTCGAGCACCCCATTAAGACATTGGGCGAGCACGAGGTGCCGGTCAAGGTCGCCTCCGGCGCAACCGCCAAGATTCGGGTGCGTGTCGAACGGCAAGACGAAGAAGAGCAGCCGGCCCGCTGACAAAAAGAGACCAGAGACGAAATTGAACTCACATTCGCCCCGCCAGCCTATTCCGCTGGCGGGGTTTTTGCGATTGGCCGGCTTCGGGTCCAATCGAGTTCTCATCTTGGGTGTTTAGACTGGTCAGTATGCGGATTCTCATCGTCGAAGACGAGCTTACGCTCGCTCAAACCCTGAAACGGGGTTTGGAAGAAGAGCACTACGTAGCCGACGTGGTCGGCGACGGGCGCGATGCGTTGGACTATGCGCGCGCGACTCTCTACGACGCCATTATTCTCGACGTCATGCTGCCGAGTCTGGATGGTTTCACGGTCTGTCGTCGTTTGCGCGAAGCGGGCATGACCGGGCATGTTCTCATGCTCACCGCGCTGACCGACGTGGATCAGCGGGTGCGCGGGTTGGACAGTGGAGCGGACGATTACCTCACCAAACCCTTCGCGTTCAAGGAGTTGCTGGCTCGTTTGCGCGCCCTGGGGCGGCGCACGCGCGATATTCAGATCGGACCCCTGCGCGTGGGTGATCTGACGCTCAACGAAGGTACTCACGAAGTCCGGCGCGGCGAACGACCGGTCGACCTCAGTCCGTTGGAATTCCGTCTGCTGCATTGCCTGATGCGGCATCCACGCCAGGTGCTCTCGCGTGATGCCTTGTTGGACCAGGTATGGAGCTATGACTATGCCGGGGGCTCAAATATCGTGGACGTGTACGTTCGCTACCTGCGGCGCAAGATCGAGGGGCCGGGAGAGAGTCGCTTGCTACACACAATTCGCGGCGTAGGGTATAAGCTGGCTGAGGCGGAATAGGACAATTACCTGTGCTTTCCATTCGTCAGCGCCTGACTCTGTGGTACACCCTGGTCCTGGTGGTGATTTTGCTGAGCTTCGCCGCCGTCATCTTTGTCGGCGGAACGTATCGCCTGCAGGTAACCACCGATCAGGATTTGGCGCAGGCGGCGCGGCAGTTGGCCCAGGCTCTCTCTCAAAACGAAGAACCGGTGGCGGTCGATACCTCATACCGACTGCTGAGGCTGGACGGGAAGGTGGTGCGCTCGTCCGGCACGGCCATCGCGCGCGTGCCGGCAAGCCCTGCCGTTATTCTGGCGGCGGCGAACGGCCAGACCCGCCGTGAAACTCTGGCCCTCAACCCTGTGGGCCCCGCTCTTATCAACCGCCCGCGGGCCGCCCTGCGCAGCGTGCGCGTTCTGACCGTTCCCCTGGGCCAGCCGCCGACCTTTATACTCCAGGTTGCCCGCTTCACGGACGATGTTCAGCGCCTGGATGGTCTCCTGGTCACTACTCTCCTGCTGGCCCTGGCGCTGGGCCTGCCGTTGGCTGCCCTGGGCGGGTGGTGGCTGGCAGGGCGTGCCCTGGCTCCTGTGCGTGCGATGACCGAAACCGCCCGTGATATCGAAGGCACCGACCTGGCCGGCCGCCTGCCGGTCTCCACACCGAACGACGAGCTCGGCCGGTTGGCTGCCACTTTCAACCAATTGCTGGACCGCCTGCAAGCCGCGTTTGGCCGGGAGCGCCGCTTCACTGCGGACGTGTCGCACGATCTGCGCACGCCCCTGGCGCTGGCCAAGAGCACTATTGGCGTGGCCTTGAACCGGCCGCGCAGTGCGGATGAGTTGCGCCAGGTGCTGATCGATGTCGACCACCAGGTTGACCAGTTGGCCGGCCTGCTGGATGCTACGTTGCTCCTGGCGCGCGCCGACGCAGACAGGCTCGAGCATGATTATCAGCCCGTCAATCTGAGCGAGTTGTTGAGCGACCTCTGCGACACATCGTCAGCCTATGCGTCCGAAGAGTACAACCAGACACTGAGCGGCGATATCGTGCCGGGCCTGATCGTGCGTGGCGACCGCGATCTGCTGACGCGCGTCTTCCTCAACTTGCTGGACAATGCGATGCAATACACCCCACGCGGCGGCGTCATCCGCGTGGCCGCTCATGCCGAGCTGCCGGTCCGCGAGGGCCGTCGTGGCGCGCCGGCGGACGAGCGCGGGCAGGCGATCGTCGACATTAGCGATAACGGAGTAGGCATCGCCCCCGAGGACCTCCCGCGTATCTTCGATCGCTTCTATCGCGCCGACACGGCTCGCACCGGCGCCGGCCACAGCCACCACGGCCTGGGCCTGAGTATTGCCCAGGCTATCACGCAGGCCCACGGTGGGCAGATTACGGCAACGAGCACGCTGGGGCGCGGAAGCTGCTTCAGCGTGCGGCTGCCGCTCTAATCCATTTCTCAGAATCGGCCGCTATACTGCGCATCAGGTTAGCGATCGATCAAACGCGGTAGCCGGCAATAGAGGCCGGCACGCGTAAAGGAGTGTGGCGATGAAGAAGAAACTGTTACTATCCGTGGCCGTTGTCCTTTTATTGGTTTTCGTCGTGGCAGGTAGCGTGGTGTACGCGCAGGAGGGCACACCCCCCGCGCAGGGGACCAACCCAGCCCCGGCCGCAGGGACGGCAGCCCCCGCGGCTAAGACGCCTAAGGCGCAGGCTCTGGTCCGCTTCGGCATACCGGGGGTGGGCTGGAAAGCCTTTGACGCAGCCGCTGACGCTCTCAAGCTGACCCCGACGCAGCTGTTCGAGCGCTTGCACAGCGGCGAGACTCTCCCCCAGATCGCTCAGGCGCAAGGGGTGAATCTGCAGACGGTGCAGCAGGCGGTCACGACCGTACGCCAGGATGCGGCTGCCCAGGCGGTTAGCAAGGCCGTTCAGTCTGGACGGATAACACAGTCCAGGGGCGATTGGTTATTGCAGGGGCTGAAGAACGGTTGGTTGGGTAGCGCCTTCAAGGCCCTCTTGCGGGCCAGGCTGCGCTAGGCAGGTGGATTGAGACTTCAGAAGCCGGATCGGGTTTGGNCCGGCTTCTGAAGCGTGCGCGGTTTCCGAAGCGTGCGTTTAACGCAAGGGAAAGCGCGCTTCTCCCAAGTTGACAAAGCTTCCGTCGCCGGCCCGCCGGTAGAGGATGACTCTGACCCCATCCGGCCGGGTCCCAGCCGGCAACGTGAAAGAGTAGGCATCGCCCACGATTTCCCCGGCCGACCAGCGGCCGGTGGGATACGCGCCGGCCACCGGTATCTCCTGGTCCTCCTGTCCTGTTTCCCGGTCCCCCTGCATCAGCCGCACCGAAACCGACCAGTTCTGCGCGGGGCGCGCGCGGGCATGCCATGCCAGCCACACCACCGTGTCGCCGCCGGCCGGGTTGTGGGTCACCCGTCCGCCCACCAGGCTCAGTCCGTCGCCGAAATCGTGCTCCCAGCTCTGAACCTGTGCATCGCTCGCCGCTAGCCCTACTCCGGGGAGCGGGCTTCTCTCAGGCGTCGGGAGCGTCGTCGCCGGTCGGGCGGTGATGCTGACCAGGGTGCTGCCCAGCGCACTATAATGGGCGTCTGGACTGACCTCCTGTGGCACGAGCGGCAGGGCCGCGGCTGTGACTGCCAGTGGACGGGAAGCGCCGGCCAGCATTTGGCGCGCCTGGTCGCTGGTGATCGCTTCTACATCGGGGCGCAGCCCCCAGATCTCGGTGAGATAGTTCAGCGCCAACTCTTCGGGCAGCGTCCCCAATACCCCCGCATGTAGAGGCGGGTTGTCGGCCAGGATGGCCCAGCCGGGCGCCAGACCCGTGTCACCGGCCCGGTCGCGTGAGTTCGTCTGCGGGTAGGATACGACGGCCCTGTCGACGATCAGCCCGGCGAACGCGGCCATGACGACCATCCGCAGCACCACTGACGAGAGCGCCGGCGACGGGGTGGGGGAGGCAACGACTGCACGATCACGGCCGGCAACCGGCTCTCCCGTCTCGTCCAGGTTGCGCCTGTCAGCAGCTCGACCGGCCCTCCACAACCGGTCCGCTCCGACGGCGAGACCCAGCGCGACCAATGCGTAGGCCGGCATGATCACCTGGAACCAATTGCCCAGGCGATCGATCCAGCAGAAGGCTATGTAAATGACCAGGGTCGCATACACCGCGATCGCTCGTCTTCCGCCGAGCCAGCGCAGACCGGCCAGCCCGCCCAGGAGGCCGATGGGGGTCAATTCCTGGACGATGAGAGCCGGGAACTGGGCGGTCAGGAAGGGGCGCCAGGACCAGGTGAGCTCGGCGCGTCCCTGCTGCGTCGATATGAAACTCCAGAACCATTGCCAGGCGGTGGCCCATTGCCCTGCGCCGCGCCACTCCGGATGTTGGGCGCCGCGTATGTAGACATAAGCGTAACTCAGCAGCGGAAGCGCAGCCAGGCTGATCGCGACCGCGATCAGCCTGGGCCGGCGCAACAGGCGCGGTTCCTCGCGCAGCACGAACCAGAGCAGCGGCGGAATAAGGATCAAGATGGTGAGAATGTGTGCCAGGCCAGCGCCCGCCAGCAATGAGATACCCAGCAGGTAACGATCCTGGCGGCCGCGCTGCCAACGGAAGGCTAACAAGAGCACGGCCAGTGTCCAGGCGACGGCCGAAGTATACTCTTCGGTCGTGACGGCATAGTACCAGAAGAAGAAGGTGACGGCATAGAAGCCGCCGGCCAGGAGGGCGGCCTGCCAGTTTCCACCGTTGCCCCGGTCCGTGGCTTCGAGGATCAGGCAATAGAGGAGCCATAGCGCCAGCAGCGCCCACAAGGTCGAGTAAGAGGACAGCAGTGAGATCGGGTTGAACGCCGGGCCGAGGAGCAGCCGGCCGGCATGGAACCAGAGCCAGCCGCCCATAGTGTAGAGCGGGTAGCCCGGAGCGTTACTGAAACGGCCCTGCACCTGCGCATATTGATGGGTGATCGGGTCGCCGCCCGTCAGTTCGCCCGGCCGCAGGCCGTTGTCCAGGGTGAACAGGTAAAGGGCGGCTGCCGCAAGGACGAGGAGCAGGCCCGCCAACTGGGACGCGTCCATCGCCAGGCGCCGGCCGCGGATCGCAGAAACCCGGCTCGTCCCACCCCGCGGTGGGGCCAGGCTTTCTTCCCCTGTCTCTTTGGCTTCTGCCTGCCGCAACGCTACCCCCCGCGCGGCCAATATACCCGCACACTCCCGGGATGTCAAAACCGGCGTTTGCCTGGCCGGCGAGAGGGGTACTCAGGCGCAAGACCCGCTGCCTTGCCAGGCCTGCGTTAAATCGGTATAATCAGCCGGTCGATTTTCCGTAGGAGCAGCTTGCGTTGTCACAAGTCACCCGCCGACCCCTGATCGGCATCCCATCCGCCAGCTATGAGCCTCCCAGCACTCCAGGCCGGCCGCTTTATCGCTATAACGGCAATTACACGCACGCCCTGGCCGATGCCGGTGGCGCCCCCATAGCCATTCCCCTGGACTTGCCCGAGGACGCGCTGCGCGCCATCTTCCAGCGCTTGGACGGCCTGTGCCTGGCCGGTGGGGACGATGTAGACCCGGAATTCTACTCTGAGGAGCGACACGCCAGGTTGGGGCGCATCGACCCGGCGCGCGATGCTACCGAGTTGACCCTTTCGCGCTGGGCGCTGGCTGCGGGGCTGCCGATCCTGGGCATTTGCCGGGGCATCCAGCTCTTGAATGTCGCCGCCGGTGGCAGCCTTTACCAGGACGTCGCCGCGCAAGTGCCCGGCGCCCTGCGGCATGACTACCACCTGGTCGACTCACCCTGGGAGCGGCGCACTCAGTCGGTGCGCCTGGCGGAGAGGAGCCGGCTGGCCCAGGTCTTCGGAGCTTGCGAGCTGCGCACTAACACTTTTCACCACCAGGCGGTCAAGCAAACGGCGCCCGGCTTCATCCCTGTCGCCTGGGCCGAGGACGGTATCGTCGAGGGTATCGAGGCGCCGGATCAGCCATTCGCCCTGGCGGTGCAGTGGCATCCGGAAGGCATGTACGACACGGACGCGCTCTCGAGACGGCTCTTTGCCGCCTTCATCGAAGCCGCGGCCGGCGGCAAGACGCCCGGCTGACGCATGGAGTGCTCAGCAGATGACAGGGCGACCGGGTGAGGCGGGATGCTTGGCGTTTTCGACTCCGGTGTGGGCGGGCTCTCGGTAGTGCGCCACCTGATGCTCCAATACCCGGGGCAGTCACTCCTGTACCTGGCAGACCAGGAGCACGCGCCCTATGGAGAACGACCGTTGGCCGAGATCCGGCGCCTGGCCGCTGGGATCACCCGCTTCCTGCTGTTGCAGGGCGCGCAGCTGATCGTGATCGCCTGCAACACTGCTTCGGCGGCTGCGCTTCTCGGGCTGCGCGCTGCGTTCCCGGACGTGCCGTTTGTCGGCATGGAGCCCGCCCTGAAGCCGGCTGCGGAGCGCACGCGCATCCGCCGGGTCGGCATCATCGCCACCGCCGCTACCTTTCAGGGCGAGTTGTTTGCCAGTCTGCTCGATCGCTACGCGGCCGGCATCGAGGTGCGTACGCAAGTCTGTCCAGACCTGGTGTCCCTGGTTGAGGCGGGTGAGTTGGACTCGCCGCGGGCCCGAGAGGCTGTCGAGCGCTATCTGGAGCCGTTGCTGAGCGCCGGCATCGATGAGCTGGTTCTTGGCTGCACGCACTACCCTTTCCTCCGCCCTATGATTGAGCAGGTCGCCGGTCCGGGTGTCGAGATCATCGATCCGGCGCCTGCTGTGGCGCGCCAGGCCGGGCGCGTGCTGTTCCAGCACGGCTGGTTGGCGGACGACGGCGCTCCGCAAACCAGCACTTTCTACACGACCGGCGACCGGGTGCGTTTCCAGCGCGCGCTGAGGGACTTGCTGGGTGAGACCGGCGCGGCAGCCCAGGCGCGCTGGCTGGCGGATGGCAAGTTGGTCTCGCTGCTGCCCGGATAACCCAAGAATATCCCAAAGGTCGTGTTTGGGATATCCGTTTGGGATAACTGTGTGGAGAGTTTCCGTCCGTCCGCTTGGGATATCTTGGGATATGTCTTGGGATATCCTGTGGCCGGGGGTACCGGCTGGCAGGATGTCATAGCCCCACTGTTCGGGAGGTTGTGTTGCGCTTCACTGGCAACGGAGTAATATGATTATGAGCCAATCACCTGGGAGTAAACCAATTTCGCGACTCAGCAGGCGGCGCTTTCTGCGCGTTGCCGCGGGCGCCGGATTGGCGGCGGTCCTTTCCGCCTGCCAGCCGCGTCGCCCTGGCCCGACCCCGACGCCTACTCGCACCCCGCGACCCTCGGTGGCGCATACCGCCGTGCAAACTCCCACCGGAACGCCCATGCCCTCGGAGACGCCCACGCCGGCTTCGCAGGCCTTTGTGTCGCCACTGCTGCCCACCGACACCCCGACCGGCACACCTGAGCCGAGCGTCACGCCCCGGCCGACAAACACTCCTACGCCGACGGCTACGCCGTTCCCACCGGGACCCCCGACCAAGCTGGGCCTATACATCACGCGCAACGATCCGAAGCTGCGCGAGCTGCTCGACACGCGCAATATCGCCCTGGTCAAGACCCTGGAATATGACCCCAATTTCCTGCAAGAGATCAAGCAGCGGGCCCCCAACGCCTTGCTGATCGCGCGCCTTACCTTGCCGCAGGCAGACCTGAGCGCGATGACCGATCCTGTCGCGGCCGCACGTGGGTTCGTCGATCAGTTGCTTCCCATCGCCACAGACTCCCGGCGGACGGGCCTGGTGGATGCCTGGGAATCGTTTAATGAGCCTGTGGCCGACAACGCCGAGCATATGGGGCGTCTCGCCCAGTTTGAAGCCGAACGCACCCGTCTGCTTGGCGAGGCCGGCGTCCGCTCAGCGATCGGCAATTTCGGCACGGGCAGCCCGGCCCTTGAGTTGTGGCCCGCCTTCCGTCCCGCCGTCGAGATGGCGATCCGTTATAAGGGCTACCTGGGCCTGCACGAGTATTCGGCGCCGACGATGCAATTCGGGACGCCGCAAGATCCCCTCGGCTGGGGGGTCGATCCCGCCCAGGAGGGCTGGCTGACTCTGCGCTACCGCAAGGTCTACCGGCAGTTCTTGCAGCCGAACGGGCTCGCCATCCCGATCCTGATGACTGAGGCCGGCATCGACGGCACCGTGTCGAACCGGCCTGGTCCGGCCGGCAAAGGCTGGCGAGACTTTGCGGGGTACTGGGACGAGCTCGGCATGGGGTCTGACGCGCCGGGCAACTACGTCGAGCAACTGGCCTGGTATGACGCACAGTTGCAGGCCGATAAATATGTGCTGGGCGCAGCGATTTTCGTGGCGGGCGCCTCGCCGGGCTGGGAGTCTTTCGAGATCCTCGACGCGCCGGAGCAGATCCTCAAGCAATACATCAGCGTGCACCCAGTGCGTTAGCGGCGGGCTATTCCTTCCCATCACCCCGCGCTAAAGATTGCTCAGGATGAAATCGCGCATCTGCTCTTCCATGTACACGCGGTCGGCGAGACGGCGCGGCATGTGGCGCTCGTCGGGGAAGACCAACAACTGATATGCCTTGCGGGCGTGGATCAGCGCGTTGACCAGCCGCGCCGTATGGCGGAAATGCACATTCTCGTCGATCAGCCCGTGGATCAGGAGCAACTTCCCGCTCAGCCTGTCGACGTGCGCCATCACGCTGCTGGCGGCGTAACCTTGCGGGTTGGACTGCGGGGAGCCCATGTAGCGCTCGGTATAGTGCGTATCGTAGCCGTCCCAGGCGGTGACCGGTGCGCCGGCCACCGCGATTTTGAAGGTTTCCGGAGCGCGCGCCAGGCTCAGTGCGGCCATATAGCCGCCGTAGCTCCAGCCGTAAATGCCCACCCGCGCCGGGTCGGCGAGACCCTGGGCCGCCAACCAACGCACGCCGTCGACCTGGTCCTCTACCTCCACTTCGCCCAAATGACCCTGGATTGCCGCCTCGAAAGCCAGCCCCCGTCGCGCGCTGCCGCGGTTATCCAGCACAAACACCAGGTAGCCGGCCTGACGCAGATACTGCGCGCGCAGCGAAGCCGTCGGACCCCAGGCGTTGACGACCAACTGCGCGTGTGGCCCTCCGTAAACGTAGACCAGGGTGGGATAGGGGCCCGGTCCGTAGACGGCCGGCGGCCGGTAGATCAAGCCATAGAGCGGAACATCCGCCCGGTTTTGCAAGCTGATCAACTCGGGCGGTTCCAGATGCAGCCTATCGATGCGCGGGTCTCGGCGGTCGTAGAGGGTCGCCAACTGTGTACCATCGGCCAGGCTGCGCAAGGTCACTTTGGGTGGTTGCTGCAGGCTCTGGTAAACGTCCACGTAACGTCGGCAGGCGTGATCGATCATGACTCCGTGCGTGCCCGGCTCGGCGCTGATCCGGCGTGGCTCCCCTCCGGCGAGCGGGACGACGTAGAGGTGGCTTTCGGTGGGGGTCTCGCGCGTCGCCGTGAAGTAGACCAGCCCCGNGGCCTCGTCCACGCCCGCCAGCCCGTCCACCATCCACTCGCCGGCGGTCAAGGGCCGAATCAGCTCGCCGTCCCTGGCGTAAAGGTAGAGGTGCCGGAACCCGCTCCTCTCGGAGGCCCAGATGAAAGCGCCGCCGTGCTGGGGTGCCTCCAGTGGCTTGAAGATGTGGTGAAGGTTGATCCAGACGGCTGAGGTCTCCAGCAGCAGCCGTGTGTGCGCCCCGTTTTGCGGGTCAAAGCGCACCAGGTCCAGGGCGGTCTGTGCCCGGTTTTCGATCTGCGCGACCACCTGGCCACTGGGCAGCCAACTGACCCGCGCCAGGTAGATATCTGCGTCGTTCCCCAGGTCCAGCCAGACCGGTTCGCCCCCCTCGACGGATACCACGCCCAGCCGCACGCGGGCGTTGGGCTGCCCGGCGAATGGGTAGCGATGGTCCTCCTGCGCCCCTTCACCGACCTGGTCCTTGCCCTGGTGCACGATCCGGTAGACAGGGATGTGCGTCTCATCGACCTCGGCGAAGGCCAGACGGCGGCTATCGCGCGACCACCAGAAGCCATGACTGCGGCCCATCTCTTCCTGGGCGATATATTCCGCCAGGCCGTGGGTCTTGCCGCTGCC
>JGI24131J36419_10000525_pt1 | contig 13503 bp, 11 predicted proteins | sample BarGraNGADG00211_2_FD_36419 | JGI IMG/M metagenome (IMG submission 36419) | reverse complement strand
CTGATGCGTTATGGTTTTGATAAAGAAAGAAAAGGAATTTATAAAGTAAGAGAATTTGAAGAGGCGTTTGCCAAGTATTGCCAGACTGGCTATGCGCTGGGTGTTACTTCCGGGTCGGCAGCGCTCAAAATTGCCTTGACGGCAATGGATGTAGGTCCCGGTGACGAAGTGCTTGTGCCCGCTTTTACTTTTTTGGCCACTTATGAAGCAGTGATGGAAGTAGGCGCCATTCCCGTGATGGTGGATATTGATGATACCCTCAACCTTGATCCCAAAGAAATTGAAAAGAAAAAAACGCAGTACACCAAGGCGGTAATTCCCGTACACATGTGTGGATTGGCTGCCAATATCGATAAAATAGTGGAAGTTGCCCGCAGAAACAAGCTGCTGGTTTTAGAAGATAACGCTCAGGGCTGCGGGGCAAGCTTTAAAGGGAAAAAACTGGGCAGTTTTGGCGATATAGGAACTTTTAGTTTTGACTATGTTAAAACGGTTACAACCGGTGAAGGCGGAATGGTGATTACCAATAACCTTGATCTTTATCACCGGTCGGAATGGTATCATGACCACGGCCACGATCATAATCCTCAAGTAAGCCGCGCTCTGGAAGGCAGAACCATTCTTGGTTTTAACTACCGGATGAACGAACTGCAGGGGGCGTTAGGTTTGGCGCAGTTACGCAAACTGGATTACCTTATCGGCGAGCAAAAGAAAAACAAGAAGTTTATTATGGATGTGCTGGCGCAGGTTCCCGGTGTAGGATTCCGCGCTAAACCCGATCCCGATGGAGATTCCGCAACGTTTTTAGCGTTTAATCTGCCGGATGAAAATCAGGCGCAAAAGTTTCAGAACCTGCTTAGCGCTGAAGGTGTGGATACTGTCTGCTACAAAAGGAATATGTGGCATTATGTTCCGAACTGGGAACACTTCCTAGCGCGCTCGACCCCCAACTCCAAAAAATATCCCTTTACCGACCCGACCTATAAAGGCAAGGTGCAGTATTCAAGAGAGAGCATTCCGCAAGCCGAAGATATTTTAGGCCGCACACTGGTCATAGGTATATCCGTGAAGATGAGCCAGGAAAAATTGGATAATATCAGGAAGGGAATTGAACAAGCCGCGAAAAATATTTAGCAATCTCAATGTCTTTGCGAGGGAGTAAAACGACCGAAGCAATCTCGTATTTATTTTACATTATATAGATTGCCACGACGACCAAGGGTCGTCCCGCAATGACAAAGCATGATTACGATACTAAGGATTTTGAACCGAAACAATCTCTGAGTTTAATCAATAAAAAAGCTTCGTTTAGTAATAACGCGGCTTTTTGTTTTAGTGCAGGGAACGGTTTCAAACCGTTCCCTGCACGTTTTATTTCCCTTTAAAATCAGCAGGTCTTTTTTCCAGGAAAGCAATTATCGCTTCTTTTAGATCGTCCGACATTAAAAGGATAGTATTTTTTTGAATAGCCAGGGCCATACCTTCATGCACGTTTACATACCGGCTGTGGTTGAGAACTTCTTTTGTGCATTGAAGAGCAAGTGGCGCATTGGCGGCTATTTGCGCGGCTAATTTTTTTGCGGCCGCCGTAAGNGCTGATTGATCCGCGTAAACATTATTAACCAAACCCATTTTTTCCGCTTCCCNCGCCGAATAATTTCCGGCAGTGTAGGCCATCTCTCTGGCAAAGCCCTGTCCGACGATTAACGGAAGACGCTGCAGCACGCCCATATCCGCTACCAGTCCGATGTTCGCCTCTTTGAGGCAAAAGACCGCGTCTTCGGTGCACAGACGAATATCACAGGCGGAAATCATGTCCAGCCCACCGCCGATGCATTTACCGTGGACTGCGGCAATTACCGGTTTTGGACAATCTTCAATAGCATTGCAGCAATCAAATAAAGGTTGCGATTTTTTCACTGTATCGAGAACGCCCTTGGCCGAGCCATGATTACCGCCGGCAGCATCCTTCAAATCCAGTCCCGCGCAAAAAATTCTGGCCTTGCTGCGCAGAATTATCGAGCGGACGTCATCATTTTTACCCAGCTCCCCGAAAACGCGGGCAATCTCCGCGGCGAATTCCAGACTCAGGGCATTTAATGCATCAACCCTTGCCAGGGTGACTGTTGCAATATGCTCGCTCAGCTCCAATTCAACAAACTTATATGACATATATCATCCTCCTTGTTAGGGATATTCCCTTGGTTTTAAAAAATATTTAATATTCTAAAATTGTTATTTTGTCCAACGAATATCCCATATGATGTGATTTCTTCCATTTTACAAAAAGAATAGATTTTACTGGCAGCCGATTTTATTGTTGACATAAAAACTGATCCTGTTAATATCTTCGGCGCTTGGGGGGAATTTATATTAAACAAGGAGATGTGCAATAATGGCAAAGATGCAATACGCGTTTGAAGACAGAATAGCCCGGATCACCCTGGATGACGGTAAAATGAATGTCATGAACTGGGATTTTTTCAAAGAACTCAATGATTCGTTGGATCAGGCCTTAACTGATAAAGCAGCAGCCCTGATCTTTACGGGCCGCCCGGGTGTGTTTTCCGCCGGTTTGGACCTGAAACTGCTGATGACCCAAACTCTGCCGGAAGTATTGAAATTCCAGCGAGTTTTTGCTGATACTATGTTGCGGGTTTATCTGCTTTCCATTCCGACAATTGCCGCCTATTGTGGCCATTCCATTGCCGGTGGAGCAATTCTTTCTTATGCTTGTGATCGCTTTATGGCAGTTGATGGTCCATATAAAGTTCAGATCAATGAAGTAGCCAACAAGATGATCTTGCCTACCTGGATTTCTCTTATCTGCCGTTCGGCTATTCCGCCGCTCTGGTGGAAAGAAGCCCTGTTACATGCGCATATGTATACACCTCGAGAAGCCTATAATAAGGGAATCATTGACGATCTGATTGACGAAGGCGGTGATGTTCTGGCTGCGGCAAAAACCTACGCACAGGATTTGTTCCGGCTGGATGCCAAAGCTTACGGCGCTACGAAAAAAATAATGCGTCAGAAAGAAGCAGACTACGCTCTGGAAGTTTTTGAAAAAGAACTTCTGGGATGGTTGCTGTAAGGCAAATAACCGCAAGATAATTTTTTTAAGTTTTGCCTGGAGTTGCGGTACATGTTGCCGGTTTTTCCGCGCCTCTTTTATCAATTGTGTCGCGTGAAAAAGGCCAGGAATTTTTAATGGTGGATTGTTTATTGATTTACTGATAGCCGCTAAAAAGAATGAGGATATAATCAGTCCAGGCGGGAATAATATGTAAAAAGGAGAAGAAAATGGAATTTAAGTATGACATAAGGGATTTGAAATTTATTTTGAAGGAATGGCTTCCGACAGCAGAAGTGCTGGCGTGCGACCGGTTCAAGGAAAATTTCAGCATTGATGATGTGGACATGCTGCTCAACGAGGGCTACAAGGTTTCCCGTGAAGTAGTCAATCCTATTAACGCGCCGGGTGATAAGATCGGTGTGAAATTTGAAAAGGGCGAAGTAACACCTGTTCCCGGTTTCAAGGAAGCCTATCAATTTCTGCAGCAAAACGGCTGGGGCTCCAGCAGCGAATGCATCAAAGTGGAAACAGGCATGCCGCTGATGCTCTATAAGGCCAATGCGGAAATCAACACGGCGGCATGTCCGGCTCTGACGTCCTGTGTTAAGCTCACCTCCGGAGCAGCTAACCTCATCCTGCGTTTCGGCACGCAAAAAGATCACGACATGTTCATCTCCAAAATGCTGGAAGGATACTGGCAGGGGACGATGTGTCTGACCGAACCCAACTTCGGCTCCGATACAGGCGATATCATTACCCGTTCTTATCCGACGGACGATCCCCGCATCTGGAAAATAAAAGGTACGAAGATGTTCATCACCGCCGGCGATCAGGGCACTTGCGAAAACACCATTCATCTGGTGCTGGCGCGTCCGGAAGGCGGCGCGGCTGGTTCGCCCGGCATCGGGCTATATGTCGTTCCCAAATACTGGGTCAACGATGACGGTTCGATGGGTGAATTCAACGACGTCATCACCGTTGGTGTGGAACACAAAATGGGACTGCACGCCCAGGCCACAGCCCTGCTCAATTTCGGCGATGAAGATAATTGCCGCGGCATTTTGCTGGGCCCCGCGCCCGACGCCAAAGGATTTTCTCAGGGTTTGTCTATGATGTTCCATATGATGAATGAATCCCGCATCGGTACCGGCCATAACGCCAATACACAGGCGGCGGCGGCTTATTATTTTGCCTCCCAGTTTGCCACGGAACGCATTCAGGGACGCCCTTTTGGTATCAAGGGGGCAGAACGCGTACCGATCATCAAGCACGAAGACATCCGCCGGATGCTTCTGGATATGAAGGCACATGTGGAAGGCATCCGTGCCATGATCTTCAAGGGATTTTATTATCTGGATATCGAGAATAACTCCTCCGATAAAGAGAAGGCTAAAAAGTACGCTTCCTTTGCCGAAATCCTCACCCCACTGGTGAAGTGTTACGGCAGTGAGGCCAGCCTCGGAGTGATCGCGCAGGCCATTCAGGTATTAGGCGGCGTAGGTTACACGCAGGAATATCCGGTCGAACAATATTTACGTGATTCTAAAATCCTCACCATCTGGGAGGGCACATCGTTTATTCACGCCAACGATCTCATCGGCCGCAAGATGCGCATGAAAGACGGAGCGCCTTTTGCCGCCTGGATGGCATCCATCAAAGAATTCATCGATGCCAATAAAAATGCCGCCGGATTTGAAAAGGAAATGAAAAATCTGGCTCAGGGTTATCAGGCTCTGGCGGATGTGAAATCGACCTATGATGCCTGGTATAATAATTTTGAAGTCAAACGGCAATTGATACCGCTTTATGCTATGCGGGCATTGTTTGTCTGCGCGCAGGTTTATGTGGCGATGTGCCTGATGGATCAGGCGCTGATTGTTACAAAGAAAGTAGCGCCGCTGAAAGCAGGCGATGCGGACTTTACTTACTACAAAGGGAAGATTGCCGCGGCGCGGTATTACCTGAACAATATACTGCCCGGCGCATCAACGACCGCCGCACTGATTAAGAGCGAGGAAGATAGCGTTCTGACGTGTCCGGAGGAAGCACTGGTCGTCAGCTAAGTTTTTGCTCAGTGTAGGTGCTGTGGATATAGCGCCTACACTGAGCAAGACAATGTCTTGTTTCAACCAAACCAATCCCGAAGGGATTGAAGGTTTATAGCATCCATGCATATGTTTTGTTCGACCCCGGCGGGGTCGTATGTTTTTGGAATGATAAAACATCTATAAACGTTATATCCCTTCGGGATAATATAAAGGCCGATTGGTTATATTTATGGCGGGAACATTTTCACAAATCTATATTCAGATAGTTTTTGCCGTCAACGGCAGAGAAGCATTGATCGAACCTTTGTGGGAGGAGCGCCTTTACCAATACATTACAGGTGTGGTTCAAAACAAAGAACAGAAAATGCTAGCTATCAATGGAATGTCCGATCATATTCATTTCTTTATTGGAATGAAACCAGGTTGCCGCCTGTCAGATTTAGTGAGGGAAGTTAAGAAATCAAGCAATGAATTCATTAACGAGAATAAGCTGTCAAAATTTAATTTCAATTGGCAGGAAGGTTATGGTGCATTTTCTTACGGTCATTCGCAAATAGACAATGTCATCAGATATATTCTAAATCAGAAACAACACCATCAGAAAAAGCCGTTCAGAGAAGAATATATTGATTTGTTGAAAAAATTTATAATCGACCATGACAAGAAATATTTATTTCATTGGATTGATTAAGTTGATGCCAAAGGCATCAAACGTTTATAGAATGGTGATTTATTCTTTGTATCCCTTCAGGATACAAAGAAATGAAAAATATATATTATAATGTTTTAAAAAAATTGGAGGATTAAAATGAAAGATATTTATCTTGTAGAAAGTGTCCGGACGGGTATTGCCAAGGCCGGGAAAAATTCGTGGTTTGCCAATCTGCGCGCCGATGATATGTCCGCGATGGTCATGCAGGAAGTCATTCGCCGCGCAGGAATTGAGGATAAAAAAGATCAGATTGATGACGTCATCTGGGGCGGCACCGCTCTGATGAAAGATATGGGCTCCAACGTCGGCCGCTTAGCGGGCGTGATGGCAGGCTTACCCCACAGCGTGCCGGGCTGCACGGTTGATCGCTTCTGCGCTTCCGGTTTGCAGTCCATCGCCTTTGCCGTGGCCTCAATTAATATGGGCTGGGCAGATATGATTCTGGCCGGTGGCGTCCAGCATATGACCCATATCCCCATGGGCACCATGTCTGATCCGAATCCGCGCCTGAAGGAATTCTGCGATCCGCAGATGGTTTCGATGGGCTACACGGCGGAGATGGTGGCGCGTAAATATGGTATTACCCGCAAAGAGCAGGATGAGATGGCCGTGGAGAGCCACGCCAAGGCGCACGAGGCTACACAAAAGGGGTTATTCAAAGAAGAAATCCTGCCGATCACCGCGGATGTGCCGCAGGAAGACGGATCAACCAAAAAGATGGTCGTGGATCGCGATCAGGGCATTCGACCGACAACCACCATGGAAACGCTCGCGAAGCTTGAGCCGGTTTTCATCAAAGACGAAAAAGGTACGGTTACTGCCGGTAACTCCAGCCAGACCAATGANGCNGCAGCCTGCGTCCTGGTGGCCAGCAAAGAAAAATGCAAAGAGCTTGGTCTGAAGCCGAAGATGAGACTGGTGGAATTTGCCGTTGTCGGAGTTGATCCGGCGTATATGGGTATTGGTCCGGCCCTTGCCATTCCCAAAGCGCTGAAAAAAGCGGGCATGAAAAAAGAAGATATCGGCCTGTGGGAAGTCAATGAAGCTTTTGCGGCGCAGGCTGTGTATTGCACCAAGGAGTTGGGCATCCGCCATCACAAAATGCTCAATCCCAAAGGTAGCGGCATATCGCTGGGTCATCCGCTGGGCTGTACGGGCGCGAGAATCGCCACAACCATTATGCACGAGATGCCTTTCTATGGTGTCAAATACGCGGTAGAAAGCATGTGCATCGGCCACGGCCAGGGCGCAGCGGCCATCTGGGAATGGGTGGGGAAGTAAACATAGATTTGTAGGGGCGGGGTTTCCCCGCCCTTCTCTTTTCTAAATCAAAGCGCTATCTTTGGTTAGCAGCGTCGTCGGCTTCCTCAACGTATGTACAATACGCCTCGTCGCCTCCTCCTTGCCGCCTCGATATCATCTTTGATTTAGAAATGGTATAAAAGTTGATTTGGTATAAAAATCAATCATATATAGAAACACAATCACCATCACATTGTTTTTAAAAATCAGTGTGGTTGTTTTTTGTCTTGACAGTTTTATGACCATTAGTATAACGATTAACCACAAGATATTTAATTCATTTGAATTGTATGATTTCCGGCAAAAGATAATCAACATCTTGAGTTACTGGTTTATTTCCGGTGGCCAGGGCACGAAGCAATATTAATCAAGATAGAGCCAAGGTGGCTTAAATAAATAATATCAAAAGAAAGAGAGGTCTTAATATGAAGATTGATGATGTAAAAAATGTATGTGTCGTTGGTGCCGGTAATATGGGACATCAGATTGCACTCCAGTGCGCCATTTCCGGTTTTAAGACAGTCAGCATGGATGTTGTGCCGGCCGTTCTCGAGAAAGCCCAAAAGTTTGTCGAAGGTTACCTGCCAGGGCGTGTGCAGAAGGGAAAAATGACGGAAGATGCAGCGAAAAAGGCCAGAGGCCTGATCTCATTTACGGGTGATCTGAAAGAGGCCGTGAAGGACGCCGATGTGGTGATCGAGGCGGTTCTGGAAAGAATCGACCTGAAGCGCAAAATTTTTGCCGATTTGGACAAGCTTGCGCCGGCCAAAGCCATTCTGGCGACGAACAGCTCCTTTATCGTGAGCTCAAGAATTGCCGATGTCACCAAACGCCCCTCCCAGGTATGCAACCTCCACTTCTTCAACCCGGCCCTCGTTATGAAGCTGGTTGAAGTGGTCCAGGGCCCCCATGTTTCGGACGAAACGGCACAGTGCATGATGGACTTCTGCCTGAAGATCGAAAAAGTGCCCATCCTCATCAAGAAGGAAGTGGATGGCTTCGTTATGAACCGTATTTTCAGCGTCATTGCGAGAGAAGCCCTCTGGATGCTCGAAATGGGCGTCGCTACGGCCGAAGATATCGACAAGGCCTGTGTCTATGGCGCCGGTCACCCCATGGGTCCTTTCCGCCTCAACGACCTGACGGGTATCGACCTGACCTACGATATCTGTATGGGCCGGTTCTATGCATCAGGCGACACGGCAGACCTCCCGACCCCCAGCGTCGTGAAGAAAGTGGCCGAAGGCAAATTCGGCCAGAAGACGGGCGAAGGCTGGTACAGCTACAAGAAATAAATTCAATTAAAAGGTGCCCATCAAGACTATTGCGGTCTTACGGGCGATTATAATAAAGACGCCCCGAAGTTTTCCATAAGCGGGGCGTCTTTGCAATTTCTGCGTAGGGGACGGTCAGACTGCCCGGCGTATAACCTAATAACCTGAAGGTCACGCGAGGTCACAAGTGCCTGGGCGACAGTTCCCTACCTTTGCCGCGGTTGATTTAAAATGGCATCATATAAACTATGAATAACAAGAATGGCAAATCAGCATTGGTTGTGGAAGGCGGAGGAATGAGATGTATCTTTGCCGCCGGTGTTTTGCATTCTTTCGGCAAAGCCGGATTTGATCCTTTCGATTTGTATATCGGAGTCTCTGCCGGGGCCTGCCATCTGGCCTCTCATCTGGCCGGACAGCATGACCGCAACTTCGATATTACCCTGCGCTACTCCATGACCTCCGATTTCATCAATCCCTGGCGTTTTCTGCGGGGCGGCCATCTGATGGATCTGGATTGGATGTGGGAGCAAACCATCCGCAATTACTGTCTTGATCTGGCTTACCTGTTTGAGAAACTGCGGTCACAAAATAAAGAATATCTTATTGTTGTAACCTCGATGGAGTCGGGGCAAGCTGTCTATCTGCACCCGGACGAAAATATGCTGGCGCATTATTTAAAAGTTTCAAGCTCATTACCTGTTCTCTATCGCAACATCCTCGAGATCGACAATGAAAAAGCCACCGATGGCGGTATCGCTGATGCCATACCAGTAAGGGAGGCTTGCCGCTGTGGCGCAACAGACATTACCGTTATCCGCTCGCGCTCTGCCGGTTATGTAAAGAAGCATAGCCGTCTGGCTGCCGCTATCTTCTCTTTGTATTTCAGAAAATATCCGAGACTAGTGGAAAAATTCAGAAAGCGCGCCGAAAATTATAATGCATCTGTCGAATTTATCCATTCCCCGCCTGAAGGTGTCCGGATAACGGAAATTGCTCCACCGGATAACACAGCTATCGGCAGGACGACGAAAAATGAAACACCTCTGCGGGCTGCATACGAAACAGGTATCGATTACGGNAATAAATTTATCAAAACATCCCANCTGAAATAGTCTTATTTCAAGGTTGTATAATTTACAANCACTACTTATTATGGATTGGTATTTTATGGAAAAAGTATTGATAATTTTGTTTTTAGTACTATTTATCGGACGTATAGTATGCCGCTATTTTCTGCAGCAGCTCAATATCAGAGATTTAAAGATTTATGGAAAAGTCATTCCACCGGTTTTCCGGGACGAAATTGATGAAGCTACACTGGCCAAAATGGTGGACTATACTTATGATAACTCGCGGCTGACAGCAAAAGAGAACCTCACAAGCGATGTGATTGAACTGGCCATCCTGTTTCTTCTTTTACCGATACTGGTGGGATGGATCGTCGGCCTGAATCTGCATATCATCTGGCAGGCGCTGATTTTTTTCGGTCTTCTGGCTTTAATCGGCGGTATTGTCGGACTGCCTTTTGAGCTCTACGATACATTTGTTCTGGAAAAGAAATACGGGTTTTCCACGATTACCTGGCATCTATGGATTACCGATTTGATCAAGTCTTTGATCCTTTCCGCAATTATCATGACCATTATGATCAGCTCTTTTATGGCTTTTATCTATTATTTACCGGCAAGCTGGTGGTTTTGGGCGTGGGTGTTTTTCACCTTATTTGAAATTATTTTACTTTGGCTTTACCCGGTGCTGATTGCGCCGCTTTTTAACAAGTTTGAACCCATTAAGGATGAAGCACTCCGAGAGAAGATTAACGCTTTAATGGATAAGGCGGCCTTAAAAACCAAGGGAATATATCAGGTCGATGAAGGCAAGCGATCCAAACATACAAATGCCTATTTTACAGGTATCGGCAAAACCAAGAGAATCGTTTTATACGATACTTTACTTAGTTCGCATACGCCGGACGAAATCATCGCAGTGCTGGCGCATGAAATCGGCCACTGGAAAAAGAAACATATTTTAAAGCAGTTGAGCTTCATGATTATTACCTCTCTTGTCTTACTATATTTTATATACCTGATTGTTAATTGGTCTTTCTTGTATAGTGCATTTGGCCTAAAAGTAACGCCGGTTTACGCCGGTCTGTTTTTAGTTTCGCTTTATTTAAGCTCTGCCGGGTACTTCCTGAGTCCTTTAGGTGCGGCTGTCATGCGCCGCTATGAGCGCGAAGCTGATAAAACGGCTTGGGAATTGACGGGAACATCCGAGCCCATGATCAGTGCTCTCAAGCGTCTGGCTAAGGACAACCTGACCAATCTTCATCCTCATCCTTTGTATGTTTGGTTTTATTATTCTCATCCGCCGCTTATCGAACGCATTGAATATTTGCAGGCAATGGATAATAAAAAGGCGCCCTGAACAAGAATTCGGGGCAAACCCAAAAGATGATAAGTTTTGAGTACAGGTTTAATTTTGATGGACGTATTAATATTGATGAAATAACAATAAATATCTGCTTGCCAGTATTTCAGAATAAATATTTTACCGTTATATTTTGACCGGGTACCTGGGGAGAAAGAATGAAAGTATTTGAACAGGCGATAATTGGCGGAATATCCTTGGCCAATCGCTTTGTGCGTTCGGCAACCTGGGAAGGTTTAGCTACCAGCAAAGGTTTTTGTTCACCTGAGTTTACTCAACTAATGGTGAGTCTGGCCGAAGGTGGTGTAGGATTGATCATAACAGGTCATGCCGCGGTAAACTCCGCGGGGCAAGCCGATCAGAGGCAATTATGTATTTGGCGGGATGATTTTGTTGCCGGCGGTATGAGTGTTGAAGAGGCGTCTGTAGAATTAAAGCGGCGCTCTTATTAAGAGCTTTTTTTAAATAACGCTTCCAGCTTGTCTTTGGCACTGAAATCAGCCGTGCCGGAGTTTTTCTGAACCAGTTTAAAGCTGAAAAAATCGCAAAAATTGGAGCGACTTTTGTCCAGTACTCTTTCGGCTTGTGGTTCGAGGCAGTTATTATAACTGCCTCTGTCATAAAAAATGCAGTTCAGGCAGCAATGAAGATCGGCGCCACAGGAAGGACATTGTGCCTGTCTGCCGATAAAATTATCCGGCGCAATTTCTTTTTTGCATTTTTGGCAAAGCTTCATACCTGTAAAAATACAAGTAATGTTGAATAATTGTCAAGGAACTTCCAGATATATTTTCAATCGCTGGAAGCCGGCACGGATGAATTTTAAGCCTGTTATGATTATGACTGTAGATAAACGGGGCGGGCTGCGCAAGCATAGTGCTCACACAGTTGCTTATTCCATTTCTAAATCAAAGCGCTATCTTTGTTGGTAGAGCCTGCCCGGCGCATGCTGGGTCGTCGGCTTCCTCAATCCGCCGCGGCGNACCTGCGTCGCCTCCGCCTTGCCGCCTCAATATCATCTTTGATTTAGAAATGGTATTAATTATAGNCCATAAAAAATTTNTTTTGAGAGCAGAAGAAAAGAATAATCAAGATTATGTAATTAAAACGTGTTATTCTGATGATAATGTGNTATTAGCTACACCAATTTTACGGAGGTAATTTATGGCGGACAGATCAAAAGTGGGAATGGAATTTCCAGCCTACACAATGACAGTGGAAAAAAATAAGATTGCTGAGTTTGCTATGGCTGTTGCGCTGAAAGAAGAGAAAGAAGGGATTAATCCTATTTACTATGATGAGGCAAGCGCAAAAAAAGCAGGTTATCAGGGAATCACGGTTCCACCAACATTTATGACCAGTTTCTTTTTTTGGACTGGCGAAGGTCTGCCGGGAATAGTTAAAGCCCTGGGTATTGATTTGAACAGGCTTTTGCACAGTGAGGAAGAATATGAATTTTATGGCAGTATTTATGCGGGTGATACTATTACCCGTAAAATGAAGGTTGTCGAAATGTTTGAAAGGGGAAAGAGGGACAAGTTGGGCAGATTTGTGGATGTCACTATACTGGAAACAGAAGTTATAAATCAGCGGGGCGAATTGGTCGCTAATGTACGCTCAACCATGATGGAAAGATAGGAAAATAATAATGGCTGTAAATTATGACGATATTAAAATTGGCGATCCGATTCCCAGTTACACTACCGGCCCTATTACCAGGACCCATTTGGTTCGTTATGCCGGAGCGTCCGGAGATTTTAATCCATTGCATCACGACGAAACCTTCGCCAAAATGATCGGTTTAGACACTGTCATTGCCCATGGTATGCTGATAATGGCTATTGCCGGTGAAGCCATAACCGCCTGGGTTGAAAATAAGTATTTGAGAAAAGTATCTGTCCGGTTTTTAAGTATGACCGAACCTGTTGATTGGAATGACGTAGAAAATACAAAAAATAGGGCAACAATCACTGTTAGCGGTAAAGTAGTTAAAAAGTATGAAGAGAATGGCGAAAAGAGAATTCAGTGCGGCATTGTTGCTAAAGATGCGTTAGGCAGCAGAAAGCTTGACGGTTTTTTTATTGTAGCCTTGCCCCGATAACATTGCGTGTTTAATTGTATCCTCATCTAACACATGGATAGGTTAAGTAAAAGTTAGCTTCTTTTTGCTATCAAATATCCATTGACGAATCACCCTCATTAAAGTTAATACCTAATTCCAATTCTAAATCAAAGCGCTATCTTTGTTGGCAGTGTGGTCGGCTTCCTCAATCCTCTGCGGCGGACTTGAGTCGCCTTCTCCTTGCCGCCCCAGGTATCTAAGTGGAAAGCGCATTGGCAACAACCTTGGGTAACCTGATCAGGTGATTTTATGAAAGCCCGTATTTTAGTTATTGATGATGATGCCGTGGCGTGCGAGTTTTTGCAGGAAGCTCTCCTGCGCGATGGTTATGAAGTAATTGCCTATACATCGGCCCTGGAAGCACTGCAACAAGACCTCTCCCAGTATGACCTGTTGATGTCCGATATTCGTATGCCTGGAATGGACGGCTTGCAGTTTTTGAGTCAAGTGCACAAAAAATGGCCGAATTTGCCGGTTATTCTCATGACCGCCTATGGTTCTCTGGAAACAACAATGGAGGCCATAAGTCTCGGCGC
>JGI24131J36419_10000518_pt1 | contig 13617 bp, 7 predicted proteins | sample BarGraNGADG00211_2_FD_36419 | JGI IMG/M metagenome (IMG submission 36419) | reverse complement strand
ATCATCATGGAACTTCATATTCCTTCTGCGACCTGACAGAACATCATTAGCCCGATGAAATATAGTTTCAGAGATTAAAGCTGGGTGAAGCCCATTAACATCCTGAGATGGTTCTTTTTTCCATGGGCCCGTTCTTATCTTTCCAATATAAACAGGATTCCTAATACATCTCAGAAATGTATTCTTGCTAATTTTTAACTTATTATCATTCAGCCATTTTCTGACTTCATCGGCTGAGTAAGTGTTTGAAGCTAACATACTGAAGGCTTCAATCATCCAAGGAGCATCTGAATATGGACGAAGTGTTGATTTCTTCCCATCCCTGAAGTTGTCATGCCATTTGGGAGACTGTGCAGTCCAACAACTCTCCATCCTGGCCCGCCATGACCCTTCAGCTGTCCTCATGGCAATCTTATCGTTTTCAACCTTTTATATTTGATACTTTCTTAATGGTTAGCAACATATTTATAAAATTGACGCATACTTACTAATTAATACTTCTGTTTGCCAGATCGATCAGAAGTGGCACAACCGATTTGGGTTTATTATTTCTGTCGAATAGCAAGGGGTAATCTGTTCTTCCCCGTACAGGGAATCCATTCTTCCAGGAGCTTGCATCGTTGACTCCCCATAATGTTACCCTTGTAACATAGTCATCATGTTTGAGGAACAGCTTAAAGAAATCGATATACCGCTGTTCCAGAGCAATTCTTGCCGAATCGGGAAGACCTTTAACATAAGGATTTAGTTTTTCCTGGTACGCGATATTGGTGGAAACATCAGCACCGACATTTCTGTTCGGCACAGGTAACACACTTATATCCATTTCAGTGAACATCACTTTCAGTCCAAGTGCGCCAAAAGCTTCCATGCTTGCCTCAAATTCTTTAAGGTCAGGATAACCAAGTCCAACATGTGTCTGCATACCAATCCCATCAATTTTCACACCTTGTTCCTGTAGTTTTTTCACCATAGCCACCACCCCATCACGTTTTCCGGGAACAGCCATCGAATAGTCGTTATAATAAAGTTCAGCATCAGGGTCAGCTTCATGAGCGAACTGGAAGGCCAGTTTAATGAAGTCTTCGCCAAGAATCTGGTAAAACTTGCTCTTTCGGTATGATCCATTATCTTCAATAGCTTCATTTACCACGTCCCAACCCTTGACTTTTCCTTTGTAACGGCCAACCACAGTATAAATATGAGTTTTCATTCTTTCGGTTAAGACCTCAGGAGTAACATCCTTTCCCAGGCTGTCGGTGAAAAACCAACGCGGTGCCTGTGAGTGCCATATAAGGCAATGACCTGTTATAAACTTATTATTCTTTAGCCCAAATTCAACAAACTGATCGGGTAAAGCGAAATTAAATTCCCCTTCTTTTGGTTGAATCGGGCCACTTTTCATGCAATTTTCAGGAACGATGGCACTGAATTGTTCCTTTACTACATTAATAGCTGCAGTATCCCTCCCCATAATCTGAGGTGTATTCAACGCTGTTCCGATATAAAACTTTCCTGCAAAAGCATCCTTTAATGTTTGCTTTTGAATTGAATTCGGAACCGGCTTAAAAAGTAACTGTGAGAAATGGTACAAACTTTCTTTCCATACTTTGAAATCATGAATGCCTCCGGGTATTTCGTAATATATGTGAGGCACACCGTTAGTAAGCAGAAAATCGTGCGTCCGCTTGCTAATATTAATCAAACCATCTTTAGCACCACACGAAATCCAAAGCAGCTTTAACTTTTCTTTTGCTGCTGCAGGATCAGGTACCAGTTCCTCCGGCTTTTTCGTATTGGGCGCCGACGAAAAACCTCCCACCCATGCAAATTTGTCGAGATTGCCCAGACCAAAGTTAAGCGATTGACCGCCACCCATTGATAAACCTGCAATAGCACGGTGTTCACGGTCTTCAATAACAGGGTAACTCTTCTCAATAAACGGAATGAGGTCATTGAGCAAATCCTGCTCAAATGTTGCAAATGCCTGGACTTTATCGGGTGCCATAATATTGCCTGAAGCCCTGTCGTCTTTCATTGCCCTGCCATTGGGCATAACAACAATCATGGGTTCAACCATATTTTCAGCATAAAGATTATCCAACATGATTTCAGGATGACCACCTTTGTACCATTCCTTTTCATCGCCGCCAATGCCATGTAAAAGGTAAAGCACCGGGTATTTTTTTCCTTTAGAATATCCGGGAGGGGTATATATAAGAACCTTTCTATTGGTTCCAACGGTTTTTGAGTTATACATTAATGTATCCAGAGTTCCGTGAGGTATATTTTCACGAAAACTGTCAAAACCTGTAGGGGCAGGATTAATAAAACTTTGCGCAACAGCTATATTGCCAACAAGGAGAAATATGATAAGAAAAGTAAAGAACTGCTTCATTTTCATTAGTTTTATATTTCAGTTTAAAGTTAATATATTGTGGTTTAATAATTAGGAATTTTCTGATAATTTGATTTCACGCTTGTATTACTATTACAGGTCTGGAGCTTAAGAGGCAAAAAAATCTAAATTTTGCAGAGTTAAATGTAACAGATAAAATAAACCTTAAATGCATTATATTATGATAAGAAAAATTCTTTTGGAAATAATACTTACATCAGTTCTTGTAAGTACATCCAATGGCCAGATAGCAGCGCCCAAACCATTCGGGCCGGTTCCGAATGAGAACCAGATGAGATGGCAGGAAATGGAGTATTACGCTTTTCTTCATTTCTCTTTAAATACTTTCACCGACCAGGAGTGGGGAGGCGGAGATGAAGATGTCAACCTATTTAATCCTAAAGACCTGGATTGCCGCCAATGGGCACGTGTATGCAAGGAAGCAGGAATGAAAGGGATCATAATGGTTGTCAAACACCATTGTGGTTTCTGCATCTGGCCATCAAAATATACTGAATTCTCTGTAAAAAACTCACCATGGAAAGATGGTAAGGGCGATGTTGTTCGCGAACTGTCTGATGCCTGTAAAGAATATGGATTGAAATTAGGTATCTATCTGTCGCCATGGGACAGAAACTCTGCTGATTATGGAAAACCCGAATATATTACTTACTTCCGGAACCAGCTAACTGAACTCCTTACCAATTATGGACCAATTTTCGAGATATGGTTTGACGGAGCCAATGGTGGTTCAGGATATTATGGTGGTGCCAATGAAACCCGCAGAATTGACCGTACAACCTATTATGACTGGAAGAATACCTACAAACTTATCCGTCAGCTTCAACCCAATATCATGATTTGGAACGATGGAGGTGACAGAGGTGATCTTCGATGGGTTGGAACCGAAGCCGGATATGTTGGTGAAACAAACTGGAGTATACTGAATGCAACCGGCGACGTACCAACAGATATGTTGCGTTTCGGTGTGGAAGATGGCGATTCATGGGTTCCCGGAGAGGTAAATACTTCCATTAGGCCGGGATGGTTCTACCATACGTATGAAGACAATAGGGTAAAAACCTTACCTCAGTTAATGAATATCTACTATAGCTCCGTCGGACGAAATGCACCTTTACTTCTAAACTTCCCTATTGATACAAGAGGTTTAATACATGAAAATGACGTAAAAGCATCAAAAGATTTTGCCATAGCTGTCAAAGAAGCGTTTGCTGTTAATCTTGCTGAAAAAGCCAAACTCAGCGCTTCGAACGTACGCGGGAATTCGAAAGAATTTGGTGCAGAAAAGACTATAGACGGAAATAAAGATACATATTGGGCTACCGACGATGGCGTGACAAATGCTTCACTGACCATAGATTTCGGGAAACCTACTACTTTCAATCGCTTTCTTGTTCAGGAATATATCAGGTTTGGTCAACGAGTAAAGGCCTTCACAGTTGAGGCTCTTGTAGATGGCACATGGAAAGAGCTGGCAAAAGCAACGACTATTGGTTATAAGCGTATTCTGCGATTCCCGGGTGTAAAAGCTACACAGGTTCGTTTCACTATTACCGATTCGAAAAGTTGTTCTGTAATTTCTAATCTGGGCATCTATAATGCACCGCTGATACTGACAGCTCCTGCAGTTGTAAGGAATAAGTCAGGTGAAATAAGCATTACCCCTGTTGATGCGGAATCGGTTGTATACTATACTCTGGACGGCAGGACACCAACATCGAAATCGAAAAAATTTGAAGGTCCTGTTCAGACGGAAGGGAAAGTGGAATTACAGGCAATTGCTTACGATCCTTCTTCCGGAAAAAGCAGTCCTGTGAGCCAGGAGAAATTCGATATTTCCAGGAAAGACTGGAAGATTGTCGGCATCGAAAATGAGACAGCAAACAGAATTCTTGACGGGAATCCATCCACGGCCTGGCATCAGGTCAGAGATCTTAAGATGCCAATCGATCTTGTTATTGATATGGGAATGGAACAAAATCTGATCGGTTTCAGGTACCTGCCAGACCAGACGCGTGCAACAGGTTTTATTTCAAACTACCAGTTCTATGTTTCGAATGATAATTCTGACTGGAGATTGGTTGATGAAGGAGAATTCGCAAATATTAATAACAACCCTGTTGTTCAGATTAAAAAATTTGCTGCCGTAAAGGCCAGGTTTATTAAGCTTCATGCTCTCAAAAACACAAGGGCAAATGATGACGTCGGATATGCTGAAATAGATGTGATAACTCGCTGAGTGTATTCTTGTAATTAAAATCTAAATTTATGATCCAGCAGCATAAGAGATTTACAACGGTTTCAGGTTTAATTTTTATTCTTTTATCCTTTTCCCCAGTCAAAGGGAATTGTCAAAATGTACAACACAACATTCCTTCGGAAAGAGTCAGAGAGTGCTTTGATTTTAACTGGCTGTTTCACAAAGGTGATATTGCTATAAAAAACACAGTTAAAGCCGGTAAGTATGGAGGACTAACAGATATCAGTGTTAATATTGTAACAGATGAATCAACAGAAATTGACTACACCAATGTTAAGAAACCGACTGCATTTAAACCCGCTGACTGGCAAAAAGTGGACCTTCCGCACGACTGGTTGGTTGAAGAAACTTTTGTAAATGACAATTCTCTGGGCAGCCAGCCGGCAGCCACCGGATTCTTACCCACGGGTATCGGTTTTTACAGGAAAGAATTTGAGATTCCGGAAGAAGACAAAGGGCAGAAAATATCCATTGAATTTGATGGAATTTACAGAAACAGCAGTGTTTGGGTGAATGGGAATTTCATGGGTAGTCACCCGAGCGGTTATACGCCATCCTGCTACGATCTGACTGACGTTTTGCGATATGGAACCGAAGGAAAAAATATTATTCTTGTCAGGGTTGATGGCCGTGAATCTGAAGGCTGGTGGTATGAGGGTTGCGGTATTTACAGGCATGTCTGGCTCAGAAAAACCGACAGGCTGCATGTCGCCCGGTTTGGAACTTATATTACTACACCATCTGTTTCAGAACAAGAAGCAATTGTTGACATAAAAACTACAGTGAAGAATGAATATAAAGAATCTAAAACCATTTCACTCGTTTCAAAAATTACAGACAAAATGGGTGTCATATTCGATACAAAAACTACCACACTGTCAATAGCTCCTTTCAGCCAAACTGAGCTATCCCAGAAAGGATCAGTTCAAAAGCCTCTACTCTGGTCACCGGAAACACCCTATCTTTACAAAGTTCTGACCGAAGTGCTTGAAAAAGGAAATATCGTGGACACTTATGAAACTACATTTGGAATCAGGACAATTGAAATAAATACTCAAGGGGTCTTTCTAAATGGTAAACTTTATCCGGTTAAAGGTACTGCCAACCATCAGGATTTTGCCGGGATAGGTGTTGCCCTAACTGATAAAATAAACGAATATAAAATCAGGCTGCTAAAGGAAATGGGATGTAATGGTTACCGCCCGGCGCATCATCCTCCTACACCTGAAGTACTGGATATTTGCGACAGGCTTGGCATGCTCGTACTGGACGAGAACCGTTTATTGTCAAGTAGCGAAAATGGATTAAATGATCTGACTACATTGTTATACAGAGACAGGAATCATCCTTCGATCTTTATGTGGAGCATGGAAAATGAGGAATCGATTCAGGGCACTGTAATGGGGACACGGATCCTTGAGACAATGGTAGAAACAACCCATAGGATCGACTCAACCAGGCCAGTTACTGCAGCAATGAACCATGGCTGGAACTCAGGGGGATACAGCGATGTACTTGATGTTGTAGGTTATAATTACGGAGATAAGAGATTACAATATGTTACTGACCATGAAAACTACCCGCAACGAAAAATGATTGTAACCGAGTCCACAAGTTTCGTCTCAACAAGGGGGGAATATGAAATAAATAAAGAAAAAGGGTACGTTTCAAATATTGGCTCTTATACACCCAATTGGGGACCAGAGCCAGGAAAAGACTGGGAACAAATATTATTGTATCCTTTTCTGGGTGGTACATTTGTCTGGACAGGATTCGATTACAGGGGAGAACCAACACCGTATCTATGGCCCTGTGTTTCTTCTCATTTCGGCATAATGGATATCTGCGGTTTCCCGAAAGATGGATACTTTGCTTACAAAGCCGCCTGGACGAATACTCCTCTTGTGCACATATTCCCACATTGGAACTGGCAGGGGAAAGAAGGAAATCCCATTAAGATATATACATATACAAATTGTGAAGAAGTAGAACTGTTCCTAAATGGTAAAAGCATTGGAAAAAAGATATCTGTTCCTTTCACTAAACTGGAATGGGAACTTGTATATAAACCAGGAAAACTTGAAGCCCGGGGCTATAACAAAGGAAGAGTTGTTGTAAAAGATATTGTGGAAACAACTACCGCGCCTGCTCAGATAGCATTGAATAGTGATTGCAGTACCCTCAAAGCTGACGGCTGCGATGTTGCTGTAATAAGGATCGCAATAAAAGATGCAAAAGGACGTGTGATACCAACTGCAGATAACCTCGTAAAGTTTTCAATTGAAGGCCCGGGACGGATAATTGGGACAGGTAATGGGAACCCCGGCAGTCATGAACCTGACAAAGCAAATCAAAGAATGGCGTTCAACGGTTTTTGCTTAGTTCTGATACAAACTGCCAGGACCGCGGGTGAAATCAGATTGAAAGCTTCCTCTGAAACACTTACCAGCGCTGAAATTACCCTTAAAACCGAATAGTGTCCGATAATCAGATGTTTGCATGTATTAAAATTGCTATGAATAACATAAGAAAAATATTTATTTCCGTTTCTGTTTTATGGCCGGCATTACTGTTTTCACAAACCAGCTTTTATATTTCATGTAAAGGCAATGACACTAACCCAGGAATAAAAACAAGAGCCTTCGCTACACAAGAAAGAGCCATATCTCAAGCAGAAACAAACTTTTATGTCTCTCCGGACGGAGATGATAAACAAAACGGTACCAAAGATCATCCTGTGCGAACATTGGCAAAAGCCAAAGAAATGGCACGGAATCATGTGGTGCAAGTGAAAGTAAATGTTATTCTGGATGACGGCACTTTCTATCTCGATGAACCCCTGATATTTAAACCGGAGGATTCCGGTATTGAAATGTTTCCTGTTACCTACCGGGCTGCTCACGAAGGAAAAGCCATAATAAGTGGAGGGAAGCTCCTTAAGCTCGACTGGGAGCCCTGGCAAAAAGGGATTTACCTGGCAAAAATAGCCGGAGATGTCGTCATCGATCAACTTTATTTAAATGGACAACGTCAGCGGATGGCGAGGTTTCCTAACGCAGAGAAAGGGAAAAATGTATTTGATTCCTGGGATCTTATCGAAACAAATAATCCGGATTCTCAAAAAGATCCACTCAATCTGGAACATATAGCTTCGTGGAAAGATCCGGCAGGAGCTTATCTTCATGCAATGCACAATGCTTTGTGGGGAGATATGCATTGGCTCATAAAAGGTAAAAATCCTGAAGGAACACTGGATCTGGAAGGTGGTTGGCAAAATAACCGTCCTTCGCGTATGCACCCTCGTTATCGAATGGTAGAAAATATATTTGAAGAACTGGATGTACCGGGTGAATGGTATTATGATAATAATAAACATTTGCTATATTATTTTCCATTTCCCGGAACTGATCTATCCTCCGCCAAAGTTGAAATAGTCAGGTTAAAGCACTTATTGGAATTTCAGGGAACCGAAGAAAAACCGGTGCAGTTTGTGAATTTGGATGGACTTGTTTTTAAGCACTCTGCCCGCAGCTTTATGGAAAACAAAGAGCCTTTGTTGCGAAGTGACTGGACAATTTACCGCGGGGGGGCGCTGTTTTATAATTGTGCCACGGACTGTATGGTTTCCAATTGTGAATTCGACCAGCTGGGGGGTAACAGCATTTTTGTAAATAATTACAATCGAAGGCTTACTTTCAAAACCTGCTATATTCATCATAGCGGAGCCAACGGGATTGCTTTTGTCGGGGACCCAAAAATGGTGCGCAGTCCGCTGTTCCGTTACGGTAATCAGGATTTTGAAAATATGGATCGCACACTCGGCCCCAAAGGAGATAACTACCCGGAAGATTGCCTGGTGGAGGATTGCCTGATAACCATGACCGGGAGGGATGAAAAACAAACCGCTCCGGTACAGATTTCCATGTCACACAAAATTACGGTGCGGCATTGTTCGATATATGATGTTCCAAGGGCAGGTATAAATATAAGTGAAGGAACTTTTGGTGGGCACATTATTGAGTATTGCGATGTATTCAATACCGTTCTTGAAACCGGCGATCACGGAAGCTTTAACTCATGGGGACGCGATCGCTACTGGACACCCAATATTATGAATACAGCCAGGGAAGTTGAAAAGGATCACAACCTTCCAAAACTCGATATGCTCGATCCGAATATTATCCGAAATAGTCGCTGGCGATGTGACCATGGCTGGGATATCGACCTTGATGACGGTTCGTCGTGGTATCAGATTTATAACAATGTATTGCTTAATGGAGGGTTAAAATTGCGGGAAGGATATAACCGGACAGTAACCAATAACATTATTCTGAATAATAGCCTGCATCCGCATGTGTGGTACCCGGAGAGCGGAGATGTATTTAAACATAATATTGTTTTTGGCGCTTATCGCCCGGCTGCCATGGACAGAGGAATAGCCTCAAATGATAAATGGGGTAGAGAAGTGAATTATAACCTGTTTGCAACAAACCGGGAGGATTTGAAGAAATTCATATTAAATGGTTGTGACAGTAATTCAATTGCAGGTGATCCTATGTTTGTCGACCCTGCCAATGGTGATTTCAGTGTAAAAGATAACTCTCCGGCGTTGAAAATCGGTTTTCAGAATTTTGCGATGGATAGTTTTGGTGTGGTTTCCGAAAAACTGAAAAAAATAGCTAAAACCCCTGTGATACCGCAATTGAATGTCTCCCAAAAAAGCACTGCCAGCAAAGTGTACGAGTTCTTTAACCTCGGTTCGTAAGCCTCTATATAGTAACTTAAGTTGTAAACTATGAAATGGTTATAAAAGCCAGTATGTAATCCAATCTTTTTATTTTTTTTGTTACTTGCACTTACATCAGGTTTTATCAGTTTACCAGGTTTATATTTATTATCAAATAAATTATATTAAATGAGAAAATCTTTTTACACTATTATAGGAATAATAGTTTTTACTTTATTAAATGTATCTTTCATTATGGCTCAGGGAAACCCTGATAAATCATATTATCAGCAGGTTAAAACTTATGTTAACCCGGTTTTGCCCGGTGATCACCCCGATCCGACATTGTTGAAAGTGGGTGATGACTTCTATCATTGCGGCTCCAGTTTTCATTTCATTTCGTAAAGTAAAAACATAAACATAATCCGATGAAAAAGATCTTTCTTGTTTTTTTAATACTTCTTGCGATATCTTTCAATAGCACAGTTACTGCCCAGGTTAATTCAGCACAAAACCCCATTATATTTGCCGATGTTCCGGATATATCTGTTGTTCGGTTGGGTGACTCATATTACATGAGCAGTACAACGATGCATATGAGTCCGGGTGTTCCTATAATGAAATCGAATGATCTTGTTAACTGGAAAATAGTGAGTTATGCTTATGACACACTCGGAAACCTGGATGCATTGAACCTTGAAAACGGCAAAAATGCTTATGGCAGAGGATCCTGGGCAAGCTGCATACGATTCTATAAAGGAACCTACTATGTTTCGACATTCTCGGCGACTACAGGAATGACCTATATATTTTCAACAAATGACATAGAAAAGGGCTCCTGGAAAAGGATCTCATTCAAACCAAGTTTTCATGACAATACTCTTTTCTTCGACGATGATGGTAGTGTCTACCTGATCTATGGCAATCGAAAGCTAAGCCTGGTTGAACTTAATGCTGATTTATCCGGAGTAAAAAACGGTGGAATACACCAGGTTATCATTGAAAATTCAAGTCTGCCTTCTGGTAAGGATAGCGGACTTGGTGAAGGATCGCAGTTGTTTAAGGTTAATGGCAAGTATTATCTTTTTAATATTACATGGCCAAGGGGAGGAATGCGTACTGTTGTTATTCACAGGGCTGACAGGATAACAGGTCCCTGGGAAGGGAGGCTGGTATTCCAGGATAAAGGTGTTGCACAGGGCGGGATGGTTGACACACCTGATGGAAGATGGTTTGCTTATCTGTTTCGCGATTATGGTTCAGTTGGCCGCATACCATACCTTGTACCCATGAAATGGAAGGATGGATGGCCGGTTCTGGGAGAAGATGGTAAAGTACCTGATAACCTGGATCTGCCTGCAAGTAAAGGATTGATCCCTGGGATAGTGGCGTCGGATGAGTTCAATCGCAAAAAAGGGGATCCTGCACTTCCGCTTGTCTGGCAGTGGAACCACAACCCCGTAAATGACATGTGGTCAGTAACTCAGCGCAAGGGTTACCTGAGGCTAACAACAGGGCGTATCGATACCCTTTTTGTTCAGGCGAGGAATACCCTGACTCAACGAACTTTCGGACCTGAATCAGCCGGGTCAACTTCAATAGATATATCCAACATGAAGGATGGTGATTTTGCCGGTCTGGCCCTGTTACAGAGAAAATTCGGTTTGGTTGGAGTAAAAAATAGTAAGGGTTCAAAATCTATTGTGATGGTGAGCGCTCAGTCAGGCAACCCTGTTGAGATTCAAAGTGTGCCTACTACCCAAAAAACTGTCTATCTGAAAGCCGAATGCGATTTCAGAGACCGTGCCGACAAAGCAAATTTCTTTTACAGCCTCGATAACAAATCATGGAAGGCAATCGGATCGCAACTTATAATGGAATATTCTATGCCTCATTTTATGGGTTACCGATTCGGGCTGTTTAACTTTTCTACCAAAACTACAGGAGGATTCGTCGATTTCGACTGGTTTAGAATAAAGGAAACATTAAATTAACATTTCTGATTGTGAATAACATAAGACTGCAGCAGATCATAATTTGTATCTCTCTGATATGTCCTGTCTTTAATGATGCAATGGCACAAAATCCATTTATTTGGAACCAGTTTACTGCCAACCCAACAGCAAGAACCTATAAAAATTGTCCGCAGTATCGACCCTGCCATTTTTATTGATAAGGATGGATAAGATTATTTTTCCAGGGTAAGTATAAGTGTAAAACATAATGCTGTCTAATATTACAGTAAGAAGAGAACTGCAATCAGGTTGCAACTTTTGTCCGTTCGGGGTACATTTTAAAAGCCAACTCTTTGATTATTAAGGGTTGGCTTTTGTGTTTATTATCCTCGGGCTAAAGTGTAAAACATCGCAACTGCAGACGCCAGCATGACCAGAAATGTAATCCAAACCACAGTATTAGACAACCACCCACTGCGGTATTCACCCATAATTTTCGGATTTCGGGCGATTCGGGCGATTAAAAATATTAAAGGTACTGCGGCCACACCATTAAAAACAGCGGTAAACACCAGGGCTTTAATTGGATCAATGCCGATAAAATTAATCATTAATCCGATAATAGTCGCAATAGTAATTACTCCATAAAAACCATGAGCTTTCTTCAATTTAAGGTTGAGCCCTTCTTTCATGTTAAAGGTTTCAGATAAGGCATAAGCTGCCGAACCGGATAATACGGGAATGCCTAATAAGCCCAGACCAATGATGCCGGCAGCAAAAATTAATTTGGCTAAGAAGCCGGCATGAGGGAAAGTCTGAACAAGAGGTTCCAGAGCTTTGGCGGCATCGGCGGCTGATGCGACGTTAGTAATGCCATTTTGATGTAAAACTGTGGCGGCCACCACAATTATTGACCAGGTAGCGAATTCCGAGAATACCATACCAATGAAATTATCGAGACGCATATTTCTGATAAATTTTCCTCCAATTTTAGGCTTTCCATATCGACTAATTAGATGAAGCGCTTTTTCCTCCTCCACTTCTTGCGAAGCTTGCCAGAAAAACATGTAAGGAGAAATTGTCGTACCTAAGACTCCGGTAATGATGAAGAAAAANTCAAAATTTAATTCCACATGCGGCAAAAAAGTAGCGGCAATAATCGTCTGCCAGGGTTGGTTAANAATAAAGACCGTGAGCGGATAGGCGAGTAGAGATAAGGCCAACCAAATTAAGATACGGGAATAAACACGGTAGGAAGTGAAAATTTCTAAAATTAAAATCAGAGCCGTAAAACCTAAAATTAAAATGACAAAATTGATGGGAATAAGCAGTTGGGCCGCGGCCGCGAGAGCACCAATATCCGCGCCAATATTAATTGTATTGGCAACAACCACAAGTAAGACAGCCGCATAAAGTACCTTCTTGCTATAATTAGCTTTGATTACGGCCGCTAAACCGCGACCGTTTACGGCACCAATCCGTGCGCAGGCTTCCTGAATAGCTACCATGAGCGGCAGCATAGCTACCGCTGTCCATAGTTGTCCATAGCCGAATTTGGCCCCGGTTTGAGTATACGTAGCGATTCCTGAAGGGTCATCATCCGCCGCTCCAGTGATTACCCCAGGCCCGAAAACCTTTAAAAATTTCTTTACTTTTAAAAAAGTTTTTTTCATAACGAACTAAATAATCCTCCTTTTTNAAGAAAAAGGGGGGGTTGTTTTTTCAGTGCCAAGCTGTTACAATTTTATAAGCAAACCTTAAACGTATCTTTTATGAATTACAGTGAGTCAGGTGAGGCAAGCAGGAGATTGGCGTTGATGATGAAAACTGTAATACTATCAACAAACTTCGCTGAGAAGGGNGCAAAACCTTTATTACGGTTTTCACATTTACAAATAAACCGGCACGATTCTGTTAGCATTTTATTGATCTTCATAAGCCGTAATCCAGGCAGGTCACTATTGAAAATTTTTCGCTTCTTATTATTTCCGTAAGTAAATTCATTCCGGCTAAATAAAATATTCCTTTTTAGTTAGCTAATCAGGCAATAAGGTGTACCAGTGAAAACCATTGATTGTTGTCGGTGCAAAATCTAAAATGTGCCGGTGAGTATATTTGTGTGAGTTTTCAGTATGAATGGTTTCTCCCTTTTTTACCCGGATATTATCTGGCAGATACATGCAATTGACATCTAAATCCTTAAGTGCTCTAAGGTGCATCTCTATTCTGGCTTTTGGTTGGTTATAATAAGCTACAT
>JGI24131J36419_10000515_pt1 | contig 13667 bp, 14 predicted proteins | sample BarGraNGADG00211_2_FD_36419 | JGI IMG/M metagenome (IMG submission 36419) | reverse complement strand
GCATCTCGGAGTTCCCATTGAGAATGTCAAAAAGGGACTTCTGTCGTATATACCTACAGGAAGCAGGGGGAGAATTATTCAGACATCAAATTACCTTTTATATGATGATGCATACAATGCCAGCCCGGAATCAATGGCGGCTGCTTTCGAAAGTGTCCGGCTCATTGCCGCCGGAAGAAGGAAAATTGCTGCGATAGGCGGCATCCTGGAGCTTGGGTCATTTGCTTCCGATCTGCACTTCAAAGTGGGGAAGTCCGCTGCAAAATCAGGGATGGATATACTTTTTATCTGCGGGGACCACAGGGAAGATGTTAAGTCCGGAGCGGTATCGGTTCTTCCCGGGATGCCGGTTCTTCTTTTTGAGACACGCGAGGAATTAACAGGTGTCCTTCTGAAAATGCTCCGGAAGGATGATGTCATCCTGATTAAAGCGTCCCACGCTTTTGAAATGGAAAAGGTCACGCAAGCCATCATTGAATCGGAGAATGCCTATTCCGTTCCGTCGGTAAAGGAGGCTGGATCATGACTGAAATCTCAAAGGATCCGGTCCCGGTCCTGAAGAGAAAAAGTTTTCAAATTGAAAGCCCCTACAGGATGAGTATCCCCATGCTTGTCCTGTCCCTCATCCTGATCTGCTTTGGCCTGATCATGCTGTTTTCAGCAAGCATGTCCGCAGGATATAATGATGCTGACGGAAATCCGCTTCATTACGTCCTTAACCAGGGGAAGTATACCTTGATCGGTATTGCTCTGGCAGCATTTATCATATTTATACCTGTAAAGATTTATGATCATATCGGGTTTGTTGCACTGGCATATGCAGTTACGCTGGCTCTTGTTGTATACACCAAATTTTTCGGTGTAATCGATGGTGGATCCCGTCGGTGGATCCGGATCGGTTCACAGAAATTCCAACCGTCCGAACTTGCAAAAGTCGCATTGATCTTCTGCATTGCAGGCTACCGGTCGTTTATCGTACGGCTTCGGAAATCCGGAAAGCTCACCTGTAAAACGGCCCGCAGGCAATCCTATCTCGACTGTATCGTTGATATCGTTATTCCGGTTGGCCTTCTGATGCTTTGTCTGGTTTTTGTCTTGCTGCAGCCGCATATGTCCTTTTTTATCATTATGACAACCATTTCATTCATCTGCCTTCTCGTGTCAGGTATTCCCCTTAAATCCTGGATCGACGGAGGACTTATCCTGATTACTGCCGCGCTTCTTTGCGGTTCAATCCTGATGCTGTCAACTTCATATACGCAAAAAGAAGCATTTATGGGAAATTTTGAACATGTTATCACACGCTTGAATATTTTCTCGACATTAAACGGGGATGAGGCAGCAGGTACTGATTCAAGTGCCGCTGCTGGCAGCAGTACAGCCACGGACAACGAGGTATACCAAAGTAAGCAGTCGATGATTGCCATTGGTTCAGGCGGCGTCTCAGGTGTCGGGTTTGGCAGCAGCCGGCAGAAGTATCAGTATCTTCCTGCAGCACATAACGATTATGTTTTTGCCATTGCCTGTGAGGAACTCGGTTTTGTCGGGGGCGTCTCCATAATTATTCTTTTCTGGGCATTTTTATGCGGCGGGCTTTCGATTGCCTGGCGTGCACAGAGTGATTTTGCACGTATTCTGGCTGTCGGGTATACCAGCCTGATTGTCATTCAGGCTGCATTCAATATAGCTGTTTCTTTGGGCGTGATACCTCCGACAGGAGTAACGCTGCCTTTTTTCAGCTATGGAGGAACAGCAAATCTGTTTTTTTTGACTGCAGTCGGTTTAATCATGGCTGTCTCCAGAACCGGCGTGAGCCGTAAAAAAATAACATACATCGACTAAGGAGAAAATTATGGGAATAAGAGTTCTGATTGCCGGCGGCGGCACCAGCGGACATATTAATCCTGCTATTGCAATCGCTGACCGGATTCGTAAGGAGGATCCTCAGAGCGAAATCGAATTCTGCGGGACACAGCGCGGACTTGAGAACGACATTGTACCTCGCTCAGGGTATGTGATGCACCAGATACGGGCGAGGGGACTGCCGTCAAAACCTTCCGTAAAAATGGCAAAGGCGGTGATGGATTTCATTGCCGGAAGGAAGACCTGTATAACCCTTATACGTCGGTTTAAACCGGATGTTGTTGTGGGAACGGGCGGATATGTCTGCACACCCCTTGTTGCGGCAGCCTACCAGGAGAACATTCCTGTCCTGCTGCATGAACAGAATGCTTTTCCCGGAAGGTCAAACAGGCTTATGTCCAGGAGGGCTTCTGTGGTCTGTACAAGTTTTCCGGGTATGGACAAAGCTTTTCCCAGGGCGAAGTCTGTGGTTTTTACAGGCAATCCGGTAAAAAAGATATTTTTCGAAACATCACGTGAGGCAGCAAGAAAAGAACTGGGGATTCCGGATGATATGGTGCTGCTTTTGGCAATGGGCGGAAGCCTGGGCTCCCGCACAATCAATCAGTCCGTTGCCCGGCTTGCGGATATGGTATCCGGTAAAAACATCCGCATCGTCCTTTCCGCCGGTAAACAGCAGTTTGAGGAGTTTCATGAAAACCACCCCCCTGTAAATGGTAATATGGAAATCAGGGAATATATCTACAATCCTCAGACTTATATGTCTGCTGCCGATCTTATCATCTGCCGTGCCGGTGCAATTACATGCGCCGAGGTAGCAGCCCTTGGGATTCCGTCGGTCATGATTCCCTATCCCTATGCAGCGGGCGACCACCAGACATATAATGCCAGGGCATTTGAAGGAGCGGGAGCTGCCATTCTTATGAAAGATTCTGATATCTCGGCCCAGGCCCTGTACGATTCAGCGATGCCGGTCCTTGGGGACCGCCTGCGGCTGCAAAAGATGGGACAGTGTGCAAAATCACTTGCAAAACCGCTTGCCGACTGTGATATTGTGTCAGAGATTTTCAAGCTTGCCGGAAAGAAAAATTAGAAAAATTAGAAAAATGAGATATAAGGAGACGATGCGTTGAGGGACACGGGTCAAGTGAAATATCCGGGGGACAATAAACCGCAGGCTAAGAAAAGCGGCCGCCGCGCCGTCTTTTTATCGCTGCTTTTAGCAGTCATGCTGCTGGTTTTACTTGTGGCCGCCCTTCCGCAGTTCTATATCAGGCAGATTGACGTTACAGGATGCAGTGAGCTTTCCAAGGAGGATCTACTTGCCGGAAGCGGACTTGCTGTCGGGGACCATTTGTTTAAAAACCTGGGCGGGGGGATTGTTCAGCTATTTACACTTCGATATGGTAATATAGAGAAAGAGCTTTGCAAGGATTATCCTTATATCAGTGATATCAAAATACAGATTCATTTTCCTTCAAAAGTTCTGTTCGTTGTAAAAGAACGCCAGAAAATCGCTTATGCTGACCTTCCGGACGGATATGCTGTTATCGATACCGATGGATATGTTGTAGAACTCTCCGACGGGAAAGCTCCGCCCGGGGTTCCTCTCATGGAAGGTCTCCCGGTTCGTTCATCCGCTCTCGGTGAAAAGATTGACATGACTGAAGGCAAAGGGCTGAATACCTGCATTACAGTACTGAATGCTGTTTTAGCTGCAGATGAGAATAAGAGTAAGTCGAGCGTTTTTTCACTTATGAAATGCGTTCGAAGTGTACGCTCCGTTCAGGGCGGAACCACGTTTCTTACCATTATCCTGCCGACAGCCGAAAAAGAGCTGCTGATTCGAATTGGATCCCTCAAAAATATATCGGAAGATATGAGCTGGCTGAGGTACGCAGCTGAACAGAATAAGTTCGATTCTGTCGGTGACGGAGTCTTGGATATGTCGGGTGAAGAGTATACTTTTCGCCCGGTAAACTGAAAGGACAAAAAGTATGTTACCATTACTAGGGCTTATCGCTGGTCTTATACTCGGACTGTTCCTGAATGTGGACATACCGGCTGCATATTCATCGTATGTTGCGGTTGCCATACTGGCGATCCTGGACTCAATCATGGGTGCCATTGTAGCCAACATGAAGAATGAGTTCAATATCCGTCTTTTTGTAACAGGACTTCTTGGAAACGGCCTTATAGCAGTGGCAGTCGCAGCACTTGGGGATCAATTGAACCTGCCGCTTAACCTGGCTGCCGTGTTTGCATTCGGTAATCGAATATTCCTGAATTTCTCCATGATCAGGCGCATGCTGCTGGAGAGATATGATCATTGGAGAGCCAACAGAAAAGCAAAGGAGAGTTAATTATTATCATGCGCAAAACATTTAACAGGGATCACGACGAAATCGTGTAATATAATTGCAACAAAGAAGGGGAATTCTATTGCCTGACCACAATATTTAGTGTAGAATCAGGTAAATCGACACAATAGAATCCTCATATGGCACAAAAAGTGAAATGCTATTGAAATATACGGAGGTTACAGAATGTCAGATTATAGACTTGGATTTTCAATGGAAGAAGAACCTTTTGCCGCGATTAAGGTAGTCGGTGTAGGCGGAGGCGGATGCAATGCTATTGATCGCATGATTGACAGTGCCGTTCAGGGAATAGATTTTATTTCTATTAATACCGATCACCAGGCTCTTGCCCGTTCAAAAGCGCCCACACGGATACAGATCGGAGAAAAGATCACCAGGGGATTGGGCTGCGGTGCCGATCCGAGTATTGGTGAAAAAGCTGCTGAAGAATCCAAAGATGAGATCGCCCAGGCGATCCGCGGTACGGACATGCTGTTCGTGACTGCAGGAATGGGCGGAGGAACCGGTACAGGTGCAGCCCCGGTTGTTGCACAGATTGCACGTGAGCTCGGTATACTGACCGTAGCCGTCGTCACAAGGCCGTTCCGGTTTGAAGGACCGCGCCGCATGCAGAATGCCGAACGCGGTATCCGTGAAATAGAAAAATATGTAGATTCCCTAATAGTCGTTGCAAACGATAAACTTCTCGAAATTACAGATGAAGATACTTCGATCGATGATGCTTTCAATATGGCCGATCAGGTTCTGAAGTTTGGTGTTGCCGGCATTTCCGACCTGGTTGCTATTCCCGGACTGATCAACCTTGATCTTGCCGACGTCCGGCGTGTTATGACTAATGCAGGCGTATGCCATATGGGAATTGGAAGAGCCTCCGGTGAGAACCGTGCGTCAATCGCAGTCAAGCAGGCAATCAACAGTCCGCTTCTTGACACAACTATAGACGGAGCACGCGGAGTTATTATTAATTTTACCGGCGGACGCAATATGAAGCTTCATGAGATTGATGAAGCAGCTTCTGTTGTCAGGGATGCCGTTTCCGGTGACGCCGATATTATTGTCGGTGCCGTGATTGATCCGACCCTTGAAGACGAAATCATGATTACTGTTATTGCTTCCGGATTTGACCGTGCCGACCAGCCGGCTTCTTTCCGACCGACTACATCTATATTGTCACGGAACAATCCTCCGATCAGTACAGTACGTGAGCCTGTGCGTTCCTCTCCGGCAGCCGCTGCTTCCGNANANGAANNNACAGGATGATGCAGCATCTGCCAGAAGACAGCCGGAGATGCCGCAGTTTCTTTTTGGTGATCCTGAACAGCCTAAACAGCCTTCATCTGCTCCTTCGAGGAATTTTGTTCCTCTGGAAAATCAGGGACAGGATGGATTCTTTGCTGCAGGCCAGCCCGGTACTCCTGCCCCGGCGCCTTATTCACAGCCGGCGGGTTATCCGCAGCCTGGATTCACAGGTCAGCCTACTTATGCACAACCAGCACCTTATGCACCGCAGCAGCCCCCCTATGCACCGCCTGCGGGTTATCCTCAGCAAGGCGGCGGACGCCAGCAGCCGAATGCTGCACCATCCCGTACCGGCCGTGCTCCTGCACCGGCTCCTGCTCCGGAACCCAAGCAGCCCGAGAAGAAGAATCGTATTCTTCCCTGGTTTTTGACAGACAACGATAATTTGGATGAGTAAAAATATATGAAGTGCCCATTTTGCGGACATGACGAGGACAGGGTAATAGATTCGAGACCTGCGGAAGACGGCGCGGCTATTCGACGCAGAAGAGAGTGCATTGGCTGCGGTGCGCGGTTTACGACGTATGAGAAGATTGAGACTTTGCCGCTCCTTGTTGTTAAAAAGGACGGCACGCGTGAACCTTTTAACAGGGATAAGCTTTTAAACGGACTTTTGAAGGCCTGTGAAAAAAGACCTGTTTCCAATGAACAACTGATGGAATTGCTGGCATTTGTCGAAGGACAGGTTCAAAATGCAGTTAACCGTGAAATTCCTTCTAAAGACATCGGCGAGCTGGTCATGAAAAAGCTGAAAGAAATTGATGAAGTGGCATATGTTCGTTTTGCGTCGGTTTACCGGCAGTTCAAGGATGTTAATTCATTCCTTGAGGAGCTTAATGAAATGCTTAACAAACCATGAGGTAAATCAATGAAAAAAGTTCTGGTGGTAGACGATGATCCGAATATTGTTGAGGTCCTGCGCCTGTATTTTGACAAAGACGGTTTTGCTGTAATCAGCTGCCTTACAGGGGAAAGAGCTTTCGAGACATTTATGATATCCTCACCGGATATTGTTGTTCTCGACCTTATGCTTCCCGGCAAGGACGGTTATGACATATGCCGCGAAATCCGGAAAGTTTCGGATACGCCGATTATTATGCTGACAGCCCGTACGGATACCCTCGATAAGGTTGTAGGCCTTGAATTGGGTGCGGACGATTATGTTCAGAAGCCTTTTGAGCCCAAAGAGCTGTTAGCCAGGGTGAAGGCGATTTTACGCCGTGTTGAAAAAAAAGAAGAAATACCTGCACCGCTGATGGAGCCGAAGGAACCCGGCGAGGTTGTGCAGTATAAGGGCCTGACTATTGATAAAGCAAGATATGCTGTAATAGTTGACGGGTTGGAAGTAGAAATGCCTCCCAAGGAACTGGAGCTCCTTTTTTTCCTTGCATCTCATCCAAACCGTGTTTTTACCCGCGAACTTCTTCTTGAAAATGTCTGGGGATACGATTTCTACGGGGAATCAAGGACAGTTGATGTACATGTCAAACGAATCCGCGAAAAAATTGAAGATACCAGCAAAGCAGTAAACTGGAATATCAAAACTGTCTGGGGAGTCGGATATAAATTTGAAACTACCAACGTATGACATCCTGATGAAATGAGAACATAAAGGATATGACAGATAGAAGTAAGACGCGTTCAGTCTATTTCCGCACGATTATATCTTTGACATTCAGTACTATCTTCGTGTTTGCTGTGCTATGCATAGTCTATTACCAGCGCATGTCGAACTCGATTATTTCTGAAAAATCCAGTTTCCTGTACAACACAACGCAGAGCGCGGCCATAGGATTTGATGCATTACTTACTGATAATGATGAGAATGCAAATGACAATACCGCAGTTGAAAGAAGATATCTCGATTCGATTGCCCTGTCCAATGACGGATTTGTATGGATTGTTGAGAAAACCGGCGAGATCTCATGCTATTCGGATATTCCCGGCGAGTCGGTTTCCCAACTTGAGAAGACGGATTCATCCTTCTTTATGACCTCGATCCAGCGAAGGGGATTAACTGACCGCACAAACGGCGGGATTATAACAGGAACCCAAAACGGATTGTTTTCGGATCCGAGAAACATATGGCTTTCTGCTGCCTATCCGCTTTCCAGGGGCGGGCAATATTTAATTATTCATAAATCAATCGATGTCCAGGCTCAAACGTTCAGTATGCTGGCAAACGGTCTTGCAGTACCTGTTCTGATTTCCTTTACGATTGCACTGATTCTCTTCACTTTGATGACCCGCTCGCTGATCAGACCGATCCGTCTATTGTCGGATGCTGCAACGAAGGTTACACAGGGAGATTTGACAGCAAGAATTCATATTCCTGAATTTGAGAAAGAATCTCCTGTGCAGTTCGGGATAACGGATGAACTGTATGAAATGGTTGTGACGGTTAATCATATGATTGAGCGTCTTGAAACGCAGGAGAATGATAGAAGGGTATTTGTATCAAGTATCGCCCATGATCTCCGGACGCCGCTGACGTCCATTAAGGGATTCGTATCTGCTATGCTGGACGGCACGATCCCGCCGGACCGTTATGAACACTATCTCGAAATAGTAAAGACGGAAGTGGATCGAATCCAGACCCTTACTAATTCGATGACGGAAGTTTCTTCAATCAGCCGTAAGGAAAACCTTAAGATAGAACCGTTTGACATGAATGATCTGGTGAAATCAACGCTTACAAATCTGGAAAGCATGCTCAGCAAAAAAATCCTTGGCGTTCAGCTGGAGACATTTCTGGATGATAGCGGACATCTTATGGCGCTTGGGGACAAGGAAGCAATCATGCGAGTCGTATATAATCTGCTTATCAATGCAATCAAGTTTACGCCGGAAGGCGGGGACATAGCCATCACAACGGACTACCATTACAGAAATAATATTGTGACTGTTGTTGTGGAAGATTCAGGCCCGGGTATTCCCCAGGACAAGAGGAAGAGAATTTTTGAAAGTTTTTATAAGATTGACGAATCCCGTGCAAACCCGGGTTCCGGTCTTGGCCTGTATATCTGCAAAGAAATTCTTCAGGCGCACGGACAGATGATTTTTGTGGACAGCAGCCCGATTCTTGGCGGAGCCCGCTTCAAGTTTACATTATCAGGTGTAAAGGATGAGAGTAAATAAGATGCCGGAAAATATAGCGAAGCCGGAAAAAGTTGCATTTATTCTGCATACCCTCAAAGAGATGTATCCGGATGCTGTGTGTTCACTTGACAATGACGGGGATCCGTTTCATCTGGTGATCCGCGCGATTTTATCCGCACAATGCACCGACAAGCGCGTGAATGAGGTAACAAAAACGCTGTTCCTGGAATATACAAAACCCGAAGATTTTGCACGGGAGAGCGAGGCCATTATTGGCAGTAAGATCAGGAGCTGCGGTCTTTACCGGACAAAGGCACATGCCCTTGTTACCACATCACAGATGATTGCGGACCAATTCGGCGGGCGGATTCCTTCAGATCAGAAGACTCTCGAGCTTTTTCCCGGGATTGGCAGAAAAGTTGCCAATCTGATTGCAGGCGAGATATATCATATTCCGGCTATTGTTGTGGATACGCACTGCGGCCGTGTGGCCAACCGCCTTGGCTTATCTGACAGCGAATCACCGCAGAAAATCGAAAAAGACCTTATGGCTTGCATCCCCCGTGAGGATTGGATTACACTGGGTCATAGACTTGTCGCGCACGGGAGAACACTATGCATGGCAAGAAACCCGAAATGCCCGGTTTGCCCGGTTTGCGAGGTGTGCACTTATGCCGGAAAAAAATCCTCCGACAAAAGAACTTCAAAAAGTAAATAATGTGCCGGATTATTTGGATACGCCTGTTGAGCTTTTGCCGCAGGTTGCTTCACGACGCCTCACCATGCTTCAAAAGCTCGAAATATATACGATATATGACTTGATTTCCTACTTTCCGCGGGAGTATGAGAATTGGTCGAATATACTTCCGGTTGACTCTCTGACCGACGGCTCAAACGGATCGTTTGTCGCAATCGTACGGCAGAAACCCACACTTCAGAGAAAAGGTAAGATGTCTATTCTAAGAGCCGTTCTTTCCGACGGATCAGGTACCATCCGCGCCGTCTGGTTTAATCAGCCTTATCTGCTTCAAAAAATTGAAAAAGGGGAGTCATACTTTTTCCGGGGGAAAATCCGAAGGGACGGCAGTCATTTTGATGTAACCAATCCGGTAATTGAGCCGGACCAACCCGATGATAAACTACTGATACGTCCGTTTTATCCCCTCACTAAAGGACTGAAACAGGGGTTTTTGCGGTCACTTATCGAAAATGTACTTCAGGAAGCGATCCCTTATATCAAAGAACCTCTTCCGGCTGACATCCGGCGTGAGGAAAAGCTGTGCAGTGCGGGGTATGCGTATGAGAAGATCCATCGCCCTTCCACGGAAGAAGAACTGGAAATCGCACGGAAGAGACTGATATATGAAGAGCTGTTTCTGATACAGGGCGGCCTGCGATGGATGAAAATGCGAAGCAGAAAAGACCAGCGTGCATATAAAATACATCTTCCGGCGGACAAACAAAAAATTCTTAAAGAAAACGTGAAGAGAATTTCATTTTCTCTGACAGATGATCAAACATCTGTTGTCAGGGATATCCTTAAGGACCTGGATAAAGCTGTTCCCATGAACCGCCTGGTGCAGGGTGATGTAGGATCCGGAAAAACTATTGTTGCAGCAATTTCGATTCTTGCATGTGCACTTTGCGGCCGGCAGAGTGTTTTCATGGCCCCGACATCGATCCTTGCACGACAGCATTTTCAGACCCTGACCAGGTTCCTTGAGGGAACGGGTATTTCGATTGCCCTTATGCTTGGAAGCACCCCGGCTGCTGAGAAGAGACGCATCCGTGCGGAGCTGGTATCCGGCGAGCTCCTGGTCCTGATCGGCACACATGCCGTGCTCTCTGAAAAGAATGGGTACGCATGTCTTGCGCTGACGATCACCGATGAACAGCATCGTTTTGGTGTGAGGCAGCGTGCCAGCTTTCTGGCAAAGGAAAATACTGAGCCTCATACGCTTGTCATGTCAGCTACACCGATTCCGCGGACCCTCGCGCTCATCCTTTACGGTGACCTGGACATATCCGTTATTCATCAGATCCCGTCCGGACGGGTTCCGGTTGAAACATACACGGCATCCTCTAAGGAGGAAGACCGCATTCATGGAATTGTGTCGCGACAGGTCGACCAGGGCCGGCAGGTCTATTATGTATGCCCTGTTATCGAGATGCAGGACGATCCTTTTGAAGATTTTCTGGGTCAAATTGTACAGAAAACAAACGGAATTTTGCAGGACAGTACCAATCAGGCCAACAATGGGGTACCGGAAGAAGGAAACCTGCTTTCGGCTGTTGAGTTGTTTAATCATCTCTTGCATGATGTCTTTCCGGAATATAAAATCGGCCTTCTTCACGGCGGATTGAAACCGGCCCAGAAGGAGGATGTAATGGAGCGTTTCGTTTCGGGTGAGATTCAAATACTTATATCTACAACGGTAATTGAGGTAGGTGTTGATAATCCGAATGCTTCCCTGATGATTATTGAGAATGCCGATCGATTCGGACTATCACAGCTTCATCAGCTGCGCGGCCGGATCGGACGCGGCCCGTACCGGTCTGTCTGTATTCTGAAAAGTGATAAAATCGAGGGACTTGCCCAGCAAAGGTTATTGACTTTGTGTGCAACCACGGATGGCTTTGCCATTGCAGAAAAGGATCTTGAACTACGTGGTCCCGGAGATTTTTTCGGCACACGGCAGCATGGAATCCCTGCATTGCGGATTGCAAATTTATACCGGGATACGGATGTTCTTGTCAGAGTCAGTGCTGCGCTGGATAGAATTTTTGAAGCTGATCCAAATCTTGAGACACCTTCGTCGAGAAACCTTCTGCCGGCATTTCTGCAGAGATTCGGAAGTGAAATGAACCATCCTTCATTATAGTGGAGATCGACAAACGTAATAACAGAGAACGACAACCGTAAAAAGTACAAACTGACGATAGAAACGGAGACGAAAATGCCGCGAGTTATTTCTGGAAAGTGCAAAGGAATGCCTCTTACAGCCCCCCCTGGAGATAAGACCCGTCCCACCACGGACAAGGTGAAGGAGGCTCTTTTTTCCATACTTCAAATGCGCCTTCCCGACGCTGCATTTCTTGACCTGTTTGCCGGCAGCGGTCAGATGGGCATTGAGGCTGTGAGCCGCGGTGCTGAAAAGGCGATCCTGGTGGATGAGAGCAGTACCAGCGCCGCAGCCATTTTGACAAATCTGACAAAGACAAAAATGTCCGGGGAAATCAGGTTTGTCAAAAAGGATGTTTTCCGTGCACTACGGGAACTTGGTGAGGCCAAAGAGATTTTTGATATCATTTTTATGGACCCGCCATATGTGTCGGCGCTTGCTTTTTGTATGAAGGCAGCTGAAGAAATATGCTTGTATCGCTTGCTTAAACCGGGCGGGCTCTTTATTGTTGAGCATGCGGCCTCTGATTTGCCGTCGGAAAATGTAATAAATTTGACATTGTACAGGCGTTGTAAGTATGGCTCGACCATGCTAACATTTTATTCTACAGATACTTGTTATTCTGGAGGTATTCTTGATACATGAGAACCATAATTTTCCCCGGAAGTTTTGACCCGTTTTCGTTGGGTCATGTTGACATTGCCAGGCGGGCAGCAAAGTTGTGCGACCGCCTTCTTGTTGCAGTTATGCTGAATCGGGGCAAAAATCCACTCTTTTCGATTGAAGAGAGGGTGGAGATGGCAAAGATGTGCCTTAAGGATATGCCCGGGGTGGAGGTTATTTCATATGACAGCCTGCTTGTAGACCTGTTTGCCAAAACAGGTGCCTGTGCTGTGGTCAGAGGACTGCGAAGTGAATCGGATTTCCGGAACGAAGCTGAGATGGCGGCCGCGAACCGTCTGCTGCTGCCTGAATTTGATGCGATTCTTCTTCCCTGCCGGGCAGATCTTGCCTATACAAGTTCTTCGATTATAAAAGAAGTTGCTTATTACGGAGGGGATATATCAGGAATGGTTTCCCCGGTGATTTCCAAATATGTGAAGATACGGATTGTAGAAAGGAATAAGCGGGATTGATGGAGGAGCCGAGCATGCACGAAAGTATTCGACAGGGTAAGTCAAATGAGACGGACCTGATTGAACTGCTGGATCAGTTGACGCAGACAGTACGTCAGGCTAAAGGGATACCGTTCTCAGACAATTGCATCGTTGACCGTGAGGATCTTCTCTATTGGATCACGCAGATCAGGGAGAATCTTCCGGAAGAGATACATCAGGCCAGATGGCTGCTTGAACAGAACCGTCAGGTTGTTGCCAGCGCCAGACAGAAGGCTGAGAGTATCCTGCGGGAGACAGAACAGCGTTCCGCAATTATGATTAATGAGCATGAGATTACTCTGCGGGCACGGGAAATGGCACAGAATACCATCGAACAGGCCAATCAGGCAGCATGGCAGATGCGCGTTGCATCTACAGATTATGCCAGGGCGCGTCTGACTGAAGTTGAAAATCAATTAACGGAAGTTCTTGTTAAGGTACAGAAGAACAAAAAGGAACTCAAATAGCGACTGCTTTCACCGGAGGTGAACTTGTATGCTGATGGGCGTCCGAATTCGGAATTTCTGCATTTTTAATGATGATAAGGCCGGAATTATATTGGATGACCTTTTATCTCTCGGCCAGAGGCCGCCCCTTTCTTTTTCAGCGGGTATTTCACCCGATTTTCCGTTTACAAATCTAATGGCACTTATAGGCAGGAATGCATCCGGTAAAAGTCTTTTTTTTGATGCGCTGTCTTTTGTGTCTGACTGTACGACAACAGGCTGTTCGACGGCTGCTACCCTGCACGGACGTCAGGGATTCCTCAAGATACAAAACAATCAGGATCTACCGATGATCTTTGATTTTTTGTTTTTTGCTGCGAATGGGAAGACGACCGGGAACGGTCCCGGGGAAAGATACATTTCGTATCATATTGAACTTTCAGGAGACATGCACGGACGCCCGTATTATTCTGCCGAAAAGGTAATTCTCTGTAAAAAGGAGAGTGCCGGCACATGGGC
>JGI24131J36419_10000507_pt1 | contig 13721 bp, 9 predicted proteins | sample BarGraNGADG00211_2_FD_36419 | JGI IMG/M metagenome (IMG submission 36419) | reverse complement strand
AAATTGTTGTTGCAAGAAAGCTTGAAACAACGGCACATGAGATAATCAAAGCTGTTCACCCGCATCCGACAATGTCAGAAGCAATCATGGAGGCAGCGGCAGCTGCTTATGGGGAGGTGATACATCTTTAAACATTTTTAACTGAGGGAACTTATTTTTCTTACGATTAATAATTATGTTTGATCCCTCATTTAAAACAATTTAAATATTGATTTGGAAATTCACATTATTGATTTAAATCACTATTAGTATTGATATAAATCATTATTAATCAAGTGCGGTCCCTTCAAACTTTAAAACAAATTAAATTTATACTGATGAAAAAGATTGGAATTGTTCTTCTTATTAGTTTAATTCTTCCTGTATTATCAACAGCCCAGCCTCTTGCAAAGCGGCAGCCGTATGATATTTCAAAAGAGAAGGTATTATATACTATCGGGTACGCTCACCTCGATTCAGAATGGAACTGGGATTATCCCACAACCATTAACCAGTATATCTGGAATACTATGAACGACAACTTCAAACTTTTTGAAAAATATCCCGATTACGTATTCAATTTCACCGGATCGAGAAGATACAACATGATGAAGGAGTATTATCCGGAATCATATAAGAAGGTTGCTGACTATATTAAACAGGGAAGATGGTTCGTTTCCGGCTCCTCTGTTGATGAAGGTGAGGTAAATATCTCATCCTCAGAGTCAGTTCTCAGGCAGGTACTTTATGGGAACCTCTTTTTCAGAAAGGAATTCAATAAGGAGAGTTATGATTACATGCTTCCCGACTGTTTTGGATTTGTTGCAACAATGCCTCAGGTATGGAACCATGCCGGTCTTCTTGGTTTTTCCACCCAGAAGTTGACCTGGAGATCCTCAAACGGGGTTCCTTTCAATTTTGGAATCTGGGAAGGCCCTGACGGAAAAGGACTTATGGCAGCATTAAATGCTTCTGATTATACAGGAAGGGTTGTTCTGAGGCTTGATAAAGACAGCACATGGAATGCAAGGATACAGGATGACATCAATAAGTATGATCTCTCTTTCGACTATCGTTATTATGGTGTTGGAGACGTTGGAGGCGCTCCCAGAGACGCAGATGTCAATAATGCCGTAGGCAGTATCAGGAACAGCGACAGTAAATTTAAAGTAATTCTTACTTCATCGGATCAGATCTATAAAGACATTACTCCTGAAATCCGCAAAAAACTTCCAACCTATTCCGGGGATCTTCTTCTTATTGAGCACAGTGCAGGTTCAATGACCTCACAGTCTTATATGAAAAGAGCTAACCGCAAAAATGAAGCACTTTCAAAATCAGCGGAACAAGCTTCAGTATATGCCGATTGGTTAGGAGGAGCTTCTTATCCAACCGAAAAACTTAATAAAGCATGGGAATTGGTTTTGGGAAGTCAGTTTCATGATATACTTCCGGGAACATCTATTCCAAAAGCCTACGATTATGCATGGAATGATGAATTCATTGCAATGAACAACTTTTCAGAAATACTTAAGAATTCTGTAAGCAATATTTCCCGTTCATTAAATACACAGGTTGAAGGAAGAGCAGTTGTGGTTTATAACCCGGTTGCCCTGGCAAGGGAGGATGTTGTAACTGCCGAACTTTCATATCCTAAACTGCCGGTTAACATAAAAGTTGCTGATAAAGACGGTAATATAGTTCCTTCACAGATAATATCTGCAAAAGGAAATACGCTGACGCTTATCTTCCTTGCTAAGCTTCCATCAGCAGGTCTTTCGGTATTTGATATCCGCGAAACAACTGATAAACAAGCTGTCTCGGAACTTTCTGTAACCGAACAGACACTTGAGAATAAATTTTTCAGAGTGAAAATAGATGGTAATGGCGACATTGCAGGTATTTACGACAAGAAAGCAGCAAGGGAAGTGCTTTCAAAACCTGCAACACTCGATTTCCAATATGAGAGTCCTTCACAATGGCCTTCCTGGAACATGGACTGGAAAGACCGCCAGAAACCTCCGATGGACTATATGAATAAAAATGTAACTATGAAAATTGCAGAGCAGGGGCCTGTTCGCGTGGCAATTGAAGTTACAAAAAAAGGACAAAACTCTGAAATAACACAGATCATAAGTCTTGCAGCCGGTGAAGCAGGTAAAGTGATTGAGGTCAGAAATAAAATTGACTGGCAATCTAAAGGGGTCAGCCTAAAAGCTGCTTTCCCGACTACTGTTGTTAATGAATATGCAACTTACAGTCTTAATACTGCTGCTGTTCAGCGTACTACCAATAACGATGTTAAATTTGAAGTGCCTGGCAGACAGTGGATTGATATAACCGACCGTCCGAATAATTATGGAGTTTCTATCCTTGAAGATTGTAAATATGGTTCAGATAAACCTGACAATAGTACACTTCGGCTTACACTGATGTACACACCAAAAGCCAGTTCATATATTTACCAGGCAACACAGGATTGGGGTATTCATGATGTTAAATATGGAATTTACGCTCATGTCGGCGATTGGGCTTATGCCAGAACCCCATGGCAGGGAAATTTCCTGAACAATCCTCCAATTGNTTTTGAAACTTCAAAACATAATGGTACAATCGGGAAAGAGATTTCTATNNTGAAGATNAACACNCATCAGGTTGATGCAATGGCGCTTAAAAAAGCTGAAGAGAGTGATTATTATATTGTAAGGTTAAATGAACTCTATGGAAAAGAAATAATCCACGTTTCTGTCAGTTTCCCAGGTAAAATAGTTGATGCATACGAGGTTAACGGACAGGAGAAAAGAATAGGATCTGCTGACTTTTCTGACGGTGCATTAAATTTTGATATGGGGAAATTTGCTATCAGAACCTTTGCAGTTAAATTTGAAAATACTGCTCTTACGCTTTCAAAACCTGTTCAGGAATCTGTTGCACTGGCATACAATGAAGACGGAATTAGCTTTGATACAAAGAGAAGCGATGGAAGCATTATAAGTAATCTGAGTTTTCCGGCTGAGCTTATACCTTCAAAAGTGGTAAGTGAGGATATTATTTTTAATATGGGCAATACAGCTGATGGTCAGAAAAATCTGGTTGCAGCTAATGGCCAGAAAATCAATCTTCCAACAGGAACATTCAATAAGCTGTATATTCTTGCTGCAGCTACGGAAGATACCCAGGGTGCTCTTAAAATTGGTAATAAGACCGTTAATGTCAATTTCCAGGCTTGGACCGGTTATGTAGGTCAGCATTATGGAAGAGTGCTATACTTCAATAATATGAAAGTTGCCTCAATAACAAATGCATTTACCAGGAGAGATAATATAGCATGGTTCGCTTCTCATCGCCATACACCTGAAGCTAATGATACATACCAGTACAGTTATCTGTATAAATATGAGGTCACTCTGCCAAACGGTGCAAGATCAATTACCTTACCGAAGAATAGCAAAATAAAGGTGTTTGCTATAACTGCCGCCAATAATCAAAAAGATGATATCACTCCTTTACAGCCTCTTTATGATGACTTTAAGGATAACAAGCCGGTAAAAGCAAGAGTAAATGAAATCGTTACCGCCGACCTGAAACCTTTGAGTTTTGTTCAGAAGCCGCTCTTTACAGAAAATGTTGATGCAAGGACACTGCCGCGCCTGAAACAATATCTTAAAAGTGCAGGTCTCGACACTGTAATCGTAAAAACTCTGCCTTCATCAACTGATTACGCTGATGTAAATTCAGGAAATAAAGTTACGGCTCTGTATTATGCCACAGGTAAATCATCAGATGGAGTAACTTATGCTAATCAGAAATTTGACATTTCCAATATAATTAATTCACAATCGGGAGTACTTAAGGATACAATGTTTTTTGACAATGGAGAAGGAAGAATTCTGATCGACCTGCAGAAACCTGTTTCAATCGATAAAATTGATATGTATTTTGAATCGTTCAGGGGAAGAGGACAGTCCTCTTCGATGTCAAGAAACCGGGGTCCGCAAATATTCTCTATCTGGGCTTCATCAACAGGTTCTGACTTTACCGGCGATCCAAAAGCCAGGGGATGGCAGTATGTTGGCGTCTATGGTGCTGGCGGCGGCGGACGTGGATTCTCCGGCTCTGGTACATCATACATCTTCAGTAATAACCTGAAAAGCCGTTACATTATGTTTATCACTGACGGCGGATGGCATGGTACAGATTATATAAAACAGCTTGATATTTTTGAAAAGAAATAAAAAAAGAATAATTAATCCGGATTTTGATAAAAAATTCGTTTGGGATATCTTCGACGCAACCTTTTTTTAATTATTTCCATCAATCTTAAACAAGATTACTGGTATTTAAAACAATTATTTCATATTTTTATGTTCTCAAACAGGTTAAAGAACCTTGACAGAAATAAAAAATATAATAAAAGGTTGTCTTACCGGTAACAGAAGGGATCAGGAACTGCTATACAGGAGGCATGCANCCAAACTATATGCTGTGTGTCTTCAGTATTCAGGTAATGATGAAGAAGCAAGAGATATTTTACAGGAAGGGTTTATTAAAGTTTTTGAAAACCTTGCCCGTTATAAGCATGAAGGTTCTTTTGAAGGTTGGATGCGCCGGATAATGGTCAACACAGCACTGGAGAAGTATCGAAACAGACACAATCTGTACAGGGTTGATGATATAGATACTATACCTGAACAGGATGCGGAACCTGATAATATGGATTATTCGGGGCTCGGAGCGAGTGACCTTCTTGGAATTATCAGGGAGTTGCCTCCGAAATACAGAATGGTATTTAACCTTTATGCAATTGAAGGTTATTCCCATAAAGAAATAAGCAAAATGGTGAATATTTCGGAGGGGACATCAAAATCAAATCTCTCAAGGGCAAGAGCAATCCTTCAGAGAAGAGTAGGTTCATATACAGGTATTAAGAAGAGAATATTAAATGGTTGAGAGAGAGGCAGATATTGACATTGTTTTCAGAAATGGATTTAAGGACTATGAAGTACTTCCTCCTCCGGAGGTTTGGGATAATATACATCCTGTTATAAGAAAGAAACAAAGACCTTTCATCCTGCTCAGAAGCGCTGCAATGATAGCTGTTCTGCTCTCTATAGGATTTCTTGTTTACAGATGGAGCCTTGAAAATCCATCTGGTAACGGAAATCAGCTTCTTTCACTTAACAGGGAACCTGTTCCTTTCGCAGAAGATATCTCATCTTCAGTAAATTTGCCGTTAAAAGGAAATAGTAATGATATATTGATTTCTCCCGGGNAAAAATTGAGAGAAAAAAAGACTAAAGTAACTATAAGGTCTGATGAAAAGGTTTCAATTCCAATAGTTCCTTTGTTTTCACCTGAACCAGAAATAGTGACATCCCGTACCGATTTTCATCTTGCTGAACCGCAGCAAGGTCAAATAAAATCTTCAACTCCGGCTATTTTTGGCTTGAAAGATCTGAACAAAAAAATACTTCCCGAAAGGACACCTGTACGGATAATTAACAGGTGGTCAGTTGCAGCAATGGCTTCTCCTACATATTTTTCACAATTCAGGTCAAGCAGTAATGAAATTGCAAAACAGCTCGCAGCCTCCGAACAGCAAATTATGTCATATTCCGGTGGGGTGGCTCTCTCTTATAAAATCAATAAAAGGGTAAGCATTCAGTCAGGTCTTTACTATTCATCAGTCGGGCAGGAAGTAGACGGGATATCCTCCTTTTCCGGATTTGAGAATTACAATAATGCCAAGGGTGATCGCATTTTTGAAGTACTTACAACAAGTGGCAGGATTTATACAAGCAATAAAGATGTCTTCCTGCTCGACAGAGGAGGGAACAGGGTACTGACTACCGGTAATTTAATCGACCCTGATAAAGCCAATCTTCAATATATTAATAATTCGTTAAAACAAAGCTTCAGCTATCTTGAATTGCCTATTGTGTTGCGGTACAAGATGGTTGACCGTTCATTAGATCTTAATCTGATCGGCGGCGTATCATATAACTTCCTGTTAAATAATTCGGTTTATACCGTAAGTGATGGAGCTAAATATCCAATAGGGAATACAGATGGGCTTAACATGATGACTTTCAGTACTTCCCTGGGGATGGGTATGGAATATAGTTTCTCCAAAAATATTTCATTGAACCTTGAGCCCACTTTCAGGTATTATCTGAATCCGTTTAGCAATCTGGCAGGTACAAATATCCATCCATATTCATTTGGCATCTTCTCAGGTTTGTCCTACAAATTCTGATAACCTTTTCCCCGCATGTTTTAATGAAATCATTCTCATTGGATTATTAATGTAATCCTGTTGCCGCCTGCCCATTCTCCGGAATCTAAATAATGGTTCTGTTTTTGCTCTTTACTATATCATTATCTTATTTATGAGGTATAAAAATATTACCTTTGCATTTTATTAATAAAGCTGCGAAATACTATGATAATTCCTAAAAGTAAGGGTGTACTTACGACAATAATTTTTTTAACCGCAATAACAATAATAATATCTATTGTACAAGGTTTCAAAGTATTCGGTAAGGGATCGGAAGTCACCAGGGATCTTCCGGATTCACTTTATTCCATACAGCCATTTAAATTACCTGATAGTGTGACATTTGCAGATGAAAAAATGCCACTTGAAAATTTTGACACACGCGAAAGCCTTGAACGTGAGATTCTTACCAGCGCGTACCGGCACTCTTCAACGATTCTCATCATAAAAAGAGCTAACAGATATCTCCCGATTATTGAGAAGATACTCAAAGAGAATAATATACCTGATGATTTTAAATACCTGGCAGCTGCTGAGAGTGAATACAGCAACATGGTTTCACCTGCAGGGGCAACAGGCTTCTGGCAGATTATGAAGGAAACCGGCATGGAAGAAGGAATGGAAATCAATTCTGTTGTGGATGAACGTTATAACCTAGAAAGATCGACACAATTTGCCTGCGAATATTTTCAGAAGTCTTATAATAAATATGGTAACTGGACATTGGCAGCAGCTTCCTACAACGGGGGTCGGGCAGCTGTCGATGAACAGATAGGGATTCAAAACCAAAACAACTATTATGATCTTCTTCTGTCAGAGGAAACAGCAAGATATATTTTCAGAGCAGTTGCATATAAATTAATTATTTCAGATCCCGGGAGATATGGATTTAATATCAGCAAAGATGAATTATATCCTGAATTGAAATATTTTGAAGTTAAGGTCGATAGTGCAATCACCGACTTTTCGGATTTTACCGGAAAATACGGGACTAATTATAAATTATTGAAATTTCTGAACCCATGGCTGCGAAAACCATATCTGACTCCCAAACCAAACAAGGTATATACAATTAAAATTCCTGCAGAGGGGATGAGAAACATAGAATAAGCAGATTCCGGGATCCGGGTTTTTTTCAGGGAAAGTTAAGATGAATGATGAAATAAAAGTTTTTGGAGCAAGGGTACACAACTTAAAGAATATCGATGTCACCATTCCGCGGAATAAGCTGGTGGTGATTACCGGCTTAAGTGGAAGTGGTAAATCATCGCTTGCTTTCGATACAATATATGCAGAGGGTCAGCGAAGATACATGGAGACCCTTTCAGCCTATGCCCGTCAGTTTTTAGGTGGCATGGAAAGGCCTGATGTTGACAAAATCAGCGGATTGAGCCCTGTAATTTCAATAGAACAGAAAACTACAAATAAGAATCCACGTTCCACTGTCGGAACAATAACAGAAATATATGATTTTTTAAGGCTTCTTTATGCCAGGGCATCTGAAGCATACTCCTATGCTTCCGGAGAAAAAATGGTTAAGTACACTGATGATCAGATTCTTGACCTGGTGAAAAACAGGTTTGCCGGGAAAAAAGTTTATTTTCTGGCCCCTGTTGTAAAAGGACGGAAAGGTCATTATAAAGAGTTATTTGAACAGTTGAGGCGAAAAGGATTCCTGAATGTCAGGATAAATGGTGAGATAAAGGAACTGACTCAGGGTCAGAAACTTGATCGTTATAAGACTCATTTTATTGAGATTGTTATTGATAAGTTCAGGGTAGGCGAGATAACCGATAAAAGGCTTCATGACTCGGTTCTCATGTCGCTTGATCAGGGTGATGGCGTTATGATGGTATTAGAGAGTGAAAGCAATGAGCCACGTTATTTCAGCCGCCATCTGATGTGCCCGGTTACCGGATTATCTTACAATGAACCGGCTCCGCATACTTTTTCATTTAACTCACCTCAAGGCGCCTGCCCTCATTGCAATGGACTGGGAGAAATATCAAGCATTGATGAGAAAAAATTAATCCCCGACCGGGATCTTAGCATAAGAAAGGGAGGAATAGAACCTTTGGGAAAATACAAAAATGTGTGGATATTCTGGCAGATTGAAGCAATAGCTGAGAAAAACGATTTCACCCTTGACACTCCTATCAGGGATATCCCTGAAGATGCTCTGAATAAGGTTCTTTATGGTTCCGATGAGGTTCTTAAATTGTCTAATACTCCTCTCGGAATGACATCAAACTACTTTCTGACTTTTGAAGGGGTTGTTAATTTCGTTGGCAATGTTGAAGTTATTAACGGTAAGAAGAACGGTACCAGAATACGCGATCAATATGTTCAATATGAAACTTGTCCCGAATGTAAAGGAACGCGCCTGAAGAAAGAATCACTTTTTTTCAGGATAGCTGATAAAAACATCGGGGAACTTTCAGCGATGGATATCAGGGAGTTATCCCTTTTNCTGGCAAATATTGAAGAGAAAATGAGCGGGAAACAGAAGTTAATTGCTTCTGAGATACTTAAGGAGATAAGGACCAGACTCAGTTTCCTTCTTGAAGTGGGATTGGAATATCTGTCCCTGAACAGGGGAGCACGAACATTATCCGGAGGTGAAAGCCAGAGAATAAGACTCGCGACACAAATTGGCTCAAGGCTGGTAAATGTTTTATATATTCTTGATGAACCAAGTATAGGTCTCCATCAGAGAGATAACCGGCGGCTTATAGCTGCTCTTAAACAGTTGAGAGACTCCGGTAACTCCGTAATTGTTGTTGAACACGACAGAGAAATGATCTTGTCGGCTGATCATGTTATTGATATGGGCCCGGGAGCAGGCCGTCACGGAGGCCTTGTGGTAGCTCACGGTAATCCTGATGAAATAAAAAAAAGTGATACACTTACTTCGGGTTATCTGAGTAATAAAAAGAAATTTATTATCCCCGGGAAACGCAGGAAGGGGAATGGAAAATCCGTTCAGTTGTTGGGAGCTTCAGGTCATAATCTTAATAATGTTGATTTAGTATTTCCGCTTGGAACTTTGATTTGTGTCACAGGTGTATCAGGAAGCGGAAAATCCTCACTTATTAACCAGACGCTTCATCCTGTGCTGGCAAAACGATTTCATAATTCGGGAAAATCCGCATTGCCATACAAGGAGATCAACGGGCTCCAATACCTCGATAAGGTAATTGAGGTGAACCAGTCGCCAATAGGAAAAACACCCCGTTCAAATCCGGCAACATATACAGGTGTTTTTACTGATATCCGGAAACTGTTTGAACAGACCACCGAAGCCAGGATNCGCGGATTCGGAGCAGGGAGGTTTTCTTTTAATGTAAAGGGAGGTCGTTGCGAGGGTTGTGAAGGAGCGGGAATGAAAACAATTGAGATGAATTTCCTTCCCAATGTTTATGTTCATTGTACCGAATGTAACGGTAAGCGATATAACCGCGAAACACTTGAAGTAAAATATAAGGGACAATCGATAAGTGATGTTCTGGAAATGACTATAAATACGGCAGTTGAATATTTTGAAAACGTTCCTTCTATATATCACAAAATTAAGACATTACAGGATGTCGGGCTTGGTTATATCAAGCTTGGGCAGCAGTCAACTACACTTTCAGGTGGTGAAGCGCAACGCGTAAAGCTCGCTACCGAACTCGCACGACGTGATACAGGGAAAACCCTATATGTACTTGATGAACCAACCACAGGGTTGCATTTTGAAGATGTGCGCGTTTTAATGGGTGTGCTTAATAAACTTGTTGACAGAGGTAATACTGTTATAGTAATAGAGCATAACATGGATGTTATTAAAATGGCTGATTATATTGTTGACCTTGGAAAGGAGGGAGGAAGAGAAGGTGGAGATATTATTTTTTCAGGAACACCCGAAGATCTTGTTGATTGCAGTGAAAGTTATACCGGAAAATTCCTGAAAGCTGAACTTAAATTATAAATTAATTATATTTGAAAGTATTAATTTATACCGATATCCAAAATGGAGAGACCAGCTGATCTGATAAAAGATGCGTTTGAACAAAAAACATGGCATGAGATTCATACTACAGATTCATGGAGAGTGTTTAAAATTATTTCAGAATTAGTTGAAGGATTTGAAAAACTTTCACGTATTGGACCATGTGTTTCGATTTTTGGTTCAGCAAGAACTCATTATAATGATAAGTATTTCAGGCTNGCTGAAGATATAGCCTTCAAACTGACACAGAATGGTTATGGTGTTATAACAGGCGGAGGCCCCGGTATTATGGAGGCCGCCAATAAAGGTGCGAACCGCGGCAAGGGAAAATCAGTCGGGATTAATATTGACCTCCCTTTTGAACAGAGGCCCAATTCATATATTGATCCGGATAAACTGATCACCTTCGACCATTTCTTTGTAAGAAAGGTTATGTTTATGAAATATGCACAGGGATTTATTGCACTCCCGGGTGGATTCGGAACATTTGATGAGCTCTTTGAAGCGATGACTCTTATACAGACACGCAAGATCGGGAAATTTCCGATTATTCTCGTAGGTAAAAAATACTGGGGTGGACTTATAACCTGGATAAAAGAACAGATGCTTGAAGAAGAACATAATATAGCTCCAGCCGATCTTGACATTTTTACCCTGGTTGATACAGCAGATGAAGCTGTGGATTATATCGTAAAATTCTACTCACGATATCTGCTCAGTCCCAACTTCTGATCAGACTTTCCTCATCCGATCCATTTCCCGGGTCGCATCTTTCCGTTTCAGGGTTTCACGTTTATCGTATTCCTTCTTTCCCTTTGCAATAGCTATTTCTGCTTTTGCCAACCCCCGGTCGTTGATAAATACTTTTATTACAACAATAGTTTGGCCCGATTCTTTAACTTTTCTTTCGATCTTGCTTAATTCCCTCGATTTAAGAAGCAGTTTCCTTAACCGGAGTGGATCATGATTATTCAGATTTCCCCACCAGTACTCCGAAATGTGCATCCCTTTAATATAAAGTTCCCCGCTCTGGAAAAGACAATACGAATCTGCAAGAGTTGCTTTCCCCAGTCTGATCGATTTTATTTCTGTTCCGGTAAGCTTGATGCCTGCAATGAATTTCTCAAGAAACTCATAATCATGAAAAGCTTTTTTATTTTTTATTACAATATTTCCGGAACCTCTTTTCATAAAAACTTATCAGGAGAAGATCGCAAAATAGAACTTTTCAATAATCATTGTCAGAAAAAAGTTAGCTGCAATATATAAACCTATCATAGTTAAGGTTGCAGCAATCAGCATTGGCATTTTTTTGTGTTCGGGTGGATTTAACATTTTCTCTGCACCAATCCAGAAAATATAAAGTCCGTAGAGTGCCAGGATGTTAATAAAGATGAANGATTCGAATATACGACTGACCATCTGACAAATAAGAAATGGAGCGATTGAATAAACTATCATTTTGAACGAAATGGTAAAATCCCGGCCCATATCCATAGCATAAGTTATCTCTCTGAAAATGAAGGCTGTTGCGTAGATCACCAAGCATAGCAGCAGGAAATATTTGATGCCTACAAGAATAGAATAGATAACTGATAAACCTGTGTTTGCGAATATAACTGATCCAATAAATGCAGCAATGGCAACCAGTGTTATTAAGGGGAAAAAGAAACTATTTCTCACATCTTTGATCGGTCTGTTGTCCGAATGAATTTCATCCCAGGCCTTAACAGGATCCAGAATTATATATTTTATCCTGTGATACAAAAATTTGTAATCCATAAAAATTAAGATTAATTGAACGGCAAAATTAAGTAATTTTATGGTATATTGCTTTTCATATACTTATCTGTTTAGTAATGAACAGGGAAATATCACCAATCTATGATTTATTGGTTATCACTGGCCCGACTGCATCAGGTAAAACATCTTTAGCTGTCGCCATAGCCTCACGGCTTGGCGGTGAGATAATAAGTGCAGATTCCCGTCAGGTTTACCGGGGAATGAATTTGGGAACAGGTAAAGATTATACTGATTATATTATTGATGGAAAAACTTTACCATACCATCTGATTGATATAGTTGATCCGGGTTATAAATACAATCTCTTCGAATATCAGCGTGATTTTATAAAAGTTTATAATGGGCTGAAGAAGCGCAACGTTTTTCCGGTTGTATGCGGAGGTTCAGGAATGTACGCCGATAGTATAATTACCGGATACAAAATGTTCGAAGTTCCTCCTGATAGCGGATTACGGGTTGAACTTGAAAAGAAATCCATGAAAGAGCTTACAGAAATTCTTTCCACTTATAAAAATCTTCATAACACCACCGATATAGATACTAAAAAAAGAGTTATAAGAGCAATAGAAATAGAGCATTCCAATAATGCCAAAACTAAGCAGCATATTGATTTTCCGGCTATAAATTCGCTGGTTGTCGGTGTTATGTTCGATAGGGAGCGCAGGAGAAAAAGGATAACCGAACGGTTGGAACAACGGTTGGCTGCAGGAATGGTAGAGGAAGTGAGGCAATTAATGGAAAAAGGGGTAAATAAGGAGACCCTCATATACTATGGACTTGAATACAAGTATATTACACTTTATCTTTTAGGAAAACTGAAGTATGATAAAATGATCAAAGATCTTGAAATTGTGATACATCAGTTTGCAAAAAGACAGATGACCTGGTTCAGGGGTATGGAAAGAAAAGGAATCAAAATCCATTGGATCGACGGAGAATTGCCATTGGAAGATAAAGCAGGGAAAGTTTTGGAATTGCTGTCAGAGAGTCTGTAAAGTCTGTAAAGTCTTCTTGCTTTCGACTTTAAGGACTTTTTACTTCAGATATGTCTCCAGCCAATTAAAAAATTCCCTGTGCCAGATAATTGAATTCTGGGGTTTCAGAACAAAGTGGGTCTCATCTTCAAAGAAGAGTAGCCTGCTCGGTATTCCATGCAGCTGAGCCGCCTGAAATGCCTCCATACTCTGGGTATAAGGTATCCTGAAGTCATTAGCTCCTGTTATTATAAGGATTGGAGTATCCCAGTTACCAACCATCAGGTGAGGTGAAAACTTATAGCTTTTCGGAGAATTCCAATAGGGTCCTTCTATATCTTTATCAGGAAACCAAAGTTCTTCAGTTGAACCATACCAGCTCGTAAAATCGAACATTCCACAATGTGAAATGAATGCTTTGAATCTTCCACCGTGCATCCCTGCAAGGTAAAATACAGAGTACCCGCCATAGCTGGCGCCAACTGCACCAAGCCTCCCGGCATCAACAAAAGGTTCCTTCGCCATCGAATCGGTGGCATCGAGATAATCCTGAATGTTTAAACCGCCATAGTCACCAGAGATCTGTTCTTTCCATTCCTGGCCGAAGCCTGCGTTTCCACGACGGTTGGGAGCAATTACAATATAACCTTTTGCTGCCATCACCTGATAGTTCCAACGGTACGACCAGCTTTGTCCC
>JGI24131J36419_10000490_pt1 | contig 13916 bp, 15 predicted proteins | sample BarGraNGADG00211_2_FD_36419 | JGI IMG/M metagenome (IMG submission 36419) | reverse complement strand
ACGCATCAGCGCACGCCCTGCACTATTGCTTTAGAAAACGTATGTGGGTACAATGTGTGAGGTTTTAATCATCGAGAAGCTTCGCTGGCTCATTGATGGCATGCAGTTCAACAATCCCGATTCGTGGTCATAGAGACCGTTCTCCAAGAAGTGACTCCACAGAGCACTGGCAGAAGAGACCTCATGAACGGACCGGGTGATGTCAGGTGTCGTGCCTGGCGGGTCGCGAGTGGCGCCTCGGTGGCGCAGCGGGCCTGCTGACAGTCCGGCCCGGAACCCGTGCGAAGACTGGAATCGGAATCTTGATTGGAACAGGGGAGACGTCGACCTCACCTAGAATCCTTCGAGAGAAACCCACAGATCTTGAAGCTGTGGGTTGAGGCAGTCCGGCCCTCAGAGCCTTATCCGGTGAAACCATGGGAAGGGCTCGAACGCTGTAGATATAGCGGGAACAGACACATCAAGAGATTCGTGAAAGCGCTACCCGGGAGAATGTCTGTCAGACGATCACTGTCAAGTCGTTGCGAAAAGGAGGACCGTTGAGGCTGTTTATCGACACCGCGAATGTCGAGCATATCCGCGAGATCAACGACTGGGGGGTCCTGGAAGGGGTCACTACGAACCCCACGCTTGCCTGCAAGGAGAACCGCAATTACCGCGACTGCGTCGCCGAGATCTGCTCGATCGTGAAGGGGCCCGTCAGCGCGGAAGTGGTCTCGATGGACGCGCCGGGGATGATCTCGGAGGCGCGCGAGCTCGCGGCGATCGCCCCGAACGTAAACGTCAAGATCCCTATGTGCCCGGAAGGCTTGAAGGCGATAAAGGCCCTGTCCGGAGAGGGGATCAAGACCAACTGCACCCTTGTCTTCTCCTCCAACCAGGCGCTGCTCGCTTCTGCTGCGGGCGCGACATATGCGAGCCCGTTCCTGGGAAGGCTGGATGACATCGGCAACGACGGCGTGGGCATCCTCGCGGAGATAATCGAGATATACGACAGCTACGGGCTCACAACGGAAGTGATATCGGCGTCGCTGCGGCACCCGCAGCACGTGATCGACTCGGCTCTGGCGGGCGCCCACATAGCGACGATACCCTACGACGTGTTCAAGAAGATGGCGAGCCACCCGCTGACCGACAAGGGCATCGCGGCGTTCCTCGCTGACTGGGACAAGATCAAAGACCTTTAGGGAAGGCAAACGGCTGCGCAACAGGCGCATGCTTCAAGGAGGTACGACAGAGATGGAAGTTGTTGACAGAGGTGTGCTCGAGAGCAAGCTTCTGCCCGAACTCCAGGAGATCGGTATGGCGCTCGAGATCGAGGGCGTCAAGAAGCTGAGGAAGAAAGACCTCATCGACGCGATCCTTGGCGAGGCAGGCACGGCTGCGGGCGACGGCGACGGTGACGGCGGCGGGTCGATCGACCCTATCACCAAGGAGCACATTCCTCCGCCGGTGGAGGTCGTCGAGGTGGAGGAGGAAGAAGGCGTCGGCAGCGGCATCCTGGATATCCTCTCAGACGGGTACGGGTTCCTTCGTACCTCCGGGTACCTGGCCTCGGAGAAGGATATCTACGTCTCGATGTCGCAGATACGCCGCTTCCGGCTCAAGAGGGGAGACGAGGTCAAGGGCCAGATAAGGCCTCCCAAAGACTCCGAGAAATACAACGCGCTCTTGCGCATCGAGGCTGTGAACGGCGATGACCCGGAGGTTGCGCAGAGGCGCCGCCAGTTCGAGTCGCTAACGCCGCTTTACCCGCAGGACCGCCTGAGGCTCGAGACCCGCGCGAGCAACACGACCTCGCGCATCATCGACCTCATCGCGCCGGTCGGCAAGGGCCAGCGCGGGCTNATCGTCTCGCCACCCAAGGCAGGCAAGACCACNGTCCTCAAGCAGATCGCCAACAGCATCACCGAGAACAACCCCGAGGTCTTCCTGATGGTGTTGCTGGTCGATGAGAGGCCCGAGGAAGTCACCGACATGGAGCGGTCGGTCACCGGCGAGGTCGTTTCCTCGACGTTCGACCAGCCGTCCGACAACCATATCGCCGTCTCCGAACTGGTGCTGGAGCGGGCCAAGCGGCTCGTGGAGCACCAGCGCGACGTCGTGATACTGCTCGACTCCGTGACCAGGCTCGCCAGGGCTTATAACCTGAGCACTCCGGCGAGCGGGCGCATCCTGTCAGGCGGCGTCGACTCCACCGCGCTGTTCCCGCCCAAGAGGTTCTTCGGCGCCGCGCGCAACATCGAGTTCGGCGGAAGCCTGACTATCATCGCCACCGCTCTGGTGGATACCGGNAGCAGGATGGANGAGGTCATCTTCGAGGAGTTCAAGGGCACCGGCAACATGGAGCTCCACCTCGACCGCAAGCTCGCTGACAAGCGCATCTTCCCCGCAATAGACATCGAGAAGTCCGGGACGCGCAAGGAAGAGCTCATCCTGGAACCGGCGGAGGCGGCCAACGTCTGGAAGCTGCGCAGGGTGCTGCACGCGCTCGACCCGAGCGCCGCGATCGAGATCCTCATCGATGGCATCAAGCAGACCAAGAGCAACGAGCAGTTCCTGGCACAGGTCAAGGAACCCCGGTAAAACGCAAAATAGGGACAGGCACCTTTTTGCATTCTTGGGCCTGATCCACGCTTGCGTTCGAAACGCAAAAAGGTGCCTGTCCCTTTTTTGCGGTTGATGGATCGTCTTGAGCGGGAACTGCGCCTGTGCTACCATCACGATGCAATCCCGGAGTCGAGAACTGGAGATCACTTTGAAGAAAGACATACATCCGCCATACATGGAGACGAAGGTCACCTGCTCCTGTGGCGATTCGTTCATAACGCGGTCCACGAAGCCCGAGCTGCACGTTGAGATCTGCTCGCAGTGCCATCCCTTCTACACCGGCAAGCAGAAGCTGGTCGACTCGGGCGGGCGCGTCGAGAGGTTCCAGAAGCGGTTCGAGTCGCACATCGCGGTCAAGGAAAGCAAAGGCAAGAAGTCCAGCCCGGGCTCTTGAGGTTGCCTGCGCCCCCGGGCGTTGACGTGGACATCCAGGAACATCCCACTAAAGAGCTCCAGATAGGCGGCCAGGCCGTCATCGAAGGCGTCGTGATGCGAACCACAGACAAGTGGTCGCTCGCGGTGAGGCGCCCCGGCGGCGACATGTTNGTCACGGTCAACCCGATCCTCACACTCGCTCAGAAGTATCCCCGGTGGAACAAGTTCCCGATACGCGGGATGTTCGCCCTCGCGGACTCGCTCATCATCGGCGTCAAAGCGCTGTCCATCAGCGGCGGCATATCGCTGGAAGCCCTTGACGAAGAAGAGGAAGGCGAGGACTCTGTGCAGCAGGATGATGCCGGCGGGACGCCGGCGCTACGAGATGATGCCGGCGGGACGCCGGCGCTACGAGAAGAGGACGGCGGGACGCCGGCGCTACCAGATGAGGACGCGGCGGAGGAGCCCGAGGCCAAAGACGAAGCTAAGCCCATCTCGACGCCGCAGATCGCCATCGCGCTCGTGATATCCCTGGCGCTCTTCCTGGGGCTGTTCATCGTGGTGCCGGCCGTCCTGGCGAAGCAGTTTGACACCGTCGTTCACAACACCGTGGTCTACAACCTCATAGAGGGCGGCATCCGTATCGGCGTCTTCATCCTCTACCTCGCCGCCATGGCGCTGATGCCCGACATCAAGCGCGTGTTCGAGTACCACGGCGCCGAGCACAAGGTGGTCCATGCGTATGAAGCGGGCGAGCCGTTGACCCCCGAGTCCGCCTCGAAGTTCTCGACAGCGCACATGCGCTGCGGGACCGCGTTCATACTCATCGTCTTTGTGATAAGCATCCTCGTCTTCTCGTTCATGGGGCGCCCCGCCCTGTGGCTCCGGATACTGGAGAGGCTGGCGATAATCCCGTTTGTGGCCGCATTCTCCTATGAGATAATCAAGTTCGCCGGGAGGTACGAGGACTCGCGCGCGATGAGGGTCATCATGTACCCCGGCCTGCTCCTCCAGAAGCTCACCACGCGGGAGCCCGATGAGGAGCAACTGGAGGTGGCGATCGACGCCCTGAAGGCGGCGATCAGCACAGAGACGGCGGTAGCGGCAGCCGACGCGTGACGCCGCGCCGGCCCTGATGGAGTGACCATGTTCGAAAGGCTCGAGCTGCTCAAGCAGCGATTCGACGAACTCAACAAGATGCTTTCCGACCCCGATGTCATCTCCGACCAGAAGGAGTACCGGGAGCTCGTACGGGAACGCTCGTCAATGGAAGACACGATGACGGCCTATGAGAGGTACCTCGCGCTCGTGCAGCAGCTCTCCGAGGCGAAGGACATGCTCCGCGAGGAGAAAGACCCCGAGATGTCGGAGTTCGTGACCTCCGAGATCGACTCGCTCTCCTCTGCCATGGAAGAGAAGCNGGAGGAGCTCAAGCTGCTCCTGCTGCCACGCGACGAGATGGCGGCCCGGGACGTGATCGTCGAGATACGCGCCGGGACCGGCGGTGACGAGGCCGGGATCTTCGCGGGTGACCTCTTCCGTATGTACACGAGATACGCGGAGAACCACCGCTGGAAGCTGGAGCGCCTCTCGGCGAGCCAGTCGGATATGGGCGGCTTCAAGGAGGTCATCTTCTCGCTGAAGGGCAAGGAGGTGTGGCCCCGCATGAAGTTCGAGTCCGGGGTGCACCGCGTACAGCGCGTCCCCGTCACGGAATCGGGCGGGCGCATCCACACCTCGACCGCGACCGTGGCGATCCTCCCGGAGGCCGAGGACGTCGAAGTCACCATCGACCCCGCCGACCTCAAGATAGACGTCTTCCGCTCGACGGGCCCGGGCGGCCAGTCCGTCAACACGACCGACTCTGCTGTTCGCGTGACGCACAAGCCGACGGGCCTGGTGGTCTCGTGCCAGGACGAGAAATCGCAGCTCCAGAACAAGGAGAAGGCGCTGCGCATCCTGAAGGCCCGCATGCTCGACGCCGCCAGGCATAAGCGGCAGGCGGAGGAAGCCGAGCAGCGCCGCAGCCAGGTCGGCACCGGCGAGCGCAGCGAGAAGATACGCACCTACAACTACCCGCAGGGCCGCGTGACCGACCACCGGATAGGACTGACGCTGCACAAGCTCCAGGCTGTCCTCGAGGGAGACCTCGACGATCTGACCGAGGCTCTTGCCGAAGACGAGAAGGCNAGGGCCCTCAAGGGAGTGGGTTCGTGAACCTGGTCGAGTACCTCACCAGGGCATCGTCTTACCTCGAGCGCCACGGAGTCGACTCCCCCCGTTTGAACGCCGAGCTGATGCTGGCGCACCTCCTCGGGATCTCCAGGCTCGATGTGTATACCAGCTTCGAGAGGACGCTGTCAGAGGCCCAGGACGACGCATACCGCGACGCGGTGGTGCTGCGCGGCACGGGCTATCCCCTCCAGTACATCACCGGCGAGACCGGCTTCCGCGGGATCACCGTCAAGGTCGCTCCGGGAGTCTTCATCCCGCGGCCTGAGACGGAGGTCCTCGTCGAGAAAGCGTTGGAGGTGCTGGACGAAAGCGGGACCGCCCGCGTCCTGGATGTAGGGACCGGCTGCGGGAACGTCGCCCTGAGCATCGCAGTCGAGCGTCCGGGCGCGGTGGTCGTCGCGACCGACTGCGACCCCGGAGCCGTGGCTCTCTGCGTCGAGAACGCCGGCTCGTGCGGGGTAGACGACAGGGTCACCGTCGTCTCGGGCGACCTGTTCGAACCCCTCGCGGGCCAGGAGCCTTTCGACTTGATCGTCTCCAACCCGCCTTATATCCCAGAAGGCGCTGCCGATACCCTGCCCGTCGAGGTGCGCGAGCACGAGCCCGCCCGGGCCCTGTTCGCGGGACCGGAAGGGATGGACGTGATAAGGAGAATAACCGCCGGGGCGCCGGAGTTCCTCAAGCCCGGCGGGTGGCTCGTGCTCGAGGTCGACGAGAGCCACGCGCGCAAGGTCGTAACAGAGATGGAGGACGCCGGCTGGCTCGACGCCGAGGTCTTTGAAGACCTGGCCGGCCGCGAGCGCATAGTGCGGGCGAGGCGGGCCTAGCATGTTTGTCATCAAGACAGGGCAGGACCGGTTCAAGAGCGAAGAGGTCGAGCGCTGCGCGGACGTCCTCAAGTCGGGAGGCATCGGCATCATCCCCACGGACACCGTCTACGGGCTCGCCGCGAGCGCACTGGACGCGGCCGCGGTCGAGCGCCTGCTGCGCGTCAAGCAGAGGCCATCCGACAAGCCGCTTCCCGTCCAGGTAGGCTCATCGTGGGACGCGAACCTGCTGGGCGTTGCCGACACCCCGGCGGCGGTCGCGCTCATCGAGAGGTTCTGGCCGGGGCCGCTAACCATCGTCATGGAGAGGCGCCAGGGGACCGAGATTCCGTACCAGAGCCTGGCGACCATTGGCATCAGGGTGCCGGCGAGCCGGTTCTGCCTGGCGCTCATGAGTGAAGCCGGCTACCTGGTAGTGCCGAGCGCGAACCTGCCCGGCGACCAACCCCCCATCACTGTGGCCGGGATAGCGCCGGAGGTGCGCGACGCGGTGGACTTCATCGTCGACGCGGGGGAATGCCCCGGCGGGGTCGAGTCTACGGTCGTCGACATCAGCGCAGGCATCGAAGTTCTAAGGGAGGGGGCGGTCAGCCGCGACGAGGTGCTGAGCGCGATGCACGGTGACGCAGGGGGGAGGCACCTTTGACCTCCGCTGCTGAGGGCCGGAGGTTTGAGATCCTTTTCGTCTGCCTGGGGAACCTGTGCCGGAGCCCCATGGCTGAGGGTATGGCGCGCGGCTTCATCGAACGCGATCACGGTGAGTCCCTTGAGGCCGTCGAGGTCTCTTCAGCGGGCCTCGGCGCACTGGAAGGTGAGCCTCCNACTGACGAAGCCGTCCGGGTGATGGCCGCATGCGACATCGACATATCGGGCCACCGGGCCAGGCGCGCGAGCCCTTCCGTTATGGCGTCCGGTGACCTGGTGCTCGCGATGGAGGAGAGGCACCGCGAGCGCCTGATGATCATGGGCGTCACCGCCCCGGTTTTTGTGCTCTTGAGGCTCGGAGAAGCCGCAGGAGAGGCACTGAAGGTGCGGGAGGATACCTGGGCACCCTCGACTGTCGGAGGGCGCCTGGAGCGCCTGGAAAGCATCACCTCCAGCATCGAGCGGGAGGGGCTCTGGAGCATGCCGCCGCACGAGTACGACGTCCCCGACCCCATGGGCCTTCCGATGGAAGGTTATCGGGCGGTCGCCGGCAGGATGTCGAGGCCGATAGGTGACATCTTGCGGACGCTTCTCGGCGGCCCTCCTCCCCGCGCGCGTTGAAACAGTCCTCGACGCGCGTGTTAGAATCTGACGCGTAGCCCGTGCTCTACGGCCGGACGTCGATAGATCGATCGGACACGAACCCATGACCGAGAACAGAATCGCCATAGCTATCGGAAGCGACCACGCGGGCTTCTGGCTCAAGGAGTCTTTGAGGGACTCGCTGGGCGAGATGGGCTACGCGGTCAAAGACGTGGGCACCTACAGCGAAGAATCCTGCGACTACCCGGACCTCGCGCTCGCCGTGGCTGAGACTGTGGCCCAGGGGGAGGCGGACAAGGGCGTGCTCGTCTGCGGGACGGGCGCCGGGATGGCCATGGCGGCCAACAAGGTCCCGGGCATACGCGCGGTCGCCTGCAANGAGCCCTACACGGCCGAGTACTGCCGGCTGCACAACGACGCGAACGTGCTCACGATCGGCTCGCGGATCGTGGACNTTGCAGACGCNGTGAACATCGTGAAGATCTTTCTCGAGACGACCTTCGACGGGGACGCCGAAGCCGGAGCCCGCCACGCGAGGCGCATCGAGAAGATCCGTGACATAGAGCGCAAGTACGGGAAGGAGAATTGATTTGGACTTCGGGAAGGGCCTTTCCGCGCTATCGAAATCCGACCCCGAGGTGTTCGCCTCGATCAAGCTCGAGCTGAGAAGAGAACAGCGCAAGATCAACCTGATCGCGAGTGAGAACTACGCCTCGCTCGCGGTGCTCGAGGCGCAAGGGTCGGTGCTCACAAACAAATACGCCGAAGGGTACCCGGGGCACAGGTATTACTCGGGCTGCGAGGCGGTCGACGAGGCGGAGGAGATCGCGCTGGCCCGGGCCAGGGAGCTGTTCGGCTGCGAGCACGCCAACGTCCAGCCGCATGCGGGCGCACCCGCGAACATGGCTGTCTACCAGGCGGCAATCAAGCCCGGCGAAACGCTGATGGCAATGGACCTTNGCTGTGGCGGCCACCTCACCCACGGTTCGTCAGCCAACTTCTCGGGCATGCTCTACCGGGCGGTACACTACAGCCTGGACCCCAAGACCGAGACGCTCGACTACGACAAGATCGCCGAGATCGCTCGCGCCGAGCNTCCGCGCATCATCGTCGCCGGTGGCAGCTCATACCCACGCAAGCTCGATTTCGAGGCGTTCAGGAGAATCGCCGACGAGGTGGGCGCGGTGCTGATGGTCGACATGGCGCACTTCGGCGGCCTGGTGGTAGGCGGCGTCCATCCCGACCCCGTGCCGCACGCCGACTACGTCACCGGGACCACCCACAAGACGCTCCGAGGCCCCCGCGGCGGGTTCATACTCACGAGGAACGAGAATAGCGAGAAGATCGACGCGAGCGTGTTCCCGGGCGTCCAGGGCGGCCCGCTCATGCACGTGATCGCGGCCAAGGCGGTCTGTTTCAAGGAGGCGATGACGCCGGAGTTCAAGCGCTACGCGGAGACCATAGTCGCCAACGCCGCGGCGCTCTGCGACAAGCTGGCATCCGAGGGGTTCCGCATCGTGTCGGGCGGGACCGAGACGCACCTGTTCCTGGTGGACCTCCGCCCGGTGGGCGTCACGGGGCACCAGGCGCAGGACATACTCGAATCGGTGGACATCAACGTCAACATGAACGAGATCCCCTTCGACGAGACGCCGCCGACGGTCACCAGCGGCATCCGCCTGGGCACCCCGGCGGTGACCACGCGCGGGATGCAGCCGGAGGACATGGACCTCCTCGGAGGCCTGATAACGAGGGCGCTCAAGAAGGGGACCGACGAAGCCGCGCTTGCTGACGTGCGCGCGGAGGTCGCAGAGTTGAGCAGGCGCTTTCCCGTCTACCCCGGCCTCTGAGGAATATCGAAGGCGTTATTCCAATCTGATAGACTGGTTTCGAACCTTCCCTGGAGGCCTCTGTGGCCGATTCTGATGCCGGGTAAAAGGACGATGGGCGCGCCCTGCGGGAGAGCCAGTGAGTGACGAGATACAGACAGTAGCGAGGTTTATCGACGAAGCCGGCATGGTCGTCGCGCTGACCGGCGCGGGCATCTCGACCGAGTCCGGCATCCCGGACTTCCGATCGCCGGGCGGGCTCTGGACGCGCTACGACCCGATGCTGTATGCGACCTACGAATCTTTTGTGAACGACCCCACGAGGTTCTGGGAGATGGCCGCGGAGCTCAACCCCGTGCTCGAGTCCGCGGAACCGAACCCCGCGCACCTCGCACTCGGTGACCTCGAGGCCCTCGGCAAGTGCAAGGCGGTTATCACCCAGAACATCGACCACCTCCACCAGCGGGCGGGCAGCACAGACGTGCTCGAGCTTCACGGCACCTACCGCACCGGGATCTGCCTGTCGTGCGGCACGCGCCACGACTATCACGAGATAAAGGAATCCGCGCTGTGCGGGAAGGTCCCGGCCTGCAAGGTGTGCAGTGGCACCATCAAGCCGGATGTCGTCCTGTTCGGCGAACCGCTGAACGCCCCCGTGCTGCACCGCGCGGTGGAGCTCGCCACTGATTGCGACCTGATGCTGGTGATCGGCTGCGGCCTCGAGGTATTCCCGGCGGCATCGCTGCCGACATACGCCCACCGCAACGGCGCCAGGCTCGTTTTCGTCAACGTTGCCTCGACAGCATACGACGACCTCGCGGACATCATCATCCTCGAACAGGCAGGAGTGGCGATGCCCTGTATAGTAGAAGCATACAAACGGCTCGTTGAAGAGCGGGCCGGCTAGCGGCGGAGGAACAAAATGCCAGGCGGACCCCAGAACGTAGAGGATTTCAGCAAGAAGCTGCAGGAGTTGAGGAAGTCCGGCGCTTCCAACCTGCGCGAGAGGTTCAAGGGTGGTTTCACCAAGGGACGGATAGCGATACTCATCGTGATCCTGGCCCTGATCGTCATCTTCCTCATCATCGTGCCGTTCGCCAAGTTCTATACGGACGCACTGTGGTACAACCACGTCGGGTTCCAGAACCTCTTCTACAAGACCCTGGTCGCGAAGATACTCTCAGTGATAATCTTCGGCCTATTCTTCTTCGCGCTCCTGTACGGCAACATCTTCCTGGCGCGCAGGCTCTCGCCGGAACAGGAGTTCAAGCTAGAGGGCTCGCCGCTGGAGGCGGTCGTCGAGAAGGCCCGGGGCGCCTGGAAGAAGGCGGTGAGCATCGGGCTCGTGCTCTTCGCCCTGGTAGCCGCCCTCATTGCCGGCCTCGGATGGGGGGGCAAGTGGGACGTGATCCTCAAATGGGTGAACCACTCGGCGTTCAGCACGGTCGACCCGGTGTTCCACAAGAACATCGGCTATTACACTTTTTCCTATCCGTTCTACCGCGCGCTGGTGGACTGGCTGATCGGCGTCCTCCTGTTCGTCCTCATCGTGACCGCGGTGATCTACTTCTTCGAGGGCGGCATAAGGCTCAAGAAGAGCTGGGACATGTTCGCGCCGCACGTGCTGGCGCACCTCTCTGTCCTGCTCGGCCGCGATATTCGTGCTCAAGGCGTGGTCGTACCGCCTCAACATGTACGAGCTGCTGTTCTCGAAACGCGGGGTGGTCTACGGTGTAGGGTACACCGACGCCCACGCGAGGATACCCGCGTTCTGGATCCTGCTCGTGCTGGCCCTGGTGATCGCGGTGGCGTTCATAATCAACATACGCCTCAAGAGCTGGCTGCTCCCTCTCATCGCGATCGGCTCGATCGTTGTGGTCGCGCTGGTCGCGGGGACGATAGTGCCTGCGATCGTGCAGAGTTATGTGGTAAAGCCTTCCGAGCGCGCCAAGGAAAAGTCGTATATCAAGAGGGAGATCAACGGGACCCGCGACGCTTACGACATCAACAAGGTGGCCTCCACCCAGTATCCGGCGGTGCAGTCCCTTGACCTCGCCGCGATCCAGCGTAACGGCGCGACCATAAGGAACATCAGGCTGTGGGACCCGCGCCCGCTGTTGAACACCAACGAGCAGCTCCAGGCGATCAGGCAGTACTACAAGTTCAACGACGTCGGGGTGGACCGCTACGTGGTCAACGGGGACTTCAGGCAGATGATGATATCGGCGCGGGAGATGGTCCAGGCGCAACTGCCGGCCGCGGCCCGCACCTGGGTCAACAACACCCTGGTGTACACTCACGGCTTCGGCGCCGTGATGAACCCCGGCAACGACGTCACCCTGGAAGGCAACCCGAACTACCTGGTCAGCGACATACCGCCGAAGGGGCCCACGAACCTGCAGATCGCACAGCCGCAGATCTACTTCGGCCAGCTCTCGAACGACTACGTGGTGACCGATACGACCGAGCCGGAGTTCGACTACCCCGCCAAAGACAAAGAGGTGCACACGCTCTACAAGGGGGACGGGGGCGTGAGGGTGAACTCCTTCTGGCGCAAGCTCCTGTACTCCATCAGGTTCCGCGACATCAACCTGCTCCTGAGCGGCCAGGTGCGCGACGCGTCCCAGATAATGTACTACCGCCAGATCGAGGACAGGCTGAGCAAGTGCGCGCCGTTCCTGAAGCACGACAGCGACCCTTATATGGTCCTCTCGGACTCGGGAAAGCTCTACTGGATAATGGACTGCTACGCTACGACCGACAAGTACCCTTACTCGCAGCCCACCGAGGGCGTCGGCAACTACGTGCGCAACTCGGTCAAGGCCGTCATCGACGCGTACAACGGGAGCGTCAAGCTCTATGTCTTCGACCCCAACGACCCGGTGATCCAGACCTACCAGAAGATCTTCCCGCAGATCTTCACCTCCCGCGACCAGATGCCGCTCGAACTCGTCAGGCACATCCGGTATCCCGAGGACATCTACATCGCGCAGTCGAACATCCTGCGGACTTTCCACATGACCAACCCGGACCAGTTCTACAACAAGGAAGACGAGTGGGACTTCGCGAGCGAGTCTGTCGACGGGCAGCCGCAGCCGATGCCGCCGTTCTACGTGATACTGCGGATACCCGGAGAGGCGCGCGAGGAGATGGTCCTGCTGCTGCCGTTCACGCCGCACAGCAAGCAGAACATGATCGCCTGGCTGGGGGCCCGCATGGACCCCGGCCACTACGGCGAGATGATCAACTTCGTGTTCCCGAGCGGCAAGCTGGTCTACGGGCCTGAACAGATCGAGGGCCGGATCGACCAGGACCCGGTCATCAGCCAGCAGTTGTCGCTGTGGAAACAGGCCGGCTCGGAGGTGATCAGAGGCAACCTGCTGATAATTCCGATCGAGGGGTCGCTCCTGTANGTNGAGCCGCTNTACCTGCAGGCCACCAACCTCAAGATACCTCAGGTGAAGAGGGTGGTCGTCGTCTACGGCCAGCGGGTGGTGATGGACCCGACGCTGGACGGTGCGCTCGCCCAGATCTTCGCCGGGGCGCCGGCGGCCGCTGCCGCCGCCGCCCAGCAGGCGCAGGCGCAGCCGCCCCCGACACAGGCGAACCTCTCGCAGCAGGCGCTTGACCTGTACAACAAGGCGGTCGCTGCGCAGAAGGCAGGTGACTGGGCGACTTACGGGCAGTTGCTGAACCAGCTCAACGACGTCCTGAAGCAGCTCGCGGGCCAGTAGTAACGTAAAGAACGCAAAAAGGGGACAGGCACCTTTTTGCATGAAAGAAGAAAACGCACCACCGGTGCCTGATCACGGTGGTGCGTTTTTGTTGCGCGCTANAGGATGCGGAGCATCCTGGCGAAGTCGAAGTAACCCTTCATGAGCATGCGGGTGAGCCCCGCGTTTATCTCGTAGTCCATGTAGCAGTCTTCGTAGACGCGGTTTATGCACTCGCGGGCCCGNTCCACGAACTCCTCCGGCCGCGCCGATTCGGCCATGTACTCGGCGGCATTGCGGTTCATCACGACCGAGATGTCGGGGCTGTCNAGGACCCCTTCCATGATGACGAAAGAACGCCCGCGCTTCTCGGCTTTCACTTTCGTGCCGTCGACCGTTGCCTGCAGGCAGGCCCCGTCTTTCAGCGGCTCGATGAGCGCGGAGCCCGGGTATTCCCCGAAGACCTCCCGCACCAGTTCAACTACTTCGTCGCTCTTATCAGCCATGTAAGTCCATTCTTGTCGTGTTTATATTCTAACCACACTTTGGGTCCGCCGCCGACCGTTCACCTCGACCAGGACGTAGTTATGATAGCTTCCAGCGCCGATAAGAGGCGCGCCCGCCCCGCCCGAGATGGTGATCAGGAGGTTGTCCTCCTTCTCCTGTTCGTAGGTGTGTACGTGGCCGCAGAACAACTCCTCTACGCCCCCCTTCGAGAGCACAGGAGCGAGTTGGTCGTTTGCGTCGATGCCCGCGATCTGGTCGCTCGATGCCTTCGCCGAGTACGGGAAGCGCGGCGGCACGTGTGCTATCGCGAATGAATGCTCGAACCCCTTTGCTTTTGCCGCTTTGAGGTCGGCCGCCGCCCACTGGCGCTCGGCGGGGTAGAAGCCCAGGCTGGGCGTGCTGTTATCGATAAGGAGGAAGTGGCTGTTCTTGTAATCGAATGACTGGTGAGGCGGCCCCAGGNAGGTCGTGTACGCCTGGCTGACAGGCGAAGTCGCCACGTCGTGGTTGCCGGGAACGCAGTAGTAGCGGACGCCGCTCGCCTTCATGTGGTCCACGAAGTTCTGGAACTC
>JGI24131J36419_10000485_pt1 | contig 13968 bp, 9 predicted proteins | sample BarGraNGADG00211_2_FD_36419 | JGI IMG/M metagenome (IMG submission 36419) | reverse complement strand
GTTAGTTCCGCTTACCTCTCTGATAATATTATTTATGACCAAACTGAGTACTTACATTCAGCTGCCATTTTTTTCTCTTCCGTTTTCTGTTGTAGTCATCTCATTTTTATATTTTCTGGTTTTAAGGGTAAAACCCGGCAAGCTTGTTCTGACACAGTTTCAGCACTATTCACCGGAGATCAATCTTTACACATACAAATCAGGTATTGACAGGAACACAGGAACCCAATTTTTCCCGCTGCATCTTCCTTTCTGGGGGGGATGGACAGTAAGCCAGGGTTATGAAGGGGAATATACTCACAAAGGAGAGTGGAGCAGTGCGGTCGATTTTGTACTGGTTGATGAAATGAATAAAACTTATAATGAATCCTCCAAAACATGTGAAAATTTTTATTGTTACAACAAACCTGTAATTGCCCCGGCCGATGGAGTAATAGTGGAAATTACAGATCATATTGACGATAATGAACCAGGAAAAGTAAACTCCACCCAGAATTGGGGCAATACAATTGTAATCAAACATTTGAATAATCTGTATTCACAAATCTCCCATTTACATAACGGAACATTTAAGGTGAGAAAAGGTGATTTTGTCAGAATGGGCGATATTGTCGCTTTTTGTGGAAATTCAGGTCGTTCCCCGGAACCACACATTCATTTCCAGGTTCAGGTAACCCCATTGCAGGGAGCTAAAACACTTAGTTATCCATTTTCATATTATTTGCAAAAAACTATCAGTGGGTTCCAGTTAAAGTCTTTCAGTATTCCTTCAGAAGGTGATTGTATTTCAAATGTTTCAACAAATCAGCTTTTAAAAGAGGCATTTGATTTCCAGCCTGGTATGATTCTGAAATTCAGATATGGAATGGGAAAAGACCAGGAGAAAATAATCACCTGGGAAGTGTTTACTGATGCTTATAATACCAAATATCTTTACTGCAGTGAAACCCAGTCAACAGCATATTTTGTCAACGATGGAACTATGTTCTATTTTACCTCTTTTTACGGCAGCCATAAATCTTTGCTTTACTTCTTTTATCTCACTGCTTACAAAGTATTGCTGGGATATTATGAGAATATCGAAATATCTGATCTTTTCCCCCTGCATATTATAAGGAAAAACAGAATCTCATTGTTGATTCATGATATTGTTGCCCCTTTTTACCAGTTTTTAAAGGCACAATACTCAATCAGACCTGTCTGGTCTGATTCATCGGTAAATCCGGGTAAAATACGTCTCCTGTCTAAAATCAGGATTTCATTTTTTTCACATAGTAATGATGAAGGATCGGGGACTATTTTTTTAACTGATAATCGCCTCAGTGAGTTTTCATTTGAGTCGTATAAAACTAAGATATGGGCACAAAGAACAGATATCTGATATTAATAATGTTCTTATTCCCTGTTTTACTGAATGCACAGGTAGCAATGGATTATCAACATGTTGATACTCTTACATACAGCTATTATAATTCCGGTGATTGGAATAAACTTATCAAATTAGGGATGGAAGCGACCGATAAAGGAATTGATTATAAATATCTTCGTCAGCGAATCGGATTTGCATTTTTTTCACAGGGAAACTATTATGATGCAAAATTCCAGTTTGAAAAAGCAAGGTCATTCGATAGCTATGATTCTTTCACCAATGAGTATTTATATTACTCATATTTAAATACTGCAAAGGAGGAATATGCAGGTGTTTATGCACGTAAACTGGATCCTGAAATAAGAAAAAGCCTTTCAATAAGTCCATTCAAACCTTTAGAGAGCATTGAAATTGAGTATAATTTCAAGTTTGCAGGTACAGCTCATCGGTCAAATCCTCAATACTACCGATTGGGAATAAGTACAAAGCTTGGTTACAGGTTAACGCTTTTTCAATCCTTATCGCAATATAATCAGGTAATTATAACTCAACAAGCTGGTTACAGTGAAAAAATTTCAGATAAACAGCCCGAATATTATGCTCTTTTGAAATGGAGTGCTTCAGGTCATCTGCTTTTGAAAACAGCATACCATTATATTAGTACAACCTCAGGAAGCTCAAGGAGAAGCAGGAATCTTTTTCTTTTTGCCATTTCACCGGATTTAAACAGACTTTCTCTTGAAACATCTGGTTCAGTTTTAAGCATTGGTAAGGAATTAATATATCAGGCAGGAGGGCAGATTGGATATGTTTTTCCGGGGAGATCAAACTTCTATCTTACAGGAACAGCTTCAGGATTATTTCAACAGACAGGCAACAGGTTGATATATAATCAAAAAGCAGGCTTTAAGGTCATGAAAAAAACCTGGTTAGAAGGTAATCTGACATTTGGAAGAATGACCGACTATAATGATTATAACGGTTTATACGTTTATAATACATTAGATCCAATGACTTTCAGAGCTGGTTCAACAATGATTTTTTACCTGGGAAAGAATATCGCTTTATGGGCAAACTATTCGTTTGAAAGAAAAGAGTATTACGAAGATAATTTATTTTATTATAATCAATTTTCATATTTGGGAGGTATAAAATGGAGACTTTAAAAATGCTTCTGGTTGTTGTTGTATCAGCTTTAACAATAAGTGATTTGAGTGCTCAGTCAGATGCCAAAATCCAGTCTGCTTTTGCTGAAAGTTATAAAGCTGAGCTTAGTGGTTATTATGTCTTAAGTGTTTCTGAATTAAGAGCAGTATATCAGGCTGATAATTATTCAATTAATGCCAGGTTAGGCTGGCTGCTGTTTTTATCGAAACAGTACACCGAATCAGTTAATTATTACGACAAGGCAATTAACCTTAAGCCTTATGCAATCGAAGCCCGCTTCGGAATGATTAAAGCCCTGAATGAACTTAAAAGCTGGGATAAGGTAAAAGAACAATACGAGGCAATACTTAAGATCGATGATCAGAATACAACATCGCTCTATTGGCTGGGAGTGTTGTTGTATAACCGGAAAGATTATGACAATGCTGCAAAAAACTTTGAGAAAATTGTAAATCTGTATCCGATGGATTATGGTTCGGTAATTATGCTGGCCTGGGCCAGACTTTACCAGGGAAAGACCGGAGATGCAAAAGTCCTGTTTAATCAGGCAATCTTACTTTCGCCCAATGATCCCTCTGCTACCGCTGGTCTGAATCAGATCAAATAGTTATTAATGATTTTCAGGTTTTAATATAAATGAATTTGTGCTTTAAAATCAATAAATAGATATTAACTGTTTCAGATATCAAATAAATCTAAATAATCGGATACATCAATGATGAAAGCCATGAAGATAAAGTACCGGAAAATGCCTGAATATGTCATATATCTGTTCCTATGGCTCTTATTCCTTATTATTCCGTTAATTATCAATAATTACAGTGTCAGGGGTGATTTTATTAAAATCTGTTATGACTGGCTTCGGATGTTGCCCTTTATAATAGTTTTCATTATTAACAGCTTCCTGTTATTACCGAACCTTCTATTTAAAGGCAGTACAGCTCTTTATGTTGCTGTACTGATAACCCTTACTATTATTGTAACCTCTACTTTTCAGATTATTGGCCCGGGGCTGTATAAAAATGATCCCAAATTAATTGAAAAAAGAATATTGCAGGATCCGCAATGGGGAAGGGAGGAAATGAAACCAGGCGCTCCTCCTCATTTGTCCGGTAATGCTACGGGCAGCCCTGAACTTTTCAAATCGCCATTAGAGGATATTAATTCGAAAAAAAGAGGATTGCCCGTTCCCAACCAATCCCTCTTTCAGTTTATTAATACTTTTTTTATTTCTCTTCTTATTGCAGGTTTTAATACCGGAATTGCCGTAACAAACAGGTTTTTTGCCGAAGATCAGGCGAGGAAGGAACTTGAAAAAGAACACATGGAATCTGAACTTGCTTTTTTACAAAATCAGGTGAGTCCTCATTTTTTCATGAATACATTGAATAATATCCATTCATTAATTGAAGCAGACCAGAAACTGGCTCAGAACGCCGTTTTGAAACTTTCTGAAATGATGCGTTACTTACTATATGAATCAGGCAGGGGCAAAACGACCCTTGCCAGGGAAATTGAATTTTTAAGGAGCTATGTGAACCTTATGCAATTACGGGTTGATGACTCTGTTATTGTAAATTTTGAATTACCTGAAAAATTTAATAATGTGAATCTGCCACCTCTTTTATTTATTTCATTTATTGAGAATGCATTCAAACATGGTGTAAGTTACAGAGAACCTTCAGCTTTGACATTTAAGATGATTCAGAATACTGATTCTATAGAGTTTATAGCTGTAAATACTATCTCGGCTTATAGTAATGGTGATTCATTGGTTAATCATGGAGGATTTGGCCTCGAAAATATTAAGAAACGGCTTGATTTGTTATACGGGGATAAACATCAATTGATAATTAATAAGACAGATCATGAATTTAATGTNAAACTAATAATACCAACATGATAATTAAGTGTTTAGCAATAGATGATGAACCTCTGGCACTTAGTAAGATGTCCAATTATATTTCAAAAACTCCGTTTCTTGAACTGAAAGGAGCCTTCAGGTCAGGCTTTGATGCCATGGAGTTGATTTCCAGTCAAAAAATTGATCTCATGTTCGTTGATATTAATATGCCGGATATTAACGGACTTGATTTTGTTAAAACACTTCATAATAAACCGCAGGTCATTTTTACTACAGCATTCAGTGAATATGCCATAGAAGGCTTTAAACTCGACGCTCTCGATTACTTACTAAAACCTATCGGGTATAACGAATTTCTTAAAGCTGCAAATAAAGCATTAAAGTACTTCGAATCTGTTGATCCTGATTTAAAGAAAGAGGTTAGTTCCAGTGAGTATCTTTTTGTAAAAGCAGATTATAAAATTGCCCGGATCTCGGTAAATGATATAATATACATTGAGGGAATGAGGGAATACGTGAGGATTCATCTGGATGATAGTAAATCACTGATGCCGCTAATCTCTTTACGGATTCTTGAAGAAAAACTTCCTTCCGACAGATTTATGAGAGTTCACCGTTCTTATATCGTAAACCTCGGAAAAATAAAAACAGTTGAACATAACAGGATAGTTTTTGAAGGGAAAGTTTATATTCCTGTAAGTGAGCAATACAAAGAGGCATTTCAGAAATTTCTCAGCTCTCATTCCCTGGAATAAATTGGTTGAATTTTTTTTTAACATTTCGGTTTGTTAATAGAATTTTAAAGAAACCTTGTCTCTTTTCGAATGAGGATCTGTTGTTTTTAGAAGCAATCAGATTCTCATTTTTATTTAAAATATTTTATCTTGTCATAAAATCAGTTGAGACCTGTTTAAATAACATTTTGGACTAAGTCTTAAACATGAAATAAGCTATATTATCCGAAACAACTTATGTATGTTAATTAAGTGCCTGGCTATTGATGATGAGCCGCTTGCATTAAAACAGATTGGCCTTTATATTAAAAAAACACCATTTCTGGAACTTGCAGGACTATGCAGTAATGCATTCGATGCAATGGAATTTTTAAAAGCAGATCAGGTTAATCTTATGTTTGTGGATATCAGTATGCCGGATTTGTCAGGTATTGATTTTGTTAAATCACTTTCAGAAAAACCATTTATTATATTTACTACATCATATAGTGAGTATGCCATTGAAGGATTCAAAGTTGACGCAGTAGATTATCTTTTAAAACCGATAGGATATAAAGATTTTCTCAGAGCTGCAAATAAGGTCAAATCTTTGATCGATTTAAAAGAGCTTCAATCTGATACAATTAAAACCAGCACAGATCATCTTTTTGTTAAATCAGAATACAGGCTCATGAGAATTGAGTTATCAGATATTAAATATATTGAGAGCATGCATGAGTATGTAAGACTTCACCTTGTAAATGAAAAGCCTGTGATGACTCTTATTAGTCTGAAATCGATAGAAGAGCAGCTTCCTGCTAAGAAATTCATGCGGGTTCATCGTTCCTACATCGTAAATCTCGAAAGAGTAAAANTTATCGAACGTAACNGGATTATATTCGAAAATAACGTGTACATACCTGTAAGTCAACGGTACAAAGCCAGGTTTCAGGAATTTATTGACAAAAATTTTTTAGTTTGATCTGATCAGAATAATTATTGGTGCGGTTCTTACATAAACAAGTCAGGAACAACTCATATTCTGCCAAAACCAAATCAACACCTTCAAGGTTAAAAAACAAAGATTCAGAATAAATTCTTAAACCATCGTTGCAAATACCAAAATAAGGTTGGAATTATTATCTTCACATTACAAAAAAGTCATCTTTCAGNTGTGGAGAAAACTTTGAAAGTTGGAATACTACGTGAGACAAAAATCCCTCCTGACCCAAGGGTCCCTCTCACTCCGATTCAGATACTTGCACTCGGGGAGCTGTACCCGTTTGTCCAGTTCTTTGTCCAGCCAAGTGACATCAGAAGCTATACTAATGAAGAATATGAAAACCTGGATATTTCTCTGAAAGAAGACCTGTCCGATTGCGACATATTGATGGGAGTTAAAGAAGTTAACAAACATGCTCTGATTCCTGAAAAGACATATCTCTTTTTCACTCATGTTACAAAAGGACAACTACATAACCGGGACCTTTTCAGGGAATTAGCCAATAAAAAAATCAGACTTCTTGACTATGAGTATCTTACAACCAATACTGGAGAGCGTGTAGTCGCTTTTGGCCGTTACGCAGGTATTGTTGGCTCTTATAATGGGTTAAGAGCCATTGGTCTGAAAACGAACAGGTTTAAGCTGGAACCTCCGCATAAATATCACGATCTGAAGGAGATGTGGAAAAGCCTGCGGCTTATAGAACTTAACCCGGGATTGAAAATTCTTGTGACGGGTGATGGCCGTGTGGCTAATGGCGCTTTGGAAACATTGAATATCTGCAACATAGCCAGGGTAAAACCTGAAGATTTTCTTATCCGCGAATTTGATGGACCTGTTGTCTGCCAGATTGGACCGGAATATTATGCAAGACATAAAAAAGGTCTGAAATTTGACTATAAGCATTTCATTAATTACCCTGATGAATATGAATCGGCTATTCTTCCATTTACCATGGTTNCCGACATTCTTATAACAGGCCATTTCTGGGATCCGCGGTCTCCTGTTTTTTTTACCGGGGACGATATGAAAAAAACCGGGTTCAGGATATCAGTGATAGCAGATATAAGCTGCGATGTCAAAGGTCCGGTTCCTTCTACTTTACGATCAACCACTATCTCCGATCCTTTCTATGATTATAATCCATTACTTGAAACCGAAGAGCCTGCATTTTCACGNTCAGGAAATATTACAGTAATGGCAATTGATAATCTGCCTGGTGAACTTCCCCGTGATGCCTCGCTTGATTTTGGCAGACAACTGATGCAAAATGCCATGCATGACCTTTTAGCAGAAGCCAAAAGCCCAATGATAGAAAGAGCTACAGTATTAATGTATGGAAAACTGACTCCTCAGTTTTCTTATCTTAATGATTATCTGAATGGATAAAAAGGTAGTTATAGTTTTCTGTACCCGGCCAATAAATTCTTAAAAATAAATTATAATTCTAATTCTAACTTGTTATAATTATGCGAAAAACTCTATGCTTTCTTCTTTTACTTTTTTCTATTCAACTTTATGCCCAGCAGGATGATGCTCCTGTCGTCGGAGTAAGCGATAAACGGGTAGAAGTGTATGGGCTTAAAAATGCCCGTATTGTAGTCGATTATCAGACTGCTCTTGAAAATGCAGATATCCTGATTTCAAATGGAAGGATCGAAGCTGTCGGAACCAATCTTACTTTTCCGAAAGGAACAATAATCTATGATCTTACCGGGAAAACAGTTTATCCCTCTTTCATTGATGCTTATGCAGGAAATTTTGGTATAAAATCCGCTGCTTCAACAACTGAAACGAATCCCTATGCAGCTTTCTTTAATCCTGCTCAGACCGGCAGAGGAAGCACACAGGCTGCAACTCCTCCGGCAAGGATTGCTGATTACTGGAACGATGGGATCAATTCATCATTCGACATTTCTTCNGAATTTATTCCTGAAACAAAAATAGCTGGTGAGTACCGGCAGGNTGGCTTCGGAGCAGTGGTTGCTTTTAAAACCGATGGTATTGCCCGCGGAACCTCAGCTCTTGTGAGCACCGGCGATGGCAAGGCAAACAATGTGATTCTGAAGAATAAGGCTTCAGCCAATTATTCAATATCACGAGGCCGTTCTGCTGACCTTTACCCTGCGGCACAATTTGGTATAATTGCCCTGCTCAGACAAGTTAATTATGATGCTCAATGGTACAAGCAGCTTCCTGAAGGTTATTTTCATGATGACGGACTTGAAGCATATACCGCTAATCTTGCTCTGCCACAGATATTTGAAGTAACAAACAAACTCGAGATCATGAGAGCCGATAAGATAGGTAAAGAGTTTGGTATCAATTATATTATTAAAGGTGGAGGCGATGAGTATCAGGCTTTGAATGATATAAAAAAAGCAGGTAATAAACTTATAATTCCGGTTAATTTTCCTGAAGCTCCTGACGTAAAAGATCCATACGATGCAGTCTCTGTAAGCTATACAACGCTGAAGCATTATGAACTGGCTCCGTCTAACCTGTCAAAAGTTTCAGGTGCAGGTCTTACCTTTGCGATCACCTCTTCTGATCTCAGGCAGCGATCCTCTTTTCTCACAAATCTTAGAAAAGCTATTAAGTACGGATTGCCTGAGCAAGAGGCGCTTAAAGCCTTAACATACACTCCTGCAAGCATGATCGGAGCTTCGGGTATGGTCGGCGCTGTGAAGAAAAATATGGTCGCTAACCTGCTTGTAACTTCTGGTAATATTTTCAAAGATGATTGTGTGATTTATGAAAACTGGGTTCAGGGAGTGCCGTACAGATTTGTTGATCTGAGGATAAAAGATATCAGAGGAACCTATTCTCTTAAAGTAGATACAGCTGACTATAAGCTTGTTCTTTCAGGTACTTTTGATAAACCGGTAATTAAACTGACTTTTGATTCAACTGAGGTAAGAGGCGCCACATTTACGCTTGATAAAGATCTTGTCAGCATCAACTTTGACAGATCAGGAAGAAAGTTCAGATTATCAGGGTATGTCAATGGTAAAGATATTGAAGGAAAAGGACAACTTGACAATGGAAAATGGATTACATGGAAGGCTGCTTATTCAAATAATACTACAGAACCTGACACCAGGCAAAGGCGCTCAGCGTCTGTACCTGAACTGGGGAAGGTAGTGTACCCGTTTACAGCTTACGGATTTACGGAGCTTCCGAAACAGGAGGATGTGCTATTTAAAAATGCGACAGTATGGACAAGCGAAAAAGAGGGTAAGCTTCTGAATACAGATGTCCTTGTGCAAAAAGGGAAAATTGCAAAAATAGGGAAGAACCTTACTGCCCCTGGTGGTGTAAGAATAATTGATGCCACCGGAAAACACCTTACACCCGGTATCATTGATGAACATTCACATATTGCAATGGATGGTTCTAATGAGATGGGCCAGGCAATTACATCCGAAGTGAGGGTAGGAGATGCTGTCGACCCTGAAGATCAGACTATTTACAGACAGCTGGCTGGAGGTGTAACCATGTCCCATATACTTCATGGTTCGGCAAATCCTATCGGCGGCCAATCCATACTGATAAAGGAGCGATGGGGTCATAATGCTGAAGAACTAAAAGTTGAGAACCAGGTAGGATTCCTTAAACATGCTCTGGGAGAGAATGTTAAAAGGTCTGCAGGCCGTTACCCTAACTCCCGCATGGGAACTGAACAGATCATAAGAGATGCCTATCAGAGAGCTGTAGATTATAACAACAAGTGGAAAGTATGGAATGCAACAAAGACTGCTGAAAGGGCCGGTAAGATACCACCAAGACGTGACCTGGAGCTCGATGCAATTGTAGATGTCCTTGAAAAGAGAAGCTTTATCGAATGTCACACCTACGTTCAGTCGGAAGGGACGATGATTTTGAACCTTGCTAAAGAGTTTGGAGTGAAAGTTAATTCACTGATACATTTCAATGAAGCATATAAAATAGCAGATCAGATCGCTGAACATGGAGCTGCTGCTTCCGTCTTTTCAGACTGGTGGGATTATAAGTATGAAGTTTATGAAGGTATAGCTTATAATGCAGCCATGTTGATAAATCAGGGAGTGCTTACCTGCATCCATTCTGATGACGCCGAAATGGGAAGAAGACTGAACCAGGAAGCCGGCAAAATCATGAAATACGGAGGTATAAGCGAAACTGAAGCCCTAAAACTTGTAACTATCAATCCTGCAATAATGCTGCATCTGGGCGACAGAACAGGCAGTATTAAGGTAGGAAAAGATGCTGACCTGGTACTGTGGACAGACTATCCTCTTTCAATTTATGCCCGCGCCGGCAGTACAATGGTTGATGGTACTTTTTACTTTGATGAGGAACAGGATGCAAAAATGAAAGAACAGATTGACAATGAACGTAACAGGATTATTGCCAATATCTTAAAAGAGACACCACAGCCTGCAATTTCTAACTTACAAAATATGCCAAGACGATGAAAAACAAAATATATATTTCGATAATTCTGATGTTTGCCTGTTTATTCCAGTCAACAGCTCAGAGCCCGGTGGTTGCGCCGGCACAGAAAAAACCTGTAATGCTTGTCGGCGGGACAATTCATACCGGCACAGGTGATGTGATTGAAAACGCGACTATAGTTTTTACAGGAGGGAAGATCACTGCAGTTGGTAAATCATCAGACATTAAAACCGACAAGACTGGTTATGATGTAATAGATGTGACCGGAAAACAGATCTATCCCGGATTAATTTTCCCCAATACCAGTGTAGGACTTGTTGAAATAGGCAGTGGTGTTGATGTAGCATCAGATAACAGGGAGATTGGAGATCTGAATCCAAACGTCAGGGCCATTGCAGCTTATAATACTGATTCTCATGTAATTCCGGTTTTAAGATCGAATGGCATTCTTCTGGCTCAGATTGTACCGACAGGAACCCTGCTCCCGGGAACTTCGAGCGTTGTTCAGTTTGATGCATGGAATTGGGAAGACGCGGCATATAAGATCGATAATGGTATTCAGCTGGGCTGGCCCAGAAAATCTGCTGCAAGTGGCAGAGGAGGTGGTGGCTATTCGCAATTTGCAAATGCAGGAACTGGTACATATGATAAAAATGTAGAGGCTCTTGAAAAAATCTTTACCGATGCAGTAGCTTATGCTGCAGTTGAGAAACCCGAAGATGTAAACCTCAGACTTGAATCGCTCAGAGGATTGTTCAATGGCACCAAAACCATGTTTATCAGTTCAACGGAACCGAAAGGTATTATTGCGGCTATTTCTTTTGGAAAGAGATATGGTGTTAAAAAGATGGTTCTCACAGGAGTTGATGAATCAGTCTGGGCTGTAAAGGATTTTCTGAAAGAGAACAATATCCCGGTTATTCTGGCTAATACTCTCAGCCTTCCTAAATATGATTACAGCGATACCAGGCTTCCTTTCAAACTTGCAGCTATGTTTAAGAATGAAGGAATCCTTGTTGGTCTCTCATATACATCGCAGGCCTATGGGAATCTTCCATTTGCAGCCGGTCAGACGGTTGCTTATGGACTCACAAAAGAGGAAGCGCTCCAGACAATCACACTTAATAATGCAAAAATTCTGGGGATCGATGATAAAACAGGCTCACTCGAGGTCGGAAAAGATGCAAACATTATTGTTTCTACCGGTGATATTCTGGATATGTCCACTAATAATGTCGAACTTGCATTTATTACAGGGCGCAGCATAAGTCTTGATAACAAACATAAGCAGCTTTACCGGCGCTTCCAGGCAAAATATGACAGCATGAAATGAATATAACACTACTCGGACCTGCGTATCCCTACAGGGGCGGACTGGCTTCATTTATTGAACGGCTGGCGAAACAGTTCGTAATGGATGGACATAATGTCAATATTATAACCTTTACACTTCAGTATCCTGGCTTTCTTTTTCCAGGGAAATCTCAATTCCTGGAAGGACCCGCACCATCCGGACTTAAAATTGATCGCAAAGTAAACTCTGTCAGCCCTTTAAACTGGATATCCGTTGGTTTAAAAATAAAAAAGCAAAGGCCCGATATACTTATTTTCAAATATTGGCTCCCATTCATGGCCCCTGGTTTTGGAACTATTGCAAGGATTGCAAAATCGAACCGGCATACTAAGATTATCTGCATTTTTGATAACGTAATTCCTCATGAGAAGAGGCCTGGCGATAAATTGCTGACCAGGTATTTTACTGGTTCCATTGATGGCGCAATCGCAATGTCCGGGTCAGTCCTTTCCGATATTTATATTTTCCGCAAGGATATCCCTGCGCAGCTGAATCCGCATCCCTTGTTTGATAATTTTGGTCCTGCTGTAAATAGAGACAAAGCATTGTCAAAACTGAAACTGGAAAAGGAGTGGTCGTATCTGCTTTTCTTTGGGTTCATCAGGGCATATAAAGGTCTTGATTTGATGATTGAAGCATTCTCCGATATTCATAAAATAAAGAGAGATGTGAAGCTTATCGTTGCCGGTGAGTTTTATGAAGATGATTCCCCATACAGAGAATTAGTTAAGAAGTATAATCTCGAAGAGGATGTCATATTTTTTAACCGTTTCATTAACGATGATGAAGTCAGTTTATTCTTCAGCTTGGCCGATCTTGTAGTTCAACCATACAAAAGTGCGACACAAAGTGGTGTTACTCAGATTGCATATCATTTTGAAAAACCAATGCTTGTAACTGATGTCGGCGGTTTGAGTGAGATTGTTACTGATGGCAAATGTGGCTATGTAGTAAAACCTGAACCAAAAGCTGTTGCTGAGGCTGTTATTGACTATTTTAAAAACAACAGAAAGAAGCAGTTTACTGAAGGAATAATAGAAGAAAAAGAGAGATTCACATGGAATAAATTGACAGCTTCAATAACAGAGGTCTATCTTAAGTGTAAGATGTAAATAATTAACTATCAGGTAAATAGTAAGATATATGATAATTAGAAGTAAAGCTCCGTTACGACTTGGTCTTGCCGGAGGAGGTAGTGATGTTTCTCCTTATTCGGAAATTTATGGCGGAGCTGTCTTAAATGCAACAATTGACCAATATGCTTATTGTACTATCGAAGAAACATTTACGAACTCAATTGTAATTAATGCTTCAGACTTAAACCTGAAAAAAAAATATCCCTCTGTTCTGACTTTGCCAATTGATGGGGTTCTGGACCTGCACAAAGGTGTTTATAACAGAATAGTTAAGGATTTCAAAATAACAAAACCATTGTCTTTCAAAATTACTACATATTGTGATGCGCCTCCCGGAAGCGGTCTGGGTTCCTCATCAACAATGGTGGTTGCTATTCTTAAAGCATTTACCGAATGGCTTAATCTGCCTTTGGGTGATTATGACATGGCATATTTAGCATATCAGATTGAGCGGATAGATCTTGGACTTAATGGCGGGAAGCAGGATCAGTACGCTGCTACTTTTGGAGGATTTAATTTTATTGAGTTTTACAAAGACGACAAAGTAATCGTAAATCCATTGAAGATGAAACGTTGGATAGTGGATGAACTGGAAGTTTCAATGGTACTTTTTTATACAGGGGCCTCCAGGTCTTCTGATAAAATTATCAGGGAACAACAGGAAAATACTCAACAAGGGAAAAGGCTCCCCACTGAAGCCACCCACAGGATTAAGCAAAACTCTTATATTATGAAAGATTTCTTACTTAAAGGCAATATTGTTGAATTTGCAAAAGCCTTAGGGAAGGAATGGGAGAACAAAAAGAAGATGGCTACATCTATTACAAATGATAAAATCGAAAAAATCTATGAAACTGCATTAAAATCAGGTGCATATGGAGGTAAGGTTTCGGGTGCCGGTGGGGGTGGATTCATGTTTTTTACT
>JGI24131J36419_10000482_pt1 | contig 14028 bp, 13 predicted proteins | sample BarGraNGADG00211_2_FD_36419 | JGI IMG/M metagenome (IMG submission 36419) | reverse complement strand
CCGTGGCGTCCAGTTCTTGACACATCAACGAAACGGGTGCAACATGAGCGCAATCGTTTGTGCACCACGTTAGACCCGCCGCGACGAAGTTCCTCGTCCGGAGGATCTCGACAACGTCGTCGCCATGGAGGAACGGGTTATGTCTGGTAGCAATCGTTTGCGCACAAGGACAAGTGCAATAGCGCTCGTTGGGCTGATGTCGGTCATCAGCGCCTGCTCGGCGAGCCCATCGAGCGGGGGCACCGGCTCTTCCGCCCCGGCCGGCAAGCCACTGGTCATCGGCGCCTCCGTGTCCCTCACGGGTGACTTCGCCGATCCGGGCAAGGCGGTCAAGGCCGGATACGAGCTCTGGGCCAAAGAGGTCAATGCCAAGGGCGGCATCCTCGGTCGCCAGGTCGAGTTCAAGATCGTCGACGACACCTCGAGCCCGACCCAGGTCGTGACGAACTACCAGAACCTGATCAACCAGGACAAGGTCGACCTGGTCTTCGGGCCGTTCTCCAGCCTGCTCACGGTGCCTGCTTCGCAGGTCGCCAAGCGCTATGGCTACTCCTTCCTGGAGCCGGCCGGCGGCGGTCCCAAGGTGTTCGCGCAGAAACTCGACAACCTGTTCTTCGTCCAGCCCGCGCCGGTCGTGAACTCCGGGGATGTGTTCGCGGACTGGATCCTCTCGCTCCCTGCGGCCGCCCGGCCGAAGACCGCGGCATACGCCGAGCTCGACGACCCCTTCGCCGCGCCGATCGCAGAGAACGTCCGGGCCCGATTCGAGGCCGCTGGTATCAGGACCGTCTACAAGGAGGTCTACCCGGCCGAGACCCAGGACTTCTCGCCGATCATGGCCAAGGTCGCGTCGGCGAACCCGGACGTGCTCGTCAGCGGGACCCAGAGCGAGGACGCGTACGCGCAGGTCAAGAGCCTGGTACAGCTGAAGTTCAGCCCGAAGTTCATGTTCATGTCCAACGGGGCCAACTCACCCGTCGAGTTCCCCAGCAAGGTGGGGGCCGCGAACACAACGGGCGTCATGTCCGCGGGCGACTGGTTCCCGGGCTCGACAGCACCAGGCAGCGCTGACTTCACGGCGGCCTACATCAAGACGTACGGCGGCACCGCGCAGAAGATCGACAACAGCAGCGCCGAGGCGTACGCCTGTGGCCAGCTGCTGGAGCAGATCGCAGCCAAGACCGGCAAGATTGACAACGCGACGATCATCGCGACGCTGCACCAGGGCACCTGGCCGACGCTGCTCGGCGACCTCAAGTGGGACGCGATCGGTCAGCCGCAGGGGAGCTTCCACCTGGTCCAGTGGCAGGGTGNCTCGCTCGTGCCGGTCTTCCCGGCGGAGATCGCCAAGGCCGCGCCGGTCTACCCCAAGCCCAGCTGGGGCGGCTGAGCCAACCGATGCATGCTCTCATCCAGGGCGTGATCCTCGGGGTGCTGACCGGAGGCGTCTACGCACTCATGGCCTCCGGTCAGACCCTGATCTTCGGGATCATGAAGGTCGTCAACCTCGCCCAGGGGGCGATGGTCATCATGGGCGCCTATCTGGCGTACCAGCTGTTCGTCAGCTTCGGGCTCGATCCGTTCCTGGCCATCCCGATCACCACGGTGGTGATGTTCGGGCTCGGAGTCGCGGTGCAGCTGTTGTTCCTGCGACCGCTGCGCCGCGACGACAAGTCCGAGCTGAGCCTGCTGGTGACCTTCGCGGTGGCGTTGCTCCTCGAGGGGGTCATCAGCGTCACCTGGAAGACCAACTACCGCAGCATCAACACGAGCTACGCGAACTCCAGCTGGACCATCCTCGGCTACCAGATCACGGTCGTGCGGGTGTGGGCCTTCGCACTCTCGCTGCTCGCCCTCGGGCTGCTGTACCTGCTGCTGAACCGCACCCGGTTCGGTCGGGCGGTACGGGCAACGGTGCAGAACCCCGACTCGGCTCGCCTGCTCGGCGTCGAGCCCGACCGGGTCGCCGCCTTCGGGTTCGGCCTGGGTGCGGCCACGGCGGCCGCGGCCGGGTCCGTGTACGGACTCCTTTATCCGTTCTACTCCGGCAGCCACTACGACCTGATCTCCCGGTTGCTGTCCATCGTCGTGCTCGGCGGTCTCGGTAGTGTCGGTGGCGCGGTGATCGCGGCNATCGTCGTGTCGACGTCGTCGGCCGTCGTGGCCTCCACGATCTCCCCGGCCTGGTCGGAGATGACGTTCTTCGTGATCNTGATCCTGGTGCTGCTGGTTCGGCCGCAGGGGCTGTTCGGCACCGTCGGGAGAGGGTCACTGTGAGCCGCGCCGGCGTCGCCCGTGGCGGTGGCTTCTTCCTGGTGCTGGCAACCCTGCCGTTGTTCGGGCTGGAGCACTGGTTCCTCAACCTGCTCGTCTTCGTGCTGATGTTCGCGACCCTGTCGAGTGCGTGGAACCTGGTGGGCGGCTTCGCCGGCTACCCCTCGCTCGGGCACGCCGCCTTCTTCGGGATCGGCGCCTACTCGATGGCACTGATCTTCCAGGGCAGGGTGCTGACCACCGGCTATGAGCCGTTCCTGATGCTGCCGGTGATCGCCGTGATCGGGGCACTGATCGGGTGGCCGATCGCCATCATCGCGATGCGCACCCGAGCCGATGTGTTCGCGATCGTCACCATCACATTGTTGTTCATGGTCCAGACCCTGGCCTTCAACCTGCGCACGATCACCGGCGGCTCGCAAGGCCTCGGCCTGCCGTTGGCGCCGTTCCCGCTGAAGAGCTTCGAGCAGCCGTTCTACTACGTCCTCGTCGGTCTGCTGGCGGTGACCATGCTGCTCACCTTCGGGACCATGCGCAGCAAGATCGGTCTGTCCTTGGTGGCGGTGCGGGCCGACGAAGACAAGGCACGCGGGATCGGTGTCCGGGTGACCGGCGTCAAGGTGCTGGCCTTCTCGGTGAGCGTCGGGATCACCGCCATGGTCGGCGGAGTCTGGGCCTACTACGTGACCTTCATCTACCCGCAGTTCGCGATCGACCCGCTGATCACGATCGCGGTCGTGCTAATGACCTTCCTCGGCGGGCGGGCCACCCTGTGGGGGCCGGTGCTCGGCGCGTTCATCCTGGAGGCTGGACAGCAGACCCTGGCCTATCGACTCGGCGGCAGCCAGTTCTACCTGATCGCCTACGCGCTCGTGTTCCTCATCATCATGCTGGTGCTCCCGCGCGGGATCCTGCCGACCCTGCAGGACAAGCTGCGACTGCGGCGGCGGGCTCGCGACGTCGATGGCGCCGCCGCCGTGCAGGGACCCGTCGCCCCGGCCGCTGCGGCCGAGCTACCGCTGGCCGTCGCAGGGGGTGGACAGCAATGAGCAACTTGTTGGCAGTCGACGGGATCACCAAGGTCTTCGGCGGGGTGCGCGCCGTCGACAACTGCTCCCTCAAGGTCGCCGAGGGAACCATCACCGCGCTCATCGGACCCAACGGCTCTGGCAAGACGACCCTGTTCAACATCATCACGGGCTACCTCCCGGCAGACCGCGGACAGGTGAGTTTCGCCGGCAAGGACGTCACCGGGAAGGATCCCGGTCGGCTGTACCGGACCGGGCTGTCCCGGACATTTCAGCAGGCCCGGGTGTTCCCGCAGCTGAGCGTCCAGGAGAACCTTGTGGTCGCGGCCGGTTACGGCTGGTCCCGGCTGTTCACCCGGCGGGTCGGGCGCACCGACCGGGAGCGGGCCGATCAGCTCCTCGAGGAGTTCCGGCTCGCGCCGGTCGCCGACCTGCTCGCCGCGGAGCTCTCGTACGGCCAGCGCAAGCTCTTGGAGTTCGCGGCCGTCCTGATGAGCTCCCCGCGCCTGGTCCTTCTGGACGAACCGACCGCCGGCGTCAACCCGTTGATGATCGAGACGATGGAGCGGCACATCCGCCGCCAGCATGCCGCGGGGATCACCTTCCTCATCGTCGAGCACGACATGACGTTCGTCATGCGGCTGTGCGACCCGGTGATCGTCCTCGACGCCGGCAAGCGGATCTTCGGTGGTCATCCGGCCGAGGTCCAGAACAACTCGCTCGTCCTCGACGCGTACCTGGGAGGTTGATCGTGGCCTCGATCCTGACGCTTGACGGCGTCGTTGCCGGGTACGGCGCCGGCGACATCCTCAAGGGTGTCGACCTGACCGTCGAAGCCGGCACGATCACGTGCCTCATCGGCCCGAACGGCGCGGGCAAGTCCACGGTGCTCAAGACCGTCAGCGGACTGCTCCGCCCGAAGCGCGGCACCGTGGTCTTCAACGGCACGGAGATCAGTCGGTTGAGCCCGAAGGCCAGGGTGCTGCTCGGCATCGTGCATGTGCCCCAGGAGCGCAGCCTGTTCCCGGCGATGACCGTCACGGACAACCTGCTCATGGGGGGCTACCTGATCAGGGACGCGAAGGCGCTCCGGGAGCGGCTCGAGCAGGCGTATACGGCATTCCCGATCTGCGGGTCCCGGTCTGCCGAGCGCGCCGGATCGCTGTCCGGCGGCGAGCAGAAGCAGGTCGAGCTGGCACGTGCTCTCATCCTCGACCCGACGCTGATCCTGTTGGACGAGCCGTCGATCGGTCTCGACCCGAAGTCTCGCCGGATCGTCTTCGAGAGCATCCGATCACTGTCCTCCTCGGGTCGGACGATCTTGCTCGTCGAGCAGAACGCCCGCTCCGGCCTGGCTGCCTCCGACTTCGGTGCCGTGCTCGAGTCCGGAAGGGTCCGGCTCGAGGCGACCGGGGCCCGTCTGCTCGAAGATCCCGAGGTCGCCCGGTTGTACCTCGGAGCGGGTGCACCTCTCCCGGAACCCGCCGCCGACACGCTGTAGATGTTCCGCCGCACACAGGAGGAGGACGCGCCGATGAGTACCTTGGGCAGCCCGATCGGCTGGATCGGCACTGGCCGGATGGGCCATGCGATGGTGGCGCGCCTGCTTGCCGCCGATCAGGACGTGCACGTCTGGAACCGCACGCGCTCCAAGGCGGAGGACCTTGCGGCCAGCGGCGCAACCATCGTCGATGCGGTAGCTGACCTCGTCGACCGCGACGTCGTCTTCACCATGGTCTCCGCGGACGACGATCTGTTGAGCGTGACGCTCGGCCCGAACGGGTTGCTCAGCCGGGCCGCCGCGCCGCGGTATCTGGTGGACTCCAGCACGGTCTCTGCCGAGACCTCCGAACAGGTCCGGAATGCCGCGACCGAGCGCGGCACCGCGTTCCTCGCAGCGCCGGTGAGCGGGAACGCCAACGTCGTCGAGGCCGGCCAGCTGTCAATCGCGGCATCCGGTCCCCGGTCCGCTTTCGACGAGGTCGAGCCGCTGCTTTCCCTGATCGGCCAATCGGTCACCTATGTCGGCGAGGCCGATCTGGCCCGGCTCGTCAAGCTGGCCCACAACATCTTCCTCGGCGTCGTCACCCAGTCGCTCGCCGAGATCATCGTTCTCGCCGAGCGTGGTGGCGTGCCGCGATCGGCCTTCCTCGCCTTTCTGAACAGCAGCGTGATGGGATCCGTGTTCACTCGGTACAAGTCGCCGGCGTTCGTGAACCTCGACTACACCCCGACGTTCACGCCGATCCTGCTCCGCAAGGACTTCGATCTCGGTCTCGCGGTGGCCCGTCGGCTGGACGTGCCGATGCCGGTGGCGGCGATCACCGCGCAGCTGGTGCAGGCCAGCGTGAGCAGCGGTCGGGTGGACGAGGACTTCGCCATCCTGCTGGATCTGCAGGCTGCGAGCGCCGGCATGCCGCTCGAGCCCGAGGGCGTCGTGATTGACGACGGACTTGCCAGGGAGGCCGCATCATGAGCGCGCCGGCGACTCCGCTACCCGCCCCGGGGCACATGTCGGTGGACTACGAGGAGCGGGTGGACTTCGATCGGCTGCGTCGCTACCGCCTGGCCCGCGCCAAGCACGCGTTGGAGTCGAGCGAGTGCGGTGCATTCCTTCTCCTCGACTTCTACAACATCCGGTACACGACTCAGACCTGGATCGGCGGCGCTCTCGGCGACAAGATGACCCGCTACGCGTTGTTGACCCGCAGCGGCGGCCCGACGCTGTGGGACTTCGGTTCTGCCGCCCGCCATCACCGGTTGCACTCCCCATGGCTCGACCCAGCGGACTGCCGCGCCGGGATGCTGGGGCTGCGTGGCGCAATCGCACCGACGGCCGGGCTGATGGAGTCGGCGGTCCGTGAGATCAAGGGGATGCTGCAGGACGCAGGTGTCGCGCACCTGCCGGTCGGAGTCGACATCGTCGAGCCGCCGTTCTTGTTCGAGATGCAACGGCAGGGACTGCTCGTCGTCGACGCCCAGCAGCTCATGCTCGACGCGCGTCAGATCAAGTCCAGCGACGAGATCATGCTGCTGACCCAGGCGGCCGCCATGGTGGACGGCGTCTACCAGGACATCGCCGAGGCGCTCAAGCCGGGCATCCGCGAGAACGAGATCGTTGCGCTCGCCAACAAGCGGCTCTACGACATGGGTTCCGAGCAGGTCGAGGCGATCAACGCCGTCTCGGGGGAGCGGTGCAACCCGCACCCCCACAACTTCTCCGACCGCCTGATCCGGCCGGGGGACCAGGCGTTCTTCGACATCATCCATGCGTACAACGGCTATCGGACGTGCTACTACCGGACCTTCAGTGTCGGCCGAGCCACCCCGAGCCAGCGCGATGCCTATGTCAAGGCTCGAGAGTGGATGGACGCGTCGATCAACGCGGTCGCGGCGGGAGTCGGCACCGACGAGATCGCGGCGGTGTGGCCGGCCGCCACCGATTTCGGTTTCGAGAACGAGATGTCCGCGTTCGGCCTGCAGTTCGGCCACGGGTTGGGCCTCGGCCTGCACGAGCGGCCGATCATCTCGCGGTTGAACAGCATGCGGGAGCCGGTCGAGCTGCAGGTCGGCATGGTCTTCGCGCTCGAGACGTACTGCCCCGCCAGTGACGGCTTCTCGGCCGCGCGGATCGAAGAGGAGGTCGTCGTCACCCCCGATGGCCCGCGCCTCCTCACGCTGTTCCCCGCCGAGGAGCTGTTCGTCGCCAATGCATACTGATTCCGCGCTCTCCTACGGAAGGGTTCACGACCGATGAGTCAGACCGATGGGCTCGGTCCCCAGGTGCCGACCGACCTCTTCGTCGGCGGTGGGTGGGTGCCGGCGTCGTCCGGTGCCCGTTTCGACGTGGTCGACCCGGCCACCGGCACCGTGATCGCGACCGTCGCGAACGGCGACGTGGCGGACGCGATCGGGGCCGTCGACGCGGCCGAGGCAGCTGGCGCGGGGTGGGCCGCGACGCCCCCCCGCCAGCGAGCGGAGCTCCTGCGACGCGCGTTCGAGCTGATGACAGAACAGGCAGAGGACCTCGCCCACCTGGTCTCATTGGAGAACGGCAAGGCGCTGAGCGACGCACGGGGAGAGGTCGCCTATGCCGCGGAGTTCTTCCGGTGGTACTCGGAGGAAGCCGTTCGTGCGACCGGGTCGGTCATGACTGCGCCGTCCGGCGCGAACCGGATCCTCGTGGTGCAACAGCCGGTCGGCATCTGCGTGCTCGTGACACCGTGGAACTTCCCGGCCGCGATGGCGACCCGCAAGATCGGCCCGGCGCTGGCCGCCGGGTGCACGGTCGTCCTGAAACCTGCGAGCGACACGCCCCTGACTGCGTTGGCCATGGCGAAGATCCTCGCCGAGGCGGGTGTCCCGAACGGGGTCGTCAATGTCATCCCGTCCAGGCACTCCGGGACGGTCGTCTCGGCGATGCTGCACGACCCCCGGGTCCGCAAGCTGTCGTTCACGGGGTCGACCGAGGTCGGCCGTCTACTGCTGGCGGAGGCGGCCCACCAGGTGGTCAATACCTCGATGGAGCTCGGCGGCAACGCGCCCTTCCTGGTGTTCGCCGACGCCGACCTCGATGCCGCGATCGAGGGGGCCATGGTGGCGAAGATGCGCAACGCGGGGGAGGCGTGCACGGCAGCGAACCGGTTCTACGTCGAAGCGGGGATCGCCGAGGAGTTCTCCGCACGCCTGGCGGCACGGATGTCGGCGCTGCTCGTCGGTCCCGGGGTGCAGGAGACCACCCAGGTCGGTCCGCTGATCAATGAGGATGCTGTCGCGAAGGTGGCCGGGCTGGTCCAGGCGGCCATCGACGAGGGGGCCAGCGCGGTCGTCGGCGGGGGACGCCGGCCCGGTGCCGGCTTCTACTTCGAACCGACAGTGCTCGTTAACGTCCGACCGGACGCGGCGATCCTGGGCGAGGAGATCTTCGGCCCGGTCGCCCCCGTTGTGACCTTCGAGACCGAGGCGCAGGCGATTGCGCTCGCGAACTCGACCGAGTACGGGCTCGTGGCCTACGTCTACACCGGCGACCTGTCCCGCGGCCTGCGGGTGAGCGAGGCGTTGGAGTTCGGCATGGTCGGGCTGAACCGCGGCCTGGTCAGCGACCCGGCCGCGCCCTTCGGCGGCGTCAAGCAGAGCGGCATCGGCCGGGAGGGCGGCCACGATGGGATGCTCGACTACCTCGAGTCGAAGTACATCGCCGTGCAGTGGTAGCCGACGATTCCGCAGCGTTCACCGCGCCGCGGAGCCGGTGCTTCGTGACCGCGACGTCACGAAGACCTCGGGGTGGTTGGCGAGCTCGATCCGAGTGCGGCGGATATGGCCGCTGAGGTAGCGCTCGCCGTCGGTAACGTCCCGGCGCTCGATCGCGTCCAGCAACAGGCGGTGCTCGGCGTTGACCACCCATCTCCGGCCCGGGCCGCTGATCGACACGAACGCTCGTCGGTAGTGCTGGGTGGAGTTCCACAGCCGGGTCACCATGGACGACAAGGGGTCGATGCGGCAACCGGTGTAGCTGAGCAGGTGGAACTCGCGGTCCAGCTCCAGGAACCGGCCGACTGCGGTGTCGACCTCGATCTGTTCCTGGAGCTGCCGCAGGCGGCCCAGCTCCACCTCGGTGAGGTGCGGAATGCTCTCGCTCAGCGCGAGCGGCTCGAGGCGCTCGCGCATCTGGTAGATGGTGTCCACCTCGTGCGGGCCCAGCCGGGGGACCCGGGCACCCTTGTTCGCCTCGTGCTCGATGAGCCCCTCGGCCTCGAGCATGCGCAGCGCCTCGCGGACCGGCAGCCTGCTGGAACCCAGGAGCTGGGCGATCTCTTCTTGCCGGACGCGCTCGCCGGGTCCGATGTCGCCGCCGAGGATTGCCGCGCGCAGGTGGTCCGCGACCCGCTGGCTGGCCGCGGCGGTCAGCGGACCGGGGCTGGGGGCTGTCGCGCTCATCGCGGCGTCACCTGTGCCTGTCGGTCGAAGGCCTTGCCGTCGGGGTATGACACGAGTTCGAACTGCATCCCCCACGGGGCCAGGAAGTACACCCAGCGCTGGCCCTCGTGCGGTCCCCCGCTGGCGGTGGGTGCGCCGAGAACTGTCACCTTGTTGGCCTTGAGGTGGTCAACGGCGGCGTCGAGATCGTCGACATACAGGGCGATGTGGTGGCCGCCGATGTCGCTGTTGCGCGGTACGCGGCTGCGCTGGTCGGGTGCTGTGTACTGGAACACCTCGAAGATCGCGTGCCCGCCGCAGCGGAAGAAGCGGTTCTCCGGGATGGTCGCGCGCGGATGCACGCCCAGGTGCTCACTCATCCAGTCGCCGTCGTCCCCGAACGGACCCAATGAGTACAGATACTCGCAGCCGAGCACGTCCACCAGGAACCGGGTCGCCTCGTCGAGGTCGGGCACCGTGAAGCCGACGTGGTCCAGTCGGCGCAGGCCGGGAAGCCCCATCTGCTGCCGTCCTTTCTTTGATGAATGGATCCAACATCTGGCGTTCATCTTACAGGAGAAGGCGCTCCAAGCACCGAAGTTGAGATCGGGTCTAGCAATTGGATCCAATGTTGTGTCACGCTGAGATCTCTCACTGACCTACGGAGAAGCCATGACCGAACACAGGCAGCTCGAACCCGCATCGCCGTGGGTCGAGCTGGTCGCCACGATCGCCGACTGGGACGCCGCCGATCCGGCGCTGCTCCGGACCATGTTGCACCAGCTCATGCTGATCCGGACGTTCGAGGAGTATGTGCTCGAGCTCGCCGGCGCTGGCTTGGTGCACGGTCCGGCCCATTCGAGCATCGGGCAGGAGGGCGGGGCGGTGGGGTCGATCCTGGCTCTGACCGGTGCCGATGTCATCAACGGCTCGCACCGCGGTCATCACCAGTTCCTCGCCAAGGCGCTGTCCTACGTCGCGCCCGAAGGACTGGACCTCACCGAGGACCTCTCTCAGGACGTCCGCACCGTTCTGCTCCGGACGCTCGCCGAGGTCTGCGGTCTGTCGCGCGGGTACAGCCACGGGCGCGGCGGCTCGATGCACCTGCAATGGAAGGAGGCGGGCGCGATGGGCACGAACGCCATCGTCGGCGGTGGCGTGCCGCAGGCCGCCGGCTTCGCGTGGGCGAACCGGCAGGCCGGGACAGATGCCGTCTCGGTGACCTACTTCGGGGACGGCGCGGTCAATATCGGGTCGACTCTCGAGACCTTCAACCTCGCCTCCGCTTGGCACCTTCCGATCTGCTTCTTCATCGAGAACAACCTCTATGCCGTGTCGACAACGGTCGCAGAGGCGACCGGTGAGCCGCGGCTGTCGGCGCGCGGTCTCGGCTTCAACATCGCGAGCTGGAAGGTCGACGGGATGGACCCGCTGGCTGTCCACCTCGCGATGCAGGAGGCGCTGGCGCACATGCGAGCCGGCAACGGACCGACGATGATCGAGGCGGACACCTACCGCTACTTCCACCAGAACGGCGCCTTCCCGGGCAGCGCGTTCGGGTATCGCACCAAGGACGAGGAGCGGGAGTGGCGCCAGCGCGATCCGATCGCGCAGGTGGCCGGTCACCTGGTGCGTCGCGGCATCCTCAGCCAGGCCCAGATCGACGAGAGCCTCGCCCGCGCCAAGCGGGTCATGGTCGAGACGGGCGAGGTGCTGGTCGAGACGCTGCCCGGCGGCAGGCCGGGTGAGCGGCGGATCAGGCCCTCGGAGTGGCCGGACCCCGCCTTCGCGGATGTCGGGATCCGGGGTGACCTCAGTGAGTTCGCCGACGCGCGGGTGGTCGATCGCGAGTCCTTCACCGGCGAGGTCGCCGAGCAGAAGTTCATCGATGCGGTTGGGGCTGTGATGGCCCGCCGGATGAAGACCGACGAGTCCGTCGTGGTGATGGGCGAGGACGTGCACCGCCTCAACGGTGGCACGAACGGCGCAACCCGAGGTCTGAAGGAGGCCTATCCCGATCGGGTCCTCGGTACCCCCATCTGCGAGAACGCTTTCGCCGGGCTGGGTGGCGGCATCGCCTTGGACGGCCGGTTCCGGCCCGTCGTGGAGTTCATGTATGCGGACTTCATGTGGGTGGCCGCCGACCAGCTCTTCAACCAGATCGGTAAGGCGCGGCACATGTTCGGCGGTGACGGCGACGTCCCGTTCGTGCTGCGCAGCAAGGTCGCGATGGGTACCGGCTACGGATCACAGCACTCGATGGACCCCGCCGGGATCTTCGCCACCGCTCCGGGATGGCGGATCGTGGCGCCGACAACACCCTTCGACTACGTCGGAGCGATGAACAGTGCGCTGCGGTGCAACGACCCGGTCATGGTGCTGGAGCACGTCGACCTGTACACGTCGACGGGTGAGGGGCCGGTGGACGACCTGGACTACTGCCTGCCGGTCGGCCGGGCCGCCATCCGGCGCCACGGGTCCCAGATCACCGTGATCTCGTACCTCGCGATGGTTCGCCACGTGCTCGAGGCCGTCGAGGCGCTCGGGGTGGTCGACGCCGAGGTGATCGACCTGCGCTGGCTCGACCGCGCCAGCATCGACTGGGACACCATCGGCGAGAGCATCAAGAAGACGAACAACGTGCTCATCGCCGAGCAGGGTGCCGTCGGGACCTCATATGGCGGATGGTTGGCCGACGAGATCCAGCGGCGGTACTTCGACTGGCTCGACCAGCCCGTGCAACGGGTGACCGGACGGGAGGCGTCGCCGAGCATCAGCAAGGTGCTGGAGCGGGCAGCCATCGCCGGGAGCGAGGAAGTTGCTGCCCGGCTCGCCGAGATCGTGAGGTCCTGACATGGCGCGGTTGCTGCGGATGCCGACGGTGGCGGCCAATGCGGTGGAGGCCGTGCTGTCGGAATGGCCGGTCCCGGAGAACACGCCATTCGTCGCAGGTGATGCCATCGCGACGGTCGAGACCGAGAAGGCCGTCGTCGACGTGCCGGCTGACGCCGACGGCGTCATCCTCAAGACTCTTGTGCCTGCCGGCGCTGAGGTCCNGGTNGGTGCGCCGATCGCCCTGCTCGGNGATCCGGGAGAGGTGGTCGACGACCTCGACACCGTACTTGCCGCGCTCGGACTTGCTCNGGANAGCGAGCCGATCGCCGCCGACCCAGCAGCCGACGAGACCGTCGCCGCACCGGTCGCTCGGATGTTCAGCAGTCCGCTGGCCCGGCGCCTCGCCAGGGATGCCGCCCTGTCCCTCTCGGTCCTGGTGGGAACCGGCCCCGGCGGGCGGATCGTGCGGCGCGACGTCGAGCAGGCCATCGAGAGTCGCGCGACGTCCTCCGGTGCCTCGGTGGGCGACCGGCAGCCACCAGAGGTGCAGCCGCCCCGGTGCCCGCTGGCGCCGTCGCCCCGGTGCCCGCTCCGACGCCGTACCAAGACATCCCGCACACGCGGATGCGGCGCGCGATCGCGGCCCGGCTGACCGAGAGCTCGCGAGAGGCGCCACACTTCTTCGTGGCTGGCACCGCTCGCGTGGACAAGCTGCTCAGACTGCGAGCACGCCTCAACGAGAGCGGCCAGGTCAAGATCTCCATCAATGACCTGGTGGTCATGGCGGCTGCGCGAGCGCACCTGCTCGTGCCGGCGATGAACGTCATCTGGATGCCCGAGGCGGTGCGGCAATTCTCCGGCGTCGATGTCGCAGTGGCGGTGAACACCGATCGAGGACTGGTCACGCCAGTGCTGCGTGGCGTCGACCAGTTGACCGTGTCTGCGGTCGCAGCAGCCAGCAGCGATCTGGTGGGCCGCGCCCGGTCGGGACGTCTGCGCGAAGAAGAGCTCGTGGGCGGCACGTTGACCGTCACGAACCTCGGCGTGTTCGGCACGCAGTCGTTTGCGGCGATCATCAACCCCCCGCAGTCCGCCATTCTCGCGGTCGGAGCGGCGCGGCAGGAGCCCGTGGTCAGCAACGGCAAGCTGACGGTGGGCACGGTCATCCACTTCACGCTCTCGGTGGACCACCGGCCCATCGACGGCGCCGTCGCCGCGCAATGGATGGCTGCCTTCTTGTCCCTCGTGGCGGAACCGGTGCGGCTGCTCGCCTGATCCCGCCGACGCCGACGGCTACTCAATTCAGAACCCGATGTCGACGGCCACGCTGCGGCCCGTCCAGGTCTACGGACGCCGCCATCTCGAGGCTCGTCTCCCAGAGGTCGGCCACCGGCGCGACCGGCCCCGCGCCACCGCGCTGATGCGACAAGCCGGCCTCGAGACTCGGCCCCGCGCCACAAGTCCGCTCGATATGCTCACCTCCGTCACCCACTTCAAGGACGAAGGACGACACCGTGAGCACTCTCGACCAGCCCAGCCCCGCGAACGTCCCGGCCCGTTCCACCGACCCGCTCGGTGTGGCCATCCCGTCGACGGTGCCCACGCACTGGTACAACCTCAACGCGGACTTCCCGGAGCCCCTCCCGCCGCACCTGCACCCCGGCACCCATCAGCCGCTGACCCCGCCGGACCTCGCTCCGTTGTTCCCGATGGCGCTGATCATGCAAGAGGTCACGACCGAGCGGTACGTCGAGATCCCGCAGACGGTCCGGGAGATCTACGCGATGTGGCGCCCCTCACCGCTGATCCGCGCCCGTCGGCTCGAGCGGGTGCTCGGCACCAAGGCGCGGATCTACTACAAGTACGAGGGCGTCAGCCCGGCTGGTTCGCACAAGCCGAACACCGCCGTCGCGCAGGCGTACTACAACGCCGTCGAGGGCACCACGAAGCTCACCACCGAGACCGGCGCGGGCCA
>JGI24131J36419_10000481_pt1 | contig 14032 bp, 10 predicted proteins | sample BarGraNGADG00211_2_FD_36419 | JGI IMG/M metagenome (IMG submission 36419) | reverse complement strand
TACCTGAATAATTGTGTGCATATTTATAATCTTTCCCATAACCAAGATTTTTCATCAGGCGGGTAGGAGCATTCCTGATGTTTAAGGGAACCGGAAGATCTCCTTTACTTTTGACAGTTTCTATTGCACCCTCAATTGCCATGTAAGCTGAATTGCTTTTTGGTGAAGTTGCCAGATAAACCGCTGCCTCCGAAAGAATAATTCTTGATTCGGGCCATCCGATCACGTTGACAGCTTCAAAACAAGCCTGTGCCAGAAGAAGAGCATTGGGATTTGCCATTCCAATATCTTCTGCTGCAAGAATCAACATCCTCCGGGCAATAAATTTCGGATCCTCACCACCTTCCACCATACGGGCAAGCCAGTAAACCGAAGCATTCGGATCACTGCCTCTTAATGATTTAATAAATGCCGATATGATATCATAATGCTGTTCACCATTTTTATCATACATGGCCAGGTTCTTCTGGACATGTTTCAAAACTTTTTCATTATCGATAATTATTTTCCCGGAACCGGCAATATCCGATTCTGAGCTTACAACCAATTCCAGGGCATTGTAAAGTTTTCTGGCATCTCCTCCTGCGACACGTATAAAAGCTTCATATTCTGTAATTTCAATTGGAAGAGCACTAAGATAAGTGTCCTTTATTAATGCTTTATTTAATAATTCAATAAGTTCAGCCTCGTCCAGCGGATTCATTATATAAACCTGGCATCGGGAGAGGAGAGGGGATATAACTTCAAATGACGGATTCTCGGTTGTAGCACCAATTAGCGTGATAACTCCCTGTTCAACAGCACTTAAAAGGGAATCCTGCTGTGATTTATTAAAACGGTGGATCTCATCAATAAACAGAATAGGATTTGGCTGATTGAAGAATTGTTGCTTCTTTGCCTTATCTATTGTCTCCCTTACATCCTTGACACCTGAATGAACTGCACTAAGGTGAAAAAAAGGCCTCTTAAGATTATTAGCTATAATCCCTGCAAGTGTAGTTTTTCCCACACCCGGAGGACCCCATAAAATAAAAGAAGGAATATTTCCCGATTCAATAACTTTTCTTAATGCGCCCTTAATTCCAACAAGATGTTCCTGTCCCCTGAAATCATCAAGCCCTTTTGGCCTTAACCTTTCTGCCAGTGGTTGATTTGCAAACATGGTAAAAGTTTTATGTAAAAGTAATAAAACAATCTTAGTTCTGTGAATTCCTTATGGCTCGTTGTTATTCAAGGGTTATTATTACTATTATTGTACGATTATTGTTTTGTGAAGTCTAAAAGCTTCTTGTTCTTTTATAAAAACAATTGGCAGAGTAAATGCGATCAATATTTTGCCTGACGGTAAAAAAGCGGGAGGAGCTGACAAAAGAGGAAATAATTCAGCATGCGGATATCAACAGTTTTTGCAGTTAAATAATTTTTACTAAATTGCTTGAAATTATTTTCTTTAAAAAAATAAATTAATACTTTTAACAATTGAAATTGTCTTATTTAGATTAAAAACTGATTATTGAAACTGTATTTGAATACTTTCAGATATAAATTCTGTTATGAAAAAACCTCTTCTAATTGTAATTATCATTCTGGTAGTAATCCTCGCTCTGCCGGTAATAAACCTGTTACGATGGACTTTTCAGACAAAAAGACCAATGGATATTGTGATAGTTGATAAGACAGTTCCTACTATTGAACGTGAAAAACACAAGTCATTTACATGGATCCTTACAAATGAGAGATTTGTTAAAAAAGAAAACAAAAGCAGCTATTCGTATGTTAAAGATTACTTTGGGTTCTCTCCAACAAGGCCACTAAGGGACCATGGCAGTAAAAAAAATGANTATCGCCTGGCTGATATAATCAATATTGCTGATAAGAATGATGCTATTTATTTTACCGATACTTACGGAATCTCTTTTAATGATTGGTACGTGGGTATCAATAAAAGCAGGAAATCCAGAAAAATATATGGAGGCCTGAATAATAATGACAACCTTCTAATAAAGGAGATGAGTACCAGAAATAAACTTATAATCCTTGAATATAATACTTTTGATTACCCTACTGCCCAATTGGAATCAGTAAGGGCACAGGAGAAGCTTGGAATCTCATTTTCAGGATGGACCGGAAAATATTTTTCCACTCTCGACACAGTAGGTGCAGATTTTCCAATCTGGATGACTGCCATGTACAGAAAACAATTCAAAAAACCATGGAGCTTTTCCAAATCCGGTATCGTTTTGCTTAAAGAGAAGGAAATAATTGTTCTGGAAGAAGGTATTCATCTTAAGAATCCGATGCCTCATATTATAACTGATTCACTCTTCTGCTCAAAATATGGTTTAATATCATCTGTAGCCTTTGATAATTGGTTCGACATCATCGACCCTTTGGAAAGCAATATTATCTCTGAATTCAAATTTGAAACAACTTCTGCCGGTGATACCCTATTATCTGATAATGGTCTTTCTAACGTATTTCCTGCTGTCATTCAGGAACCAGTATCCCAAAGAATATTCTATTTTTCAGGAGATTTCACTTCTACTGACATTCCAATGTGGACGGCCAGGTTAAAAGGTGTTGATAAACTTAAAAGGATTCATTATTCTGACAAACCGGATGATACAAGGAGGTTCTTCTGGCTATATTACAAACCGCTTATAAAAGGAATATTTACCGATTACTACAATTCTATAAACACAAAATAAGGACATTACGCATTTAAAATCAAAGTACAGGCTTCTCTTGCCTGTACTTTTTTATGCTATTACTGTTATTAAATTTATTCTTATTGAAATAAGATGAAGCTATCAATTATTCAGCCCGATATAATCTGGCATGATAAATATGCAAATTTTATTAATCTTGAGAAGTTGATTTTATCAATTGACTATCCTTCTGATATTATTATCCTACCGGAAATGTTTAATACCGGGTTTTCCATGAATCCTGAACTGTTATGTGAATCACCCCGGTCAATAACCTATGATTGGATGATTAATATCTCTGAAAAGATCAATGCAGCTATTTGTGGCAGTTACATAGTTAAGGAAAACAATTGTTATTTTAACAGATGGTTCTTTGTAACGCCGGAAAAGAAATCGTGGCAATACGATAAACGCCATCTTTTCACAATGGCCAACGAAAATGATATTTTTTCTCCTGGGAATGGAAAGCTTGTATTCAGTTTCAGGGGAGTAAGAATCATGGCAGTTGTCTGTTATGACCTTCGTTTCCCTGTATGGTGCCGGAACAGGAATGATTATGACTTGCTGATTAATTCGGCTAACTGGCCTGAAAAAAGGAGGGATGTATGGATTACTCTTCTGAAGGCAAGAGCAATTGAAAATCAATGTTTTGTAGCGGGTTCCAACAGGATCGGTAATGACGGTGAAGGAATTAAATATTGCGGAGATTCTTTGATCTTTGATGCACGCGGTAATATAATTGCATCAGCAGATAATAACAAAGAGTCCTTTGCCAACGGTGAAATATCTATGAACGAATTATCTGATTTCCGCAAAAAGTTTCCGGTACTCAATGATGCTGATGATTTTACAATAGACCTCTAAATTAGCCTTCTAACCTTCTACATTCCTCCTCAATGCATTATAAAGAATTACAACCGGGTGTATTGCTGTTCGCCCTGTACCGTCTTTAATATGATGCCTGCAGCTTGTTCCGGGAGCTGCTATTATGGTTTCAGGTTCAGATTCTCTGATTGCAGGGAATAATATGATTTCACCGATCTTGTTTGACAACTCAAAATGCTCCTTTTCATATCCGAAAGCACCTGCCATTCCACAGCATCCCGACGGTATCTCTCTGACTGAATAATTCACCGGTATAGAGAGCATTTCTATTGACGGATCTGAAGAGGATATAGCTTTCTGCTGACAATGAATGAGCATGCAGTAGTATCTCCATTTTATCTTCTCTGAAAGATTCCTGTTTAATTCTTCCTTCCCTGAATTCCTTTGCAATAAACTCATCTATCAGATAACAATGGGGTGAAATCTTTTCAGCAGCTTCTCTTAAATCTTTTCCTGCAAGCTCCGGATATTCATCCCTGAAACTTAAAATTGCTGAAGGTTCAATTCCAATTAACGGCAGATCCTTATTAATAATAGGGTAGAAAACCTGAATGTTTTTCATGATGATACTCCGCGCCTTCCTCAATAAGCCCTTTGAAATAAATGTTCGGGCACTGATTTCATGTTTGTTAACCACGACACTGTAACCTAATGAAGTCAGTAACTTTATGGCAGCAATACCCGTTTCTGTGTCATTATAATTTGTGAACTCATCAACAAATAGGCAAACAGATCCGATAGGTTCAGATGGATTATAATTTTTCAGGTTTTTTCTGATCCAATTTTTGAGAGTTATACTATATAATAAAGGTATGGAACGATTTGAACCAAAACCAATCGTTTTTTTCAGGATACCTGAAGTAAAATTGTTACCGGCAAAAAAATTGAAAATCCGGGGAAATAACGAACCTATTTTGTTAATTGTTGATATATATGCAATTAGCCGGGTTCTTAAAGATATTCCATGCCTGTCGTTCCAGTGCTGAAGAAATTCAAATTTCAACTTTGCAACATCAACCCCCGACGGACATTCCGATTTGCATCCTTTACATGCAAGACACAAATCAAGTATTTCAAAAATCTCTTTATGGTCCCAATTGTTGTTTTCATCCCGCCCAAGGAACTCCCTCAGGATATTTGCCCTTGCCCTGGTGCAGTCTTTTTCATCTCCTGTTGCCATAAAGCTTGGACACATGGTACCTCCGATTAAAGAAGATTTGCGGCAGTCGCCTGAGCCATTGCATTTTTCAGCAGCCCTTATTATCCCGTCAGTTGATGAAAAATCAAAATAAGTTTCAATCTCTTTGGTCAAATCACCAGGGTTGTATCTCAGAAAGGTATTCATTGGAAGTGTTTCTGTTATTTTCCCCGGATTAAGAATATTTTCATGATCCCAGCATTTCTTAATTTCCCTTAGTAGCCCGTAGTTGTTTTCACCGAGTATAATTGGGATAAATTCTCCTCTTAATCTTCCGTCGCCATGCTCTCCGCTCATAGATCCTCTGTACTTTTTGACCAGTCTGGCGGTCTCCAGTCCAATGGTTCTGAAAAGAACAACGTCTGCAGGGTCTTTAAGGTTAAGGACAGGCCTGATATGTAACTCCCCGGTACCAATATGTGCATGATAAACAACCTCTTTCCCGTAAATAGCCAGCATCTTCTCAAATTCTTCAATATAAGCGGGCATCTGTTCTACATTTACTGCAGTGTCTTCAATAAGTGAAACAGGTTTTGAATCTCCTTTCATGTTGGCGAGCACCCCAAGACCTGCTTTTCTCAGATCCCAGACTCTTGAAATATCTTTTCCCCTTATAACAGGAAACGCGTAACCGTAACCTGATGACTTAAGTTCATTAATTAATTCGGACGAATCTCTTTCAATATCATCCGCTTCTTTCCTGACGAGTTCTACAATTACAATGGACCCAGGCTTTCCCTGAAGAAAAAACCGGTTTCTTCTCTGGCTGATATTATCCTCTGTAAGTTCAAGAATTCTGTCATCCATCATCTCAACAGCTGAAGGTTTATACTTTAATGCAATCAGATTTGCTTTAAAGGCATCATTCCTGTTTTTCAGATGAATGCAAACAAGGGCTTTGTTGGGTGGTGGAACATTAACAAGATTCAGCTTAATCTCCGTTGTTACGGCCAGAGTTCCTTCAGAACCGGCTAATAGTTTACAGAAATTAAATTTTTTATCACTTCTTTCATCAAAAATCTCAGAGTCAAGCAATAGGTCTAATGCATAACCCGTATTTCTTCGGGGTATTCGTGGGTCGGGATAATTCTCACTTATACTTTTCCTGTTAGATGGATTTTTAAGCAACACATTTATGTTGCTGTAAATGGCTCCTTCAAGGCTATTCAGGTTACATTTTTCTTTGAATGTTTCCTTATCGACCGGACCAAAAGTTGCTGAACTGCCATCACTTAATAATGTCTTCAGCTCAATTATGTGATCTCTGGTAGATCCATAAATGACAGAATGTGAGCCGCATGCATTATTACCAACCATACCTCCAAGGTTACACCTGTTCGAAGTGGATGTTTCAGGACCGAAAAACAGACCTGTTTCCCGAAGCTTAAGATTCAGTTCATCAAGCACAACACCCGGTTCTACTCTTACCCATTTCTCCTCTTTATTGATCTCAAGAATACGGTTCATATACTTTGAGATGTCAACGATTATCCCTGAGCTTACAACTTGTCCTGCAAGTGAAGTTCCTGCAGCTCTGAGAGTTACTCCCGTCTTGTTCTTAGCTGCAAACAGCAATATTTTTTTTAAATCATTTTCTCCTCTCGGCCATATAACGGCAACAGGCAGTTCTTTATAAACAGATGCATCAGTAGAATAAATAGTTCTGGTTATCAAATCATATTTTAAATCACCATCAAGATTTTTGCCAAGTTCATCTAACCTGGATATAAATGTATCTTTTACCATATAGTTAAATAATTCTGCGAATTTATGAAAATGATTTGATCATGATTTTGATGTTGCATTTTATATAATAATATTTACAAAAAAAAACGATAATCCTGATAATAATCATGTAAAACAAAGTTTTAAAATCGAACTTTTTTTCGTACATTTAGAAAAAATTTTCGAATAGATTAAATTATTGATACACAATGGAATTATTAGATAGAATAAAGCAAAATGCAAAGAAACAAAACAAGCGGATTGTGCTTCCCGAAGGATATGAGGAAAGGACTATTCAGGCAGCAGATATTGCCATAAAAGAAGGTTTAGCCCAGATCATTCTGATAGGCGACCCGGAGGAAATTAAATCGCATGCCGCAAAACTTGGTTTGACCCATCTGGAAAAAGCCTCCATTGTAAATCCCAAATCTCATTCAAAAAAGGAACAGTATGCAGACCTTATGGTTGAACTCCGGAAAAATAAAGGGATGACAAAAGACGAGGCGTTAAGGTTAATTGAAGATCCTCTTTATCTGGGTGTATTGATGATCAAGAGTGGAGATGCCGATGGTGAGGTTTCAGGCGCTGATCATTCAACCGGAGATGTTCTCAGGCCAGCATTTCACTATGTTAAAACAGCTCCTGGAATTTCAGTTGTTTCAGGAGCTTTTATTATGATACTTCCGGATAAGAGTTTTGGCGAAAACGGAATTTTGATATTTGCTGATGGAGCCGTTCATCCAAACCCAACCGACAAAGAATTGGCAGAGATTGCTGTTGCAACGGGTCATACTGCAAAAACGTTAGCTGGTTTCGAACCTAAGATTGCTCTTCTGAGTTTCTCAACTAAAGGAAGCGCAAAACATGAATTAGTCGATAAAGTCATAAGTGCAACAAAGATCGCACAGCAAATGGCTCCCGATCTTATGATCGATGGTGAACTTCAGGGCGATGCAGCACTCATTGAAGCTATCGGGCAGAAAAAAGCTCCGGGCAGTAAAATAGCAGGGAAAGCAAATGTCCTTATATTCCCTAATCTCGACTGCGGAAATATTGCTTATAAACTCGTCCAACGTCTGGCCCATGCAGAAGCTATCGGCCCTATCCTGCAGGGTATGGCTGCCCCGATAAATGACCTGTCACGTGGTTGTTCTGTAAATGATATCGTAAGTATGATCGCTATTACATCAAACCAGGCAGCCGGAATTAAATAATCCTATGCTTGTAAAACTACTTTGAAAATGATTATTCTAGTATTAAATTGCGGAAGTTCTTCGATAAAATACCAGGTATTTAATATGTCCAAAGGATGTTGCGAAACGCTTGCAAAAGGACTTATGGAACGTATAGGCCTTAATGACAGCGTTTTAACTCACAAGCCGACTGGTGGTGAACCTTATAAGTTGATAAGTGATATTCCGGATCATTCTACAGGTATAAATATGGTAATGGCTGCTCTTACCGACTCAAAACATGGAGTAATTAAGAATATTAATGATATTAATGCCGTAGGTCACCGGGTTGTAAACGGAGGAGAAAATTTTAAAGAGAGTGTACTTGTTGATAATGATGTAAAACGGGATATTGAATTGTGCAGTGAATTGGCGCCACTCCATAATCCGGCAAACCTGAAAGGAATATTGTCAGTCGAGAAACTGATTCCCGGCGTTCCTCAGGTTGCTGTATTTGATACATCTTTTCATCAGACAATGCCTGACTATGCTTATATGTATGCCCTTCCTTATGAGTATTATGAAAAATATAAAATCAGAAAATACGGGTACCACGGTACAAGTCATAAATTTGTAGCTTTAAAAGCTGCAAAAATACTTGGGAAGGACGCTAAGGAGCTTAAGATTATCACTTGCCATCTTGGAAATGGCGCTTCAATAACTGCCATCAAAAACGGACAATCTATTGATACTTCAATGGGATTTACACCTGTTGACGGACTGATTATGGGCACCCGAACAGGGGAAATTGATCCGGGTGTTCTGATCTATATTGCAGATAAAGAGCATCTTAATGTAACAGGTGTTAATAATTTAATAAATAAGAAAAGCGGGATGGCCGGTATTTCTCAGTTATCTTCCGATATGCGCGATCTGGAAACGGCTGCTGCAGAAGGTAATGATAAAGCTTCTCTTGCTCTTAAAATGTATGCTTACAGAGTAAAGAAATTTATAGGTTCTTATATTGCAGTATTGAATGGTCTGGATCTTCTTGTATTTACAGGAGGGGTGGGAGAAAATGATTTTAATATGAGAAAAATGATCTGTGAGAATATGGAAAACATGGGAATTGTTTTTGATGCCGAAATCAATAATCAGGTTAGAGGTAAAGATATAATCTTATCGAAACCAGGATCAAAAGTTACTGTCATGTGCATTACTACTGACGAAGAATTTGTAATTGCTTCTGATACCCGTTATATTATTGAACATCATACAGTTTAAGTATAAACAATAATTGGGATTTTATGGTTTTAAAAAGCCTTTCGGACCTGAAACAGATTGTTGCAGGCGGACCCAGAAAAAAACTTGTTCTTGCAGCAGCACAGGACCAGCATTCATTAGGTGCAGTAATCAGAGCTTGGAAGGATGATATTATTGAACCAATTCTCATTGGAGATAAAGAAGAAATTCAAAATATCTGCGATTCAAATAATTATGATATTACCGGGCTTACGATTATTCATGAACGTGTTACTGAAATTGCTGTTGAAATGGCAGTTAAAATGGCCAGCAGTAAACAGGTCGATGTCCTGATGAAAGGTAAGGTTGGGACATCAACTCTTTTAAAATGTGCTCTGAATAAAGAGTGGGGATTAAGAACGGGACAATTGCTTTCTCATTTTGCACTCTTTGAGGTTGATACATATCATAAACTTATTGCTGTAACCGATGTCGCTATGAACATTGCGCCTAATTTAAAGGATAAAATCGCTATTGTGAATAATTCGGTTGCATGCCTTAACAAACTGGGCTATATTATGCCCAAAGTTGCAGTTCTGGGAGCCGTAGAGATGGTCAATGAAAACATGGAAGCTACACTTCATGCTGCGTTGCTTTCCAAGATGAACCAACGTGATCAGATAAAGAATTGTATAATAGACGGGCCTCTCGCTTTCGATAACGCAGTAAGCTACGAGAGTGCAAAATTTAAAGGAATAAGGAGTGAGGTAGCAGGAGATACCGATCTGTTGCTTATGCCCGATATTGAGGTGGGTAACGTGCTTTACAAATCGCTCGTCTTTTTTGCAAAAGCTAAAGTTGCTTCTATGATTCTTGGCGCTCTGGTTCCGATAGTCCTGACCTCAAGATCCGATTCAGAACAGGCTAAATACGATAGCATTCTTCTTTCTGCTGCAGCAAGCAAATAGAATAATTATGATTAAAACCCTGGACCAGATGGTGGGAAAAGTGCTCTCTGTTAATAAGAAGCACCGCATTGCTGTTGCCTGGGCCCATGATATAAATACTCTTGGAGCAATTCAGAAAGCAGTAACGGAGGGCTTCGTAGAAGCATTGTTAATCGGAAACTCCTTTGAGATTGTAAAACTCTGTAAATCAGTTGGCATTGACCACAAAAAATTGACCATAATTGATTCAGAAAATGAATACTCAGCTTCCAGATTAGCAGTCAAACTGGCTAAGACAGGTGAGGCCGATATAGTAATGAAGGGAGTAGTCGGCACCGAAAAATTTCTTAAAGCTGTTATGGAAAAAAAGAGAGGATTAATGCTTCCCAATTCCGTTCTTAGTTATGTCGCCGTACTGGAAATACCTGCATATCCCAAGCTTATCTTTATCACCGATCCGGCTGTAATCCCTTTCCCTGATCTTGATCAGAAAATTGCAATGGCAGGATACGCAATTGAAATGGCTGGCAGGTTTGGTATTAAAAGACCCAGGATAGCCCTGATAGGAGCATCAGAAAAAATGAGCCGTCATTTTCCGAATTCAATTGATTATGCGATAATGTGTAAAATGGCCGAAAGAGGTCAAATCAAAAATTGTATAATGGATGGCCCGCTTGATCTTTTCCTTGCCTGCGATAAGAAAAGCATTGATATAAAAGGAGTTGATACACCGGTTAATGGTGATGCTGATATTCTTATCTTCCCTTCCCTCGAATCATGCAATCCCTTTTATAAGGGTTTGATGCTTTTTGCAAAAGGAGAACTGGCCGGACTTATCAGAGGAACAGAAAAACCGGTTATCGTGATGTCAAGGAGTGAAAGTGAAAAATCAAAATATTACTGCATTGCTCTTTCTTGTTTAATGACTTGATAATATAATATCATTTATCTGCAAGTCAATAACTTAAACTTTATGATTAAACGACTTATTTTAGTAATAAATCCAGGTTCCACCTCTACAAAATTCGCGCTTTTTGAAGAAGAAAAAATGGTCTTTGAAAAGACCCTCAGACACTCTTTAGAAGAGATATCGGTCTTTGATAAAATAACTGACCAGTTTCACTTCAGGAAAAACCTGATAATGAAAGATCTTGTAGACAGGAAAATTGAAATTGACCGGATTGCCGCAGTAGTTGGTCGGGGAGGAGTAGTAAAACCTATTGAATCAGGCATTTACATAGTTAATGATATAATGAAGGAAGATCTAAAAAAAGGTCTTCTGGGTGAACATGCCAGTAATCTTGGTGGACTTATCGCTGATGATATTGTATCCTCATTACCGAATGCTAGAGCATATATTGTCGATCCTGTAGTGGTTGATGAACTTCAGCCCATTGCAAGGATTTCAGGACATCCTGAAATAAACAGGATATCAATATTTCATGCCCTTAACCAGAAAGCTGTTTCCAGATTTTATGCATCTTCCGTGGGAAAAAAATATGAGGAAATGAATCTCATACTGGTACATATGGGAGGAGGAGTAAGTGTGGGCGCACATAAAAAAGGCAGGGTTGTGGATGTAAATAATGCACTTCATGGTGACGGACCTTTTTCTCCGGAACGATCCGGAGGATTGCCAGCAGGACAACTGGTCGACCTCTGTTTTAGTGGCCGATTCAAAAAAAGCGAACTTAAGAGTATGATCACAGGTAAAGGAGGAATGGTGGCCTATCTTGGGACCAATAATTTTCAGGAAGTTTGCAGAATGGCAGAAAACGGAGATAAGAAAGCGGAACTAATCAGAGATGCAAATGCCTATCAGATTGGAAAAGAAATAGGTGCAATGGCATCCGTTTTAAACGGCAATGTTGATGCTATTATACTTACCGGGGGGATGGCGTACCAGGTAGAACATGTAGCCAGAATAAAATCAATGGTAGATTTCATTGCAGAGGTCATTGTATATCCTGGTGAAGATGAAATTAAAGCTCTGGCTTTTAATGGATTGCTTGCCCTTGACGGGAAAATAGATATAAGATCTTATTCCTAAGGATTATTTTTTGCAACAGGTAAAACTTTCCCGTTAAAGAATTTGTTCCCTTTAAAAGCAAATTCTGTAATGAATTCTGCCATCTCTTTTGCTTCTACAGGTGCCTTGTAACCAGGAAAAGCTTCCTCAAACATTTCAGTTTGTACAGCGCCCAGGGCAAGTGAGTTCACACTGATACCGTCATCTTTGAATTCTTCAGCCAGACACTCTGAAAGACAAGCTAATGCAGCTTTAGATGAACTGTAATAGGAGAGGCCATTATATTTTGAACTCCCCTGAAAACCTCCCATACTGGTTATATTTACAATGTGAGATCCCCTTGCCATAAGGGGTTTTAAAATCCGGATTACCGAAGCAGGTCCAAAAAAGTTTGTTTCCATCATATTCCGTGCTTCCTTATTTGTAATATCCATAAATTCTTTTGAAATAAGAGAGCCTGCTATATTGATAAGAATGTCTACTTCATTAAAGTGACNTTTAACATCATTTATAAAAGAATCCATCTGAGAATCAAATACTGAAAGATCAATGGTAAGCGGATGGACATTTTTAAATCTGTCTGAAAGACTTTTTAACCCCTTTTCGTTCCTTCCTGTTACAATTATTTGATTACTAATATCCTGAGCCACGCAAAGTACGACCTCTTTACCAATTCCCCTGGTCCCGCCATTAATAATTATATTCATTTTACTTTTAGCTTATATCGGTAAATAATTGCAAAAATAGTTTATTAAGATATTTATTTATTACTTCTTCAGAGTTTATTNTTCTGGAGTTATATCNAACAGTTAATCTAAATAATTAAATCTTGCCGCTGAGTTTGAAACCGAACGTAAATGATTCTGTCATATCAAATGTCAATTGTTAATCATTTGTCATATATTTGCGAATATATTTTTATAAATTTATCTTATTAATTAATATTTTATACATAAGGTATGACCGATAAAAAAGTATCAATAATTGGATGTGGGAACATTGGTCTATCTATATTACAAGGATTGATAAAAAATGACACAATTGCTGCAAAGAATATCACTGTAACTAAAAGAAATATTCAGGAGTTAGAATACCTGAAGGAGTATGGAATAAGGATAACTACCAATAACATAAGCGCAATAAAAGAATCCGATCTTGTTGTAATCGCGGTTAAACCTTATAACTTAATTAATGTCCTCGAAGAAATTAAGGATCACCTTAATCCTCTGAATCATATACTAATATCAATAACAGCCGGGATTACTATCAGTCAGATTCAGGATGTAATTCGAATACCGGTTCCGATATTCAGAGCAATGCCGAATATTTCTGCAAGTGTCGGAAGATCAATATCATGTATTTGCCATAAGGGAGCTGACATAAAAGATATCGGATATGTACAAAACTTATTTGATGTAATTGGAACTACCATGACCATTGATGAAGAATTAATGGAATCGGCAACAGTTCTGGGTTCTTGCGGAATTGCATATGTATTAAGGTTTATCAGAGCGATGGTACAGGGAGGTATTCAGATCGGTTTTGATGCAAAAACTGCAAGTGCCATTGTAAATCATACTGTTAAGGGGGCAGCTGAACTTTTAATAGAAAGAAATGAGCATCCCGAATTTGAAATTGATAAGGTGACTACACCTAAAGGATGCACAATAGTGGGATTAAATGAAATGGAGCATAATGGATTCAGTTCATCATTGATTAAAGGAATTGTTGCCTCATTTGAAAAAATAGAAAAATAGGTTATCCAATTCATTTCCCATTCTAAGCATTCTGAGTGTAACTTATATAACTTGTAAAGAAGTTATTTTTTTTTGTTTATTTGCATAGTTTATTTTTAAAGTTTCATAGCTTCGATATGTTGCATAATAATGACAGAACTGTTTTTCATCGTATTTTAATACGTACAAGCGCAATAATCCTGCTTATAATTATTGTTTCCGCTACTCAGGTCTCGGCTCAAAATATCAGTAGTGAACCACCGCCTTTAAAAGACCGGCTCTTTTATGGCGGAAGTTTTGGACTTCAGTTTGGCACTATAACTGATATCCAGGTTTCTCCTGTTGTTGGAATATGGGTCCTGCCGCGCCTCGCATTTGCAGCCGGCCCAA
>JGI24131J36419_10000473_pt1 | contig 14153 bp, 13 predicted proteins | sample BarGraNGADG00211_2_FD_36419 | JGI IMG/M metagenome (IMG submission 36419) | reverse complement strand
GACTCGATCCGGTAGGCAGGTGTGCGGAGCACGACGTCAGGCGGGAGTGGTCGCGGACCGTCCAGTGACCAGGCACTTCAGCGCGGGCCGCACATGGGACGATCTCGAAACGATTCGAGACCAACCTCTCAAGTGTGCCGATAGGCTGGCGCCCAGTCAACCGAGAAACCGTTCAGGCAGGGTGATATGTCACAGGGCCGACCGACGCTGGCCGACGTGGCCACGGCCGCGGGCGTCTCCGTCTCCACCGCCTCACTCGCATTCTCCGGCGCCGGCCCGATCGCCCCGGAGACCAGGGCGCGCGTGCACGACGCCGCCGCGCAGCTGGGCTACTTCGGCCCCAACCCCCTCGGCCGCTCGTTGCGCAGCGGACGGTCCGGCATCGTTGCGGTGGTCATCGGCGACCAGCTGCGACGCAGCTTCCGGGACCCCGTGTCGATCCAGGTGCTGGACGGCCTGGTCGGGACGCTGGGCACGATGGGCCTCGGCGTCCTGCTGATCCCGGCCACCGCCGCCGCCGACGGCGGCCTCGAGCTCGACCCGCTGCTGGCCAGCGCACCGATGGACGTCGCCGTCCTGATCTGGGGTGCGCGCAGCGGCGACCCCGTCCTCACCGCGCTCCAGCGGCGCGGCGTCCCGGTGGTCATCGGCGAGGGCCCCGAGGTCCCCGGTGTGCCGGTGGTCGGCATCCAGGACCGCAAGGGAACGGCCCAGCTGGCCGAGTACCTGCTGAACCTCGGTCACAAGCGCTTCGCATCGGTCGCCCTGCCGTTCGGCCTTCCGCGCCGAGCCGGTGTCGTCTCCGCCGGTCGGATGGCGGCGCTGGACTGGACGCCCACGCGGCACCGCCTCGAGGGCCTCGCCGACGCCGGCGTCGAGCCGGAGGTGGTCGTGGAGACCGCAGGGTCCCTCGTCGAGGAGGGGCAGGCCGCCGGCCGCACCGTCCTTGACGTCGACGACCCGCCGACGGTCGTGGCGGCCCAGTCCGACCTGCTCGCCGCCGGCGTCCTGCTGGCGGCCCGGGACCTCGGGCTGCGGGTCCCCGAGGACGTCTCGGTCGCCGGCTTCGACGGGCTCGACCTGGCCTGGCTCGCGCCGGATGTGCTCACCACCGTCGTCCAGCCGCTGGCAGCCAAGGGCGAGGCGATCGGGCACGCGGTGCAGAGCCTGCTGGCCGGCGAGGTGCCGGCCGCGGTGCACCTCGATGTCGAGCTGCGGGTCGGCACGACCACGGGCCCGCCGCGGACCTAGGAGTTGGCGGTCGGGCAAGGCCGCTCGGCCTTCAGAGCCGGACGAGCACCTGGGCCTTGCCGAGCACCTTTGCGCCATCGAAGGTGACCGACAGGTCGACCCGGACGGTGCCGGCGTCGGCGTCGATCGCACCGATCGTGCCCTCGACCTCGACGGTGGCCGCACCAGGGTCGGGCACCGGGACCGGACGGGTGAACCGGACGCCGTAGTCGATGATCGCGCCGGGGTCGCCCGCCCAGTCGGTGACCAGGTTCACGGCCTGGCCCATGGTGAACATGCCGTGCGCGATGACGCCCGGCAGGCCGACCTCGGTNGCCACCCGGTTGTTCCAGTGGATCGGGTTGAGGTCGCCGCTCGCTCCCGCGTAGCGGACCAGGTCCACGCGCTGGACCGGGATGCTCCGGGTGCCGATCGACTGACCGACGGTCAGGTCGGCNATGGCGGGGGTCATCCGCCGGCCTGGTCGCCGCGCACTGCGAGGGTGCAGACGACCGTCGCCACCGGCGCGCCGTCGGCGGCGGAGATCTCACACCGCGTGGTGACCATGGCAAGACCGGCCCGCTCGGTGACTGCGTCGACGTGCAGGACCGTGACCAGGGCGTCGCCGGCGTGGATCGGCCGGTGATGGGTGAACCGTTCCTCGGCGTGCACNACGCGCGAGAAGTCGATGCTCGCCTCGGGATCGGCGATCAGCTGTGCCTCGGCGCGCTGGGCGACCACCACGGCGAACGTCGGGGGCGCCACGACGTCCGGGTACCCAAGGGCGCGTGCNGCGTCGACGTCGTGATGGGCCGGGTGCGTGGCACCCACCGCCCGCGCGAAGTCGCGCAGGTGCTCACGCCCGACGGCGTACGGCGCGGTGGGCGGGTAGGCCCGGCCGGCGTAGGCGGNGTTGACCACTCAGCGGGTCTCGCGGTGCGCCGTGTGCTTGCCGCAGCGGGGGCAGAACTTGGACAGCTCGAGGCGGTCCGGGTCGTTGCGGCGGTTCTTCTTGGTGATGTAGTTCCGCTCCTTGCAGTCCACGCAGGCAAGCGTGATCTTGGGGCGGACGTCCTGGGTCTTGCTGGCCACGGTGGTGCCACCTCTCGCGCTGGGCGCAGCGCCTGGTCGGTCTTGCGCGCCTTCGGACGGGCGCGCCACTGGTCAGTGGTAGCGGGGGCGGGATTCGAACCCGCGACACCACGATTATGAGCCGTGTGCTCTAACCACCTGAGCTACCCCGCCATTCCAGCACCCGGCAGGACGGCGAACCGCCACCCCGGGCACCAGCAGAGCCCCGAAAGGGAATCGAACCCTTGACCTTCTCCTTACCATGGAGACGCTCTACCGACTGAGCTATCGGGGCAGCGCGTGCAAGGGTACACGGGCCTCAGCAGGGCTGCGAAATCCGAAAGCGTCCAGGAGCGGGCGGGGCCCACCGCCCGCTCGAAGGGCCCCACCCGTGCTCCTGGGACTTCGGTTCAGCCCACAACCACCATCGAGCCCAGCACCATGCCGCCGTCCACCGCGAGCTCCGCGCCGGTGATGTAGGAGGCCTCGTCGCTGGCCAGGAAGGCCACCGCCGCAGCGATCTCCTTGACGTTGCCGATCCGGGGGATCGCGTAGCCGGCGAACATCGCCGGGTCGCTCCCGGCCGCCATCGGCGTCTCGATGCCACCGGGGTGGATCGAGTTGACCCGGATGCCCGAGTGGCCCAGGTCCATCGCGGCGACCTTGGTCAGACCGCGCAGGGCCCACTTGCTCGCGACGTACGAGCCAAGGTTGGCCATCGGGATGAGGCCCGCGGCCGACGAGATGTTGACGATCGCGCCGCCGCCCGCCGCCTTCATGTCGGGGACGACAGCCTTCATGCCGAGCATCGGGCCGGTCATGTTGACCGCTGCCACCCGCTCGAACTCCGCCTTGGCGATGGTGTCCACCGGGCCGTACGACAGCACGCCTGCGTTGTTGACCAGCACGGTCACCGGGCCGAATGCCGCGTGCGCGGCCTCGACGGCCGCGGCCCATGACTCCTCGGACGTGACGTCCAGGTGCACGAAGATCGCCGCGTCGCCGAGCTCGGCCGCGGTCGCAGCGCCCTCGACGTCGAGCACGTCGCCGATCACGACCTTTGCGCCCTCGGCAACCAGACGCCGTGCGTCCTCCGCGCCCATCCCGCGAGCACCACCGGTGATGATCGCGACCTTGCCGTCGAGTCGAGCCATCTGTTCCTCCGTCTCACGCCGGCACGGCTGCCGGAGACCGTGGCCGCGAGTGTGTGCTGCCTGATTGACACGCTACGCACGGTTGAAGAAGGCGCCCGAGGCCCTACGTCCCCCCGGAATTGGAGAACGGCGCCGCCCGGGTAGCTGGACCAGCAGGCGGCGCCGTCGTCGGGGGGTGCGATCCCGGCTCGTCGCAACGGCGCGGCGTCACCGGTCTCAAGCGGTATGAATACCCTCAGACTACGGAGCAGGACGATCGTGACACCAGGGGCAAACGTCCCAACCTGTCCGAATGCCGGAACGCCCCGTCCGGCTGGTGGGCCGGAGCGGGGCGCTCCTGGGTGGCAGGTGAGGGATTCGAACCCCCGTAGCTCACGCAGCTGATTTACAGTCAGCCCCCTTTGGCCGCTCGGGTAACCTGCCGGGGCTCGGGCCGGTCGTCGCCGGCCCGTCGCGGATGGAAGGATACCAACTCGGACGCCCCGTCAGGACCGACCGACGAACAAGGAGGACACATGGCTTCGGAGGCCTCGTTCGACGTCGTGAGCAAGGTGGACCGTCAGGAGGTCGACAACGCGCTGAACCAGGCGGCCAAGGAGGTCGGCCAGCGGTACGACTTCAAGAACGTCGGCGCCTCGATCACCTGGAGCGGCGAGGCGATCCTGATCACCGCCAACTCCCCCGAGCGGTGCAACGCGGTGCTCGACGTGTTCCAGACCAAGCTGATCCGGCGTGGGATCTCGCTCAAGGCCCTTGACACCGGCGAGCCCAAGCAGTCCGGCAAGGAGTACCGCCTCGAGGTCGCGCTCAAGCAGGGCCTGAGCAGCGAGGACGCCCGCAAGGTCGCCAAGATCGTGCGCGACGAGGGGCCGAAGGGCGTCAAGACGCAGATCACCGGCGACGAGCTGCGGGTGTCCGCCAAGAGCCGGGACGACCTGCAGACCGTGATCGCCCTGCTCAAGGGCGCCGACCTGGACGTGGCGCTGCAGTTCGTCAACTACCGCTGAGGCGTCGCGATCGGGCCCCGCCCGGCCCCGCCGGCCCCCGCCCGGCTACACGAGTTCGAACGCGAACATCTGACAGCCATTCGAACATGCGGTTGTTCGCATCGTGCACATGTGTTCGCGTGCTCGTGACGCCCGGTTGGTCGGGGAGCCCGACGCCGGCGCATGCGCAGGGAGGCCGCCCAACCGCATCCAGCCCGCATCCAGCCCGGCCCAGCCCGCATCCAGCCAGATCCAGCCCGCTCAGTAGCGGACGATGCCGTCCTGCTCTCCGGCCAGGGCCTCGAGCCGCTTGATCCGCTCGGCCATCGGCGGGTGGGTGGCGAACAGCGACGCCATGCCGCCGCCCCGGAACGGGTTGGCGATCATCAGGTGCGACACGTTGACCAGCTCCCGGTTGGCGGGCAGCGGCGCACGCTGCGTCCCGCGCTCCAGCTTGGCCAGCGCGGAGGCCAGCGCCATCGGGTCCCCGGTGAGCTTCGAACCGTCCTGGTCGGCGTCGTACTCGCGCGTCCGGCTGATCGCGAGCTGGATGAGGACCGCCGCGACCGGGGACAGGAACACCATCGCCAGCATCGCGAGCGGGTTCCCGCCGCCCCGGCGGTCGCCGCCGCCGCCGAAGAACATCAGGAACTGGGCGACCGAGGTGATCAACCCGGCGAGGGCCGCAGCCACCGATGACGTGAGGATGTCGCGGTTGTACACGTGCATCAGCTCGTGGCCCAGCACGCCCTTCAGCTCCCGCTCGTCCAGCAGGACGAGGATCCCCTCGGTGCAGCACACCGCCGCGTTCTTGGGGTTCCGCCCGGTCGCGAAGGCGTTGGGAGCTGCCGTCGGGGACACGTAGAGCCGGGGCATCGGCTGGCGGGCCGTCGTCGACAGCTCCCGCACGATCCGGTGCATCACCGGCTGCTCGAGCTCGCTCACCGGCCGGGCATGCATGGCCCGGATCGCGATCGACGCCGAGTTCCAGTAGCTGTACGCCGTGCCGAGCAGGCCGACAGCGGCGAACAGCCAGATGTACCGGCCACCGCCGATGAACGATCCCAGCAGCAGGACGACAGCCCAGAGCACGCCGAACAGGGCTGCCGTCTTGAGCCCGTTGAAGTACCGACGACTCACGTGTGCTCCCCTTCGTCCCGATCAGGATGCCGCGCGGCCGGCGCGGCGTCCTGCTGGAGAACGAGCCGGACCCCCGGGCCGTTCCCGGCCGCGGGTGTTCAAGCGGCGACCGGTACCGGGCACAGCGACCAGGTCAGCGCGGCCCGCGGATGACCGCCAGCATCTCCTCGCGCGGGACGACCTTGATCCGATCCCGGCCGTGCGGCGCACCGAGTGCCTGCTCGTGGGCGTCGAGCAGCATCCAGCCCGACCACTCAACGGGCGCAACGCCCCGCTCGGCGAGGAACGCAACGACGGCGCCCGGATCGCGCTCCGGGGCGCGCTCGAGCTCGGGGGCGTCGGCCACCAGGTGACGGATGGTCTCGGTCGCGTCGGACTTGGTGTGCCCGATCAGACCGACCGGGCCGCGCTTGATCCAGCCGGTGGCGTAGACCCCGGGCAGGTACTCCCCCGCGGCGTCGATCACCCGGCCCTCCCGGTTGGGGATCACGCCCGCGACCTCGTCGAACGGCAGGTCCCGCACCGGGGAGCCGAAGTAGCCGACGGCCCGGTAGACGGCGTCCACCGACCAGTCGTGCAGCTGCCCGGTGCCGGCGACGGACCCTTCTCCGGTCAGGACGGTGCGCTCGGTCCGGATGCCGGTGACCCGGTCCTCGCCGAGCACCGCGACCGGCCGGTGCAGGAAGTGCAGGTGGATGCGCCGGCTCGCCGTCATCTCCGCCGGCTCGCGCAGGGTCCAGTCGGTGAGGGTCTTGACCACCTGCTTGGTCTGGTTCGAGGAGTGGATGGCGGCCATCGAGCCCTCGTCGAAGTCGAAGTCCTCCGGGTAGACGATCACGTCGACGTCGGGCAAGCGCCCGAGCTCGCGCAGCTCCAGCGGGGTGAACTTGACCTGCGCCGGCCCCCGACGGGCGAACACGTGCAAGTCGGTCACCGGGTTGCCCTCGATCGTCCGGTACACGCTCTCCGGGACATCGGTCCGCAGCAGGTCGTCTGCGCGCTTGGTGAGCATCCGGGCGACGTCGAGCGCGACGTTGCCCGCACCCACCACCGCGACCCGTTCGGCCTCCAACGGCCACTCGCGCGGCACGTCCGGGTGGCCGTCGTACCAGGAGACGAAGTCGGCCGCCCCGAAGGAGCCGGGCAGCTCGATGCCGGGGATGGGCAGCGCCGCGTCCCGGATCGCGCCGGTGGCGAACACCACGGCGTCGTAGTACCGCCGCAGGTCAGCAAGGGTGACGTCGGTGCCGACGTCGACGTTGCACAGCAGGCGGATGTCGCCGCGCTCGAGGATCTTGTGCAGCGCCAGGATGATCTGCTTGATCCACGGGTGGTCCGGCGCGACGCCGTAGCGCACCAGCCCGAACGGGACGGGCAGGCGTTCGATCAGGTCGATGCCGACGTCGAGGCCGGACTTGGACAGGATGTCGGCTGCGTAGATGCCGGCCGGACCCGCGCCGACGACAGCCACCCGCGTTCCACTGCTGCTCACAGGTTGATGGACGCCTTCCCGGGACGGCAGCGGCGCACCACGGCGCCGACGATCATCGCCAAGTGTAGGCGTGGCAAGAATGCAGGCGCACAGCGTCGGTCCGGGGACTAGCGTGCCCGGGTGCGACCTCCCACCCCGAGCCCGGCCCTGAACCGCAACGGCCTCGTGCTGGGCTTCGGGGCCTACCTCCTGTGGGGGTTCCTGCCCCTGTACTTCCTCCTCCTGACGCCCGCCACGCCGACGGAGATCATCGCGCACCGAGTGGTGTGGTCTCTCGTGCTCTGCGTCGCGGTCCTGGCACTGACGAGGTCCCTCGGGACCCTCCGGACGGTCCTGCGGTCACGCCGGACCCTCGTGACGCTCTCGGGCGCCGGAGTCCTCCTGACGACCAACTGGCTCGTCTACGTGCACGCCGTGCTGAGCGGCCACACCGTCGACGCGGCGCTCGGCTACTACATCAACCCTCTGGTGACGGTGATCATCGCGGTCGTCCTGCTCGGCGAGCGGCTCCGGCGGGCGCAGTGGGTCGCCCTGTCGCTCGGTGCGGCGGCGGTGCTGGTGATCAGCCTCGGCGCCGGTGGGCTGCCGTGGATCGCGCTGGTGCTGGCGGCGACNTTCGGCACCTACGGCCTGCTGAAGAACCGGACCGGCCGGACGGTCGGAGCGNTGACCGGTCTGACGGTGGAGACCGCAGCTGTCGCNCCGCTCGCCGTGGGCTACCTGGGCTGGCTCGCCGCCCANGGGACGTTGAGCTTCACCGCGGAGGGGCCAGGGCAGATGGCCGCTCTTGCCGGCCTCGGCGTGGTCACCGCAGCTCCCCTGCTGATGTTCGCCGGCGCCACCCGGCGACTGCCCCTGAGCGTGGTCGGTCTGCTCCAGTACCTGACGCCAACCCTGCAGTTCCTGATCGCGGTGCTGCTCTTTCACGAGGAGATGCCCGCAGCCCGATGGTGGGGCTTCGTGCTGGTGTGGCTGGCGCTCGTGGTGCTGTCCGCCGACGGGCTGCGAGCCGGGCGTACGCCCGGGCGAGCCCTCCTGACGGAGCCGGTCAGATCACCGTGAGCCAGTAGTCCNCGAAGGCGACCGAGGACCCGGAGGGCACCCGCACCTCCTGCTCGGCNGCGCACAGCACCTGCTGCCCGTCCGGGACGGCGCAGCGCGGGGGGTCAGGCGCTGCGGTGCACCAGCGCGCTGGTGAAGTCCACCAGCGCGGCCCTGACCGCACCCTCCGGCAGCCCATCGAGTGCCGCGATGGCCCGGTCTGCCCACTCGAGCGCCTGCGCGCGGGTGGCGGCCACGACGTCGTGCTCGCGCAGCGCGCCGACCGCACCGGCGAGGGCGGCGTCGCTCGACAGGTCGGCGTCCAGGAGCACGACCAGGTCGGCGTCCGCCGCAGTGCCCCGGCCCTCGGCGACCCGGCGGCGCAGCAGGAGCGCCGGCATGGTGGGGACCTTGTCGCGCAGGTCGATCCCCGGCGTCTTGCCGGTGGTCGCACCGTCCGAGGTCAGGTCGATCACGTCGTCGGCCAGCTGGAAGGCCACCCCGGCGGCCTCCCCGTAGGCGACCAGCGCGTCCTCGATCGACTCCGAGCATCCGGAGAACATCGCCCCGAAGCGGGCCGAGGTGGCGATCAGGGACGCCGTCTTGTCCGAGAGCACCTGCAGGTAGTGGTCCACCGCATCGGTGCCGGGCGGCGGACCGACGGTCTCGTGCAGCTGACCGAGGCAGAGCCGCTCGAAGGTCGCAGCGAGGATCCGGATGGCCACCGGGCCAAGGTCGGCCGCGATCGCCGAGGCCCGGGCGAACACCAGGTCGCCGGTGATCACGGCGACCTGGTTGCCCCAGACCTCGTGGGCCGACGGCGCCCCGCGCCGCACCGGCGCGGAGTCCATCACGTCGTCGTGGTACAGCGTGGCCAGGTGCGTGAGCTCGACCACGACAGCGGCGTCCAGCACCTGCCGCCGGTCGCCCTCGCCCAGCTGGGCGCAGAGCAGGGTCAGCAGGGGTCGAAGCCGCTTGCCACCGGCGTCGACCAGGTGCCGGCTGGTCGCCCCGGCGAGGGCGTCCGAGTGAGCGACGGCGTCCCGCAGCCGCTGCTCCACGACCACCAGCCGGCTCATCAGCAGGTCAGCCAGCGCGGGGTCTGCCATCGGCAGGGAGGTGGGCGTCACGGCAGGAATCTCGCCGCGTCCCCGAACAGCTGCAGGACCGGCGAGGGCAGCACGCCGAGCAGCACGGTCCCGGCCACGGCGACCCCGATCGCCACGAGCGTGAAGCCGCGACCCTTCACCACCGTCGTCGACTCACCGGGTGTGCCGACCGCATCGGTGAAGAACATCAGGACGATCAGGCGGACGTAGAAGAACACCGCGGCCGCCGACGCCAGGACACCGACGACGGCGAGCCAGGTCAGGCCGCCCTCGACGGCGGCCGCGAACACGGCGAACTTCCCGATGAAGCCGGACGTGAGCGGGATGCCCGCGAACGAGAGCAGGAACAGGGCGAACGCCCCGGCGAGCGCGGGGTGGCGGCGTCCGAGGCCGGCCCACTGGGACAGATGGGTGGCCTCCGCGACCACCGCGCCACCCGGACCGGAATGCACCTCGCGGACCAGGGTCACGACCGCGAACGCGCCGATGCTGGCCAGCCCGTACGCCAGCAGGTAGAACAGCACACCGGTGATCCCGCTCTGGGTGAGCGCAACGACGCCGACCAGGATGAAGCCGGCGTGGGCGATCGCGGAGTAGGCCAGCATCCGCTTGACGTCGGTCTGCACGATCGCGACGACGGTGCCGAGGAGCATCGTGACCACGGCGACCGCCGACAACGTCGGCACGATGTCCCACTCCAGCGGCGGGAGCACGACGTAGACCAGCCGGAGCATCGCGCCGAACGCGGCGATCTTGGTGCAGGCGGCCATGAACCCGGTGATCGGCGTGGGGGCGCCCTGGTAGACGTCGGGGGTCCAGGAGTGGAACGGCACGGCGCCGACCTTGAAGAGCAGGCCCACCAGCACCAGCACGACGCCGCCGAGCAGCAGCGGGTCGAACGCGGTGACCTTCTCGGCGGCCGCGGCCAGGTCCGACAGCCGCACCGACCCGGCGAACCCGTACAGCAGCGCAATGCCGAACAGCAGGAAGCCCGAGGCGAAGGCGCCGAGCAGGAAGTACTTCATGGACGCCTCCTGGCTGAGCAGGCGGCGCCGGCGGGCCATCCCGGACAGCAGGTACAGCGGCAGCGAGAGCACCTCGAGGGCAACGAAGAGGGTCAGCAGGTCCCCGGCGGCGGGGAAGATCATCATGCCGCCGAGGGCGAGCAGGACCAGCGGGAACACCTCGGTCTGCGCCAGGCCGCGGCGCTGCGCCTCGGCCTCGTAGTCGGTGCCCGGCACGGCCGCGGCGGACGGCGCGAAGGCGTCCTCGCCGGCCTCGGTGCGGTCCGCGACCACCAGCAGGGCCACCATCGCCAACAGGGCGACGGTGCCCTGCAGCACCAGCGCGGGGCCGTCGATGACCATCGACCCGCCGAGCACGACGGTGCCGCCGTTCGCGGACACCTTCGGCCACAACAGGGCCACCGCGACGACGGCGCCCGACGTTGCCAGCAGGGCCAGCACGATCTGGACCGTGCGGCGTACCCGCTCGGGCACTAAGGCCTCCACCAGCACGCCGAGCACGCCGGTGCCCAGCACGATCATGACGGGGGTCAGGTAGGCCCATGCGACGACGGGCGCCTCGAACGTCACTTGTCGCTCCCGTCGGTCGTGGGTGTGGCTGCGATCCCCCGGCTGACCAAGGGCGCCGGATCGGTCACGCCGACGGTGGACTGCGTCGCCGTTGCCGGCTCGCGGACCAGGTCGAGCGCAAGCCCGGGCAGGAACCCGAGCACGATCAGCGCGGCGACCAGCGGCCCGATCACCCAACGCTCGCGCACGGACAGGTCGCGCTGGGTGGAGAGGCTGTCGCGCACCGGTCCGGTGAAGATCCGCTGGTAGGTGAGCAGCACGTACAGGGCCGCCAGCACCACGCCGAGCGTTGCGACGACGGCGACCGCCTTGTGCGCGGCGAACGTCCCGACGAAGACCAGCAGCTCGCTGACGAACGGCGCAAGGCCGGGCAGCGACAGCGCCGAAAGACCCGCGACCAGGAACGTCCCGGCCAGCACCGGTACCGCCTTCTGCAGGCCACCGAGGTCCCCGATCCGGGCGGTTCCCCAGCGGCGCACCAGGAACCCGGCGACCAGGAACAGCGCACCGGTCGAGAGCCCGTGGGTGAGCATGTACAGCGAGGAGCCCTGGATGCTGACCGAGGTGAACGCGAAGATCCCCAGCACGATGAAGCCGAAGTGGCTCACCGAGGTGTAGGCGATCAGCCGCATCAGGTTCTCCTGGCCGATCGCAAGGAACGCCCCGTACAGGATCGAGATCACGGCGAGCACGATGATCACCGGTGCGGCCCACNGGGCCGCGTTCGGGAACAGCGGCAGGCAGAGCGTGAGCATGCCGAACGTGCCGACCTTGTCCAGCACGCNGACCAGCAGCACGTTGGTCCCGGCCGGTGCCTGTTCCGCGGCGTCGGGCAGCCAGGTGTGCACCGGCCACATCGGTGCCTTGATCGCGAAGGCGAAGAAGAACGACCCGAAGAGCAGCCGTTCGGTCCACGGCCGCATCTGGACACCGACCAGGTTGTCGATCAGGAAGCCGTCCGAACCGCCCGGACCCTGCAGGTACAGGGCGATCACGCCGACCAGCATGACCAGGCCACCGACCAGGGAGTAGATCAGGAACTTCACGGCTGCGTAGCGCCGCTGGAGCCCGCCGAAGACGCCGATCATGAAGTAGACCGGGATCAGCATGGCCTCGAACAGGACGTAGAACAGGAAGACGTCGCGCGCGGCGAACACGGCCACCATGAACGCCTCGAGCACCAGGACCAGGGCGACGTAGTTGCGGATCCGCCGGCCGTCGTCGTCGACGACCTCGACGCCGTCCACCGCCTGGTGCTCGTGCCAGGCGGCCAGCAGGACCAGCGGGACCAGGAACAGGGCCAGCAGGATCAGGCTCAGCCCGAGGCCGTTCACCCCGAGCGCGTAGCTGACGCCGAACGCGGGGATCCAGCCCACCCGCTCGGTCAGCTGGACGGTTCCGGCGTCGGCGACGTCGAACACACCGAGGGCCAGCAGGCCGAGCACGAGGGTGACGAGGGAGACGCCGACGGCCACCTGTCGGGTCCAACGGCGGGCGGATGCCGGCAGCAGCCACACGGCGGCGGCACCGACGAGCGGCAGCACCACCAGGGTGGTGAGCCAGGGGAAGGTCGTGTCGTTCATGCGTTCCCCTCAGATCCGGACAGCCAGGACGACAGCGGCCAGCACGACGACACCCAGGGCCATGGTCAGGGCGTAGGAACGGACGTACCCGTTCTGCAGGCGCCGCACCAGCTCACCGGTTCCGGCGACTGCGCGCGCCACGCCGGACACCGTCCCGTCGACGACCTGCCGGTCACCGTAGACCAGCGAGCGGGTCAGGTACTGGCCCGGCCGCATCAGGGCGACCTCGGCGACGTCGTCCTGGTACAGGTCGCGGCGGGCGGCCCGGGTCAGGAGCGAACCCCGCGGCGCGACGACGGCGACCGGGGCCGCTGCGTACTGCCGCCAGGCGAGGAACGCGCCGGCGATGATCAGGCCGAACGTTGTCACCATGATCACCGGGACCGGGAGCACCGGGTCGTGGTGCTCGATCGCGCCGGTCACCGGCTGCAGCCAGGTGGTGAACGCCCCGCCGACGGCCAGCGCGCCACCCAGCACTGCCGACCCCGCGGCCAGCACGATCATCGGCCAGGTCATCAGTGCCGAGGACTCGTGCGGGTGCCGGACAGGGCCGGTGGCGGGACCACCGGGCACCATGCCGCTGCCGTCGTCCCAGCGCCGCGAGCCGTGGAAGGTCATGAAGAACAGCCGGGACATGTAGAACGCGTGATCCCGACGCCGACCAGCGCGACGGTGCCGAACACCCAGGGCTGCCAGCCCTGGCCGCCCTGCACCGCGTACGCCGACTCCACGATCCGGTCCTTGCTCCAGAACCCGGAGAACGGCGGGACGCCGATGATCGCCAGCCAGCCGAGCGCCATGGTGACCCAGGTGATCTTCATGTACCGGGCGAGCGCACCGAAGCGCCGCATGTCGGCCTGGTCACCCATCCCGTGCATCACCGAGCCGGCGCCGAGGAACAGGCCGGCCTTGAAGAAGCCGTGCGTGATCAGGTGGAAGATCGCGAAGGCGTACCCGATCGGACCGAGGCCCGCGGCCAGCATCATGTAGCCGATCTGGGAAATCGTCGAGGCGGCCAGCACCTTCTTGATGTCGTCCTTCGCGCAGCCGACGATCGCCCCGAACAGCAGGGTGATCGCGCCGACGATCGCGACCACGAGCATCGCGGTGGGCGCGCCGACGTAGATCGGGGACGACCGGACCACCAGGTACACGCCCGCCGTGACCATGGTCGCGGCGTGGATCAGCGCGGAGACCGGAGTCGGGCCGGCCATCGCGTCACCGAGCCAGCCCTGCAGCGGGAACTGCGCGGACTTGCCGCAGGCGGCCAGCAGGAGCATCAGCCCGATGGCGGTGAGCCAGCCCTCCCCCGCGGAGTCGGCCAGGCCGCCGACCAGGCCGATGTTCGTGGTGCCGAACACCGTGAACATGGCCATGATCGCCACGATCAGCCCGATGTCGCCGATCCGGTTGACCACGAACGCCTTCTTGGCCGCGACGGCGTTGGGCAGCTCGTGGTTCCAGAACCCGATCAGCAGGTAGGACGCCAGGCCGACGCCCTCCCATCCGACGAAGAGCAGCACGTAGGAGTCCGCAAGCACCAGCAGCAGCATCGCGGCGACGAAGAGGTTCAGGTAGCCGAAGAACCGGCGTCGGTCGGCGTCGTCGGCCATGTACGCGACCGAGTACACGTGGATCAGGGTGCCGACGAAGGTGACCAGGAGGACGAAGGTCATCGACAGCGGGTCGATGCGCAGGCCGGCATCGACACTGAAGGAACCGGCCCGGATCCAGGTCCCGAGTCCCAGGTCC